>Ga0265797_10012569_pt1 | contig 10351 bp, 8 predicted proteins | sample P2T30metagenome_FD_192433 | JGI IMG/M metagenome (GOLD analysis project Ga0265797, IMG submission 192433) | Plant litter microbial communities from East Loma Ridge, Irvine, California - P2 T30 | ecosystem: Environmental > Terrestrial > Plant litter > Unclassified | place: USA: California... | reverse complement strand
GTTTGCCAGACTTATATATCTATTGCGGAGAAAGTCAAACAACGGACTTTGGTAGTGAAAAAGATCAAGCAATTGGATTCTAGACTACGGCAAAGACCGTAGGATCGTACCCCAAGTCTCCGGTGGCTCCACCGAAGCCCTCATCATCACAGTGGACATCTCACAAAACGCTATGTTCGGTCTAGTACTTCGCAAACTTCTCAACTGCCCCACCTACCATCAACCTCAGTCCACAACAAGTTGCAACATTCGATGGGCCATACAGCTACCGAGCATGGCAGTTATCTCGTGTCTTCCCTCCATATATCGGAACTGTCGGGAGGCAAGGCGTCTACTGAAGTTCATCACAACTGCACAAAAGCTGTATTCTACCAACCTCCTCGAACGTTCAGCGCACAGATCGGAGCGCGAACAATCAATGCTGCTCGTAGCAGGCGGAGCTGTGCCATTGCATATGCCGCGGACCCTAATTCAGACAACTGTTTAGCCGTTGCAGAGCTCGGTAACTGATCGTCGGCTGTGAAGAGTCACTTTTTGGACCGGATAGTTCTTTCGGCGATGCCTCCATGCAGAAGATCGCCGCTTGTCTTTCCCGAAATTACAGTGCCGTAGCCTGGGATTGAATCCTGCTCTGTTATCACCGAATGTGCTATTGCGGCACAGTCGTTTCGAAGACGCTAAGTGCTTACTACGACCTGCAGTATGTGTAGACACGGCGCAGCATTCTGGCATTCGACACTGCCCGCAGATAAAGGCGTAGGTCCACAATCTGGAGGAAAAGGTTTATACTCCTCAAACCGACACCCCGCTGAGGACGACAAACTCGATCAATTTTGCACCATGGCTGATCTCCAAAAAAGCTACATCATCTCTCACGGCTTCGATGAATCGGGTCGGTATGAAGCCACAACGAATCTCGTTAGAAATTGCTTTGCTAACGACTCGCAGACTTCATCTTCAGCAGTGGCTGTGGAACCTGCAATTAGGGTGGGATCTTCACCCCTCCATCGCTTTCAAAAGCGACGGCGAGATCAAGATTGCCGACCACGGTTGCGGTGACGCGTATATGCGTAGTCCTAATACTGTACACATTCTGACCTGCCGTGCAGCGCTTGGTTACTTTCCTTGGACGCCAAGCTGAAAAGCACAAACGTGAACAATGTCTCACTGGTTGGCCTGGACCTATTCCCCGTGCACTTTCCGGCGGCCGCAAATCTGCCAGACAACATCAAACTGGGGGTTCTGGATGCGTTCTCGGAGATCGTACCGGAAGAACACGTTGGCCAGTACGACGTGCATGTCCGAGTTTTCACGGGCGTTGTCAAGAATAATGACCCTGCGCCGGTGGTGCGTAACGCGTTCAAGATGTTGAAGCCTGGAGGCTATCTGCAATGGGATGAATTCGACGGTGGTTCTTGGAAGGGTGTTGCGCCAGGAGATGAATCGTCCGTGTCCATCTCAGCTACAACCGAGATGTTGCAGACTGCTCTTGAGTCTGGCCGCAAAGCTATGAAGCTTGAATATTATTGGATCGAGAACCTGGGCAAGATCTTCCAAGAGCATGGTCTTGAGCTCCTGGAGCACAAGAGGATGGACGTGAAGATGGAGTTGCGAAAGACAATGACGGATTCATTGCTGATGACGCTCCACCATGTTGCTCGGATTGCAGTGCGTGATGGATGCATGGTTGGAACTGACAAGAATTGGGAGCAGCTTTGGATCAAGGCTGGAGAAGAGATCGAGCAGGGCGTTTCGCTTACTATGGACATGCTCATCACTGTTGGACGCAAGCCGCTCTAGTCGATGGTTTACACTCAGGCGTGCCAGCGCACGTGGCATCAGCATCACGATTCAATGTACTGATCATCGCCCTCGTGTGCGTTTGGTTCCTATATCATTGAAATGCTACATCATATCCCCAGCTAAATCCTCTGCAAGCCCCTCCAACTCATCCTGCCGAAACGGCACCCACAACCTCTCCGTTCCCATACCATCCTTGCGAGACTCTATCATCTGATGATCGTGAAACTCCTTCAACAATGTCCTGAAGCCCACTTCACTCGAGCACACAAACTCACCCACCGCCTTGTGATACAGCACGCGATATTCGACGCCTTGTGTAGACTCCACAGGCGCAGCAACTTTCTTCGATTTGTGACTTGGTTGCACGTCCTCATCGTCGTTTACGATGCCGTTTTCCATGAGCGAGAGAGCGAGTTGCTCCATGACCAGGATGCGGAAGAGCGAGCGTGCGTTCTCGGGTAGGGAGCGCAGGACGAAGCCCACGCCGTCTCTGCCGCCCACACGTCGGCCGCTGCGTCCGAGTAATTCGTTGACGCTCTCAACAGCGTCGATCTCGGCGTCGTATGGAGCGAAGGTCGTAGCGTCGTGGAAGAGGAATCTGTATTCTGTCTTCAGACCGACGTCCCATAGCAGTGGGAAATTTGGGGTGTCGGCGGTGCACACGAGACTGATGGCTGGATGTGCAGCGAGGCGTGCGAGGATCGATGGTGTTGGCGTTTTACGCAGGTAGGGCGAGTCGATGGAGTTTAGAATGACAGGGACTGGGTGGGTTGGTGGGTTGGTGGTGAGGTATTCAATGATGAAGTCTAGGAGCGAGGAGATCTGATTGGGCATCTTGACGCTGGCAGGTATGCATGCTGATGCGATGGTCGTGAGCACGTCTTTGACGGTGATGCCAGCGGAGTAGCCGTTGATGACGACGAGCTTGGGGTTCTTCTTCGTGCCCTTGTACGCTGCCTGCTCCGATAGGTGCGTGTAGAGTCGCTGCGTGAACTTCTCGGTGATGGTGCGCTTGGAGCCGTAGCCGTAGAGGCAGATGTTGAAGCCCTCTTCAAGCTCGAATATCCACTGGTCGTATGCTCGACTGTGCAGTTCAAGCAAGAAGTCCATCTCCGGCTGATGTCGATCTTGGTACGACTGTATGGCCGTGAAGTACTCATCGTGGTTGAGCAGCGTTTGTGCGGATAGGGTGTTGTTGGACGTCTTGGTGCCACCAGGCCGATTCTGGTAGAAGTACTCTTCGTGCGGAGGGAGTTCGGTTGGCGGTGTGGGCGAGCGCTCTTTGCGTGGCCGCCCTCCTTTGCCTGAGCCCTTTGGTCGGCCCCTGCCGCGCTTTGAGGGCGTTTCTGGTACCGGCGCATCCTCTCCTTGGGCTTCATCCGCGCCAGCCACTGTGTCTTCGTCTTCCTCCTCGTCCAGGATCTGCTGCGCGAGTATGTCCTCCTCGTCCAGCACCTCCTCATCGCTGTCAGCCCCGTTCAGTGTGCGCTCCAGTATACGCCTGTTGCTCTTCCTCCGTGCACTGCGGTCGGCATTCCGGACGATGGTCGGCGTGCCATTGGGGGAGTCTGTCTTGGCGGCTTTATTTGGCGTATCGAAGACCAGCTTGCGAGTTGGCTTTGGTGTTGTGCCATTGAAGAGGCCTGTCTTCTTCAGGATAGACCGCGGCGTGCCATCCTCTCCCAGGCGTGTCTTGCCCCTTCTCGAGGGCGTCTGCGCAGTCGATGAGTCCGGCTCTTCTGTCGCGATGTCTGCAATGCGTGCGCGCAGCTTGCGCGGTGTCTCGTCTTCGGCGCCATTGTCGTCCTCTCGTCTGCGCTTGGTGCCGACCATGTTGAACTGCAGATGCGGTTGATGGACGGTATGTACCGAAGCGAAGGTTGACGCGACTTAGCGCGTCATGACGGGCCTAGTGCAGAGCCTCAACGTTTGAAGCCCACCTCTTCCGTTCACATGCATCTTTGAACCCTTTCACTCACGTGCAATCTCAAGCCACAAACATGTTCTTTTCTATCGTGTCGACCTTCGGGATGTGCTGAAGCCAATGTCAGGCACTGAATTCACGACGACCCTCATACACCAGCAGTGGCACCGGACGCGTAGACTTCTTCCAGATTGGCCCGAAGACTAGCGTCAAGTATGCCGCAGTACAACATCCCAGGGCAAGCAGGTAGGCCAATAAATATGGCCACTGACCAAGAGCTCTCAAATTGCCATGACGCGAGGTAGACTTTTGCGGTACAGAACGACATATTGGTGGGATACTCCTCGAGTGGCTTCGAGCGGTCTGATTGCTCTCGTGCAGTAACATGACTGATGCGCCGCCTCAGTCATGATCAATGTTCAGGCATCCCATACCAAGTCGGAGAATGGCAACGAACGCTTTGGCGTCCTGGCTGCTGAGGATGTGTGAATTAGTCACAGGCTCTGCAGTCTACTCCACAGCAATGCCTCTCAGTCTTTGCGGGTTGAGTATACCCCACACTTAAAGAAGAAAAATGTGCCACATTGTGGAGGCCTTACATGTATAGAGCGATTCAAGCACACTGGTGTACGCGACAGTCAACACTGACACTGCCTATACGACACCAACCACTTCTTCTGTCAGGAACCCCACCACGGGCACAGTGAATCGATCGATCCTCAACCTACCCATATAGGTACTCTCCTCAAGAGCACAGGAAAATTAATCAACGGCAACGCCGATGGATGCTTGGAACTCGTCTCCCTCAGACAGCCGCTAGCTTGAACGAGAATCTGTGCTCGCGGTCTTCTCCGCTGCTGTTGACCTACGCATATCTGAAGGTAGACATGATATACTGTCGCCCGTCTATAAAGTCAGTGTAATCCACCGTCAGTTCTCCTCATTATCCAACAGCTCATCACTTCATTCTTCACATCAACGTTCAACAACTTTCTCCGAAATGCGTTTCACTTCGACCGCAAGCATCATGGCTCTCGCCAGCACCCTCACCCGAGTTCAGGCAGAGACATTCTGGCTTGTTGCCGCCCACATCACCGGCTTTGGTGGCCCAGTAGGCCATGCTGGCGCCTTCTTCGTGAAGTCTCCAGATATCGATTGCGCCACTCTCATCGACCAAGACCTGGTCCCTGAGGCCAGCGACGTCAGTGGCGGTGGTGACGGTGTCCGTGTTAAGTGGACCGACGGCGATTGTGGCAGCAATGGATGGCTTACCGATGGTCAATGCCCTGCAGAGGTAGAGCAGAACCTTCCTGACCGCCACCAGAGTAAGAGCCCCGATTTCCCGGTCTGATTTGGAGAAGCTAAAAATTTATTTGCAGCGTGGTACGCTGACCGCAATGGGCAAATGTTCGATCTGGGAGGCAATGTTGTAGGAAACTGCGATGTTAATATGGGGACGGACAAGCAGTGCGATGTTACTCTTGGACGCACCAGGTTCCAGACTCTGCTTGAGTGCACCCAGACTGCCTAGGTATCTTGGTGAATCATCCTAGTTGTGGCAGAGCGGCAATCATCTAGCACAAGCAGATATTCCATTTTCGAGTACTTTACCACGGTCACTACCTCAGACATGTAACATTATCAGGTAGTCCTCATACTGAATGCATACATTCTACAGATGTTTCCACGATGCAATGGGACTGCGGAGTTCATAGTACGAGAAGCATGCCGATTACCCCACTGACAGCATGTCGTTTGATACTGCATCTGCAACTCTCGAGGCTAATCGTCATGGCCGCAGTCGCACGAGAATACGCATCCTATACTATTAACATTTGGCCCAGCAAATGCGGTCAGAAGACGCCTAATGAATGTGTTATGTGATGTAATTGAGTAGTCCTGGTGGTAGATGTGAGAAGAGTCGTACAAGACTAAATCGCTGAACGCTTTGTTGAAGCATGAACACACAGAATTGTATTAGAGACTCGTCTTGCCTTTCGCCACCGATTTCATGTGCAAGCCGTCATGTCTTGAGTTGAGATTGGACATCTGCAGGACGTCAGAGCTGGGCGAACGCTTGTCTCAGCAAGGCCTTGATAAAGTAGTTCGCCATGCACGTTCATGTGAGAGTAGGCTAGGCTGTTCACGGCCCGGGTGTAAGCGAAGAGTCCTGCTTTCGCAACTTGTTAGATCACGCCGGCTCCTCTCCACCAGGCAGCCTTCGGTCCGACCTGTGTAGTGTGAACTAGGTAGAGTCACGATCACAAGCAGATGACAGTGTCTGGAACGTCAGATGCGCAGGCGCAGAGGCTGAGACTGCACAAAAATAGCGTAGAGAATGCATTGCGCGGGTTCTGATAGGCTAGGTTTGTTGTTGGCGGTCGTCCGGTCCTTTGATGATCTCACTTGCATGCCTTTCAATTTTGTTCGCGGCGGCGAGCCCCGCTAGACTACAACTCCGCAACCCGTTGCTTGACCCGCTCCTTGCGACAAGCAACATCTTCCGACTTCACCGAGATACTGGATTAACATTCGGTCGCAGACGATACGGCGACACGACCTCATTCCAAGGAAGACGGCGAACGTCTTGTTCGCGCGGCCCGCAGCGGGGTCTTGTACCAGCCACGGTTTCCGGTTCGCGACACGTAAATGCTGCCATGGAGCCACGACGACGGCCAGAGTACAATCTGGACATCTTTGCAGACCTGGCATGCGTGAAGGATGTCGTCAAAGGTGTGTTCCAACCTAGAAACTTTTCTACCAACAAATAACCATTCCTACTTCCCTACCCCACCATGCACTTCCCCTCCGTCCGGTCTCTACCCAGACCAATATCTGACCCACAAGACAGCGATACTACACACAATATTCTTCCACCGCTACTTCACCTCCATATCGCCGCTGACCCGCGACCTCCTCGACCTCACCCTCCCCGCCATTGACGATGTCGACCTCGAGACGCTCATTGAGCAGCGGACGATAGCGCTGGTCCGCGCAATAGACAGCACACACCAACAGCGCGGGCGCGGCCAGCTCGTCGTGCAGTTCTTCGAGAAGAAGCGTAAGAAGGCGTACTTCTTTGGGCGCGCCGAGGAAGACGTGTGCTGGGAGCAGTGGACGCTGGACGTGACGCTCGCGCAGCCACGAACCGAGACTGGTATGTTGCCAGTCTATGACGTTGCGTGCACATCAGTTTACTGATCATGTGGCATTAGATGTTCTGAAGGTTCGACGCGCCATGACTAAGTCCCTGGAGAAAGCCGCGCATAAGATCATTTCCATCGTGAACCGCGACAAAGACCACATTCCGCCCATCACCACCACCGACGCGAACCCGTTTCCCTACCAGATCGTTGTTAATCCCAAGTCCGTGGCCGAGAATGACTGGCGGCCGCGCATCGGCCTCTTCTAGGAGCTGAGACTCAGGTTGCGCGAATGAACGATTGTACATATGACTCACGAGGAAGAGGAGGTTTCAACACCGCCTGGAATGGATGTTGACGACCAAAAAGAGACGGAAAAGTAATTGTGCTTGTTCAAGTATAACGGCCGCTTCACGATGAATTCGAAACCCCATGCGACACATCCCACGACACCACGAACCCCGACTTGTACATAGTACACACGTTGTTGAGCGAGCAGGAGCCGAGCAGGATACCTTTCAAGCGTCTGTCCTTTTCGCCGAGTCGATTGAATGATTGTTTGTAGTAGTTACACAAGATACCCCATTTTCCCAATGAAAATTCTTTTCAATTCAGAATATTTACACTGGCAATGTCCGTGCAGCGATTGATACTAGGGGTACGGTCAACAATGAAACTGGCAAGGGTAATGGAGTGCCGAATTTGGTACGCATTCCACATCTCCACGCCAACCACAGCACAATACATCTCGGATCCGCTCCCCTCCTGATTATTGCTGGACGTGGAGACACGCTTCTTATTCACCAAACCATCATGCACATCCATCACATCGTCTCGACGCGTTTTCTTCTCTCGCTTGGAGCTTTGGCCTCTCCTCAAGACAGCGCCGCCATCACTACACCTCCAACCGCCACATGCACTGGAGAAGCTTGATCGTACGGTCAAAGACCTCTGCTGGGTTGACATAACTGACGTGTCATGCTATAGAAACTACCAGTCCTGCTCCTCCTCTATTGAGGCAGTTACCTGTCCAAGCGCTAGCGAAGGCTTCCAATGTGAATGCAGCCAAGCGCGCGCAGGCTTTGAGTACGTCTACTTCACCCAAACCCCCCCTATCCTCGTCACCTGCCTCAGACACTAAATCACGCACAGCCGTCTCAACTCGCACTGCCCCAGTGCCACACCCGCCCTCTGCGGCGCCTCTCTCCTCGTCGACAACGTGTGCAAAGTCGCGGGCGCTACGTAGACGGGCACGCCGCAAATCTCGTGCCCGATGCCTAAGATGAGGTCATTGCTGGGGAGCCTGGCAAGTCGGATTGCGGGGGAGACGAGGACGATTGGGGTTATGCAGGCACCGGCTGTTACTGGTGGAGCTGCGTGTGGTGGGTGGAATGGGGTGGCGCTTGGGGTTGAGGGAGGGATGATTGGGGGGTTGGCTGCGCTGCTGTAAGAGATGGGGATGTATTTGAATACTGTCTCAAAAGGTGATATCAAAATCAGACTAGATGCTAACGTAATCAAGCGAATTCAACATAGTAGTAGAACTTCGTTCAAGCATAGCGCCTTGGTGACGACATGCTCATGAGTCAACATGCGGTAAATAGTGCACCCAGAATGGCTGCGCGGCAAAGATCCCCGATGGCGCGGCATTGAATTCTGGAAATACCGAGAAGATGAGGTAGAAGCGAACAACGACGTAGCCGACGCCCATCAAGCATACCAGTGTGAAAACAAAATAGTATAAGCCAAGCTTGGCATGTGTCTCGCAGTTCCACCGGCGACTCTTCAGCAGTCTCTAAAGCATAAAGTTCATGCTGTTCCCAGCGCAACGATAGCGAGGATGAGGATGAAGTTCTCCGGATCGAGTTTGTCGCAGCCTGTTGATATGGAGTATGCCAGACGCCAGCTGGCGATAACGAGTACAGCCACGTCGAGGAGGGTTCGTTGCGGGACTTTCCCTGACTGACATTGTCAGGCTCAGGCTCAGGCTCGTCTGGAAGGAGTGTTTGTGAAGGCATTCGGCTCAAATTGAGATCGAACATTTCGCCAACGTCCCGAGGCTTCTTGATGTGTGCCAGGAATAGAATGATGCAATACACGATGTGGACAGTCGTGAAGACCTCGAGAGAAGCTATGCGGTAGCTCGTGGAAATACGCATAGCGATGTTGACGACGAAGAAAAACGACTGAACGATCGCCATTGTTTTGACGAGGAAGTCACTCCTAGCTCGGATGCTGATGGCAGAATTGCTTGGGAATCGCTCGTAGTCCAGAAATGGAGAGCTCTGGGCGGCGAAGTGGTGGAAGTCTCCCGGTCGCTCGAGGTTCGGCAAGTGTACGCCGCCCATGCGGACGAGGTGTGCTTGTTTCAACGAGAACTTTTCCCAGCCGGGTACCATCCGTGTGGATTGACGCATGCGCATCCCGAGGAAGAACTCTTCGACTGCCATGAAGATGCCGTGTTTGGGTAGCAAGATCAGCGTTAGGACTCCCAGAATCTTGGTCGTAACAAGCTGCGAAGATCTTGGTGCGAGGACATCCCGGTCGAGGCTGGTGTTCGTCGCCTTGCTGCCAGATCGAGCCTTTATCTTCAGCGAGACCCCCGAGGCTGGCGACAGGGCTCTGATGTCCAGATGTATGACCGACCATGTGCATAAGACCACGACAGCGATGCTGCCCCATATGATGCCCGTTGTGCCTCTGCCGGTAAAAGGTTCTTGTAAAAATCCAGTAATCACATCCCTTGAGCGAGGAGTGTCTGAACAATGCAGACTAGAGAATCTCTCTAGGCAGTTATCTTGGATGTATGAATGATAACATTCCTCTAGGCATTGGGGTGAACGGTCCATCGGTAAGAGTTCAGGAGGAAGGAAATGGTGCGTAGGTGATTGGTGGCAATGCACTTCGTGCTCTACCTTCGTGGATCTTACGAGCTGTAGTATGAGCAACGAAGTGGAAGGTCAGGAAAGACGGAACATTTAGCATGCTGGAGGGTCATGACCGCAGCATGAACAATGCTACTGTCCTAGGTGGCTGGGGCGCTGTGTTCGCTCGCCGACAGTCAGCTAGCCATGATGTGTGATGTAACTGCAACTATCAATTCAACAGTCTCAGATGCTCTAAAGCTGTGTTGAGTGGCACTCGAGATCATAGAGGGCGCCTTTGACGACCGCCGTTTTCATCATGAGCCGCGACCTCGTCTGCTAGCTTGAGTGTATACAGATATAGAAGTTCCTAGGATAGAAGAATGTATACAAGACCATGTAGTATTGGTATTTGGAGTTAGAACAGTGGTGATTGCGCGGAAGTGAGTCGTCTTTCGAAGCGAGTGGACCAGTCCAGATGTAGCTAGTTGATTACCGAAAAAGTGGTTCGCTCTTGACTCCACATCGAGAGGGAACAGAACATCGACATTCGCCATCCACGAGATCCACACTACCACAAATCAGGGTTGACAACATGGCAACCGTTACCGTTACAG
>Ga0265797_10012568_pt1 | contig 10352 bp, 10 predicted proteins | sample P2T30metagenome_FD_192433 | JGI IMG/M metagenome (GOLD analysis project Ga0265797, IMG submission 192433) | Plant litter microbial communities from East Loma Ridge, Irvine, California - P2 T30 | ecosystem: Environmental > Terrestrial > Plant litter > Unclassified | place: USA: California... | reverse complement strand
TAGATACGGGCTTATTTTAAACTAATATCCAATTGCCCGATTTATCAATAAGCCGTTAAAATTTGGCCTGCGGCTTACGCTTTTGGTAAATCTAAATACCTTTTTTACGTGTGGTTTATACGGGTTGATGCCTCGAATTAATACGGTCAACGAGCGAGAACCTTGCATAAGGAAAGTCAGATCTGCGTTCAAAACTGGATAGCAATGAAAGAGAACAGCGATCAAAAACCAACATTAATGCAAAAATCGCGGTTACTTTGATTTCGCCAACTGCTTAAAAACACCTGCCAAACGCGAATAAAAAGTTCGGGGTTTAAAGTTAACGGATCAGCAGAAATAGCACACCATAATGAATTGCCAGCGCAGGGGTTACCAACGAGGCAATAAAGCTGGTATTGTAACATTTTTAAAACGTATCGCCTTAAATCCTATCCCTTATTGATGGGATACAAACCTGATTAAAATCCTGTTTTAGTGTATCTTTTTCTAATACAATCAGATCAGCAGATAAATCGTGATTAGCAGATCAGCGCTGAATCAAACTTAGTCTTTCAGTTTAAGGCAGATGCTTTTGCAGACTTTGAACGACAGGAAATTTCACTTATATTTATCGCTTACCGCCCGAGAAGATCGATATGCAAGTACTTACTGTACTTATTTTGATTTTGATTTACCGTAGAAAACTTGTCCAAACGGGCAGCATAACATTGCTACAGTTTCATTTCTAAATTCCCGAATGGTAGATGAAACTGGCAAAACACAGAAAAAGATGCAAGAAAATGAAGATGGTGCTCAGCCACATCCTGCGATAGCGCCAAATATGGAAATGCCACAAAAAACAGGGTCTTTCCCTATAATTGGTATGGGAGGAGCCAGTGGTGCCCTCTCTTCCTACCAGAAATTTTTCACCCATATGCCTGCCCGCTCAGGTATGGCCTTTATCGTCATTGTTCATCAGGATGAGGCGGAGGGGCTGGATTATATCGAGTTGCTTAAAAGTGCTACTAGCATGCCGATTTTAACGGCAGAAGACGGAACAGAAGTGCGTGAAAATCATGTTTATCTCATTCCGCCTGGTGCTGATATGGGCATTCATAATGGTCATCTCCTGCTTTTTAGTGCATCACGACAGAAAGGTGCACACATGTCTATCGATTACTTTTTACAGAGCTTAGCCGAAGACCAGTGGAACAAAGCGGTTGCCATTATATTCTCCGGTTTAGGAGCAGATGGGGAAACCGGTTTAAGAATGATCAAAGAAAAACTCGGAATGGCGATGGTGCAGGATCCGGAAACAGCCGAGTTCCCAAGCATGCCTTCTGCGTCTATTAAAACACACCTGGCAGATTATATTCTTCCGCCAGAAGAGATGCCGCTGAAGCTGATTCAATACCTGAACCACCCTGTACTGGCCGGAGACGCCGGAGATGACCTTTCCTCGCCACTACATACCAATAAGGTACATATTCAAAAAATACTGATGCTCCTGCGTTCTCAAACCGGACACGATTTCACCTTATATAAAAAAAATACCATTTCAAGACGGATTGAGCGGAGAATCGCCTTTCATCAACTGGAGGATTATGAAGGTTATGTTAACTATTTAAGAGAAAATCCCGGAGAAATTGACATTCTTTTTAATGAGCTTTTAATTGGCGTAACAAAGTTTTTTAGAGATCGCCATGCCTTTGAAAGCCTTAAAGAATACATCTATCGCCTGCTTAAACAAAAAAGCCCTGAAGAGCCAATCCGGATCTGGATTGCAGGATGTTCTACCGGAGAAGAAGCCTATTCTGTAGCGATTATTATTACTGAATACCTGGACAGCCTGAAATCAAAAAGGAAGCCTAAAGCGCAAATTTTTGCTACTGATCTTGATCCAAATGCAATAGAACATGCAAGAGCAGGCTTTTATTTCTCAAACATTATTGCAGAGCTATCTCCGCAGCAGCTGGAAAGGTTTTTCGTTAAAAAGCCAAATGGCTATACGGTAAAGAAAGAAATCCGCGAGATGATTGTCTTTGCACAGCATAACCTCATTAAAGATGCGCCTTTTACCAGGCTCGATTTATTGTGCTGCCGCAATGTGATGATTTACCTCACTACGGAACTTCAGAAAAAGATCATTCCTGTTTTTCATTACTCCTTACAACCAAACGGGATTCTTTTCCTTGGTCCGGCAGAATCAGTAGGCACTTATAATGATATTTTTAACAGTCTGGATTCGAAATGGAAAATATTTGAACGGAAGGAAGGTGTCACTGCAATCGGTAAAATTCTGGATTTTCCGTTTCATATCGCCAATCAGGACAAATTAAATAAAACGGATTTAAGCAATAAGGCTTCAGTTAAGAATCCAATTGCAGAAAATTTTAATAAAGTACTGCTAGAAAATTATACGCCAGCATCTTTGCTGCTGAACGATAAAGGAGAGATTTTATATATTAACGGTAAAACCAATCGCTTTATTCAACTTAATCCGGGCGAGGCGGTTATGAATATCCACCGGATGGTAAGGGAAGAACTTAAATATGTTTTGTGCAATGCCATTCACCTTTGTCTGATGAATCAATCGAAAGTTGAAATTGCCGACATCAGGATTAAGGAAAATAACCGTGCTTACCTGATGGGTTTCTCCATAGACTATCTGAACGATCCAGCGTTGCAGGGATTACTGTTGGTGAGTTTTTACGAAAAAGGACCGGTAAGGAAATCATCCGGACGAAAATCAAAATCAGCAAGTTCCATTAGCGAAGGTGCGGTAGAAGAACTGGAAAAAGAGCTAACCTATACCAAGCAGCAACTACATACCACCATCGAGCAGATGGAAACCTCGCTTGAAGAGCTAAAATCTACCAATGAAGAGCTCCAAAGCACCAATGAGGAATTACAAAGCACCAATGAAGAAGCGCTGACAACAAAGGAGGAAATGCAATCGCTCAATGAAGAGCTGATGACTATTAACCTCCAGTATCAAAACAAGGCTGAAGAACTTACCCAGCTAAACAATGACATGAAAAACCTGTTGGATAATACAGAAATTGGTACCATTTTTCTTGATAACCAGCTAAATATTTTACGTTTTACGCCACAGGTAACCCTGCTTTTTAATGTGATCACTTCCGACATTGGGAGATCGATTACCCACATCGTTTCGAATTTTGAATACCCTTCCATTGAACTGACCATTAAAGATGTAATTGAAAGTTTATCGGGCAAAGAGCTAGAAATTAAAACCAAAAAAGGCGAATGGTATAATCTACGCATCATGCCTTACCGAACAATGGATAATTTTATTAATGGTGCGGTACTTACTTTTACTAAAATTACGCCAATTAAATCTATGAATGCCCGTATGCTCGGGTTATTGCAATATGCACAGGCTACTGCAGACTTACACCCTATGGCTACGGTAGTTTTGGATGCAGACCGAAAAGTATTGGTATGTAATGAAAAATTCCAAAGCATGTTCCGCATGCAAGAATACGAAATAAGAGAACTTTCGTTTACAGAAATTGTTATTAATAAATGGCAGATGGATCTTCTCTCTGATAAGCTCTCCGAATCATTGCCATCAAGTGAAGAGATTTATGTTCAACACCATTTTAATGGACTGGGCACAAAGCACTTGGAGATAAAAATTGACAGGATCATGGAAAAGGGAACCGGAAATACACTGATCATGGTACTGAGTTTTAAGGAAAAATAGGAAAATGTGAACAAGACATCAAAAGAAATCATCCTTTCTGCATTGAGGTCTAAAGCCGAAGAGCTTTTAAGCGGCAGGGTTAGTGCAGAACAGAAAACATTGCCTGCCAGCGAAATTGCGGTACTGCTTAATGAACTTGAAATTCACGAACTCGAGGTGGACATGCAGAACGATGAACTGCGGGAATCATATCGTGCTATTGATATGGAGCGCTCGAGGTTTACAGGTTTCTTCGACGCTGCTCCTATTGGTTATTTTATTCTGGATGCCTTAGGAACCATCAGGGAAATCAACCGCAGCGGGATCGAATTGCTTGATGCGGGGAAGGATGCAATCTTGGGTAAACACCTCTCCTTTTGGATTGTACCAGAAAATAAAGAACATTTCTACGCCTTTATTAAAAATCTCGAATCACAGGATAACCGTAAAAAGTACGAAACGCTGATGCGCAGTTCAGGCGGGCAGATGATGCATGTACAGCTTGGCGGCAAAGCAATGAAAAATCCGGTTACGGCCGAAGCTGAATATTACATTACGCTCACTGATGTTACGGAATCTAAAAACGCCGCTCAGGTACTAAAAGAAACTACGGAACGGCTTAACCAAACGCTTAGGGCTTCGGTTACGGGCACCTGGAGCATCTGGCCGAGTAAAGAGGAAGTATATTTTGATGAGTTTAGCAAAAACATCCTCTCCATCCATAATACCGATTTCAATAATTCCCTGGAACATTTACTTGCCTTGGTAGTGAGCGAAGACCGGGAAAAAATAAGAGCCCTTTGTGATACCAGTGGCATATTGAGGGAGATTGATATGGAGTTCCGATTGAAAACGGAACATGGCCGGCCAAAAATTATCATGGCCAAAGGAAGAGAAATTTCTAATCCTGGCCAGGAATGTTATTTCACCGGTATTTTGTTTGATATTTCTGAGCGCAAAAGGGCACACGAAATTGAAGAAGCCAATAAACGTGCTCAACAGCGGCTGTTAACACAAGCTGCACTCGATGCACAGGAGAAGGAACGAGCTAAAATTAGTTCTGCGCTGCATGATAGTATTTGCCAATTGCTTTATGGTATACGGTTTAACATCAACCACCTGAAGAAGGCCAATGATCTTCAACTCAAAGCCGAAATGGAAAACATTACGAAGCTGCTAGATCAGGCGATTCAGGAAATACGTGATATCTCCTATGAGCTTACACCATCTGTGCTGAAAGATTTTGGGTTTACCGCAGGCATTAAAGAAATGAGCCAGCGTTTGAGTAACAGTGTCTTCAAGATAGATACTAAAATTCATAAGGAAGCAGATAAACTTCCTGGTGAGGTACAGCTCTACTCTTTTCGAATTATCCAGGAATTAATTAACAATAGCATTAAACATTCTGGTGCCACACAGGCTTGGATATCAGTTTGCACCGAGGGCGGACGGGTGAACATTACCGTTTGTGATAATGGCAAAGGGATTGACCTGAACAGCGAATCGCACCTGCGTAACGGCTCAGGGCTGAGAGGGATAAAAAACAGAGTGGCCATGTTAAACGGCACATTCAAAACCTATAACGATGAAGGGGCTTGTTTCACCATTTCATTTGATCCCCTAGAATTAAAAGATTATTAAATTTTATGTCAAAAAGCGTTAGAAATATCATTACTATAGGTGCCTCAGCCGGAGGCTTATCGGCAGTTTCAAAATTGCTTTCGAAATTACCTGCAGATCTTGATGCTGCCGTATTTATTGTGATTCATTTAGGTAAAGCTGCAGTTGTAGATGTTGTACTCAACATGCTGGGCAAAAACTCCGTATTAAATATCTCTGTACCCGACGATCAAACACCAATTGTAAACGGACAGGTTTACCTGGCACCATCAGATTCGCACATGATGCTCGAAAGAGGGCACATTCTGATTAAACAGGGTGCCAAAGAAAATCACTGGCGTCCATCCATTGATGTATTGTTTCGCACTGCCGCGGCCGCCTATGATTCTTGCGTTACCGGAATCATCCTTACTGGCTTATTAGATGATGGTACATCTGGCATGGCAGCCATAAAAAAGTGTGGTGGCCGGTGTATTGTGCAAGAGCCGGAAGGTGCAGAATTTCCTGATATGCCTAACAACGTGTTGAGCAATATGGAAGTGGATTATCGGGTTCAGATCGAAGATATGGGATATATCATAAATGATTTGTATTCCAGAAATGAGTGTGAAACCATAACTATTCCAGATGATGTTAAACTGGAATCTGAAATTACTTTACGGATGGCCACAGGTCTTGAGGCCACTTCAAAACTCGGTACACTCACCCCGTTTACCTGTCCGGATTGTGGTGGCGTTTTAACTAAGATTGATGAACCAAACGGCGAAATAAGATTCAGGTGCTTTACCGGACATGTTTTTAACGAGCGTTTTCTAGACGATCAATACATCGAAAAAACAGAAGAAACCCTTTGGGTAGCCATTCGCATGATGGAGGAACGCCGGAACTTTAACAACACCATGCGTAAAACGGGAATTAATGAAGTAGAAAGAGACGCAAGAGATAAAGAACTGGCTGCACACATTGAACGTTTAAAATCAGTGATGCAGCGGGTGTCTAAAGACCGCCAAAGAATAGATTAAATTAATTACCAAAATTAGACAATTTGAAAATTATACTCGCAGAAGACCACAATATTGTTCGCAATGGCATCAGGATGCTTTTGGAATCGCAGGGAGAGATAACTGTTGTAGCAGAAGCCACTAACGGGCTTGAAGTGATCAAATATTTATCTGAAGGCGGATCAGCAGATATCGTAATTACCGATATCAATATGCCAGAAATGGATGGTATCAGTTTAATTGGTCAGCTTAGAACATTGAGCCCGGCTACGCGTGTGGTGATGCTTTCTATGCTAGACAATGAGAAATATGTAGCGCAAGCTTTTATTGAGGGTGCACGCGGCTACCTCCTTAAAAACGTAGGCGAAGAAGAGCTTATTTTCGCATTGCGCTATGTAGCGGGCGGCGGCAAATACCTTTGCGCTGAACTGGCGGAACGGTTGCTAGACCGACTGATACAAACTACTGTACATCAGCCTGAACCAAACGGACAACATATCGATTTTTCGCTTAGAGAAATGGAAGTATTACACCTGATTGCAGAAGGTTTTACCAATAGTGAAATGGCTGAAAAGCTTTTCCTGAGTAAACGTACAATAGAAGGACACCGCCAGGCGCTGATTGATAAAACCGGAGCCAAAAATACGGCGGCGTTGATCCGCTTTGCTTTAGTAAACGGATTTATCAGTTAACCCCTAAATATCGCTTTTCCTCAAAGGATCAATTATCAATGAAAGTAATTTTTACAAAGTAGAAATGTTAGTTATTCTGGAAATTACAAATCCGGCAAATCATCATTTACGTATCTATATCATCTAAGTTTTTATAAATGATGATAAGATAATGATAGAGAAAAAAGACAGATTAAATATGCTGTTGGCCACTCGCTCAGTTTATAGGAGTGGTTTTGGTGGCATCCTCCACGATGGAAGAATTGTAGATAGAAGAAACTTTCCAGATGCCATACCGATCTCTAAGTATACTGAATTTGGAATACCAGAAAGCCGTGAGTTACCAGTTAAGCAAGGGGTTGCCAAGCAGGTAAATAATTAATAGTAAAGAAGCTTAGTCTTATTTAGGCCGTTTTATGCTTTAGAAGAAATTGGTATTACGTGCATTTTAATCAATGAAAATCAGTTTGCCATGGCTTAAGATAAAATGGCATTTTGTTTGCCCTCTTGCCCTGAATTTGTTTCTGATGAAGCAAATTTCTAACTGGCGTTACAATTTCGGCTACACTGAAAGGTTTCTCAATAAAGCCATCAAACTCGTAGCCATCCAAATTAAGGAAAATACTACTGTAAGCTGAAATCACGATAATAGGAACAGCCGCCAATAATCTGTTCGTTTTTAATGCAGCACAAACCTCACCACCATTTACCTTTGGCAAATGGTAATCAATAATAATCAAATCAGGTTTGAATGCCTCTATAGCTGATATTTCAGGAGCATCAGTTGCCAGTCCACAATGATACCCATGGTCTGTAAAAATATTTGCCAGAACTTCGGAAAGGGTAAGGTCGTCTTCAATAATCATTAACCTTTGCGGAAAAGGCATTAAACTGTTCATTTGCCTGAATTGTGCTGTATTTTCCATAATGCCTTTATTTATTTTCCATCAGCAATTTACCTAAAACGGTCAAGGCAAACAATGTGATTAATACTATTTTAGCCGGTCATAATACCCAATTTAAAACCGTTTTAATACGATCTCGAGGCAAGAAACTTCAGGGCTTCGGGCGAAAGAAATTCTGAACCATCAATGCTTTTTAATTGTTATTCAAAGAGCAGCTGATTAAGCGACTGCAGATCTATTTTTTTAGCAAAAGATTTAAACTGACATGAAAAACACAGTTGATAACAGAATGAAAGAAGATTTAAAGGTTATAAAGCAAAATTTCGAAGCTGGAGTAATTGAGTCTTTATGGAGTGAGAATGGCGAATTGGTTTATGTGATCAAAGATGATCTTGACCTGGAAGAATATGCCATTCTGGCCAAACGCGTTTTGGAAAGTGAAGGTGATATTGCCCATGACTTTACAGGCAAAGTAACCCATCCTGGTAAAGCAGAATTTGCGAGATTTTATTACCGCTCGGGCTGGTTTTTAGAAGGCTTAGCAGCTGGTGAAGTAGAATAAACATCATTTACATCAGTGATAAATGAAATCGGGCAAAGCATACATAGGCACATCGGGCTGGAAGTATCGACATTGGGAAGGTACTCTCTACCCAACCGGACTAAAGAAAAAAGATCAGTTCGATTATTTTACTTCAAAATTTGACACCGTAGAGTTGAATAATTCTTTTTATCGCCAGCCAAAGCCCGAAAATTTCGCCAACTGGCGGCTTCAGGCACCGGCAAGTTTTCTGTATGCAGTTAAGGCCAATCGTTACTTTACGCACCTTAAGAAACTAAACGTAGCGAAGGAAGATATTTTCAATTTCTTAAAACTGAGCGATGGCCTGGCAGAGAAATTAGGCCCGATACTATTTCAACTTCCTCCCAAATGGAACCTTAATATCGAACGGCTGGAAAGATTTGTCAAAATGTTGCCGCCGGGGCATCGATATACCTTTGAGTTTCGCAATCAATCCTGGTACCACCATGAAGTATTTAATCTTTTAATAGAATACAATTGTGCTTTCTGTATCTATGACCTTGCAGGCCACCAATCGCCAATTATCGCCACTGCAGATTTTGTATACATCAGGCTGCATGGACCGGGCGATAAATATCAGGGTTCTTACGATCAGGAAAGCCTTAAGAATTGGGCAAAACTTGCAGATGAATGGCTGAACAAAGGCATAGATGTTTATCTTTATTTCGATAACGACCAGGCGGGTTATGCGGCTTTTAATGCAATTGAAATTAAGAAAATGATAGCCGATTTAAATTTAGGATCAGTTACTTAATTTTTATCCCTTTTTTAAATGATCAGATAATCCAATTTCGCGAATGGCCTTATAAATGCCAGCGCTGATTAGAAAGGACCACTTTTTAAAGATTAACGGGTGCATCAAGATTGAACTTAATACACCCGCTAGTACTGCTTTGATAATTTAATCATCTTCATTTTTTACAGCCACACAAACTAGTCAAATGGTGTGGTTTCGTTGTTTTCATCAGTGGATGAACCTTCAATGTCATCGTCTTCCACAATATCTCCAGGTCGTGTCTCTGTTAATTCTTCTTCATCGTCTGGCGCAGCGGCGCCAATACCTTCCTCGGCATCAATTTGACTGGTGTTGTAAAGCTCGTCTGAGCCGGTATCATCTCCAGCCGCTACTCCGCCAGATTGAGTGTCTGCATCACCATCCAACTGTTCACCTAAAGCTGTGTCTCCTGTACTTTCATCCACATCAAATTCACTGGCGTCAAAAGCATCGTCTGATGAGGGATCGTTTCCTACACCATCACCGCTGGGTTCAAGCGATTCATCTTCCGCTCCATCTAAAGTGGTATCATCAGCAGTTTCGCCACCGCTAACATCACTTTCATCTAATAGGGCATCAGATCCCGCATCACCGTTTTCGCCGCCATTGCTGCCATAACCAAATTCCTGGCCCTGGGATTCTTCCTCAGTTTCATTGGTTTGATCTGCTCCTCCCGCTATGGTGCCTTCGTTACCAAATGGTTGTCCAAAATCTCCTCCTGTACTTCCACCTAAGCCATTTTCTTGTGGATTAGTCTCATTCTCTTGCTGTTCCATATTGTTTTTATTTAAATTTTATAATTGTTAATTATTAAGCACCATTAATGGTGCTACTGTTTTAAGGGTAATGTTCGTTTCTTTTCTGTTTGCAGCGTATCTCTTCCTCCTGTAGTATCAACGCCGGCAGTATCCTGCATCGGTCCTGTTGCACCCATCGTTCGCATGGATGTATCGCCAGCGGCGGGGTCGGTGCTCGAAGAACCATTTTTTGAATTGCAGGCCATTGCAACTGAAATAGCGACTGCAGATAGTATTAGCATTCCTTTTTTCATATACTGATTATGGGTTAGTGAAGCTGATGCTTCAGCTATAAATAATAATGGATTAAAA
>Ga0265797_10012567_pt1 | contig 10353 bp, 13 predicted proteins | sample P2T30metagenome_FD_192433 | JGI IMG/M metagenome (GOLD analysis project Ga0265797, IMG submission 192433) | Plant litter microbial communities from East Loma Ridge, Irvine, California - P2 T30 | ecosystem: Environmental > Terrestrial > Plant litter > Unclassified | place: USA: California... | reverse complement strand
GGTTGCCAGTGTCGAAGATGGTCTCGCTGATGCCAGTTGTTCGTAACCGTGCGCGCAAAATATCTTGATCTGTGGGTGTGAAGTCTTTCGCGAAGAGGCGATCGAGGTCGGAGAAGTAGCTGGGAGGTGGTTAGTCGAGCATTGGCATCTGGGAGGAAGAGATTGCAGCTCACTATTGAAGGTTGTCGTGTAGCGCGTACTCGTTGCCCTTGCGGATGGCAGTCTGTACACCTTCGTCTCTCCAGAGGCTCTTGAATGCATTCATGCAATCCAGGGGCATGGAATCCTCGGTACCAATTTCAGGGTCAGCAGCGATTATTTCCGCGAAACGCTTGGGAAATGTCAGTACATGTGATTTCGCGCAGTTCGGCAAAGTAGTAGGCTTACAATGTTGCTTTCGTGTGCGAAATCAACCTCTTGCTCCTCCATGGCGCCGAAAATGACCTGGAAGGCGTGCAACAGGTTGTTGAAGATGGTGACCTTCCATTGTTTCCGCTCGGATGATGAGAAGCCCTTGGTGTGAAGGAGGCGCATCTGTTTCAGCACAGTCGACTTGCCAGACTCACCAGCACCTTTATTATTGTCAGCACGCCAATGGCTCCTTTAATTGTGCTAGAGGTGCTGCCTTACCGAGTAGCAACATCTTGACCTCCTTGGCCATCTTCTTCTGATCTTCGCGAAGCTGCTTCTCGATCTCCTTGCTCTTCTTCGCATCAGGGTCGTCCCCTGCCTTGTCTCCGCCGAAACACATGACGGCAGAACTGACCCTCGGGTCTAGGAAATGAGGCTATTCGGTTGAGGATGGTGGTCGATACGCCAGAGGTGATCTCTTGACTGGCCGAAAGTTGGTAGAAAGTTGGATATGCCGCGAGGATGCAGCGGACGGAAAGAGGCGCTCAGGATTCCAAGGAGCGACCGTGGGCGGGTTGCAGCTTAGTGGAGCAGACTGCGGTGCGACGCCAGACGCCGTGTCGAGACGTCGCTCTCTCTTGTGGCCGAATCGTGGGAAACTCTCACAAGGCACCGAGCGCAGTAGCACAGGGGATGTGAGGAGGTGGCACCGGAGCCTCGACGGTGCTGAGGCGACGGTGGACGGCGACGCGGAGAGGATGGGTGGTGGAGCGGTGTGGTGGTGGTGGGGAGAGGGGTGTAGGTGAGAGAGAGAGATGAGGTGAAACAGGGTGCGGTAATGGTAGAGGAAGTGCGCTCTCTCTCTGCCTCCAAGGTTCCTCCTGTCGGCGGACGTGCTGCTGCTGCACTGAGGGTTTGATGCCGGCCGACTAGCTTTGCGGGTAGGCGGATGGCGCGCACGCTAGCGCGCGCGATGTGCTCGGTCGGGAGGCCGGAATTCGAAGGGTGTCCACCTTGGATGGAGGAGGGCAGACAAAGGGCTTCCAGAACACCGCACGGTGGTTGAGGACGGGCAGCGGCGGCGGCGGGCGATGGATGCGCGCAGGCAATAATGTCCCGTGAGAGCGGCGGCGCGGTGGTGGTGGAGGGATGTGCAGCGGACGGTGGTAGAGAGGTGGTGGTGCGGTGTGGGCGGCGCGATCGATTGATTGATTGCACTTTATCAGCCAGCGCCAGCAGGGAGGGCGTTTGCCGCGGGCAGAGGGCGCTTGATTGTGCACGCTTTATTGTACAAACATGGAAGGAGACAAGCAGCATCATCATGTGGGTGCTGACTGTGCGCGGCACGAGGCACAAGGAGCGATCGCACTACTACTACCTACAGTAACAGGACGTTGATCAATGGGATGCTAGCAGCGTGGCAGCCTCGGGAGATGTCTAGAGGAACGACCTGTCACACGTGTATCCATTGCGATCAACACCGCCAGCGTCCAGAGCGGAGCCAGCAATGGTGACAGTCAGCCGCACGTGTACATGCCATTCTTATTACCGTAAGCAGACGGCGTTTGCTTATACTGCTGCTACGAAGGCCTACATACAACACCACTGGATGCTGTTCTCACTGGAGATGTTACTATCACTCTACAGGCAGTCCCACGCTGGACCCGTAGTCATCTCCTCTTCTATCCTCTCGTAACCTCCTCCACCACCACCGCCCACGTCCACTCGCACCAATAAGCACCGTGCCTCTTGAGTAATGGGCATAGCCTCCGCCGCCGCGGCCAACACGCTGCCGGGGTGCGTCCGCCGTCCGCGCACAGCGTTGACTTACTCGTACAGGCCTCGCTCGCTCGCAGCCTCGTGGCCCGGTGCTGCCCACGTTCAGGGGATGCGATGCGCGCTGAAAGGAGCAGCTGCGCAGGCCAGCCACCGGATCGCGGCATAGGCGTGCGCTTGCACGAGCTGGCAAGCTGCTGCATCGTGATCCAATGCTACCTCATACGACGCGACCTGCAGATAGACTACACGTGTCGCCGTGAGCGCTGCGCGACCCGCGCGCCACCTATTGAGCTATCCCTCCGTTTGAGCACATAAGGCGCAAGCATCGCAATATTGCTCGCCTCTATACCTTTGCCGGCTGCTGCAGTATTGGCTTCTATAGAAAGCATCTTATAGTGCTGGCTACGCGCGCCCAATGAGAGAACTGCAGCGGAGCGTCATGAGCCGCGCCGGCAGCCTTAGCACGTACATGTATCTGATGTAAGGTACCAGCAATCGCCTGTGATCGCCGAGCCGAACTCGAGTCGTTCAAACACTCGAGTGCTTAATTTTCCGACCCGACGTCGAGGCAGAAAAATTGCAGGACAAGCATGATGGCGGCGCTGCGGCGGTGGTATGATCCTTGTGAACCTTGTTTCCATACATACACATGGCAATCCGCCAAATTCTAGACGATTTTTCTAGGGGTTTTGGCTTCGAAGTCAGTCAGTCCCTTTGCCGAACCTTCGAATCACGCAGCCACGCCGTCACCAGCCACGCGAGCTCCCGGTGTTTCCAAATGCCAGCTGCCTTGGCACTCCCTCCCATGACTCGCCTCGCCCTCGTGGCGTGATCTATCGTTTGGGTGCACACACTCAAACGCGACTCGAGAAGCACTGCCATAGCCCGTTCAACGATCTGCGATTTTTCTTCAATAATGGCTCCGTTGCGTGGAACTGCCAATCCGAAGAGTCGAACGTCTCAGACAGACGCCTAGTCTAAAGAATCAGGTGCCACGTCGAAACCCCACCCCTGCAGCCACGTGCAGCATGGTTCATGCGGTGAACGGGCAATCAAGAAAGTCGCATCTTACACGCGATTCGCGTCAGCTGCAGCTGGCCCAACGTGGTCAGCGTGGGTGCGTGGGTACTCTCCAGTCCAACTGCCTGTCGTCGTCCACGAGGGAGCGTTGTGTTTGACCTCCTCACTTCACCGTAGATCCCACGTAGTCAAACATCCCAATGACGAGCACTTTTAATCTATCGCAAAGTCTACCTCCAGACAACCAGAAAGTTTCAAAGTAACATGACAGCTCCCCCAGTGAGATGCAAAGTATATCGGTGGTAATAATATCGCACGCCTGACCCCTGATTTTTAATGTCCGGTCTTTCTCTCTTTCTTTCCCTCCTTTGGAAAACCCAGCACCGACGCACCGGACCACACTAAGGGCAAAATCCGCTTCCAAAAAGCCCTTCATCTCGTTTCTTTGAACGGTCCGCGTAGATCAGAAATCCAAGAATACATACACACCAGGACACGGCTTACAATCCTAGAGAGGTTGCCCTTATCTCCTGTGGACCTTGTGCCTGGCCTGTGGTGCAAATCAAATATTGGAATGCATACATTATCCCTGTTGTTTGCTGTCGCAAATCGCAATCTATGCACGAGCAATCACCGAGTCTGGTGCTATGTATCTGAAGCACTGCTTTGTAATCGAGTTGCTGTCAGTGTAGTACCAGTCGCTGACCGTGATGGTACTACGTGCACCGATCTCTTGAGCTACCAGGGTGCTATCTACAGTTGTAGTTTAGAGCCCGAATAGGACTACCACTGAAATATCGCTATTAGTATCTCCATCATGCATGTGCTACTGTAGTTGGAAAATGACACTGGAATGACCTTACACCCTGCTGAGATACTACCTTAGCTTGGCTTTTATCTTATTATGTGATATGCTAATATTGTTAGATTCTATCATAAAGACAACTTTGCTTGCCGTTGAGATACGGCTCAAAAGAGCATCTAGAGCTGTACATGTGCTGTACATACAGCCTTATCGCATGCGTGCTTAGCGTTGTGTAACGTGACGTTTGAGATCGCAACATCATGTCATGAAATATCCTTTTGCTGTAAGAAAATTCCGTTACTGTATTGGGCCCGGCTGAGCTATATGGCATATATGACAGAAATACTGCTTCATGTCTCCCAGCAAGCGGCCACATATAATTCGTGATGTAAATCAAAACTCCTTTCCATCCAAGATAACCCATCGTCTGTCTTTCGACACATTTGATCATGAAAATTCGCCATCAACATCTAAGCATCACTCTTCCATAGCCACTTCTCGAAAGCCTCGTTGCTAGCGTTCTTCGGCACGTCCTCGACATTGCTCTTCCACTTCTTCGTCGCGGCCCAATTGTCGAAGCCAGAAGGCTTAGCCTGCAACGCTCTCATACTCATAACTTCCTCACTCTCCGCTCCTTCACACACAGTCCTCGCATCAGCACAAGACTTGGCAAAAACGCTCGCTCGTGCAGCATCAGCATGCATAGCCGCGATCTGGAACGCATCGTAATACAACCTCGGCAGCCTAAGGTCGAAGATCCCCTCTTCCTGGTAAATACTCAGCAACGCTTTGCAATCCGCCAACGCACGTTCAGGCAAGTGGCGAACACGCCTGGGGTCGCCGATCGCCTCGTCGAGTTTCTGCGCGCGCTTAAGACGAGCATCGCTGGTTTCGAGGGCTTTGGCGGGCAACGAGCAGGCTTCGCAGGTGCAGTCGAAACCGAAGTAGTCTTTCAGACGGCCTTGACGTTCTGAGGATGGGCCGCCGGCGAGGTATGAGAGAGTGAGTTCCTCGCCTTCCTGGATATCTCGCACGGCGTGGACGACTTCGATTCCGCGCGCTTCGTTCCAGGCATGTTGGGCGTTAGGCCGGCAGGCGTGATTGAGTCTGGCGACGAGTGGGAAGATGGCGCCGACTTCGCTGTTGGGGCCTAGAGGGTAGCCGTTGGAGCGAACGATGTTGGAGAACGGGTCCGCGCCGGGGTTGTTGTTGTGTAGGGAGAGGAAAGCGCGCTGGCCGTCTTTGGGAAGGCCTTTGATGATGGTGCCTAGGTCTTTCTCGAACGTTGCTGGGTTGGTGAGAGAGGCTGTGGTGAAGAGTGGCGGCTCGCTGAGGATCAGCTCGCCGGGTTTGATGGCGCGGGTTGCGATCAGGCCTTTGCCTTTGCCTGGGATGGGCTGCAGGACGTAGGCTTCTGTGGGTTGGACGGATCCCATGGTGTGGTTCTTAAATATTGATACAGGAAGCGATTTTTCAATATTTTGGTTGATTAGACCTTTGAAGTCGGCGTTGTCAACGATGTCCTGCGACTCGAAGGCTCATACAACGATACTGCGACGCCGCCAAAGGCGGTGTTGGCAGATTTTCGGGCAGCCATCGCAGAGTTTATTGGCACATTGACCACACTTTGGCCATGATGTAAAGCGGACCCACCGATCAGGATTCCCAAACGACCAACCACGAATCTGGCGTTGGCAATGCATATAGCAACGCTCTTAAGCATTAGTTACTGCGTCGTGCTGGTATGCTACCTTGTGCCATCGATGCTTGATCTGTGTTTTTTCTGCGACCGATATGAGTTGCGATTTTCTGACGTTCGTGAAGCATCGGAAACTCAAATTTTGTGTCCCCAAGGTTTTGCAAAATCATGTTGGCACGGCACAGCTATACCGCAGCAATCGGCTAAGGGCTTGTGCGGCATCGCGATCGATCCGCCGATAGCCGGCGGTGACCACACACGAGTGCATGCACAGTACAGATAACTGTGACGACTCTGTACAGTGTTCCAAAGGAGAGCCCTGCAACTGTATCGAAGGATGCTAGCAATAGCAATGTCAGGAGCTTAGCGCGCACAAAATCAAGTTGATCTCAGAGGCAGATCGATAGAAGACGGCTCAGCATCACACCAAGTGGCTGAATCGAAGGTGTGGCAAAGTCGGCATCATTCTTGACCTAGAAAGGCAGTTCATCCAGTGTGTAAGGCTAGCTTGATGGCTACCCTGGCTACATAGCTACTCCTGTGTCGGGAGACAATTCTCTACGCGTTCAAGAAACCAGTGTTTGTTTTGCTATTCACACATTTTCTTCATTGAAGTTTAGCGAAACATTCAATCTCAAGTGACTTCAGCGATCAGCATCCAACCCCAGACCTCTCGCGCACTTCCTCGCCAACACCATCTTTAAGAAGCTCTCTCGTCCAAGTCCTCTCATTTGTCGCACAAAATCACTCCCGCTGATGCGACCGCGATCAACAGCCTTTTGCAGCACGTACATGGCCTCCCGGCAAGCAGCTTCCTCGGCCGTCAGAGTCCATAGCTGCTGAGCCACAAGAGTCGGCGCCACGAGTACTTCGTCAATAGGCGGCTGCTTTTTGCTTTTTGCTTCCGAGATGGTTGTGGTGCAGTCCTGGATGCTGCGATGCAGGATATGTTCGTTGGATGACAGTGTGGCGTCTAGACGCTCCAACTGAGCTATCTCGGCTTCGAGCCGGGCATGAGCAGCACGCAGAGCATTTTGCTGCGCTTGCAAAGGGGCTATCGCCGACATATTCTGGTTAACTTTCTGCTGAGCTTGCTGTACCAGAGATGCAGAAATTGCGGTGAGCAGATGTTCCCTTTCGGGATTTGGAGGGATTGGAGGTGCTGGTCCTGCACAACCAGGGTTAGATGGTAATGCGATTTCGAAGGGGTCCGAAAGCAAGTCAGGAGGTGGCTGTTTCTTGGGCGGTTGTTGCGCTTGTGGCGCATTATGAAAGCCAGACTGAACATTTTGTGGGGCGTATGAGTTTCGCAACTGGTGTGAATGCTGTGGTGGCTGCTGATATTGCTGTTGCGAGTGGTAAGGCTGTTGTGGTGGTGGTGGCGGCCCCTGTTGGTGGTTATTTTGTGCATATGCCTGGGGATGTTGCTGGAAGGATGGATGGGACGAGTTAGATGGCCTGTTCGATTGCCCATTTGACTGAGCGTGGGCGGGAGAGATCGGCGAAACAGGACTCCTGTCGTTTCCTGACCGTTGCTGCTCGTACTGTACGTGCTGCGGAAGGGCAGGTAGCGGAGGTTGTCCGGCAGAATAGTCATTCCGATATGTCCCAGGTTGTGCGAATGAGCTTGGACGTTGTGGCAATGCTGGACTGTGGCCATTCTGAGGTATATGTTGTGCGTTTTGTGGGTGTACACCCGGTAAGGGTGGCAAAGGCGGACCACCTGATGCGTAACGCTGTGACGCGCCTGCTCCTGTATTCTCCTCGCCTGGTTTCGGGGGTCTTGGTGGAGGCGTGTTAGCACTTGGCATCTCAACAGGCATCATCTCACCCGGGCGTTGTTTGGGAGGCAGTTGTGGTGGCGCCGCATGGCTACCATTGGGTCCTTGCACCTGATGTCCTACAGGTCGCTGCAACTGTTGTTGTTGGGCCTTGCTCACAAGTGGAGGCTCTCTGGCAAACGCTTGCTGAAGATGAGCGAGAAAGTCGGCCATGTTCGCCCTATCCCAGATGCTAGTCCAGTCTCTTAGGTATGGATGATATACCCTGCCTTCCACGCCCACATGTTGTCCAGGCCGCACCAACATATCCCTGCCCGGGGTCACATAGACCATGGGCGACTCTTGCGGGTAGGCCTGTGGTACCCATATCTTGATTGGAAAGCGATATGTCGCTCCGCGAAAGTCGACAGGCAGTGTTCCGGAGACTGTGAGAAGCAACGCTGAGCCGCCATTCTCGTAGGTGTAGACTTCGGTTCGAGGGCTCAACGAGGGAAAGACAGATAGTGTGCGCGCGACATCTGAATAGGTGCGCTGCGGGTCCTGGTATTCCTGCGCGAGTGTGAGCGCATTATCTTGGGAAGGCGTGTGCGGTCTGGCGTACATGGAGCACGCTGTAGAGCCACGAGAGGACCTTCTCGGGCACCTGCGCCATTGTGCTGTTCTGCTGGCAGTGTGGCCTGTTATGGCATAAGGTGAAGGTGGAGTGGACGGCAAGCAAGGCGAACAATAACAACTGCCTGCGATACTGCCTACTCGAGTAGAATCAGGCACAGGATCAGACACGTGCTTCTTCGCTACAGTTCAACGTCAGAGGTGGTGATGATGCAGCTTGCGCATGCTCTCACCAAATGCCGAGACATGGCGGGGAGGATCCACCCTTCCACCACGGACGTCCTCGTTTATGATTACATGTACTAACTTCACCTTCTTCTTCTGCCGACATCATCCAGTATAGACACTGGAATGTGATTGCATACCATCGAGGAGCCATTAAAGATGCATGATCTGTTTGATTTCCCAGATGTTTGTTGACGTTGTGTTGCAGTCAAACGGTGTCGTATCAACGCTTGCTACTGTGCTATCTTACTGAAATCGCAATCTGATCACCCAGATTACTCATAGCAGGCAATCGTAAGTACAAACATGTCATCTCTTAAGATGAAATAATCCATCAAGCTCTTTCTGTCGCATCGATAAACGCTTTGAAATGCTTTCTCCCATCTAGCAGCCACAAGCATTCAACATGGGACTTCGCCGTCTTTACCAACTTCTGATGAACTCCGAACGCAAACCAAAGCAATCACCTCGAGCGGAACAAGCAGAGGCATCTCCTTCTGATCCGCGTGCGTCAGCCATGGATTCGGACTACTTGGTCGCCGACACCAGCCAAGCAGAGACAGCCCCTCCTCAGGCCACAGACGAGAATCCGCCGAATCAGGAGCCACTGCCTTCAGATATCTCAAAAGGGAAACAACCGGAACGAGTAAACATGCCTCCTCCAGAAATTCGATCCAATCAACGTCGATATGGCCAGATCTTCCACAATCCGGACGTAGAGGCGATCGGGATGCCGCCGCTCGACGATGCAACGCCGACCAAAAAACCTACTGACTCGGCGAAAGCGTTGTTCCCACCGCTACCACCTTTTCGTATGCGAAAGCGGTCTTGTGGTGGAGCTTGACACTATTTCCTACCAGATTGTTGCCTAGCGTAAGCAGACCTCTAGCACTGGTAAGCACTACAGACCAGGCTATGTGTGTTCGCGAATCTAGCCCCGAACTACGATCGAACGAGTCATAAAAGCAAATGGTTTTTAACGGATCTAGCAGTTATCACCTGGCGATCCTGGCGTCGAAGTAGTCTACTCATCATGGAGAACATATGCAGAAGACATCGTGGCCGTGCCTGCTGCGTTGGAACTCATCCCGACTTTCGATCTTGTGTCGAGAGAAGTCATAGTGGATGTTGTTTCATAATGACTGACATCTGTAGCTGGAGGACAAGAAATAAGGACATCACCATGGATGAGCATGTACATGAGTTACCACGCTGCCGGCACAGCCTCCTCATCCTCAGCTTTGCACGTTGGAAGACATGCGCCCCACTGAAACGTACCAGGAGTTCGTTCTCTTGTCAGTTTTTCATGAATCATTATATCATATCAGATGCATTTATCGTGTACTGCATCACCGTGAATGTAGCCAAAGCCACTACGAGCCCATTTTCGACCATTGCCAGGTGCATAACATACCAAAGAGAGCCACGTATTGCTATGCGTGAAAACGTTGTACAGAAAAAGAAGATGACGAGAAAAAAAAAGATAATCCTCCATGTCAGAAACCAGGTACAAAAGATCCGTGTGCTTCGATGCTGAAATTTGCAATTAATTTTCAAACAGCCGTCCCAGTATACTACACGTTGCGCTCGCAGGAAAGCGATTGCGTGGCGTCATGTCGAGAACCTTCGAAGCGGTTCCGACTGCACAGATTCGCCGTTGGGAGATGGAGATGCGATACTCTTGGGAAGCGCCAGAAGGATGTCCCGAAGGCTCTCGCCCATGCGCAGCCTTGCGAGCACCTCTGTCGCTTGATAGATGCTGCCTTCACGCATGGCGGCCAAAATGCGGCCAAAGGCCTGCGCTCTGATCTCGGAGTCTTTCAGTTTGCGTTTGAGATCGTTGGTTCTAGTCTCGCCCTCCGCGACGTCGTAAATACACTCGAGTTGACGTTCGATGCAATATGCGCATGCGGGCCTGGTGCCAGTGCATTTTGCTTTGCGGTGCTGACAGCGTGTGCAGGCACTTCTGACTTGAAGGGTCGAGTTTTTGGCCTTAGTCACTTTGGTTTTGTCTTCGGCTGACGCTGACTTGGACCTTCGGCCGCTTCGTTTCGATTTGACTTCGTCGTCTTCCCATATGC
>Ga0265797_10012565_pt1 | contig 10353 bp, 8 predicted proteins | sample P2T30metagenome_FD_192433 | JGI IMG/M metagenome (GOLD analysis project Ga0265797, IMG submission 192433) | Plant litter microbial communities from East Loma Ridge, Irvine, California - P2 T30 | ecosystem: Environmental > Terrestrial > Plant litter > Unclassified | place: USA: California... | reverse complement strand
CATTGGCTGCACTAGGCGCACTACTTATCGTCTTGCTCCTTGCGATTGACACCTTTTTCCAACAGGTCGTTACCTTCCCTGATAGATGGACTCGACATCAGACCCCTGGAGAGATACCATACGTAATCCAATACGAGCCCCCTTACCTTATGGAGTTCCAGGGTGGATGGGAAACTAGTGTCTATAACAACGACCTGCAGCCCGTCGTCCAGCAATTTCTTTACAGAAATGGCAGCAAACCTGTTTCATTTGGCACAAGTTATCGTCCGGATATTCCCCTCTCTTGCCCTACCAGCAACTGCACTTGGCCAGTGTATGACACACTTGCTGTCTGTAGCAAGTGCACCGAAGTAAGCGAACTCTTGGACGTTACTTTCACGTGTTTGGAAACAGCATTGGATTGGAGCACGGATTTCGAAGGACCTCTCTCTGATGTCCCTTACTCCCAAAAGAAGATGTGTGGGCATTTTCTTAACTCGACAGCGGATCATCCGATCTTACTCTCGGGATATACTGTCGACACCGACCGGGACAATATCCCTGACGAAGTTTTGCTGCTTAGAACAGTTCCTCTTACCGCTTTTCTCACCAAGGAACGTCTTTATGGTGTCGGCTCGGTGGCTTACAAGAATATACGCAACCCAATTATTGATGCCTTGATAGCCTCCGCACCTGACGGACCGGAAAGTGTTTACCAGAATAAGACGCCTACGGTTCATGAGTGCGTCCTCTCATGGTGCGTCCAAACTATCCAATCATCCTACGGCCTCGGTGGGTACAATGAGCACATCATCTCATCGTACCATAATACCACTGTTGGACCAAGTCCGTGGATATCGTTCGACATTCCCGAGGAAGAGGGCGGTGGAATCTGGATTCAATATAAGGAGAACATTACCATCATACCCACCAACACTAGTTCTCAGCCTGCCAGGCCGACCAGCTTAGAGCTCGGATACGGCACCAGCAACGTGACTGTTGCGGGCATCATGGGCATCTTCGATGACTTCTTCCCTGCTTCATACAGTGTCAAAAATGTCTCTGCAATACCTAGACTTCGATACAAGAACTTCCCAGGTGGACCTTTTCAGCGCTATATCCCATGGACTCCTTGGATGGCGCCCAACAACCTGACGCAACATCTTCAAAGGCTTGCTACGGCGATGACGAACCGAGTAAGATCATCGGATAGCAGTGAAACGCTCATGGGCGAAGCATTCTACACCGACAAGTACGTCTTGGTGCAATGGGAGTGGCTCATCTTCCCATTCCTGCTTCTGACGCTCGCTTTTGTCTTCCTGGTTTCTACGGTGATCAAAACATCCAAAGATACCTCTACCGGTATCTGGAAGACATCTGCCATGCCCACGCTCATTTACAGTCTACCGAAAGAGGCGCAAAAGGAAATGAATCCCTCGTCGTCATGGGATAGCACACATGAGACCAGCAAGAAGCTTCGCATCAGATTGTTGCCCAAGTCAGGATGGAGGGTATCTGGTGTCAGTCATGTAAGCACGTCGCCACAGCTCCCACATCCTGTTGTTCAGGCACCACGCGGTTGGATATGAAGTGGGATGTGTATGATACATAACATAAACATTACTTCAACGACATAACACGGCTTCTGTACTGGATGCACATAGTGTAGACTCTTATAATTGTGATTTGCTAAACCGTTAGGCAGCTCGAAGTGTTTCCAATATGCTGCTCTGCCTGGTGCATGGAAAAGAATTGTAACATATCTGTCCAGACCTACCGGGGGTCAGTTCGCAGGCGTGACGCCACCCGCAGAAATCTCCCGATCAATTGCGGCACGGTCGCGGACCTAACGTCCTGAGTTCCAACGTCGGTCTTTGCGTTTCAGTCCGACTCTTTCGTCCTCTAGCTATCATGCTCTCAGTTCCCCCTCCCAATGATTGCACCTCCTTACGTGATGAGTACATCGTGCGTGCTTCTTCCTTGCATTCCGCGTCGCGTCCGTGGCCTCCAAGGTGGCAGCGGGCTGAAACGGCGAGGAGAGGTATGTGGAAATGAGTATTTTGTGCAAGACTTTGGATGTCATTGTCGCGCTGATATTATGATGGTGGATAAATGCCGTGCTGACTCCCACGCCCAGGTCGCGTACCGAAAGTGCACGACGGTCCGACATCTCTCGCTCCAAGCTTGCAGAACTCAACCATCCTTGAAGAGCATCAGAACCGCCTTGTGAGCCACTGAAACTATCCATCCTCGATTGCCATGACGTGCGGATACAATATCCTCCTCTTTGCGGCCCTCGTGCTGCCCATTTTTGCCGTGCCTCTTCAAGGCTATACCGTACGTCTCATCCTACAGGTACAATTGTCATTCACACTAACACATTTACTAGATCCTGCGGAAAGATGCAGTAGTCGAACGAAGCGATAACACTGTCGGAGCCACTATTCTTCCCAGCCTACCGAAGCGAGAGCCTGTCATCGAGTTGGTGGAGCGGGCCAGGCGTATCGGCGGTGGTGGCTTTACTCTCCCGAAGAGGTCGATAGAGGAACTCGAGAAGCGAAAGAATCGTTTCAACGGCGGTGGCTTTGGCAACCCTAAAAGACGTTCAGACAGCTTCGAGGCCCGAGGGATACTTCGTCCTATTGGCGGCTGGGAGGGGCCGATATCAATTGACAGCATCGAGACACGTGCAAAACTTCGTACTGGTCAAGGCTGGGACAATGGAAGTCAAGGGAGCCACGAGGCACGCCAAGAAGCCAGCGACGATGAGGATCTTGTGGACGAAGTCGATGTCGATGCTCGTGGCTTTAGTGGAAGCAAGAGGGGCCTCCGTGGTACAGGCGGTTCTGACGGTCACAAGAGAGGATTGCAACGTCCTGGTAAGGGAGGAGGTGGCAAAAGGGCCTGAGCGGTCCTGGCAGCGAAGGGATTAAGAGGGGGCTGGCTCCTGATCGTGGAGGAAATAAGTGAGCACACAAACATCGCTCGCTGTCGGTTCTTAAAGTGGCAGCTGTAGTTTCCTTGAATCATTTGTTTGTGTTAATTCTTGAGAATACTGGTTGTTCTCTCATATCTAGTCCGGCAAAGCTAGGTGGGCTGTAGCGTAGATATACGAAGGGCGAGAAGCGCTTGTCTGACATTCTCTAGCTTTGAACTTTTCGTGATTTGAACTTCAACTCTACAGCTTTTACTCGCGATATGCGAACACTGCCAGGACTAAACCATTCCTAATGAACTAAAACGAAATCTTGCTTTTCAACAAGTCTAATGGAATATGGACTTGGATTGGCTAAAACTGGTTTCAAAATGTTCGCCGTTCAAGAAAGATGTAAACTTCTGGGTCGGGTGACACGAATAGAAGCCAAACCCTCATATTTGCCTTGCAAAAGCCATCGGAGCACTTGAAGTGTGGGAACTGGCTGTGGTGGAGGTTGCTAGGAGCAATGTCATGCACTGCAACTCGGTGGCTGTCTCGTGCGCTATGCCGCTAAAACGCCATGCGTTCCGACTCATGGTGTTGACCAGGTTTTGGCTTCCCAAATCTGTACTGACCGTTATGCTCTCATGTATCTCTTCCAATTGTGGTACACATCGCGCACGACACTATCCTCTTGCGCGCCTGGCTAAAGCTCCAACATGGTTATCAGGGTGAGGCGTAGTCGCCAATAGATGCGTAGTAGTCATGAGCATGCCGTGCGATGTTCCCGGATACACTTGTACTTGGTGAATCCGCCATCATAAAAGTCTCAGGTAACTCCCTTCGCTGTTGGCAATAGCTCGATCAACTGAACCACAAGCAATCCGCATGAACCTCCAGTTCTCTCAGGCATCCGAGTCTTAGATCAATACTCTTCCTTCTTGCTCGCATATATCCATCCCTACATTATGCGCATACACGCAGTCACCGCATTTCTTTCCTTTTCGCTAGCTATCCTTGCGGTGCCTGTCCCGGACGCTGAGGTATGTCGTGCGACACTCATATATCCAAGTCCCCGCTAACTGTAGTATAGGCAGATCTTCAAGACATCTCGGCTGCTGGCGCACGACATCAACGAGATGCGATCCCCGTGCCCCTCATCGAGCCTCTAGAAGCACACAGTCAGCGAGTTAACACCGACGTTGGTCCTGCAGAACGGTCGGTGATTGACCAGGAGCGACCTATCAAAGCTCGAGGCAGAGTCCATACCAGTACAGGACGGCCGAAACGAGAGGCCGAGGCCGTGACTGAGGATGAAGTCCTCGAAACACGTGGGAGGTTCGGGAGTAAGGCAGAGCGAGCTATCGGGTTTCCATTAGGTGGCTCGACAGCAGACTCATCAGACTCAGGTGGCTCTACCGGACGACGTCGGGATGCCGAGCCGATCAAATTCAGCAGCTGCGGTGGCAATCGACAAGATACGGATCCAGACACTGGCGGCGTCGCTGTGTCCAACGAGGCACTGACCGAACGTGGTAAACTTGTCCTATGGGACCCGACAGACGACTTGGTCGAGCGAGAACGTGGCTCGCGCTGGGGAGGAAGCAAGCGTGGCCTTGTAAGACACCCTGGAGGCTATCCTAAGAGACACCTTACCTCAGGTCGCGACGACAGCGACCGACGTGAAGCTGAGCCAGCAAGATGGGGTGGCACTAGTCGTCGCGAAGCTGAGCCCATCAAATTTTCAACAGGTAGCGGCTGCCGTCGGGACGACTTGATCGAAGGAGATCCTGGCCTTATCAGACACCCTGGAGGTTCTCCTAAGAGAGGTCTTACCCCAAGTTCCAGCGACAGCTACCGACGTGAAGCTGAGCCGATCAGGATCAGCGGCTCTCGTGGTGGTCATCGACGAGAGGCCGAGCCCATTGCTCAATCTATGATGAATCCAGGAGGTGGCCCCAAACGCCGCGATGCTGCTGCCCAGCCTGGAAGACCTGACATCGGCAAAGGCCATGATCGACGAGATGCTAATGCAGAGACCATCGAGGCCCGCCAGAGAATGAGCTCAGACACTGGTCGTGGCCGCCGAGATGCCATCCGAGGATTCGTTCGTCCAGGCGGAGGGACACGCCCTAGAGATGCCATTCCGAGAGACCTTCGCGGTGATGATGCTAATCCACGAGGCGTCCGCCCGGGCAACGGGAACAACGAAAGAGATGTCACTGCAGAGACGGTCGAGGCCCGTTGGAGATTCAGAGGCAACAGCCGTCTTGTTTGATCGATGAAGACCATGGAGTTCAATCGGACAGTTACAATCTCTTTTTGTACAACAACATCGGCTCGGATACCTCAAGGACCTGCTGGACACCAGGCGAAAGGTATCTAGCCATTCCATATCTTTTTGCAATGAAATACATCTATCTCCATTACTAGCGCATCGTTGCTACGGCACGGTAAGCGTTGTTTTCGCGGTCCTCGTGATGTCAGAGGCGAGGATAGGGTTTGTAGAGATCATCCAGTTCATGCTGGGCTGGAACTCGGCCAGTCGATACTTGGTCGTCTTTGGACAACGCATCGAGACGCAGGCTTTCGTCTTACTTAAATGGCGTCTCCGATACATTGTCACCGGTGAGTTGCGTATTCTTCGTGTTCTTCTGCTTCCTTTGTGATACGTGGGGTTAGTTAAGAGAGCAAAACCTTCTAAGATGATTAGGCGGTAGCGTCCAATTGTGGTTAGCGTGAGAATCGGCTAGCGTCCGGGCGGCTCGCAACAAAACACCGCCAACCTCCCCAATCTTTTCGCGCTCCAGTCATCACTTGAAAATGGATGACTCACGTGGCAACAGCGATGCCGCAAAACCTCCAAACCCAGTCCAACAATTGGACTACCATACACAACAAGACCACGCCGATCAATATGAACGCTCTGTTGAGAGCCGACGCGCTTACCTTGCGTCGCTGCCTCTTCCATCGGAAATACGGCAGGGAATACAACAGGGAAATGAGGAGTTTATGAATTGGGTTCGGGAGATCCAACGAGCTGACCAGCATGATCCACCACGTCCTAATCAGGCTTTACAAGACCTACTGCGGGCTCAGAGATCAGCCGCCCTTCTATCCACAACTCTGCAAAATGCGCCACAGACTTTGTCATTCGAGCAAGCTGATGTGAAGGCTCAGAGCTCAGTCTCGCCTTCACCTACGACTTTGCAAAATACGTCTCCAACTTCGTCAGTCGATCGAGCTGAACTACGTGCTCAGAGGGCAGCTTTGCCTCTTCCTACGACCCTGCAGAAAGCGGCCCAAGATGCGCTAACCGGCGACCGAGCTGCTCTGCGGGCTCAGCGAGTAGCCGCAGCCGCAATCCCACACACCACTCTGCAGAATCTGGCCCAGGAGGCATTGACTCTAGCCCAAGAGGTAGTAACACGCCTTCGAGCTGCTCAACAGACAACCCAGCCTTTACAACCGACTCTGCCAAATGTGCCTCATGTGAGGATATATTTATATATGCACACTGAGCCAAGATCTCGACGAGCAAACACATAGCCGATATCTGACGGCCAGTCGGCCACCATCTACGATCCGATTCCGCCATGGTCTGGCATGGCCATCAGAGGTGCCTCTGATCGACACCATCTGGGTCATACGACCCGTGGCCGTAGATGTGGACCAGGGCGCGGCTCCTACTGATACCGGTAATCTGGGTATATGATATCAATCTTCATGATCCTCGATAACCGACTATGCAGGTTCCTTAATACTGACTGTGTTAGTCCCTGATACTGGCTATGCTGGTGCATAATATTAGCCATGCTGATGCCTTATACTCGACTCGCTCTGGTCCCCAATACTAGCTATGCTAGTTCCTTGATACTAGCTACGCTGGTCCCTGATACCAGCTCTGCTGAGTCATGATACTGCATTCTTGTGGTCCCCGATACTAGCCTTTGGTTGGTGATGATACTGACATTCGTCGGTCAAAACATACTGGATACGTCTAGTTTTGACAGAACATTTCTCTACTTATCTTCATGGTGTCACTGGGTAACACTACTGGACACGCGCAGGAATCAATGTAGATAGCAGCACTAATAGTTTTGAGTCTACCGACTTGTGGCTCTATCATACAAATCTCAGATGTTACAAATGTCATTCCAACTCACTCACACATCGTGGCTCGTCCCTCGATCCATACGCATGCTCTCTTCCACTGTATGGCCGCCTTTGCTATTCTGCAGCAAGTAGTTATTGCCCTTTCGCGATTCCTTCTCAGCTTTTCTTGCCTTCTTCGCCGCCTTCCTCTCCTTGCGCGACGGAAATTCGCTTCCAGGCCCTTTCAAAACGATACCAGGATGTACCGCTGCCAGCAACACCAGAGCCAACACCATCGGCACAGCATCCAGTCCCAACACATACCCCTCCGTGCCAACGAGAACATTCGTCGCCCCCTTGACTCCAGCCGAGAACTCGATCAGCCGGAAGATGATACGCGTCGTGATGAGCACAAGGACAGCATACAGCGTATACGTCAGCAACTTCCAACGCACCGTACCTGCCCTTCGGTCGCTCTCCGTATCCTCCCGACCTTGACGCTCCACCCTCAGCATATCCAAATGAAACCTAATAATCAACGCCAAAAACATCAAAATGAAGACCTGCTGCACACCCACACCAACCATATACACGTTCTTCCCGTACCCATTGGTCTTGGCACCAGCTTGGGGATTCATCATGACTCCGCCCGCAGCCTGAACAATGAAACTGAAGATATCAAGTCCCACGAACCAGCGTCCTATCTTCACTGCCTCGATACGCCATAGCTTCTTCCGCGGATGCAAGAAATACACCAGCCGGCCCGCGGTCATGTACACAAAGGCATTGATCCACAGTGGCGCTAACAGGAAGAGCAGTGTAGACAAGATGACCAGCGCTTCGTTTTGCTGGTTTCGCGTGCCAAGCGCGCGTAGGATAAAGGAGACAAACTCCCAGATTGCGCCTGTGATGAGCACCCAGCAGAAGCGCTTGCGATGGACGACTGCGAGGCCGATGTGTGCGACTGTGAGGAGGCCGAAGAAGAGGGCGAAGACTATAGCGGCGGCGAGAGAGGGGTTGTATTGATAGAGCGCATTGCAGGCGTAGGGTGGGACGTGACCATTTGAGTCGGGGATGGCGGTGATGCATGCTGGTGTTGTGGGAGTGCTGGATGGGGCTGTTGACGACGACATGGTCGGTAGAGTTACTTGATCGTTGTATTGCAGCGGACTGGTAAAGACAGAGTCTGTTCTGGGATATCGAAGCGAATGTGTTAGAGAGGTGGCAAAAGCACCACGAGTATCTTTATGTGGTCATGCTCCGCGCATGATACATCTTTCTTTTCGTCCACGCAGCATTAGCCGGGCTGATATTACGCTCCAAGCATTAGGCTCTGCGGTAACACGCGTTCGTGCCTCGATAAACGCCCTTCCAAGCAGAATGGCGTGCGGGTTCCTTTGGCGAACCCTCCGAGGAAGTTTTGGCATCCATTCCAATGTGCCAAGCCACCCGCGGAGGGTTTCCATTCCCTCCGGTGAGCATACACAAAGCTGGAGTAAGTGCTCGTGTTCCCCGATTTCGCTCTGCCACAACAGCATAGCCAATGCTTGGCTGTTGAAAGACCAATCATTAAGTACCGAATGGCTTAGTACCGATCATGGGTGTAAGCGGAAGGCCTCCAGGTGCATTTACGAAAGGAGAATTGAAAGGCTGTATAGATATGATTAAGGAATAAGTATTATGAAATTACCGTCGTGGTGTATAAATGTATTCATGCCAGGGTATCATGTGAATCATCGCTTCAGAACGCCATGTCTCTTCCATCTTTCGTTTTCTTATCGCTTTTGCCGTCGTTTTCACGGGCATCATTCATTATCGCGCCCAGCGCACCACTGAGTCAATGTTGGGACCTGCAGGTGTGCTGTGTGTTGTGCTTCTGGTAGAAAGTGTTAGCTGTGTTCATGTTGCGAGAAGATTCATTGAGACTTACTTTGTGCTATTACTCGCTCCAAAAACACGAAATGCATCATGCATGCAAGTGCTCGAAAATCCAGAGATTTCAAAAACCTTTGTATGCTCAAGAGCATGTCTGAGGTCGGTGGGGGATGTGAAATCTCGTTCGCTGTCGAGAGGTATGATGAGGTTCATAAGAACGCCCAATGTGTGTTTTTGGTCCCGCAGGCCTGGAATTCATCAGACGAGTCTACCGATAAGCAAGCTACCATCGCTTTCGCTCGCCCGCAATTCTGGGTTGCGATAAACTGTATGAGCCGGCCTGGGCAATACAGGACCTTGACTATCGCAGCTATCCTGACTTGGGCTCCTTGGCTGGTCGGCCTCGGCGTGATGTATTTGAATGGCCGGGACTTCTGGCATGTTATGGTTCTTGGAGAAAGCTGAGCGATATTTCGACCGTGCCGTCATCTTGGGCTGAATCCCGTGTGACGGCATGTCGGGTCGCTCGAGGTTGCTGCATTCAATGAACTCGTCATTACGGGAGGTTGAGCGGGAGCTCTTCGGACGGCTGATGCCGGTTATCGATCGGCGGCGCCCTGAGTCATCGCCGGAGCTGAATTTGCGGGCGACGATATCGTCTAGGATAGATTTGAAGTCGTCGAGGAAGATGGTGTCGGATGCGCACTTGAAGACGAGGGCGAACCGCCAGTATGGGTTGATGCCGCTACTGGCCGTGACTTTCGCAGCGCTAACGGCAACGTCGGTAAGTAGGAAGACAATGGAGAGTAGCATGCATGCTAGCATGACGCCAAATCTCCTGTTGATACCGACAAGAGTCCATAGACTGAAGGCGTAGGTCTTCTTGATGGCATGTATGAGCTTCCATGTTGTGAAGATCCACCAGGGGTCGCGCAGCAGAGCCTCAAACGGCCGCATGCGAGGGTTGATGTTGGAGCCATTTGCAAGCTGATTGAAGTAGGCAAAGTTCGACCACGCCTCGGCTATCCAGAATGGTTGAACACAGATTAGCGATATGATGAAGAAACGAGATCCCCAGAGTGGTAGGAAGGGCCGGATCTTGAGCCACGAGACGACGTTGTGGAGGAAATATGATATGAAGAGTAGGGTTGCAGTCGCGCTGAGGTACCAGCCATATCTCGGGTCGTCGACGAAGATGAAGGTGCCGTGCCAGATGGCAAGAACAAGCTGAGTGGGTTAGTAATTGGTATATACGTTGAAGCAATTTGCATGCAGAGCAACACCGAGACTCACCTCAAGCAGAATAAGCTTGTGAAGCCACGTGCCGGAGCGGTAGTTGCAGAAGACGATCAAGATGAGGATGATCAGAGCGCCGACATTGTATCCTTGAGCCCATGCCTCGAGAAAGCCGCCCTCGGTCGTCATGCTCTCTCTGTTTGGTGGCGAAGTACGCGTCGTAGCCGTTCCGGGGAATCGCTTCGCCATGG
>Ga0265797_10012563_pt1:2500-7500 | contig 10356 bp, 4 predicted proteins | sample P2T30metagenome_FD_192433 | JGI IMG/M metagenome (GOLD analysis project Ga0265797, IMG submission 192433) | Plant litter microbial communities from East Loma Ridge, Irvine, California - P2 T30 | ecosystem: Environmental > Terrestrial > Plant litter > Unclassified | place: USA... | reverse complement strand
GTGAGCAACAACAGAATGGAGGCAGTCAATCAATATAGATTGATCCGAAATCTGATTCAAATCCAATTCCAATATAGCCCCTATGGGTACATAAGAAATGTATTGAATCGATTCTTTTTAATGAAGAGACCTGATCGCAACTTCGAATATGGAATTCAAAGGGATCTAATAGGAAATGATACTCTGAATCATAGAACTATAATGAAAGATACGATCAACCAACATTTATCGAATTTGAAAAAGAGTCAGAAGAAATGGTTCGATCCTCTTATTTTTCTTTCTCGAACCGAGAGATCCATAAATCGGGATCCTAATGCATATAGATACAAATGGTCCAATGGGAGCAAGAATTTCCAGGAGCATTTGAAACATTTCGTTTCTGAGCGGAAGAGCCGTTTTCAAGTAGTGTTCGATCGATTATGTATTAATCAATATTCGATTCATTGGTCTGAGGTTATTGATAAAAAAGATTTGTCTAAGTCACTTCGTTTCTTTTTGTCCAAGTTACTTCGTTTTTTGTCCAAGTTACTTCTCTTTTTGTCTAACTCACTTCCTTTTTTCTTTGTGAGTTTCGAGAATATCCCCATTCATAGGTCTGAGATCCACATCTATGAATTGAAAGGTCCGAACGATCAACTCTGCAATCAGTTGTTAGAATCAATAGGTCTTCAAATCGTTCATTTGAAAAAATTGAAACCCCTTTTATTGGATGATCATAATACTTCTCAAAAATCGAAATTCTTGATCAATGGAGGAACAATATCACCATTTTTGTTCAATAAGATACCAAAGTGGATGATTGACTCATTCCATACTAGAAAGAATCGCAGGAAATCTTTTGATAACACGGATTCCTATTTCTCAATCGTATCCCACGATCAAGACAATTGGCTGAATCCCGTGAAACCATTTCAGAGAAGTTCATTGATATCTTCTTTTTCTAAAGCAAATCGACTTCGATTCTTGAATAATCCACATCACTTCTGCTTCTATTGTAATAAAAGATTCCCTTTTTATGTGGAAAAGGCCCGTCTCAATAATTCTGATTTTACGTATGGACAATTCCTCACTATCTTGTTCATTCACAACAAAATATTTTCTTCGTGTGGTGGTAAAAAAAAACATGCTTTTTTGGAGAGAGATACTATTTCACCTTCGTCAATCGAGTCACAGGTATCTAACATATTCATATCTAACGATTTTCCACAAAGTGGTGACGAAAGGTATAACTTGTACAAATCTTTCCATTTTCCAATTCGATCTGATCCATTAGTTCGTAGAGCTATTGACTCGATTGCAGCCATTTCTGGAACACCTCTAATAGAGGGACAAAGAGTAAATTTTGAAAGAACGTATTGTCAAACTCTTTCAGATATGAATCTATCCGATTCAGAAGAGAAGAGCTTGCATCAGTATCTCAATTTCAATTCAAACGTGGGTTTGATTCACACTCCATGTTCTGAGAAATATTTACAGAGGAAAAAACGGAGTCTTTGCCTAAAAAAATGCGTTGACAAAGGGCAGATGGATAGAACCTTTCAACGAGATAGTGCTTTTTCAACTCTCTCAAAATGGAATCTATTCCAAACATATATGCCATGGTTCTTTACTTCGACAGGGTACAAATATCTAAATTTGATATTTTTAGATACTTTTTCAGACCTATTGCGGATACTAAGTAGCAGTCAAAAATTTGTATCCATTTTTCATGATATTATGCATGGATTAGATATATCATGGCGAATTCTTCAGAAAAAATTGTGTCTTCCACAAACACAAAGGAATCTGATAAGTGAGATTTCGAGTAAGTCTTTACATAATCTTCTTCTGTCCGAAGAAATGATTCATCGAAATAATGAGTCATCGTTGATATCGACACATCTGAGATCGCCAAATGTTCGTGAGGTCCTCTATTCAATCCTTTTCCTTCTTCTTGTTGCTGGATATATCGTTCGTACACATCTTCTCTTTGTTTCCCGAGCCTATAGTGAGTTACAGACAGAGTTCGAAAAGATCAAATCTTTGATGATTCCATCATACATGATTGAGTTGCGAAAACTTCTGGATAGGTATCCTACATCTGAACAGAATTCTTTCTGGTTAAAGAATCTTTTTCTAGTTGCTCTGGAACAATTAGGAGATTGTCTAGAAGAAATACGGGGTTCTGGCGGCAACATGCTATGGGGTGGTGATCCCGCTTATGGGGTCAAATCAATACGTTCTAAGAAGAAAGATTTGAAAAGAAACTTCATCGATATCATCGATCTCATAAGTATCATACCAAATCCCATCAATCGAATCACTTTTTCGAGAAATACGAGACATCTAAGTCATACAAGTAAAGACATCTATTCATTGATAAGAAAAAGAAAAAACGTGAGCGGTGATTGGATTGATGATAAAATAGAATCCTGGGTCGCGAACAGTGATTCGATTGATGATAAAGAAAGAGAATTCTTGGTTCAGTTCTCCACCTTAAGGGCAGAAAAAAGGATTGATCAAATTCTATTGAGTCTGACTCATAGTGATCATTTATCAAAGAATGACTCTGGTTATCAAATGATTGAACAACCGGGAACAATTTACTTACGATACTTAGTTGACATTCATAAAAAGTATCTAATGAATTATGAGTTCAATACATCCTGTTTCGCAGAAAGACGGATATTCCTTGCTCATTATCAGACAATCACTTATTCACAAACTTCGTGTGGGGCTAATAGTTTTCATTTCCCGTCTCATGGAAAACCCTTTTCGCTCCGCTTAGCCCTATCCCCCTCTAGGAGTATTTTAGTGATAGGTTCTATAGGAACCGGACGATCCTATTTGGTCAAATACCTAGCGACAAACTCCTATGTTCCTTTCATTACAGTATGTCTGAACAAGTTCCTGGATAACAAGCCGAAAGGTTTTTTTATTGATGATATCGATATTGATGATAGTGACGATATTGATGCTAGTAACGATATTGATCGTGAACTTGATACGGAGCTGGAGCTTCTAACTATGATGAATGCGCTAACTATGGATATGATGTCGGAAACAGACCGATTTTATATCACCCTTCAATTCGAATTAGCAAAAGCAATGTCTCCTTGCATAATATGGATTCCAAACATTCATGATCTTGATGTGAATGAGTCGAATTACTTAGCCCTCGGTCTCTTGGTGAACTCTCTCTCCAGGGATTGTGAAAGATGTTCCACTAGAAATAGTCTTGTTATTGCTTCGACTCATATTCCCCAAAAAGTGGATCCCGCTCTAATAGCCCCGAATAAATTAAATACATGCATTAAAATAAGAAGGCTTCTTATTCCACAACAACGAAAGCACTTTTTCACTCTTTCCTATACTAGGGGATTTCACTTGGAAAAGAAAATGTTCCATACTAATGGATTCGAGTCCATAACCATGGGTTCCAGTGCACGAGATCTTGTAGCACTTACCAATGAGGCCTTATCAATTAGTATTACACAGAAGAAATCAATTATAGACACTAATACAATTAGATCTGCTCTTCATAGACAAACTTGGGATTTGCGATCCCAGGTAAGATCGGTTCAGGATCATGGGATCCTTTTCTATCAGATAGGAAGGGCTGTTGCACAAAATGTACTTATAAGTAATTGCCCCATAGATCCTATATCTATCTATATGAAGAAGAAATCATGTAACGAAGGGGATTCTTATTTGTACAAATGGTACTTCGAACTTGGAACGAGCATGAAGAAATTCACGATACTTCTTTATCTTTTGAGTTGTTCTGCCGGATCGGTCGCTCAAGACCTTTGGTCTCTACCCGGACCCGATGAAAAAAATAGGATCACTTCTTATGGATTCATTGAGAATGATTCGGATCTATTTCATGGCCTATTAGAAGTGCAAGGCGCTTTGGTGGGATCCTCACGGACAGAAAAAGATTGCAGTCAGTTTGATAATGATCGAGTGACATTGCTTTTTCGCTCCGAACCAAGGGATCCCTTATATATGATGCAAGATGGATCTTGTTCTATCGTTGATCAGAGATTTCTCTATGAAAAATACGAATCGGAGTTTGAAGAAGGGGAAGGAGAAGGAGTCCTCGACCCGGAACAGATAGAGGAGGATTTATTCAATCACATAGTTTGGGCTCCTAGAATATGGCGCCCTCGGGGCTTTCTATTTGATTGGATCGAAAGGCCTAATGAATTGGGATTTCCCTATTTGGCCGGGTCATTTCGGGGCAAGCGGATCATTTATGATGAAAAGTATGAGCTTCAAGAGAATGATTCGGAGTTCTTGCAGAGCGGAACCATGCAGTACCAGAGACGAGGTAGGTCTTCCAAAGAACAAGGCTTTTTTAGAATAAGCCAATTCATTTGGGACCCCGCAGATCCACTCTTTTTCCTATTCAAAGATCAGCCCTTTGTCTCTGTGTTTTCACATCGAGAATTCTTTGCAGATGAAGAGATGTCAAAGGGGCTTCTTACTTCTCAAACAGATCCTCCTACATCTATATATAAACGCTGGTTTATCAAGAATACGCAAGAAAAGCACTTCGAATTGTTGATTCAGCGCCAGAGATGGCTTAGAACCAATAGTTCATTATCTAATGGATTTTTCCGTTCTAATACTCTATCCGAGAGTTATCAGTATTTATCAAATCTGTTCCTATCTAACGGAACGCTATTGGATCGAATGACAAAGACATTGTTGAAAAAAAGATGGCTTTTTCCGGATGAAATGAAAATAGGATTCATGTAATGTAACAGGAGAAAGGTTTCCCATTACTTAGCCGGAAAGATATGTGGCCATGAAATAGGGATTAAGTGGAACAGAATTAACTGGGTGGTAGAGTTGTAGAAACACCTGTTTCTTCCACTTAGCTCCATGGAACAATATGCTACTACGGAAACATGGAAGAATTGAAATCTTAGATCAAAACACTATGTATGGATGGTACGAACTGCCTAAACAAGAATTCTTGAACAGCGAACAACCAGAGCTATTACTCACTACAT
>Ga0265797_10012562_pt1 | contig 10356 bp, 12 predicted proteins | sample P2T30metagenome_FD_192433 | JGI IMG/M metagenome (GOLD analysis project Ga0265797, IMG submission 192433) | Plant litter microbial communities from East Loma Ridge, Irvine, California - P2 T30 | ecosystem: Environmental > Terrestrial > Plant litter > Unclassified | place: USA: California... | reverse complement strand
CAGCCTGATTGCTACCGGTTTTCCTTATTACAAATTTGAAAAACAAAAACGGTACATGGGAATCCTGGAATTACTGATGCAAAAAACGCATGGTATCCGAAGAATGGGTGCAGCCGCTGTTGATCTCGCCTATGTCGCGGCAGGACGTTTCGAAGGTTTTTATGAATACAATCTCAATTCCTGGGATATGGCAGCCGGTGTTTTGCTGATTAAGGAAGCAGGCGGAACAGTAACTGATTTTAAAGGAGGCGATAATTATCTTTTTGGAGGAGATATTGTTGCAGCTGCCGGAGCCCATCAGGAGCTTGTAGAGGTTATACGGGCCAATTTCTGAGCCACATCACCAATTAAAATAATACACCATGGAACTAGAACAACTTCGTTACCCAATAGGACATTTTACGCCGCAGGAAAGCTATACTCCTGCGGAGGTTAAAACAAATATTCAGATTATCAGTGCACTTCCTTCCAAATTCATCAATCTGCTTGGAGGCTGGAACGATGATCGTTTTGATACGCCTTACCGGCCGGATGGCTGGACCGTTAAGCAGCTCATACACCATGTTGCCGATAGCCACATCAATGCTTACACCAGATGCCGGCTGGCGATGACCGAGGAAAATCCGACCATCAAACCTTATGATGAAGCAGCCTGGGCAGAATTAGCCGATGCAAAAGCAGCACAGGCTGAACTTTCACTACAACTCATTCGCTATGTACACCTTCGCTGGGTTTTGCTTTTGAATTCTATGAATGATGATGATCTGGCAAGAACATATCATCATCCTGCGAGCGGACAAACTGTGCGGCTGGATACCGTTATTGCTAATTATGCCTGGCATAGCGAACATCATTACCAGCATGCATTCCAGCTTGCAGCTAGGAACAATTGGCAGTAACAAACTGTTTACCGGCTATGGAAATACAACAGATCATCGTCTTTATACTTTTTGGTGCTGCTGCGGGATTTATGGGATGGCGTATATGGAAGTCATTCAATAGACGGAACGGCGGAGGCTGCGCCAAAGGGTGTGGCTGCGCTACGGACCAGAAAATGAGTGTTTAAATATAAAAATGTTTTATATTCAATGTTCAGTTAATAAATTAAAAACTGAACATTGAATATTTCAATAAAGCCTTGGCTTATAAGGCTCCTCTTTTAATTTCCTCAACTATTGCAGGATCCAGCAGCGTTGATGTATCTCCCAGGTTATTCATATCGTGCTCTGAGATTTTACGTAAAATTCTGCGCATGATCTTCCCCGAGCGGGTTTTCGGCAATCCCGATACAAACTGTATTTTATCCGGCTTGGCAATTGGTCCAATAATCCGTGAAACAGTTACAGAAATATCTTTCCGGAACATTTCCGGATCGTCCGGCTTTGTATCCGTAATAATGTAGGCATAAATCCCCTGCCCTTTGATATCATGCGGATAACCAACAACAGCCGATTCAACTACTCCAAGATGCATATTAATCGCATTTTCAACTTCGGCCGTGCCTATTCTGTGACCTGAGACGTTCAACACATCATCTACCCGGCCAGTGATCCTGTAGTAACCGTCTTCATCACGGAGGCATCCGTCCCCGGTAAAGTACATCCCCGGATAGGTAGAGAAATAGGTCTGTTTGCAGCGCTCGTGATCACCATAGGTCGTTCTGATTATTCCCGGCCATGGAAATTTAATACAAAGGTTGCCGCTTACATCATTTCCTTCAATGATATTTCCACTCTCATCTACCAGCACCGGCTGAATCCCCGGTAAAGGCAAAGTTGCATAAGTTGGTTTTTCAGGTGTGATTCCTGCCAGGGGAGAAATCATGATTCCGCCTGTTTCGGTTTGCCACCAGGTATCTACCAGCGGACAATGGCTTCCGCCAATATTCTGTTTAAACCACTGCCATGCCTCTTCATTAATCGGCTCTCCAACGGAACCTAATTTAGTTAAGGAAGACAGATCATGATCTTTTACATATTGTAACCCAAAACTCATCAGCGAGCGGATTGCAGTCGGAGCAGTATACAAAATGTTAACCTTATGTTTTTCAACGATCTGCCATAGACGCCCGGCATCCGGGAAGGTAGGAATACCTTCAAAAATGACCGAAGTTGCACCATAGCACAATGGTCCGTATACGATGTAACTGTGTCCGGTAATCCATCCGATATCGGCTGTACAAAAATGAATTTCACCCGGCTCATATTGAAATACGTTGGCAAAGGTATACGTGGCAAAAATCATGTAGCCACCGCAGGTGTGAACAACGCCTTTTGGCTTCCCTGTCGACCCGGAAGTATACAAAATAAACAAAGTATCCTCTGCGTCCATCGGTTCAGCCGGACAGACCGAATCCACATGTTTTACCTCTTCCTCCCACCACAGATCCCTTCCTTTAAGCATGGAAACCGGCGTTCTGGTACGGGTCATAACGATTACATTTTTCACCGTTGAACACAAGTCAAGCGCTGTGTCCACCGTTTCTTTCATTGGTATTACCTTATTTCCGCGAAATGCTCCGTCAGAAGTAATCACCATTGTACAGGCAGAATCATTGATTCTATCGGCGATGGACTTCGCCGAAAATCCACCAAATACGACAGAATGAACAGCCCCGATCCGGGCACAAGCCAGCACCGCAACCGTAAGCTCCGGAACCATTGGCAGATATATGCAGACGCGGTCACCCTTTTTTACGCCATGTTTTTTAAGCACATTGGCAAAACGGCAAACCCTGTCATAAAGCACACGGTATGTAATACTTACAGCGGCGTCGTCCGGGTCATTTGGCTCCCAGATCAGCGCAACCTGATCGCCCTTCTCTTCAAGATGACGATCCAGTGCATTTTCAGTGATATTCATTTCACCGCCTTCATACCACTTTATATTGGCTTCATTAAAGTCCCAGCTCAGAACTTTTTTCCATGGTTTACGCCATTTAAACTGTTGGGCTATTTCTGCCCAGAAACCTTCGGGATCGTCTACACTTTGCTGGTAGGCGGTCTGATACTCTTCAAAGGTCTTAATTCTCATGATAAATACAGGTTAACTTAGGGAAATAGGATATTAGCCGACAATTTATAATTTTCATTTGGTTCGTCCTACTTAAAACAATACAGAATAAGGTACTCAATCTGTTGGTTCCTGCCAATTGTTTCAGAAGGTGTTGATTACCAAATACAATCAGGTCTACTTTATACTTTTCTCTATCTCAGATACATCTCTGCGGACATTGATGATAGAAAAATCTGTACTTTCGGAGGAAGAATACGATCCAATGACAAAAGACCTGAAACAATCCAATACTCCGCTTACTGGCTTTACCGAATCCGAACTTGACTTTATCTGCCTTCATCTTCACGATGACGTAAATCAGCTTATTTTAAAATCGACACATTTTAAAGACATTGATGTAAAAAAAATGGCTGGTCAGATCCTGGCCAGACAAAAAGCCACCAAAAAGCTTCCGGAATGGTCAGCAAATGAACAGATTATTTTCCCTCCTGCTCTGTCTGTTGAGCAAAGTTCATCAGAAGCTACAGCCCGCTACAAGGCTTCTATTGTCTCGGGAAGCAGCCTCATCGATATCACAGGCGGAATGGGTGTGGATTGCTATTACATGAGCAGAAATTTCCAGGGTGCTACTTATTTTGAGCAACAGGAGGAGGTTGCCCGCACAGCTGCCTACAACTATCAAGTTTTACAATCAGATAACATCAGGGTCCGAAATGAAAATTCGCTGCTTGCCCTTGAAAATAACAAAATCACCTCCGACTGGGTTTATGCCGATCCTGCCAGGCGGGATGACAACAAAGATAAGGTTGTGAGATTGTCGGATTGTACGCCTGACGTTGTATCTCATCTTGAATTATTACAGAATACTGCTCCCGACATTCTGCTCAAAACTTCTCCTTTACTCGATATTGATCTGGCAGTAAAGGAATTGAGAAATATAAAAGCGGTACATATTACAGGTTATGACCAGGAATGTAAGGAATTGCTGTTTCATATAAACCGTGATCATGCAGATGAAAAATTTGAGCTGAAAGTCCGCATTCTAAATGCATTTGGCGGTGTAGAACAAGCGCTGGATTTCAATCGTACCAGTGAGCAGACATCGGTCATTGGTTATACCTATCCATTAACATATCTTTATGAGCCACATGCTGCAGTGCTGAAAGCCGGCGCATTCAAAATACTGGGACCACTGTTCGGCGTTACCAAACTGGCCCCAAGCAGTCACCTTTATACTTCTGAAAAACATGTTTCCAACTTTCCCGGAAGAACATTTGAGATTGTAGGGTTTTGCAAACCTGATGGCGTAGAAATACAAAAACTGACGGGCGGAAACAAAGCAAATTTGACCCTGCGGAATTTTCCTGCTAAAATTCATGACTTACGAAAAAAATGGCGTCTTAAAGAAGGTGGCGATTTTTATCTGTTTGCGACAACGCTTTATGATAATAAAAAAGTAGTTGTTGTAACCAGGAAAGTCAAAACCGCATTATTGAACGAATGATGATCAACGAAACAGATTGATTATCAATAACAATTTCTACAAAAACAATCATGAAATTAAGAACAGCTTCCATCCTCTTTGCTATTGCAGTGAGTATTACTTCCGCATCTGCCCAAAGTGTATATCCGGGAAAAGAAACAATTGATAAAAAAGAAATTTCGGGACTCACGCTAAGTCAAAGCATTCCTGAAAAACATTTAATAACTTACTGGGAAAGCTATCTTGAAAAATTCGGAAAAGTAAAGGGCAAAAAGGGTGTAAACACCATTGAAAAAGCTTTCATACCGGCAGTCTCACCCAATCCGGTGCAGGTTATAAGCCAGGTTGGCTCAGTCAGTAAAACGGCATCAAAGGTGTTTCTTGCCCTGAATGTAGACGGAACCTACATTACCAATGACAGCGACAGCGGTTACAGGGCTGCGGAATCGGTTTTGAAGGATTTCTCAAATTATGCTGCGGTCCGTGAAGAAGTACGACTGGCCGACGACGTTTTTTCGGTAGCCGAAAAAAGTCACCAGAAATTACAGCGTGAAATAGAAGACAAGACAAAAGAAATTGAAAAAACAGAAAGGAAACTGACCGAATTACGCAGTGAAGTTGAAAAAGGCAAAGCTGATTCACAAACTTCACTTCTTGATCTGCAAAATAAACAGAAGGCCCTGGAAGCTGCGAAAATCAAGGTTCCCAGCCTGAAATAAATTTTCTGACATCAAAAAATCCCTTCGTACAGAACCTGAAATTCTGTACAAGGGATTTTGTTATGTTGAAACCTACCTGAATATTTTCCCGTATTCCGTTTCTGAAAAACCCAAAGCAACTGCTCTGCCTGATTCATCTTCAATCACCGGGCGCCTGATGACGGAGGTTTTTTCAGTCATCAGATCAACTGCGCTTTTCTCATCATTTACTTTTACTTTCTCTTGCTCACTGAGCCCTTTCCATGTTGTTCCGCTTTTATTTACAAGCTTATCCCATGAATAATCAGCAAACCAGCTTTCCAGTTTTTCCGAAGTAATTCCCTTCTTTTTATAATCATGGAAGGTATATTCCACACCGTTTTCTTCAAGCCAGGTACGCGCCTTTTTTACCGTGTTACAATTGGGGATTCCATATACAGTCAGCATAAAATCAATATGGTAAGCTATTACAAATTATAATTGTCTAAATATCCGTGGCAATAGGCTCTTCGATCAGTTTGTCCGAATTATGCATTTTTTCATCATCCAGCTCACCTTCCCAACGGGCTACCACCGCGGTTGCCAGACAGTTCCCTGCAACGTTTACAGTTGTACGGGCCATATCCATAAGTTCGTCAATACCCATAATTAAAAGTACCGGCCACTCGGGCATACCAAAGTTTGCAATAGCTCCTAACAAAATAACAAGAGTGGCTCTTGGGATACCGGCAACACCTTTACTGGTTAACATCAGTAAAAATACCATGGTAATTTGCTGTCCGACAGACATTTCCGTTCCCGTTGCCTGTGCTACAAAAACCGTAGCCAGTGCCAGATAAAGCGTGGAACCATCCAGGTTAAAACTATATCCGGTCGGCATTACAAATGCAACGATCTGCCTTGGCACACCAAATTTTTCCATTTTCTCCATCGCTTTGGGGAGTGCTGCCTCAGAACTTGTGGTAGCAAAGGCAATAGAAAGCGGTTCAAAAATATTCTTAGCCAGCTTGATCACCGGAATCCTTGCAATTAATGCGATCGGGACAAATACCAGCAATACAAATACGATCAGGGCGCAGTACAGAGTAGCCAAAAGCATGGCCAGGTTTTTCAACACGTCAATTCCCATGTGCCCTACCGTTTCGGCAATGGCTGCTCCTACACCAATTGGGGCAAAAAGCATGATGATCTTTGTAAATTTGAACATTACTTCTGCCAGCAGCTCTACACCAGCAACAAATTTATCCTTCTTAACCGCCGGCAGCAGGGCCAGGGCAATTCCAAAAAGAACACTGAACACTACAATTTGCAGAACTTCTCCGTGATAGATCGATTTTGCCATATTTTCAGGAAAGGAGTGCAGAACAATATCCTGCCAGGTCTGGCTTTTTACTTCCGGTAAGGCTGCATTTAAGGAAGCCGGAGGAATAATTCCTTCACCCGGCTTAAACCAGTTTGCAAAAACAAGTCCGATAACAAGTGCAAATGTGGTTACCACTTCAAAATAAAGCAATGATTTCCAACCCATTCTGCCAACCTGTTTCAGATCCGAATGACCGGCAATTCCCGTCACAAGCGTAGCAAACAGCAATGGTGCAATCACCGTTTTGATCATTTGCAGGAAAATCTGCCGTAAAAAGTGCAGACTGGTACCTATTTCCGGAAAATCGTAACCGATCTCCGTACCGACCAGCATGGATATTAAAATGGAAGTCGTTAAATTTCTTTTAATAAAAGCATAAACAATAAGTCCGGTCAGAGCAAGCCACCGCAGAATGATGAGTATATCTGTTGAAATCGGGACAACATCGTATGCATGAAGTAAAGAGGCAACGGCAGCAATGGTAATCAGGATGATATTAATAATGGTAATTTTGCTCTTCATACAAAGTGTTTGAAATGAGGTATCAGTTAGTAACAGTAAACTTATAAAAAATCAAATTAAGGATTGCTGTGCGCGAGTAAGCTTTTACTTTAAAAATCAAAACTTTAATGAGGTTTTGAACGAATAGATTTATTGTTTGTACTATTCTTTAAACATTATGTAAAATAATTAATTGTTTTACACTTCCAGGAAAATTTATGCGGTAAGGTATGTCTTAACACAGGAAATAAACTTTGAAATTTTGAGAAACAAATGTTGGCATAATATTTGACCCTGCCGGATAAAGTTAATTTATTATTATTATTTCCAAATCACCAAACCATTTGGTGATATTAATTTTAAATTACTACTTTAATCATTACCTCAGTTTTAACTACCCAGACATGAAACGTATATTAATCCCATTAGATTTTTCTGAAAACGCTGACCGCGCGCTTAATGCTGCAAAAATAATAGCAGATAAGGAGTCTACCCAACTTTTAATTCTACATGCTTACCAGCCTTACATTGCTGATGTAAATGTTACGCCAGGCGGTGTGTTGCCAGGAATTGGCTCAGCTGACTTCCTGTCCATGACAGGTGAGCTGGAAGAGGAATTTCGCAAACGCCTTGACCAATATGCTGAGACATTGTCCGGCGAAGGTTACAAAGCAGAGGCAATCTGGGCCGTTGGCAGTATTCAATCGTCTGTGGAAGAAGCAATTGGTCAACACAGCCCTGACCTGATTGTAATGGGGAGAACAGGAACGGGCGGTTTTCTGGATAAACTGATCGGCAGCTCGGCCACCAAAATTGCATTAAACGCTCCTTGCCCGGTCATGATCATACCTCCACAAAGTAATCCTGAGCGATTTACCAATGTCGTTTATGCCACACAGTTTGAATATGACGAAAGCGACATTTTGAAGGAGGTATATATACTGATGAACCATCTGGGCAGTAAGCTGAAATTACTGAAAATTCATGCTGATACACAACCGGACATTCAGCCTGATAATCAGTATATTTCAGAAATTAAAGAAATATTTTCAATTACAGATCAGGATATTGAGGTGCGGACAGCAAAACACGTTCTTGACGGAATAGAGGAATATTGTGATGAGGTTAAAGCTGATCTGCTTATTATGTCTTCCAGGGAAAGATCATTTATCGAAGAATTTCTGATTAATCCCAGCCTGACCAAAAGACTTGTAATTGACACCCACGTTCCATTGCTTGTATTCCATCTTAAGTAATTTCTGCCTTGCAAAGCACTGACACCAACGAAACTGTAAATCTTGCAGATCCGCAAAAAAAAGACTCGAAGCGTAAGCGCTACAAGCGGCATAACTTACTGACTTCACCCGGGACACTGGTTTACATCGGTCCGGAAATTGAACTGAAGACCAGTATTAAAAAGGTACAGTTTAATGATAAAACGTTTACGGAAAGCCCGGTAAAATCCTTAGGCGAATGTCTGCCTTCTGCGGATGGGCAAATTACCTGGCTGGATGTAGACGGAATTCACGAAACGGGTCTGATTGAGAAGCTAGGCGGAATATATCAGCTGCATCCACTTTTGCTGGAGGACGTTGTAAATACAGAACATAAGCCAAAGCTCGAAGTTTATGATACAGGACATCTGTTTTTAACCCTGAAAATGCTTCATATTGAAAGTGACTCGCCGCTTGAAATTTCGGCAGAACATGTGAGCTTTGTTTTGGGAGCAAATTATGTAATTTCTTTTCAGGAAGAACTGACAGGAGATATTTTTACACCTGTACTCAACCGCCTGAAGGCTTCAATTGGAAAAACCAGAAAAAACGGCCCGGATTATCTGTTGTTTGCATTGATGGACGTAGTAGTTGATAATTACTTTGTCATTCTCGAAAAACTGGAAGATAAGCTGGATCTTGTGGAAGACCAGGTAATTCGTGGTGCCAAACATTTATCTCTTGCTGACTTATATGCATTGAAACGTGAACTGACTTTGGTGAGAAGAATTATCTGGCCGCTGAGAGATATTATAAATCAACTGATCAGGGAAGACAATCCGCTTGTTGGCAGAAAGACAATTCCTTATTACCGCGATCTGTATGATCATGTTATGCAGGTGATTGATACTGTAGATTCATACAGGGAATTACTCGCAAGTCTTACAGATGTTCATCTTTCTACGATCAGTAACCGGATGAATTCTGTAATGAAAACGCTGACTATTTTCTCAGCGATCTTCATGCCGTTAACTTTTATTGTAGGCGTTTATGGGATGAATTTTGAAAATATGCCGGAATTACGCTGGCATAACGGTTATTACTACACCTGGGGCGTGATGGGAGTCGTAACTATTGGAATGGTAATTTATTTTCGGTGGAAAAGGTGGTTTTAAGTCCCTTTCGTGAATTTATTACTGATAAATATCTCTTCGATGACCCACCGTAATAACATCGACAATAAGTTGTTTATCAAATATTTCATAAATTACCCGATAGTTACCTACGCGTATTCTAAAACCATCTCGCCCTTTAAGTTTTTTACATCCAACAGGGCGGGGATCAGCACCTTATGATTCAATGCCCTGCAAAATCGGTTCGACAATATGAAGAGGAATTTTATCTAATTGTTTTTGAGCATTTTTAGATAAGATTACAACATAATTAGACATGACTATTTTTTCTGTCCTTTAAGTAATCTGAAAATAATACTCTTATACCATCGTCATTATCTTTTGCCTCATCATAAAGCCGGATATCTTCAAGATCTTCCAGCTCCTCAATGATATTATCGAACTCCTGCAAAGAAATTACAACCAATTTTTCACCAGATTTATCAGTTATAAATTTGGGATTTAAATCAATCATGGTTAGTTATAATAAGTTATAAAAAAAATTACTTATCTAAGTTAAAAAATGGTTTCAATAAATAAAAATGAAGACCCTGAAATGTAAACAAAACAAAGGAGCCAGCTGAAACAAAATGCTTCACCTGGCTCCTTTAACTTCTTAACTGCTATAACTTCTCTAAACTACTTAATCCCTAGCATCAAACTAGCTCCGCCTGCGTTAGTTGTGGGCAATACGCCGTTCCATTTAGCAACCCATTCCTGCTGAATCAGCAATGGTGTAATGGTTTTCTGGCGTAACTGGTTTGCTTCTGCTTCCGCACGTGCTTTGATCAGCGTGGCCTGTGCCTGCCCCTGCGCTTTTGCTACCAGAACTTTGGCTTCCGCTTCCGCCTGTTTTGCCATATTCTCCGCTTTCAGCCTGGCCTGAATAGATGTGTTTTTTTCATAGATC
>Ga0265797_10012561_pt1 | contig 10356 bp, 14 predicted proteins | sample P2T30metagenome_FD_192433 | JGI IMG/M metagenome (GOLD analysis project Ga0265797, IMG submission 192433) | Plant litter microbial communities from East Loma Ridge, Irvine, California - P2 T30 | ecosystem: Environmental > Terrestrial > Plant litter > Unclassified | place: USA: California... | reverse complement strand
CAAGCGGGGACAATGTTTTAAGAGCGATCATTCGGTCGGTCAGGCAGCAAACAGAAAGGCAAGACAAAGTGCGCAGTAGCGGTGAGTCAACATTGGATGAGCACAAGGGCGTTCCTTACCAGGCTCGAATTGCAAGAACAAACATGGAAAGGGCGCAGGCAAAGGCGCAGTCGCGTTGAAGTCAATAGGGAGTCATTTCTAGAAATGTTTGGCCCGTTCGCGATGAGATCACTTGTGGCTGTGGCAGGGGCTTACTTCCGCGGCGCGGGGTCGGAATTAAGCCCGTTTGAGAGGTATCTCTTTCCATTGCATCGCCATCTTGAAATCTGCATCAGCAGAATATGCATGATATCTGTCATTCATTGTACATTGCGAAGATAGTTCCAGCTTCTAACAGAGTTACTGCGCAGCATCCTTGACCTTACACAACTTCATCACAGCTTCTTCACGCCCTGCGCCAAAATCTTCTCAACCTCATCTTTGTGCTTCGAGAAGTTGTCTACCAGATCATCCCACATCTTTGGGTCATGCTCGTGCTTCTTCTTGCTATTCCAAGCCCAGTCGGTAATGGTGAACATCCTGGAGCTCTCCATCATGAACGCAATAGCACCCTTGGAGATCTGCATCTCGGGAGGCGGTGCTGCGCTAGCTGCTTTGAACTCTTCGTAGGCAACGCCATGGGGTACGAAACCGCACTCGAAGCTGATGCCTCCAGGTTGGAACTCATCGGAGCGGCCTGCATATTCGCCGTAGATCAAACCCATGAGCTCAGACGCTCCATTACGGTGGTAGTATGGCGGTCGGTAGGCTACAATCCAGTCAGCATCTTTAGCACACCCAGAATCTTGATGACTTACTATGCGACGCCACATCCCAACGCGGGCTGAAAATGAGGAAATCCGCAAGCGGTGCTGCCGGATCGCGCGAAGGTGCGGTAATAACGCAGAAGATTGAAGGATCAATATGATCAACCGAGATCGACCCCACGTTGACAAACTTGGTCAGATCGTACTTGTATGGTACATAGTTTCCATGCCACGCAACGACGTCGAAGGGCGAATGTTCTTGCTTGCTGACGAAGAATTTGCCGGCTAGCTTGTACACAATCTCCCAAGATTCTTGTTCAATCTCATACTTTGCAATTGGGTGCAAAAAGTCTCGAGCGTTGGCAAGTCCGTTTGCGCCGAGGGGACCGAGCTCAGGAAGCTGGAACTGTGAGCCCCAGATCTCTGCTCTAATTAGCTTCTCGTCTGCTCGTATAAGACTGGCTTTACCACTCACCCAAAATGTAGCCGCGTGTTGGTCCCTCGACCTTGACTCTGAATCGCTGTCCTCTCTGGATAACACAAATCTCGCCTGGCTGCACGTACATTGGTCCAAACTCAGTCAGGATATCCAGTGCTCCTTGTTGAGGTACGATCAAGAAGTCACCATCGGAGTTTACCATTGCCCTCCTGTTCATGCTTGCATTGCAAAGATAAGTGTGAACAGCTAAACCCTCGCGAAGCGTAGGATCGCCAGAACCAGCAATGCTCTTGAGACCCGAGGCAAAATCAACGTCGCCATCGGTGGGAGTATCGAACGGAAGCCACGCAAGCTGTGTAGGAGAGACATGAACACGCTTGTTCACCGGGAGGAAGTTTGACTCGGTGTCTTCGTTGTCGGGGAGATCCGTCTAGAGCTTTTGTCAGCAAATAGAACAAGTGACCACCTCGTGGTTTGGCCGCGCTATCCATCTGACCATGCGACCCCAGTTTGGCCCTTGCATGACATGGCCGGAGTTAAGCATCGATGACGTGAGGTGAATCTCGCAGGGCAACAACATCGGTAAAGGGTCATAGCCGATGTCCAAGAAGGGTTTCTTACAAATCCTTGATGCGCAACGGCCGGACGCGCCCTATATAGGTACGCCTAATCGAGGCGTCAGCAACAATATCCATTCTTCTGCGCAGATAGCCAACCTTCTTGTTCAGATGCCTTGGAGCGACGAAAGAAGAACCGGTCATCTGCTCCGCATATAGTCCGAATCTGACACTCCTGGGGTTGTTCTGGCCCTTTGGGATAGTTCCTGGGAGATATCGGTCAATCCCTCGTCGCGACAGTCGGATGTACGCGATCCTCACCTGGCACTGCTTCTGATTCAAAGCTATTTCCGAACCCAGATTGATACTACAGGACAACTGTCAGCAGCGAACTTGGACATGGCAAGATGTCAGCTCACCTCATATGGATCGTTCTTCCTGGTACCAAATGAAGGTATAGCTCCATCTTTCTGCGTCTCTGCCCAGTGGAAGATATTCTGGTACTCCTTTGGGTCTTTGAGTGGTTCAGGCATGATGACACTGTATTCGTGACCGCTCAGTCCAAGTGTTGCGCAAGATCGGTGTGAGACTAAGATATTAGACCGGATGACTAGGCTCAGGTATGTTCTCTGTGAACAGTGCAGGTTATCTTCGAGGGAGAGTTTGGTAGACCAGAAAGTCTGGCGTCAAAAGAAGTGCATCATCTTCACAACGACCCCACACTTGCCGACCCCACAACGTCGCAGGAAGCCGCATCGTGCATCATGGAATGCCCGGTCACCAAGTTCCCCTCCCTACGAATCCTATCGGCACATTGCCCAATCATTGATGACTCCGAAACGAGTTCTCGTCGTCATGCCTAGCTATGCGCAGCGATGAGGTTGATTTGGGAGTGGGATGCGCAACTGCCGATGAGGGTCGAAGAGGGGTAGCTCCACGGCCCTGCGACGCCGGGAAAGAGCGGACTTCATGCGGCCCCAATTCGCTGATATTACCCTGCAGTGGAGCAATGGTTTTGCTTGTAAAGAAGTTTGTAAGTACATAGTCAGCAGCGGCAAGGCGGCTGTCTCGGGCTTAGTGATAGTTTACTGATGTTACAAGTCGAGTTGTTGCACAATAGCGACTTTTGAGATACATGAAGAAGTTCGCCATAGTAGACATGCTGCGCCGCATGCACAGTGGCTAGGTAGAGAATCCTCCCCAGATTTCTAGCTCATGAAGATTTGGCTTAGCCCCACGATGCAGCTCAATCTACAAAGTACCCAGGTACCTGAGTCAGGATTGTCGCCAGAACGAGATCGTGTTATTCCTTCATCAAGTCGACAACAACGCAACGAAAGTTTCAAAGGACGGTTTGGTACAGAGCACGGCTCGGGAACAACGTGCTTCCTCGCAGTCACAATCTCCCATCGCATTCCTTTCCGCATCTTCCCCGTCTGACCACCCCAAAAAAGATTATTCAACACACCATCAATACAATCGTCCTTCCCGTTCCATCCATCATCATAATACCAGTCCAGAAACGTCAGCGCCACAATGGATCCTGTTCAGCCCTACGCTCGCGAGGGCTTATCGGTCTTGCAACCGGACTTCGCCTATCCTCGATGCGAAGATGACCTCCAAGAGCTGAGGAGACCAACCTTGCATACCCGTTGTGATAATCTCCTGATTTTGCATGAAATCGCCAGCCGAACTATTTGTTCGTCTGCGAATTCTAGAATCGGGTTGTGGTCGAAGCTCGTCCGCGTGGTACAGAGCAGCTGAGCTCGCAGTAGTCTAGATCCAGAAGTACACTACATTCAATCCGGACATTGACAGCGTCAACATTGCGTGGTATACACGACTGTTAGCAGTTGCTCGGTCTAGAATTATGTAGAGTAGATGGAATACTTGATGAATCTTCCGCAACATCGCTCCGGTCCAGTAATCTGTGGCCTTGCCGTCGTGAGGCGAGCGAGGCTTACAGTAGTCAGACAACGACGCGTCTAATAACCCAATAACCACGTCCTTTACGCGTCCATGGAACTTCTCTTCTCCGTCTCTAGTCAAAGCCACACACTACACCTACTCTTGGTTTGCCTTACGAATATCAACCAATCTTCGCCACAAAAAAAGCCCAAATGACCATCCACTGACAGAACTCCCCTCGATCTCCGCACATGATCCAACACCAAGTACGCAAAACCGTACACCTCCATCGGCATCGAATACCGAGAATCCTGTCATTCCTGTTGCTCTTCTGTTTCCGAGTGCACCCATGCTGTTAGTTCCAAGCCTCATGCCCGTCGTCGTCTCGGAATGACATCGTGTCGTCATTATAGTACTTGACTGACCGCTCATTCATGGTGAACCAAACTTTTTGCTTCTTCTCATATGTTCTAATTCAAAACGCTCCGAGACCAATTTAGTGCGATCGTGAGAGAGATGTTAGAAACGGAACCGCGTTTCCCGCCCAATAAAAAGACGCGAACCTATGTTACTGAGCAGTTCCTTGTCATTCCTTGACCGCCTCGTCTCGCTTCAGCAGCAAGTGAACGCCTCGCGCAATCAAGCGTGCAAGTGCTAAGTACTAGCCTTGAGATCGAACCAAACTGTTTACTACTGGATGCGGAAGAAGAGCAGTGTATGGAAACGCGCCCAGCGGCCACCCTGCAGCCTGCTTTCGACCCCGTCGCACGTTATTGTGGCTTACATGTAAATGCGCCGCGCTGTGCGTAAGCGCCCATGCCATGCGCAATCATGTTCGATGCGGGGTAGGCCTATCCCTGTCTCGTCACTACACCACTACGACTTCCATCGCGATAATAACGCCCACGCCCACTTCTCCCAGCCCAAGACTCGGGTGTATTTTTGTTTGTTTGGTAGACAGGTATCTGTAGATCACGAGGCTTCATCACATCCCATGGATAAACCTAGACCGCTTCATGGCCTTGTTCGTTAAACTTGCCTCTTGTCTAGTTCAGAGAGAGAGAGAGTGATGAACCTTGGAATGAGAAGAAGCCATATCCTTACACCTCCATTTTACAACCTTTATTATCGTTCGCGCGATATGCGATCATGTTCGCATGCAAATCATGCACTTCTGCAATCACCCGACAGAACACCCAGAGTCATGTTCCAAGCACCATGTCAAATACGCAACCAGCCCAAACCCTAAATCCTAGCCCCGCCACTCACCTCACACTATACCCTTATCATAGGAGGTATTGCGCGATGCAACAGCAAGCATACTCGTAGCTCGTTAGAACGCGCAAGATGGTGTCAGAGCCGTTCGCAGCGTTTGCGGTTTCCTGCTTGCGACAGTCTACCAAGACCGAGGCGGTGCATTCTCGGGAGTTGCGGGACCCTGCCTTTCGTGATGGACGATCTGTGATCGGCACTGTCTACTGGTCTGCGCCTTTTTTTTTGACGTATGCAGTAGAGGAAGGTGTATGGTTTTATGGTTTGCTGATCGCGACCCTGCGCTGATCGGTCGGACAAATTGCTCACATTGCACTACTTCGTACGAGAAGTTCATAGTAAGGACAAGAGCCGGTCGGATTAACAATACGGTTTCTTGGTGAGGTAAGGCTAGCTGCTTTGTAGTGAACTCGCCACAAGGTAAGCATGATCAACGCAAACATCCGAGAGGCTGATTTGATGGGATTGGATAGGCTACGCCGCGTCGCGTGTGAGACAAGAAACAATCTCGCAAGAGGCCGAATCAAGTCAGTCACCAACTAGTAACCGGAATGTATGTAACAGGTATATTGGACATGAGGATGAACAGGTTTGGTGGAGTCCAGTCAAGCATGCAGTCGGAGTGTCGGGCTTGGTAATGCAAATGTGGCCATAGGTTAGTGTATGAAACGATGAAACGCTCCTTTGAACAACGCGCTAGATCATCAGTCTACGCCCGTTTCGAGCCCACTCTGAAGCTCGCGACGTTTGGTGTGGCACATCTTCTGTGGCCAACCGATCAATCACAGAGCGGGAAGGAGCGTCGTGGAGAACGCCGAGTGCGTGACTACGCAACGTGATGGGCTCGGAATAAGTGTATCGGAGGCATCCTAGTAGACGATTGTTTTCGCGTCAAGAGGCAATATACTGCTCTGGCAGACATGTCTGACAGTCGATAACATTTCCGACGCGCGTTGCGTTGCGTCGACACTATTTGTATGTACAGCGTCGCATAGCCACAATATCCAACGTAGCATTCGGAATGCATGAGAGAAGGAGAAGAAGAAACTCAGTCGTTCATCCAAGCAGCCACACGGTTGCCACCAAAACGTGCAGCGAACCGTAGACCAGTCGAGCCCATCGGAAAATACGAGACGATGTACCATAATAGACATACTAGTTGGGCAATAGCCGCAACAAAGGTGAGGATGGTACTGTGGAGCTAATCACGCGGACAACGTCAGTGAACACGAGCTAGTATGGTGACGATAATCGATAAGGGATGGCGTGGGGGGCAGGTGGATGTTCGTTTTCGGGCAGCCATGACATGTACAAGGGTTGACATGTGCGCAGGGATCATATGTACTGGGGTAAGAAATTGAACCTACACCTAGGGAAAAGAACAGTGTGAGAGCGATGCTCCCAAAATAAGCAGCTGTGAACGGAAGCCTCGGACCAGAGGTGAGGTGCTGGACTTGGTGGGATTGTCAGCAACGGTGATGATAGTAGTTGGCTTAGGAATGAGGCTTGCTTACGGTATTGAATAGGGCCCATCAGGACACCCCAAGCTGCCAAAAAGAGAACGCTTCCCATGGACCATCTGCAATCAAGCCATGGTTGTTAGCGCTAACGTCCTTCAGGTGATGTGCATACGACTTGGCAAGGTAGAGTCTGGACTAGACGTGAAGGCTGTCTGCACCCTGCAGCGCGCCGAACCTTGGACCCGCATGATCGCTACAGAGGGTCCAGTGCCGATCTTACGGTGGCTAGAGAGTCAAGCGACGCAATTCGTCAAGGCCAACGTCCGCAGTCGGTGAGCAGAAACATGCGATCCTTGGAGACATTGCAGATTGCATGAGTTCGCATAGCCGTGCCGAAGGACGCATACGGTATGTGCCACTGCCTATCCGCCTTGTATGACCTCACCACTGGCGAGCAGGCTGCATGCAGGGCGTCCTTTTGACTGGATACGAGAGGCAACAGAGACAAGACGAGCTGAGAACTTACAAAATGGCAAACTTGCGTGGCCTGAGCAGGAAGACAGGCGTGAACATCAGGCCAATGCAAGTAGCAAACATTGCCAAGGCAGCGAGCAGCAGGCCGCCAAATACGAGCAGCCGGTCCCACCGACTCACTGCAGGTAGTAGTTAGCGCAATGAACATGAGTCAAGAACAGTGTGTGAGGGCAGTGTGAAATGCGATGGTCCTGCATCCGAAGGTGGTAACGCAGGAACTCCCTTGCTGTCACATTGCCGGTCGTTGCGCGGCCGGGTTGGTGCAAAGGCAGATGGAAGGGCAGATGACACGTTCATGAGAGGAATTATGGATATTCTCCACAACTGGACAGATGCTCATTTCAATAATGCCATATGATTTCCATGGACGGAAGACAAAGAACCATGGCTGTGCGGTGAGACTAGTCTCAGAACGTCGTCGTCTGATGACATCACGCGCCACAGCTGGAGTCTTGTAGTGCGCAGGCATATAGTGTATGGGGGGCAGTAGGGTATACGGCAAAGCAGAGTGGAGACGCGAGGAGCGAGCGAGACGCGAGGAGCGAACCAGACGCGTAAGGAAGGTGGACGTGCAAGGTGAAAGTGTTTTGCCACGGTATGTAATGGAAGACGTAGACTTACACGCAAACCACCCCTCTTCCTCCTCTCGCCGAGAGGGCGCTGGGAGAGGGGCGCCTGGGTTGGTCTCTGTTATGGGGAGTCTGACATAGCCACCCTCGCCGAAGGGATTCAGGTTCTGTATGCGGCCCAGGAATGAGGGCGGCGCGGTATTGATGGGCGCGGGTTCCTCTCTCCTGCTCCAGCCGAGAGAGTTCATCGAGTCGCGAAACGAAGCGGAGGCCATGGTGAGGTCAAGTCGAAGCTTGTCGAGCCTTGTAAGCCGCAGCAGGCGACACAAAGATATGCGGGCCCAGGTAGCTGCCGTCGACCCTTGCCTAGCAGTGGATACAGCTGCCTAGTGTCGATACAGGATGTGGCTTGGGGCGCGGTCGTCGGAGGGCACGGCGACGGTCCACAGCAGCGGTTTGTTCGATTCGGTGCAACTGCAACTACTGCGACAACGGACCGGAGGATTTCGTGCAGATGATCTGCCTGCGGTGTAGGAGGCAGACGGCCAATGGCGGATGGCCGACAAGCGTCTCAGATACGACGACGGATGGGCGAGGCTTGTGACGAGGCCGCAAAGGGTGCGGTGGGTGCGATGGCGACGCGAAAGGTGTAGTGGAAAGTGCGATGGGCTGGGGGCAGCACTGTGGCGGCGCTGATTGGCTGGCGCGGGGTACAGAGCAGCAAGGAACTCTCCGGCTGCTGGGTAGAGAGGGTTGGGCTGGTCGGTAGTATAGACTCAGTTCAGATCAGTGATGGAGGGTGAAGGTAGTCGATTAGCGTCCTCTCGGTCCTCTAGCGACTAGCGCGGGATCGTCTCCCGCTGCGACATGGCTAGTCGACGCTTTCAGGTAGACGCACACACACTCTCTCGGACACTTCGGCCAAGCCAGTCTAGCATGTCTCCCTGGACCTCGAGAATGAATGACGCTTGATACTGAGCCCGACTGTCCTTTAGTGAGTCACATTGCGCGCCCTCACCCAGCTTCGCTCCAAAACCGGGTAGCTGAGACATGATTACTTCGTCGTGACCAAAAGAGGCCACACCTTGCTCGCATGGTGGGCGCAGGACCGGGGTGGGCAACAGGCAGAGCCACACTCAGCGTAAGGCGGGTGAGCATGGCAAAAGAGCCGCCAGGTCGACTCGAGTGTATATTATGCTGCCGTGCCGCGTCCAATAATTCCTCTCCTGCCTAGTAGTCCCGCCCAGTGCATGTCCGTCAGCATCTTCTCCAGACGTGTCCGACTTCTCCATACAATATATCTGCGGACCACTGCGGGCCGAGCTTCCTCCACAGCCGCCATCGCTGCCTCTGTACGCCGCCGCACGTCATCCCTTGCTGTCTCTCCGCGACTTGCTTCTGCCGTACAGACGCCCCTCGCTGGCCTGCGATCCGCGGATAACAGGCTGATTCGCCATTGCCAATAGCTGCTTGGCGCAAGCGCTAGCAACACCATCCTCTCTGACCGCCTTCCGGCTTAGGGCCCTCCCACACCGACGCCCTCGCTTCAGCTGCCCCGTCCTCGCTCTCAAGAGAGAGCCGCTGCAGCCAGCGGAATATCTTCAGCCTGTGCCGCATACAGACGCGCAGACTACAAGCACCGTAGGCCGCCCACCACGCTTCCTGGTCCACGGCTCCCAGCCCACATCCCACCCTTGATCCCTCCCCGCCATATACCCCGACATCCATCTCCATATCCCACCTCCGGTATTTTATCCACCACCACCCACGCCAGTCGCACAAACGAGTCGCCTCTCACTATTCACTTCTCGACTCTCTGGACGACGACCCTTCGCCCCTCACCTCGACGAACAAGACAAACCCCTTGCTCGCCCCACACCGATACACCAACACTACGACTACCCTCGACCACCAAGTTTGCTGTCCCCTCACCGGAGCAGCTAGCCGTTCGAGCGACCTCACTCCATTTCTCCAGAACCGAGAGACCGAGTGTTGCAGGTGCCATTGCCATTGCGCCTTCCTCTCAATTGTGAGGTGAGTCAGCGCCCGGGTGCCCTTTCCTTTGCTGCTACTCTCCTTTCACCACAACCACTCCTCGCTTCAGCCTGCATCCTCAACACCAGGTCTAGCCATACCGCGACCGTGTGCGACTGTTTTGCTGCTTTTGTCCTCTGTACCACCATCCCCACAGCGCCGGGCTGCAGCATGGCTGTCGTCCGCCGTCGCGCGCTTCGCGGGTTACCTGCCTGTGCGCTACTCTGATGCACTCACCCCTTCAACCGCCCAACACTTCAGACGGCTGGACTGTATGCTGACACATCCTTTCAGTTCGACTACAGAACCACAGCCACGAACACTGCCGCTCATAGCCGTAGCAGGTTCCAGACCGGTGAGCGATAATTCCCGCCATATCCCCGCAACGACGACTGTTGCATGAGAGCCATAGCGCTAACATGTTCTGCACAGACAAACAATAGCTCTCTGACCCATATTAGAGGCTTGCTCGCACTGTCCTTGTGCTCATCAAATAGCAAGCATCTGCCAGGATCTTTAAAGGGACACAGAACGCCTCGTGCTGCAATCATCCTGCAAGCTTGCGAGTGCGTTCCTTAGTCACTTGCTTGGGCCGACGTCAGATCGTTTCAGATCCCACACTCGGCACCAGCATCGGCCCTCGGCCTCATACACCCACATTTCTGGAATACTGCAACCCACAGTAATGCCAAAGCCTAGTAAGTACGCCTTTGTGACATTCCCCGCTCTGCACTGTCATGAGAACGTCTGCCGAGTACACCCACATCTCCTATATCA
>Ga0265797_10012560_pt1 | contig 10356 bp, 13 predicted proteins | sample P2T30metagenome_FD_192433 | JGI IMG/M metagenome (GOLD analysis project Ga0265797, IMG submission 192433) | Plant litter microbial communities from East Loma Ridge, Irvine, California - P2 T30 | ecosystem: Environmental > Terrestrial > Plant litter > Unclassified | place: USA: California... | reverse complement strand
ATTCTATTCTATGCTTGCATTACCATCACCGGACTGCTGCAGTCCATATTAAACCCGTATAGCGCCCGCCTGTGGACGTCGATGCAAAACTAGGAGTGTCGCTCCATGCTAATGCTAATGAAGATATCGCCTACAGTGCTGAAGGAAGTGAAATGATCTAGCTTTCAAGAGAAAAGTACCAAGGAAAGAAGGCCGTCTATGCACACCGTCTATGCGTTTGCTGGTTTCCGTCCGACCATCAAGTACATGGGAGTAAACAGCTTCTCACGCCCACCAGCGACCAAGCAGTCGGCGGCAAGAGCCAGACTGTCGGCCGTCTTCTGTGTACCCCTTGGTGCCAGACCGATCATCTCAAGTCCACCGACGAATTTGTGGATGAGACCACGGCCCATCTTGGTCATTCGCAGAATGGTGGGAATGTCGCCAATAGTGCTGATGTACTTCAGCTGGCCAGAGAGCGGCCAGTACCATGGGTACGGGTCGTCTCGCTCAGCCAGATCCTCGTGGTGCTCCATCACGAAGCCAGCAGACTTCATTGCCTTGAGCGCCACCTCGACCTTCTCCATGTTGGAGATACCGTCGCCGATCTCGATACCGAGACGGATCTCACGGTGGTGCGGGTTGTCGTTGTCGTAGTTGTCGGTCATGAGCCACTCGTAGACGCCAAAGACGCCACCGGGCTTCAAGACACGGAAAATCTCGCTGTAGATGCCCTCGAGCGAGGGTGCGTGGACGGTAGCCTCAATGGCGTACACGGCGTCGAATGAGTTGTCAGGGAAGGACATTTGCTGGAGTCGAGTCAGATGGGAATACAGAATATGGCATGGGCGGTCATACCATGAAGTCACCCTTGGTGAATTTGAGCTTGTGGGAGAGACCCTCCTTCTCGGCATACCGTGTGGCACGCTCGATCTGGTAGTCGTTGTTGTTGAATCCGACAACATTGACACCAGAGAACTTGACGATCTCTCGCGCAGGTCCACCGACACCGCAGCCAACATCTAGCACGCGCATGTCGTCCTTAAGGCCCATCTTGTGTGCGAGGTAGTGCTCGTGGCGGGCAATGGCCTGGTGGAAGGACTCGCCGTAGGCATAGCGGCAGAAGTGGAAGCTCTGGCCCCAGCCGTACTCGTACAGGTCGGTTGCAAGGTTGTAGTAGTGTCTTGTGAGGGTTGCGTACTCGTCTCGTCGCTCCTAGTACTTGTTAGCATCTGTAGTACAGCAGAGAGCGCCACCCATCGCATACCTTTCGCGTCTCCTCTGTCTCCTCAGCGGCGCCTTTACCGTCCCAATGCTTGAAGTACTCGTCTACAGCGGCCTTCTGTGCGGCCTTGTCCTTCTGGAGCATGGCAGACATACCACCACGCGTGGCAGACGACTTGCCGTGCATGGCCTTGTTGAACTCGGCATCGCGAGTGTGGTCTTCTTGTTCGAGCGCAATTGGCGACATGTTGAATGTAGGTTGGGAGACTACTTTAACAAAGAGTATGCAAAGTGGACAGAATGACAGTGTCAATTGATCAGTGAATTGCCTCAATAATGGGCAGAGAGGTCTAACTTATGGGAAAGAGCGGTAGGAAATTTGGAGCCCCTTTGAAACATGCCAGCCAATCGCAGTCGTTTCTGTACGCAGAAGTCGCGGAGGTGCTAGCGCCCGCCACCCATGCTTGCCAAGGCGCGGTGCCTGGAGATTTCTAGCGTCAGATCTTACTTACCTATTCACGACTCTGTCGCCGTCCGCGCGCTCCGCATCCACCACCAACGTACTTGCGGATTCCCGATACGCTGTACACCTTCAGGTCCCGCTATCACCAACTCACCCTAAGGATTTCAGTGCCGCCTCACGTGCGTCGGTCGCTGTCATGGCTACAGGTCAGATTAAGCAAGACTTGAATCGCAGCGGATGGGAGACAACAGATTTCCCGTCGGTTTGCGAAAAGTGTCTACCGGACAACCCGTATGTCCAGATGTTGAAGGAGGATCATGGCGCAGAATGCAAAATCTGTACCCGACCCTTCACCATCTTCCGCTGGAAAGCAGATCGCACATCCCGGCAAAAGCGCACCAACATCTGTCTGACATGCGCACGACTCAAGAACTGCTGCCAGTGCTGCATGTTGGATCTGTCGTTCGGTCTACCCATCGTTGTCCGAGATGCCGCTCTCAAGATGGTTGCGCCTGGACCGCAGAGCGACATCAACCGACAGTACTATGCGCAGGAGCATGAGCGAGATATTGAGGAGGGCCGAGGTCCGATGGAAGCGTACGAAAAGACTGATGAGAAGGCACGCGAACTACTGAAGCGGTTGGCGCAGAGCGAGCCCTACTACAAGAAGCAGCGCCGGATAGAGGCAGAGGAGGCAGAGAGTGCGCAACCTGGGCAGAAGGCATTGCCAGCTCCAGGAGGCTCAGGCGGAGGTGGTGCGGAAGGCTATGCTCCAGGACCCATCAGAACAAGAGACCCACGAGGCACTCCGAGCGCACGAGGCGGCACAAGACCAGGAAGAGGTGGTCGCATGGGCGGTGCGTCAGCAGAACCGAATCCCCAGGACTGGCTACCTCCCTCAGATCCGAACGTCGCCTCACTCTTCGTCACCGGCGTCGAAGACGACCTTCCCGAGCACGAGCTGCGCGTACACTTTGCGCAATACGGTCAGCTTCGATCGCTGGTGTGTTCGCACCGAGCGCACTGCGCATATGTCAACTACGTCAAGCGAGCAGACGCAGAGGCTGCAGCGGAGACACTGCGGGGCAAGGTTGTGATCAAGGGCTGTCCGATGAGGGTCACTTGGGGCAAGCCAAAGCAGCTGGACAGCTTGGACCAGAACATCAGAATGCAGTACGCAAAGGAGGGACGACAAGCCGCCGGACCAGCCCGGCGAGCGAATGCAGACCAGGCCGCGATCGAAGCAGCTCCACAGAACAATTTCGATGCTTCAGCGATTGCGCCGCCTCCAGGTGCAGAGGACGAGACTACCTATGCTAGTTTGCGAGGCGATTGATTAGACATGTACATGCATTGGGACGGCGTAATTGTATTTGGGTATCATATGCATTCTGGAAGGACAAAAGTTCAGGACGAGCAGCACTTGACTCCTGCTGATGTATCACTGCCCTTTCCCTTCTTGATATCCTCGTTGTCTCCGCGCTCGGTATGCTCGTGTATCCGCAGCTCTGTAAGATGGATTCGTCAGTAGATATATGAATGACATGTGTTGTGGCACATACTGTAATTGCCCTCGTCGTCTTTGGCTTGTCCTTGAACCACATTTTCCCGTAGAAACTTTGCGACCTCCTCGGCGTGTGTGATTTGTTTTGACAGCTCTGCGCTTCCGGCTGTGAGGTTGCGGTTTGACTCGAAGTTCTTGCGGGCTTCGGCGCGGGCCGCGAAGAGCGTGTTCATGTCGCCTGTATCGATGTGAGTTTCTAGGAAAGAACTGGAGGCAGTGGACTGTGTACCTTGAAATGCGATGCGCGCAGATCGCAGCAGGTTCCTATAGGCTACCAAGGCCATTTCTCGTGACATTGGCTTTGCTGAAAAGTGTGAGGAGTACTTGTAGAGGCTGCGAATGCGGTGCGGGAGTCCGAGGGCGGCTGGAGAAAGTTAAGCGCACGTGACGGCGCTTCAGATCGCCGGTTCCGCTCTGACGTCGCGGCTTCGAAGCTCTTGCCTACACGCGACATGCACCGCTGGCCACAACAGTAACCACAGCTGAGCGCCCACCACGGGCTCGACCATCAATTCACGATGGTGTCACTCTGGCCATGGAAGGTGCGAATTGCATTAAATACAGACTCAGAAAGAAAGCTAATGTCCACAGACCAACGAAGATGCCGCGTCCTTCGAGAAGACGCTGAACACGCTCACCGGCAAAATCAACAGAGCCACCGCCGTCAATGACCGACAACGTCAGCTATCGAGGCGCGCTCGCGTCATGTGGACGCTGTATGCAGGTTTCGCATACATTCTGGCTGCGCTGCTGCTCACTCTCGTCACTGGCTGGAAGAACTGGGGCATCGTTGAAGGCACCGTTGTCGCTGGCGGACCTGTCATGTAAGTTGCCTTTACTCTGAAGTATATTACTTTCTAACAAGTAACAGCATCTACGGCATCCGCTACGCGCTCACGAGCTACTTCGACTACCGCATCTCCAACACGACAAACTACCTCAAGAAGCTGAACAAGGAGCGCGACGCTACCATCGAGCGCCTGAAGGAAGCCACGAAGTACAACTCTACACAGCAGCTGCTAGAAAAATACGGCGCATCGCCCAAGTCGAAAGAGCAGGTCTCCTCGCCAAACAGCAAGAAGTCACAAGGCCCTCAGAAGCCAGCGCAAGCCCCAGGTCCACGTACTGGCATCGCGCCTCCACCGACCGCAAATATCCAGCGCTCGCCAACCCAACAGCAACAGCAACCGATGACGCCTCAGCGAATGCCTTCCAACCTCTCGGCACCATCTCCACCGCAGCAACTCCCGCCACCAGACGCACCCAGCGCCGAATTCGCACCCAACGCATTTGGTGCATCCGAGCTCACCAAGCAGTTCTCAGCCGCACCCGCTTCGACGTTCACTCAAACACACTGGTACGACCGCATCCTCGACGCCCTCCTTGGCGAAGACGAAACACAGCCTAAGAATCGGTTCGCACTTATCTGCTCGGAATGTCGCCTGGTGAACGGCCAAGCACCGCCGGGCGCGAGGAGTATTGAGGATGTGGGCAAGTGGCGGTGTGGTGGGTGTAAGGCGTGGAATGGGAAGGATAAGCCGCGTGAGGATGTGGAGGGGCTGGTTAAGGGGTGGGAGGCTGAGGCTGAGCGGAAGGCGAGGGATAATGAAGGTGATGAGGAGGAAGAAGAGGGAGATGGTGCGGCCATTGTTGGAGCGGATGAGGATGGAGACGACGAGGTGGAAGAGGAAGTGGAGACAGAGGCGGTCGTTAAGGAGACGCCGCCGAGTAAAAGCACGAGAAGCAAGACGAAAGCAAAGGGGAAGAAGTGAACATGCGGAGGGAGACCACATGGCGAGAACACTTTCGTCCATCCATTTGAGGATGCGACAGACATTTGACTTAGCGATTTTCTTAGCATTTTCATCTACATCGATCAAATCAAACATCACTAGCCCCTTCAATCAGACTTTCCAAAAGTGGTCCGTCGTCATCGCATCGCTACGATGATACACTGACGCTTTCCACCTAGTCACATACCCTATGCATGCGTCGTTTGCCCCATACGTTTCACCGCACTTGGACCTCTAGGTACGAGCACGTATATATACCTCCTCTCGCCTTGAATTCCTTCCTTCCTCATCATTCCAAAATCATTTTTTCCAAAATCAGATCTCCGACAATTCATGTCTGGCTTGGCCTGTCCTCTCCTCGCGAAAATCGAAAATGACACTATCACAAGCCATGGTCTCCTGTCTGGCTTCGCCTCTCTCTTGTCTTTTCTCTCCTCTAAATTCGAAAACACCATGATCAGACACTATAGCTCTTGTCTCTTTGCGCCAAAAGCCCAAACCGCGCCTGCTATGTGCGCGGCTTTGCTTCTCTTCTTCGCCGAAATCGTTTCGAATAACATTCATGGTTCGCGATCTGGATCTTCCGAAACACATCGGAATGTATTACACGGTGCGTCTTCGTGGTCTTGCGCGGGTCGAAAAATCGAAATTCGAGGATATCCATGGGGTTTGGCGCTGTGTCTCTCCTCCAAAACCACATGTATCACGCCCAATGTTCCCAGCCTTTTAATCCCCTTGGCCATTACCAGAAAATTGCTTTGTTCTCGAGTATGGAGGGGTTTGCGCTGCTGCCCAAAATATGGACACTGTCAGGGGTCATGGCTCCTTCGTTTCTTCTCTTTATGTGCAGAAAATCGAAAATAGACTGGCAGGCAGGGATATGGCGCTGTGTCTTTGGCCTAGAATAAATCAAAGCACAAGCTATGTTTCTTTCCCTCCTGCTCTTCTCTTTCCAATAGTTATGCGAAATGCCAAAAATGGTGTACATCGAGTAGATGTGGAGTAGAAAACAATTGAGAGGACATGGTATGTTTCTCTCCTCTCGTCTTCTGGAAGGGAACGAAATAGCTGCTCTTATCTTGCTTGTTAGTTTAAAAGTGCTAGATAAGGATGCGGATAGTTTTGCTGGACTACGAAAATCTTCATCTCATCGCTGCCTCCGGAATGGACTCTGAGAACGAATGAAATTTTTGACTGCTGTGCGTATTTGGACTGAAAAAAGATACTGTTGCGACCTATGAGCGGTGCCGCTGTCTCCACGAAACGCGCAGCTCGACCGGATATGTCTTCGTTCTTCCCTCTCAAATAACGGATTTAAGAGGCCGAGCATACCTCCCTCATCAACCAGCCTCAACCTAAAACGACAGTCAAGCGAGAGCATGCTTTCCAATCCGTTTCCAAAAAGTGTACTAATAAGATCCCATTTGTGCTGGAGCGCTGTTCCGTCTAGCTTCAACGAAATGCGCAAGCTGCGATTAAATAGCAGCGCTGCAGTCAAATGTCTGTAGGAAAATCTAGGAGTTTGAAATGTTCAAGCAGACCTGAGATGATGTTTCAAAATACTGGTTTTGTGCGAGAACTGGCACTATAGCTCAACTACGATTCTACTCTTGTTGCTGAAAGGCAGACCAGGTTAATACATGTCTGCGAGCGCGCTGGGAGTTACAACACGTTGCCTAGCGTTTTATGGCGAAGTGAGTGCTGCGGAAGATAGAAAACAGAGTGTGTGGGTCTACCATGTCTCGGCAAAAGGAAAACTGCATATGTAGTTCGATGTGTGGCGTTGGGCTTGATACGCAAGATCGAATGAGACGTATGCTATCGAGTGCTTGCTCCTAGCTGGGTTCGAACTTATTGGATGCTGGGTATAAAATTCTTGCTTGCAGCGACTTCTGTTCTTCATCACGTTCCTTATATTTCCAAAATCGAAAATAGTCTACAGCAAGGTGTGATGGCTGTTGCTTGTCTCTCTGTCTTCTTTCCAAAATCTCGCCTCACTTCCCGGCATGTCCCTGGGTCGGAACCTAATAAGATTAGAAAGAAACCTACATCCACTCAATGTCTGCAGCCCTTCTGGAGAGATGTTTGAAGGGAAAAGACAGTGACGGGTATGCATGTCTGCCTTGGATGTTGGAAATTGTGCTAGAAGCTGGCATATGTTGCTTGGCTGCGAGAGATGGGTACAAATTTCTTAGCAGCATCGCTCCGAGTATTTCTTCCACACCTACTTCAAAACCTGGCTTGAAAAATCAATGGACAGAGGCCCATGGCTTGGTCTGTCCTTTCTCCTTGTTATAAAGCCGCCCACGCCTTCCATACATGTCCTGCTGGCGCGAGCTGCCTTTTTCGAAAAACAAAAACGTCTGGTGGGCATGAACTTTGGCTCGTAGTCTTCTTCAAAGCTACGCACTACTTGATCACATGGTAGTTGTGTAAATCGAATGCTTTTGCGACTTATGGACTAACTTAAGCCGAAGAGCATGTGCGTATAAAACTTAACCACAATATGTCGCGGTCTACATGTAGCTTGCTCGGTCCGATAGTACTCGGGCCTATGTGAACAGAGTTTCACCATAACCTTGCTGACTTACGGACATTTCGGTAGATATATCAACACGTAGACTCACTTCAATTCAACTTCAGTGTTCCTTTCAATTCTGCTGCCCAATCGCCTATTTCGCGAACCGTGACACAATATCTTACTCACTTTCTTAACATGATTGCCACCTTTTCTTGTAAAAATCGAATTCTACATGATGCATATCCGTCTGCTCCGCCCAAAAATCGTGACAGCTTTCATTGCATGCTTTCTCGAACGTCTTTCCCTTCGACCAAACTTCGCCGTACATAAGCGAACTCTAAAATCAGAAAATGTTTACTAAAAGAGATTGTACAACAAATTATGTGCTGTGTCGTTCCGAACCGTTCTGGAAATGTCTACAACCGCTAGCTGGAGCAGCACTTCTAAAATCATATTTCTTACAACTACATGTCTTTCTGCCTAGTAGACTGTAATCAAAAGCACAGCCAGACTATTCTATGGTGGTTGCGAGACTTGAGCGTCGATAGAAGATTACTAGCAAATAAGATCTGAAGCTCCATGGAAAGAAGGGCGCACAATTCTTAGCTGCAAGGCTTATTCTATGTCTTCCATACCGTATTCATTACTGTCTTTTCAAGATAGTATTCTTCAAGCGCATGGTTGAGAGATGTGTTTACCTCTACGTCCTAGATACTTACGTAGTGCTGCGCATGTAACTGGGACATTGCACATTCACTGATAATCAACATCAACAGCGACATATGACTTCCTTCTCGATGTCTTGGATCAATAATTATAAGTTTCGGAATGTTCAAACTGCCACTTCATCATCCCGATGTGCCGTGCCGTCTCAGAATAAGAACTTCACGACCTTATGACTGGCCCTTCAAATCACTCGAATACGGGAGCATTACCGCAATCATCCGATGTCATGGACTACGGCTGCTTAGATTTGAGTCCTAGAAGCTGTCGCTGCGACGATTTGAGAGATCTAAATCACCGAGAGAGCCGGCTGATGGATCAAACCGACTACTGAAGCTGACTGTGCTTCTTTCGAGTGTCGGAGCAAAACATTGCGTTTGTTACTGGTATGTGAGGTCCTTCAAAACCTGAAACAGAAATGGGCTGTGTGGATGCGCCTGCGATTGCGAGTGATACATAACTCCTCGCCTCCCTTGATCTGCTGTGTCCACGCTTCTATCTTCAAATTCCCAAACCCATTCTGCGAGCATTTCATGGCTTCTCCCTCTCCCGTCTCCCGAGTTCGAAAACACTTGAACCTATTTCCATGTTTCGGCCAAAGCATGTCTTAAAACACACCGCCATCGCTCTATGACTGCCTGTATCCCCAATGACCAGTTCAATGCAAATCAGATTCAAGCCCAACCATATCCTTCCACAAATGGCCAAAATCACCTATGTTCTGGACTAGATTGTTGATGGTTCACTTCGAAACGATGACATGGTCATGTTCATGATCGAGACCATGTCACACACATTTGCTTCGTGGAAGATGAGTTGGAAACATCAGGCCAATTTGCAAGTTATCTTGTTCTTTTACGTCAGCCGCTCTCGTATCTAAAAAAGCGATCGTGGTGGTTCTTGATTGAAATCACATAGATGGGCCTGCTATGACGAAACTTTGCTACCTCGTGCCCATGTCGTTGAGCCTGGCTCAAAAGCGAGATCTTTCTATAGTGGCTTCTGCGCTCGACAAAATGTATAGAATCTCGATATATCTTGCGTTCTCTTCTTTCATTCAAACTGCAAAAACGGTTCCTGTATCATGAACATGAGAGACGATTCTCACATGGCTGTGTCTCCTGCTTTCTCCGCTTGAAACAGGATTATGGATACACCATGTGTGCCAGAGGATGCTTGACCCGAAAACGACACTGGCTCGTACACATGTGTTGAGTCTTGAGAGCAACCTGCTCGATAGTAAACTCCAGCTGGCCGTCCTAGCGGCACCAGAATCAAGGCCTCTGAAAAGCAACGTTCTTCTTCCGAGCTTGACCGATGAAACCGTGCTTATTTCACTGTCGAATGGTTTGACTTGCTTCCTGTAAGTTCCAGTTGCATTCGAAACTTCCTGGGAGGTATATAATGTTATTCTTGCCGTTGCCGTTCTTTATTCGGTATTAGTACTTTACGAGTCGGTTCTGTTATGATCGCTGTTCTGTCGAAAACGATGGACTAACATTCACATGACTAAGTGAGCCGGACGTATTTGCCGTATTCAGAGTCCCTGATGTCATGTACAGAATTTTCATGCTTGTCCTCACTCTCTAGCCATAGTGCCGATTTCGATGCATCTTTCATCTTCACTGTAGCACGCTTTCTCCACCACCTTCCCCACCTCCTCAACATCAACTGCATTCCATCCACCCATCTTGCCAAGACACTTCGATCATTCCCCTGGCCCTGGTGGTGCCATCTCCCGCCTCGTCCCGTGAAATGATTTTACGGCGTTGCAGCACTGATGTTCAAAGTATCCATCATCAGCCTTGCAAATTGCACGATGCCTTGTTCATAATCTTGCAGCCATTGTTCTAGTGATTTGAGTCGAACTTTTCAGTCCCATGGGCGGCGTTATGCTATACCCATGGCATTGGTCTCCCTATTACGTGGGTTAGAGAACGTGAAGATTTGCTTGATGTGGGGTTCAGTGTGAGGTCGATTAGTATAGGGTGCGAAGGCTAGAAGGGGAAGCTCAAATTATCTCTTGTTCCATCATCCCATGGACAAAGTCGTCGACATCTTCGAGACTATTTGGGACGTGATTCATTTA
>Ga0265797_10012559_pt1 | contig 10358 bp, 17 predicted proteins | sample P2T30metagenome_FD_192433 | JGI IMG/M metagenome (GOLD analysis project Ga0265797, IMG submission 192433) | Plant litter microbial communities from East Loma Ridge, Irvine, California - P2 T30 | ecosystem: Environmental > Terrestrial > Plant litter > Unclassified | place: USA: California... | reverse complement strand
TTGGTACTTTTCCTCCACTCTGGTCCAGATGCTGGCTCTCCGCTCAACGATCGACATGTCGCCACGAGGAAGGCCTGACCTTCCTCGTTGAGTTATGCGTCCGTCTGATCCGGAGGATGCGGATGCATGCGAGCGCATCTTGGAAGTCTACCGGCCGTTACGACTATCGGTAGGGAGTGTGCGGCGTCGACGTTAGCTTACTGACGTATGGTAAAAACCGAACAAGGTAGTCAAATATGGTAGTCGCACGATTAGTAACATCGCAGACGCCCATCAAGCGCCCCGCTGTGTCTACCCTTTTCCGAACACCACAGTTGGACTTTAGCAGGCTCTCCACGTCATTTTGCATTCCTTTCGACAGTTTGAACAAGCGAACGCATGACATGCCAGTAAAGACAGAAACTCTATGTTGTACGCCTGGAATCTTGGAGTGTTATTCCAGCGTCATCTCATGGCGCAGTCCACATGCAATTTCCTGTGTTGCTGTTGGCCAATCGTCCAAGTATGGTACAATAGTCCATCAAAAGCAACGCATTGAAGTGTTCCTGGTGATCTTGAGAAGCTGCGCCGCGTGCAACCTGCGTTGAAATTGCTTTTCGGAAACAATCCCATGGGTATTAGCAGCGGCAACCTACTTGATCGTCCGCCGGCATGTCTCTGTTAGCGAAAACACGCACCCGGATATTGGTTTCGTACAAAACTTCATTTTCAGCGTTCATCGTGCAACCGAATTGGCTTTGATCTGCATCTTGCTGCAGCATTCCAAGGCGAACGTTCTGGCATGCGCTGAGGTCGTGCTCGTGGTTGTTTACCGTGAGCCTTTGTGGGTGCAAGGAAAGCCGAAGGTTGGAGGCCCGGTGCGATGCATCTCCAGCGAGCACCTGGCAGTACGCGGTACGTTCGCAATGTCGTCACTACCGTTGCTGTAACAGCCTGTTTCGAAGAAGTTTGATTGTATCATGGAGCGACCGCTAGCAGGCCGGGTACGATAGACATCGTGGTCATCTACATAAATGGACTAGCTGCACCACCTCCGCGATCACATCTCCCCCATATCCGGAGTTACTTTTCTTCTGTCTCCCTTTGCGAACCTGGAATCTTGACCCGTCTTACCTTGATAGCGTCACCAAGGTCACGGTCCGGTACGTCGATCCCTTCGAATAGCGCTCCCATACATTGGTGCTCCACTTTAGCTGCCTTGGTATTCATTGTCGGTATCGGCCTTACACTCACTCCGTACCGACTGAGACCGCAAGCACACAGACCGGGGGCATCTTCCGTCGTAGCTATTGCACGAACACCACGAACACGCTTCGACTGCCGTGGGGGTAGCATTTGTACTCGAGATGACCGGCTTGGGGGTCCGCCGGGCGATACGAAGTGCCCATTGGGTGCCGTACGTAGCTGGCCCATCTGCGCACGACTGATGGCTATCGGCGCTTTCATTTTGTTGCCCATGAAGATGATGTCGTTGCCGCCGTTCTTGTACTGGCTAGCGAGCGCATTGAGGTCCAAAGAGAATTCCTGAATACTGATGCCACTACCAGCATCCGAAGCTGCTTCGTCGATTTCGGCCATCTCATCGTTTTGGTTGCCTGAGTGCTCGCTGGGTTCGTCCTCATCCGCGGGGGTATCGTTCACTGGCTCTTTGTCGGCTGGTCCCTCGTTGACAGGCTCCTCGGCGGCTGATACCTCGCTGACTGACTCTTTACCATCTGTCTCTTCTTTCGCGCTCTCTCTTTTGTTCTTCTCCTTCCCGGTCCTAGCACCAAATGCCTGCATAGCATACCAAACTGCTCTGCCCACACGAGAGTCTTTCTTGTCTTCATCACTCCAGTTTGCGTAAAGATTCATGAAGCTGACGGGCCCTGGGTTCATCAACGCCATGGCAGGGTTGCAAACATCTACAAGCTTGGCCAAATGTAGATCGCCATACCATGTTTTGCTGCCGCTCTCCTTTGATACTGGGATCTGGATGAACTGCTTTAAAGTTTCCCAAACCACCTCAAAGATTGGCATAGGCGTACCCATGTCTTGCGCGATAGATTCTGTCTTGAGTACAGTGATTACAGTATTAACGTTCCAGTTGTAGATGTCAGGGTCGTCTTTGAACACGGGATTCTTGCAAAATGCCGGCATGATTGTCTTCCAGATGTTTGTACAGGTAAACAACATACCGAACCAGTCGAAGTGCAGGTCGTTTTCATCCGCTAGGAGCCACTGGCGAATCTCTCCGAGCAAGGCTAAGGGCTTGCGTTGCAATTCCACGGACTTCAAGAACTCCCATGTTTCGTAAGTACCTTGGGGTAAGTTTTCTTGTCGGTCCAAGATCTTCTGCGACTCTGGCTTGCACACCAGGCTGACTAACTTCGTCACCCATTCATGGGCTTCTGCTGTTGATTTGGGTTCCGCATGCATCCGCTTCAAAAACAGTTCTCCAATCACAGTTGGGTCGTCGAGTCGGCGCAGTTGCTTGTTGTTCCAGGTGTCCTTCTTAGAGCGCCGATTGTTCGCCTTATTGGCAATGGAGTAGCCGCGTCCGAGATCAATCTTCTTACCCACTTCGTCGAGAGACTTTGAGCATCTGATCGAATTGATTCTCAGCAGATCGCACCAGATCGACGGCCGTATTGGAAAGCACTGCCGCGCGTGTAAGACCTTCACCTGTCTGCTGATATTCATCCCATCCTCGCACGATATATGCTCGCACGTCGTAGATCTCCTCGAGAAATGTCGCGATAGCGAAGAAGAAGTCATGCTCGAGACTCTCCTCGTCTTGCTCAATCGGGATAGGGTCGACTTTGGGCAACTGCTTTTCCTTAACTTCGGTGATGAGTTCGTCCAGTGGGCCCGTCTCTTCGACCGTAAGCCCAGCGAACCTGTTTTGTAGCTTGATGTTCTCAGAAACTACTGGCGTCTCTGGTATCAGAGGCTTCAGCAGGTTTGCCGCCTTTTCCAGAACGGTGATAAAGTAGGAGTGCATGTGGTTGCTGACGTAATCGGTCGAGTGCCCTTTCTCGAACCAACTGGCCACTTTGCTCCGAGCTAAGATCATCCGGTCAAAAACCTTTTGTGTCGCAGCCGGGACTTCGATTTTAGGATCAAATGAAGCAATGTGTTCAGCCATCTCTACGAACTTGGAGACGCGTATGGGATATTGAGCTGGGGTCACAGGATCCGGCGTCTTCTTGGCTGTCTTACGAGCTTTACCTGCCTTTCCCCTCTTGCGCGGCGCTTTCTACTGAGGCTCCGGCTCGGTGATAGCTCTGATGTATCCGCATTTTTTCGATGTCCATGCGAGCTAACCAGCGATGTATTCCGTGTCATTTTTGTAATTCCGGTATGTTAGAACCAACGATCTTCTGTATAGTACATCAGCCTCGAGTGGTGGGTCTATGGCGACCTCGAGATTGAAGAGAGTAACCTTTTTTGCGAAGCATTTTTAGGTATTCACAAAGGTTACAGACAACGGCGGTTGGGTCTGCGTTCATGCAGAGTACTTGGAGTACAATTGGTGAGATGAGACGGGAAGCGGATGCGGCACAGATCAGGGGCGGTGGGGTAAGGTTGTCGGACTAAACCTAAAAGAGCCATAACGCTCCATTGCAATGGAACCATGACGAAGGTTCCAAGACCCTGAACCTCTCTATCTTCTCTTCTTTTCTCTTCCAGCAGTATAAATTGCGCGGCGCCTAGTTTCCAAATGCTGTCATCAGGCTGCCACTGCGCAGACTGGTCATGAGAGAATACGGCTTGCATAAAAGTTAGCGGACGTACGGCCGGGTCTAGCTTGGATCGCGAGACGTAGTCGAGGAGCTGCGGTGACCGACCTGCATCAACAAGACCTTATCGTCATTCCATGGACGTGTAAATCCTCGCTACGCCCTTGCAGACGAGAGGCTGGGGGCAAGAATTGACGCCCCAGGCCTGATCACCTAGGTAGCTTCGCAACAGAGGCTTGATTGCGGGAGTAAGATTGGTCGCCAGTGTATCCTTTGTTTACTACATCCTTGCACGTCCCGGACACGATACTCTTCCTTCTCGTCCCTTCCGCAGGTCTTCGTCCAGGACTCTCCTGAAATTTGTGAGCGTGTCGTTGCTTTTCCAACGTGGATGATCTGTGCACACCTGCGAAGCGGCTCAGACGCGTTTGGAGCAGAGAACGCGACTTCCATCAATCAGATGGGTAAGCGCATGCACATCTGTGGTGCTCGTTATCACGTTTCTATGCACCGGTTAATGAACAATCTCAAAAGCCCCAGTCCAGACGCAGCGTCGTGACGTGGTGTTGAATTCCCACGATGACGCTCGATGACGATCACATCAAATCCCAACCCCACCAAAACCGGCCCCTACAATTACTACCCCCCGATCGACAGAAATGTTCAAAACAACCATCATCAGATCTTCGAACTTTGTTTTCCGGAAGCCAATCAACTCTTCTGCCCTATTCAGGCCAATTACACGTACCTTTAGTCACTCTACCTTCAAGATGAGCGACAACAAGGGCCCAGTTACCGCATACCCTGCCACAGAGATCACACCTCAAAACCAAGAAGGCGGCCCTGGTCTAGACGCAAAGACCGATCAAAAAGCAGAATGGTCACGTCTCGAGTTCTGGGACGAGAACCAGAAGCCCTACCTCAAGGAGTATGAGGGTCGTGGTTTGATGCAAGGCAAGGCCGCGTTGATCACAGGTGGAGACTCTGGTATTGGACGCGCTGTAGCTATCCTGTTCGCGAGAGAAGGCGCAGATGTCAGTATTGTGTACCTGCCCGAAGAGGAGGAGGATGCGCAATACGTAAAGAAGAAGATCGAAGAAGCAGGCCGCAAAGCAAACCTCATGCAACTCAACCTGCGGGACAGGAAGAACTGCGAGCAAGCCGTCGAGCAGCACATGAAGGTCTTTGGCAAGCTGAACGTGCTAGTCAACAACGGTAAGATCACGTTACTTCATTCACATCACCAATCCGAACTCATGATCCAACAGCCGCCATGCAAGAAGCCTGCACCAACATAACCGAAATCGACCTCGACGTAACCGAAAAGACCTTCCACACCAACGTCATCTCTATGTTCGCCATGTCTAAATACGCGCTCAAACACATGAAGCGCGGCGACTGCATCGTGAACAGCGCCTCGGTCGCATCCTACATGTCTAACCCTATGCTCCTCGACTACGCCTCCACAAAGGGCGCTATTGTAACTTTCACCCGCGGCCTTGCCCAGCAGCAAGCGCCCAATGGTATCCGTGTTAACGCTGTTGCGCCGGGAATTATCTGGACGCCGCTGCAGCCGGCAACGAAGAACAACCCGGCTGATGCGATGGATTCGTTGGGTGTAGGGGCTTGCCCGCTGAATCGCCCGGGGATGCCGGTCGAGATGGCGACGTGTTACGTGCATCTTGCTAGCCCGTTGGGAAGCTATTGTACCGGTGAGGTAATCCATGGCAGTGGGGGTATTGAGATGCAAGGTTAGAAGGTCGTAGATGAGTGGTAATGGCGAGATGAGGTATATTTGAAAGCGGAGAAGTCATTCGGCATGGACTGAGTGAAGACAATGCCAATACAGTATTTTTACGGCGAAACAACATAGCAATCGTCTTCTCAAAGTTATGACTACAGATTCAACACGACATAGCAGCGCCATGAGATGGTGTCCTCTAAATTTTGATAACAGCGATAGCTTGGTAGAAGCCTCGCCACCCCATAGACCTCTCTTCTGACACTTCCCGCACGCATGTCCGCAGTATGTCCGTTTTTTGGAAGCCCAAGAGCAAGGAACATCAGCTTGAATCGTGTGGTTTTTGATTTCAACAAGCGCAGCATAGGTAATTAAGGAAGGATAGAACGATGTGTGAGCCAGGCTTTATACATCCACAGCAAAAGAATCTCAAAACGAAGCAAGCATCAAGACATTGGTGTAGTCTTTAAACACTCCCAACGCACTCATATGTCGCGAAGGAAGCCGTATTTGAAGTCCCCGGGACCGGAGTTCTGGCCATGAGTTCATCACATAGCATTTTTTGGACAGCTTCGTCGCTTTCATCGTATTCTGGAACGCCCTTTTTGATCGAAGCAAAGCCCGCAAGCACTCCATCGATTTGCTCCCTCTGTTTTTCGGAAGACGGAAGAGACAGCCGCCATGACGATGGCCGCTAGTTTGTTTGGATATGCGGAGAAGAAACTTCCAAGATGTAGAGTAAGGAGACAGCGCAGAGGGGAGGTTTGTATATACCCCGCCCACCACGCGCTCATAAAGATGTGGCTTTGCGATTTCTGAGACTTCCAGCAGCACAGCATAGTCTTGTTTCTTGTTTCTTTTAGGAAAGCAGAGAAGAGCGGCCATGCGTGCTCCAGTGCATTTTTAGGAAAGAGGAAGAAGAATGGATAGGTGAAGAGGAAAGTGCCAGCGCAGAGAATGGATTTAAATACACTCCTCCCGGTGGCCGCTCATGGGGTCTTCATGATGAAGCTTTTGGTGGCTTCTAACAGCACACCATACTGTCGTTTCCATACCATTTTAGAAGACGGCAGAGACGGTGCTCATGCGTCCTAGCACAGTCTTTTTGGATATGCGGAACAGGAATGTATGGGTAAAGAAGAAGCAAGCAGCAAAGACAGGAAGTTTATATACACAATCCTCCCGCTGCGCGCTCACGGGTCGAAGATGTAAGTCTTTGCCGACTTCAACCGCACATGAGATGTATTGGAAACTTTTTCTGGCACGTCTTGCCGCATATGCTGTTGGTTTTGCTGCTTGCTTTCGACCAATCAACATGTATTTGATGACTATGTTATTGGGATCTGGTATAGCTTATGGACCGGCTTAGAAGATATGCAAGTCTTTCGCCGACCGCAAAGTCATTGTCGGATATCATGGTTGTTTTGGAAAAGAAGAAGGAGACCAGAGAGCCATCGTTCCTTTTTTTCTCTGTTTCGGTATTTTAAAATGGTGGAAGTGTGTTGTAAAGGAAGAGAAGAGCGAGGAACAAGGTAGCTTTTATATGAGACCCGAGGTGGGGACGCAGTATATTCGCTCCTCGATACCAGCGTCCATCATATGCTCCGGGTTCCATGATTTCAGCGGTCGACACACGACAACATCCGTCGCTTCAGCTGTCTTTTTGGATTTCTGAGGTGACTTTCCCCGCTCGGCAGTACTCTGAGCTTCATCTGGCGTGTTTACAGGTCATTGGATAGTAATATTGTTGATTTAGAAGAAGCCCGGAAAACATGGGATAGTAAGTGACTTATTTTGGTACATGGGAAGGAGAAGTGTGGAGTAATAGTAGAGGAAGAGCCGAGAAGGAAAAGTCTTTATATCTGAGGTCGAGGTAGCGCCTCGCCATTTGAACGCATTGCAAGACTTTTAGGTCCGACAGTCATCGCTGGACATCACACCGTTTTTGGAAGAAGTCCACAAAGCCATGGCAGAGTGGCTTTGACCTTTTGGTGAAATAGAAGGGGAAGTGTGTAGTAATAGTGATCGAGGGAGCGAGAAGAACGCAGTTTTTATAGTTGAGGGCCATGTGGGACTCCGCCATTCCCCGTGTTGAGCATTGTTTCGGTTCGAGAAGCCACGGAGCGGCGTGGTAGAACATTTGAGAAGAGCAGGAGGTCATCAGGTGAGTGCAGACAGTTTTTAATAAGAGGAAATATCACATAGGATTGTAGCCATGTAAGAAGATGATCGTGTTTTTTGGATATGAGTTGAATTCGAACTATGTCATCTATGGAATATGCCAATGCCCCACCCAGGCCGAGAAGCCATCCAAGTCCGCAGTAGAGTTTTTGAGAAGAGCAGACCGTCATAGATCCCTGTTCGACACCTCTTACTGTACATTAAAAGCAGATAAAGTGCATTGGAAGTACAAGACGTTGACGACAATCCTTTTAGATACATCGAAGTAGAACCCCAGCATGCGCGCACACCCTCGTTCCTCCAGACCATAGAATCATGGCTAATCACCCTCATCTTTTCAGTAGCGCAGGAAGCCATCGAACTGAGGCGGGTTACAGTTGAAGACTTGGCCAATAGCGCGGGTGAGCTCTTGAGCACGCCAGAAGGTGCCGTTGGCGATCCGTCCCGCCAAAAGCAGCACAACAGCAGCATTGATATCCAAATCTTTTGTGTACAGAAAGAGAACTTGCGGTTTCCTCCATAGCAAGTAAACAAGCGATATTTCTTTTGTTGTGTGCCGGAGTCGGAGCGCACACATAAACAAATCGGGTCGCGTTTTGAGTCGGAAGGTCATGTCGGATTGCATCTCCTGCGTTCAGAAGAACCAGACCCCATGGGCAATGGTAGTCATTGTTTTCGTGAAACATAGGTGGAGTTGCGCGTTATCGATAGAAGAAGACGTCCTTGAAAGCCTCAACACCACCGCCGAGGTCGAAGCGGGCTTCTCCGCGCTGGAAGAAAGACTTCTTGATTTGAGTGTACTGCCGCGCTGGAAGAAAGACTTCTTGATCTGGGTGTACTGTTGAGCTGGAAGCCGACACATCCAGAACTCCAATCTCTTTTTTCTTGACCCAAAATCCATATACCTTCTCTCTCAATGATATGTTCGAGAGCGCAGACGCCGCAAAGCGGCATGTCGAAAATACTCACTGCTTTTTGTGAGGAAGGGCGCGAGGCGCTGGACATGGACAAAACCTGTCGTCGTTTCGGTCAGTCGAAAACATATTTTAGCGCAAATTGGTATTTTTGTTTGTGCGAAACCAGCAGGCGGACCCCATCAGAGCAAGGCATGGTGTTTTTGGAGTCCATGAAATGGATGTGGATGATAAAAGACACCCCTTACGCCTCAAGCGCGGTACTTATACGCGTTGCGTCGTCTAGTGCAAGCCGAGGAGGGTGGATAGTACATGATGACAACTGCGCGTACGTTCGTTCTTCCCAGTACCTCCCGAGGTGGTGCCGAACACATGGGACAACCGTGCTTGCATTTTGAACCGGAGAGTGCGAAGTAGACTCCAGGTGCCGGAACGACAGGCACCATGGCGGGAGGTGCTGCTGCTTTAGAAGCGTGAGGTCTTCTCCGCACATGTACATTGTTGTGATCGGTTTCCGGAAGCGCCGTTGCTCATACCATGCTGCCTTTCGTTATTTGAAAGAAGAGGCAGGAAGAGCGATCTCTCATGGTCATCCTTTCCGACACGTTGTGGAGGAAGAGGCAGAGGCAGAGCACATGGCATTTGGCTCGTCCAATTTTGGTAAATAAGAACCGAAATGTGTGTCAAAGAAGAGAAGAACAGCGGCGTCGAGGGAGGTTTATATACCCGCGCGTCCGCTGATGTCGACTCATTCGTGAGATGCTTGGTCTTTTCGGTGGAGGAAACCATGCAAAATTTCGGAGTTGTTTTTTCGGACAGATCGAGCTGTACCCTTGATGGCAACGTGGGCGCTAATGGAACGAGTGCTCGAAGATGAACTGCTGGAGCTCGGCAGACAGCCACTCATTCTCGTTGAAGTCGGGCGGGAACACCGCGCAATGTCGTGGTGAGGTGTGTAAAGGCTCAGCTCAGCCCATGCGTTCTACACCTCGACATTTCGAAGTTCCGAAAGACAGAGGCCATAATAGAATCGTCGGAGAATTTTTGGACGCCCGGAAGAGGGGAACCATGCATTGCTACCGGGTGTGTTTCGGTGTCCGGACGGCAAGGTCCATGAAGTATGCGTTGTGATGTTTTGAGCTCGTGAAGCGATGACAAGACCATCCAGCCAAATTGTATGCCTTTCGAAAGGCAGAAGTCGCCGCACATAAACAGAACGTCTGATACTTTTTCGAGACGAGCACAGTACTTGGCGAAGTGGACGTCGGCGAATACCGTGATGGCAGCGAAGGACGCAGCATAAGCCCTTTGCGTCTAAGTTTCGAGAAACAGGAAGCCGGAGGAGCGGACATGGACGCTGTCCATTTAGTTTTTGGTGATATCCGACCGGGGTGGTGAGATAGGGGACATAGATGTTGATCCAGGTTGTTCCAAATTGTAGACTCGACGGAGGGCTCTCGGTCCATGTGTTAACTGTGAATTTGTTTTGAAGCCGGCGACAGGACGAGGGAGTCATCGTCTTCATCCTAATTCTGGTTTTGGAGAAGAGGACGACATAAGCTTGTTGTGCCTGCAGTTTTCGAAAGGAGTTTGGAAAAATAGTGGCAACTGGTGATCTTTTCGAAAAGAAGGAGGACAGGGCAAACATGAGATTATCCCAGTTGAATTTTGGTAAAAAGGAATGTAGATGTGATGGACAAGAAAGCAAGAGAAGGGGGAACTGAGCAGTTTATATACTCGCCAGCTTCGCCGAAATCACATGTGCGCATGCAAAATCTCAACTTTCGGAACCATGGAAGT
>Ga0265797_10012558_pt1 | contig 10358 bp, 8 predicted proteins | sample P2T30metagenome_FD_192433 | JGI IMG/M metagenome (GOLD analysis project Ga0265797, IMG submission 192433) | Plant litter microbial communities from East Loma Ridge, Irvine, California - P2 T30 | ecosystem: Environmental > Terrestrial > Plant litter > Unclassified | place: USA: California... | reverse complement strand
CACACCGGCAGAATACATACAATGGCTTTCGGTAAGCAAGTCCCCGACTCCTGCTTCTGTTCAACGTGCTGACCCTGATGGTCTTACTATAGCTGGCGCAGCAATCGCAGCAGGCGCGACCGCCGCCGCAGCCTACATCGACGCAAAATACCACATCGGCAAGGACCTCACAACCATCCGCTCCGCCAAAAGGACTATCCAGGAAACCCAGACCCGGGCAAAAGCCAACAAGCTCTCGCTATGGTACGCTTTCGAGGAAACGGTAGAACAGCACGAGAACAAGATCGGCATGTGGTACCGCCCACAGCCCTCGGAGCCCGCAGTAGAGTACACATGGAGACAGGCGTATGAGCAGAGCTGCAAGTGGGGACAGTTCCTGCAGGACAATGGTGTGCAGTCGGGCGACCTGGTGGGCACTTATATGATCAACTCGCCGGAGTTCATGTTCAATTTGCTTGGAAGCTGGGCGATTGGCACTGCCCCTGCTATGATCAACTACAACCTTGGTGGAGATGGATTAATACACTGTCTTAAGGTTGCCGGCAGCAAAGTGCTCATTGTCGACTCAGCAGCCGACTGTGTGGAGCGTATCGAGGCACAGAGGCACCGCATTGAGAACGAGCTGAACATGAAAATCATTATCCTGGACGAAGCAACAAAGGCTACAATCGACGCATACCAACCGACAAGACCAGGTAACGAATTCCGCGATCACGTCAACGGCGACTTCCCCATCTTCCTGTTCTACACATCCGGCACCACTGGACACCCCAAGGCCTGCGCGTTCCCAACTGGAAAAGCTGGCTTCCTGGGCAAGCCACGTCTTCAGACCACCGGTCTCAACCCTGGCGACAGATGGTACGACTGCATGCCGCTTTACCACGGCACAGGTTGCACTACCGCCGTCGGCTGCATGATGACTGGTGTTACCCTCTGCATTGGCCGCAAGTTCAGTGTACGCAACTTCTGGAGTGACATCCACGACTCACAGGCGAATGCATTCGTCTACGTCGGCGAGACCGCACGCTACCTGCTCGCTGCACCACCTTCACCTTTGGACAAGGACCACAAACTCAAGGCCATGTACGGCAACGGCATGCGTCCAGACATCTGGCGCAAATTCCAGCAGCGCTTCAACGTGCCGTGTGTCAACGAGTTCTTCAACTCAACCGAAGGCATGTTCCAGCTCCTCAACGTGTGCCACAATGAGTTCCACGAAGCGCACGTCGGCCACCAAGGCGCGATCACGCGCTGGCAGATGCGCAACACCTACGTGCCCGTCGAGATCGACCACGAGAACGGCGACAGAATCTGGCGAGACCCTAAGACCAACTTCGCCCGCCGCAAGACGTATGACGAAGGCGGCGAGATCATCATCAAGTGCGCTACAGAGAAGGACTTCGTCGGCTACTGGAACAACCCCGAAGCCACCGCCAAGCGCTTCGAACGCAATGTCTTCCAGAAGGGCGACCTGTACTACCGCACCGGCGACGCACTCAGACGTGACGCAGATGGCAGATGGTTCTTCCTCGACCGTCTAGGTGACACATTCCGCTGGAAGTCAGAAAACGTCAGCACCGCCGAAGTCGCCGAAGTGCTCGGCCGCTTCCCCGGCCTGCTGGAAGCCAACGTATACGGTGTAGCAGTGCCCAATCACGACGGCAAGGCAGGCTGTGCCGCCGTGTTCATCCGCCCCGAAGAGCGTGCCAAATTCGACTGGGCAGGTCTGCTAGAGCATGCCAGGAAGGGCTTGCCGAAGTACGCGGTGCCGGTGTTCATCAGGTTGATCAAGTCGCCGACGACGATGCACAACAACAAGCAGAATAAGGTTCCTCTACGGAAGGAGGGCATTGACTTTGACAAGATTGCCAATGGCGAGGCTGGGCGTGAAGACCAGTTGCTCTGGGTGAAGGGCGATACATATGTGCCGTTCTCGCCTGAGGATCTTGTCTCGATTGGTGATGGAAAGGCTAGGTTGTAGATGAGATTTAGGGAATTTTTCTTTCCGTGTATAGTGCTAGGTAAGCGTTTTGTATCTCCAGGGCTAAGACCCATGATTCCAGATATACATTCATGGTTCGATTTGTCCCTGATGGTGCGATACTTGACTGAAACGACCGTCGGTACACTACAACATCCCAATGCTTTGTATGGAGATACAGTCTGAACACTGTGCTACATCGTTCTTATTGTGCGGCTAGAAGGCGCTCATCACAAGTCAAGCAAGGACGAGCGCTGTATGCTCACAAACAGCAAGCGCATGTGAAGTGCTCCAACAGCACAGGGTAAGTGGTGTCGTTATGATGGCTCCTGTCGTATACTGCGTGTCAACAATACACCTTCGTACCGTGGACGGCTCTCTGACTTGTCTCGCACTCATCATCAACCTCCACATCAATAACTGATTATTGACCATTCTTGCATTGCCATCAATTAAGCAGAACACTCACATATCTTCGCCTCTCCAGCCACGCACTATTGCTACGTCGACATCTCGCCTCCAACGCAGACCCACCCGAGCTATTCAACATGTCTGCACCGACCGTGGCTACACCGATCGTGGCTACACCAATCGTGGCTGCACCGACGGCATCTGCACCGACGGCATCTGCACCGACGGCATCTGCACCGGTCGTATCTGCACCAAATGCGTCTGCTCCAATCGTGTCTGCACCAATCGTGTCAGCACCAACGGTGCCCGGAGAATGGGAAAACGGCATCTGCAGCAACATCTGCGGCGGCGACTGTGGTACATGCGTGCGTAACATCCCAACTTTCCCCATCGCCATGTGGCGAGCACTAAAACCCTTTCAGTGCGCAGCATGGTACTGCAAGCCCTTCCTCTACGGCCGCATTGCCCAACGTCTCGACTTCTTCCCACACAACAACCCCGCCGAGATCCAAACCTTCGACAAGCATTGCTGTTTCTTCTCCTGCGCCGCCAACCTGTACATGTGTTGCCTCCCGACGGCATTCAAGCGCGAAGAGATCCGAGAGCGCTTCGGCATCAAGGGCCATCTGTTTTGGGATATTCTGGTGAGTTCTGACAAACTGCGAACCAGCTGTTTGCCTTGCGGTGGAAGTGCTGACGAAGACGACGCAGGTTTCGACGTTCTGCATGGAATGCACTCTGGCGCAGATGAACTCCGAGATGAAGAGCCGTGCAGCTGAGGAGCAGTTGACCAAGGCGGTTGGATATCAACCTCAGACACAAGGCATGGTTTACCTACCACCCAACCAGCAGCCTCAAATTCAGCAGCAGCCACCGATCCAGCCGCAGCCACAACTTCAGGAGAAGAAGTCCACTCAGCAGGGAGTTTAGATTGGGAGAGGAAGTCTCGATGTTTTCTTGTCTCTATGATTGTCATGGTGTTCGGTTCTGGGGTATCATTACATTAACAAGCAGACCACATTGGGTCGCAAGGGCTCGGCTGGGAAATAGCGAGCATTTCGAGAGGGTTTCCTGAGTTGTCCGCTAGTCTCCGTCATCCTGAACATCCTCCATCTGTACAGTTCTCGTCTTCTCTTGCTGCGGAAGCGGCTCGCCCATCAAGTCTGCCATCTCCCTCTCAAATCTCCGCGTCTCCTCTTCCATGTCTATGTCTTGACCTGCGGCCGGAGCTCTGATCTGTTGCTCCATTTGCTTGAGCCGCTCTTCCTTCTCTCCAGCCTCTGCAGCTTTCTGTGCAGCCATGTAACCAGCTTTCTCCAAACGATCTGCTTCCTCCGGCTCCAACAGTTTTCCTTGCCCTTTCGTCCTAGCTTTCTGCGCCGCCACCGCAGACGGCATGAATCTCGTCGCTTCCTTCTTGAGATCTCGCAACTGTGGCGCAGAAGAATACACTGTCTGCGCGGGCGCTGCAGGTACAGGTTTCGCCGGCAGAGCATGCGCTTTCCGCGGTTGGCCAGGAATCGGCGGCGGCGTGTCTCTTGGCATAGGAATATTCCTCACTTCCGGGTCCGTCTCAGAGCCACTATCATGCGCTTCTTCCTCGCCCCGTCTCCTTTTGCCCAGATTCTGCCTCCGCTCGCGCTGCTCCTGCCTCGCATCGCCGCCGTGCTCTCTCCGCTCCGCGAACTTGGGCGCCGCATCACCTAAGGCCTCGCGCGCCCGTCGCACGCCGCGCACATCCTTCTCGAGCTGTGTGAGAGTCTCCTTGTCCTTTGGGCGTAACGCGCCGCGGGCTTCGAGGTCTTTGAGTTCGTCGATTTGTCGTTGGAGGCGTTCTGGGTTGCGCTTGGCGAGTTTCTCGTTTCGTTGCGATTGGACTTGTTTCTTGTTTTTGGCTAGGGCTTTTTGCTTGTCGGCTTTGTGTTTGGCGGCGACGGGGTTGAGGAAGCGTTCTTTCGGCATGGTTGTGTGTGTGTGTGTTGTTGTGGTGTGGTACGGGAAGATTGAAGGTGCCTTTGACCGTTGCTGCTGTAAGTTGCAGCATGTGAAAGCGCCGTCATCTGGAGTCCATTTCTTGGCGCGAAGCCCGACTTTTCGGACGAGGAAGATGGATGGAAGATGCTGGTATACAGCAAAGCAATTGGCTTGATACCACAAACACACAACTCTCTGGATTTCACTGAACGGCCGCATTCAATCCCTCAGCATGGCCGACACTGCGAGCGCTCCTCCCGGGCTCTCATTCCCTCGCGCTACGTTTGCAAAACTCACGCCGGCGCCCTTCCTGCAAGCTCATCTCAAACAACCTCAGCCTATCAGGCCCAGTGGACGAAAGCCTGACGAGCTCCGGGAACCTGTAATCAACACTGGATCTCTTTCGCACAGCAACGGTAGTGCCGTTGTACGACTAGGCGACACTTCTGTCGTGTGTGGCGTCAGAGGCGAGATTTTGCTTGCTTCAGAGGTTCCACATCCTCCCAACAACGAAACACTGGACGAAGACGTTATCGAACATTTGAACTTGCTCGTGCCCAACGTGGAGCTCAGCACAGGATGCTCACCAGCTTTCTTGCCCGGAAATCCGCCTTCCAACTTGGCGCAGTCGCTTAGCTGGAGGCTCACCTCATCACTGCAAGCTTCGAATCTGGTCAACCCCGACGATCTTACAATCTCGTACGCTGAGCCTCAATCCGTCGAGGTTGGTTCCGACGATGAGCCCACCGTTGTCGTCAAAGCATACTGGACTCTGTACATCGACATTCTCTGCATTTCACTGGACGGCAACTGCTACGATGCTGCTTGGGTGGCGGTAATGGCTGCCCTCAAGAACACGACTCTTCCCAAGGCTTGGTGGGATGCAGACCACGAGAGCATTGTATGCTCGCCTCTCGCCACCGAGGCCCGGAAACTAACTATCAATGGCACGCCTAGCGCTACAACTTTCGCGGTCTTCTCCACTGCGTCACCATTGAAGCAACAGTCAGAGGCCGAGAGCTGGGTACTTGCTGATCCCGACAGCTTTGAGGAGGATGTCTGCAACGAGACTCTTACCGTCGTCGTCGACAACGGAAAACTCTTGAGAATTGAGAAACACGGCGGTGCCCGTGTGGGTAAAGAAGCAGTAGCAGAGTGTGTGTCGGTGGCTACCAAGGCATGGAAGAGCCTGCAAAGCCTCAACGGCAGTGTCTGAGGGGTTCCTGAGCTCGTGCAGATGGCCCGCAAAAATTGACACCTACGGTACGTCAATAGCACCGGACTGGAGATTCGCTCGGCCGAAATGATGTTGGAGACTTCGTGGCAGGCGGCGTAGTCGGGGTGGCTATCATCTTACAGCTATCGCTCACTTCGGCATGAACCACGAGCCTTCGTCAATCGAGCAGTGGCAGTGCTCCCGCTATACTTCGATACTAATATCGGGCACCCCGTTGGTGGATATCGGCCAACCGAGCTGGCAACGCAGTCTCGGTGGAGGTGGAGTTACGTTAGACTTCCGCTCCGTGGTATCGCATAGAGGCCAATGGTATGGTTCCATAACAGTGAGCATCTTGGGCCTACGTTCAAATCATTTCATCTGCGGATGCAGCGGATGGAGCGCAAAGCGACATCGAGGCGTATGCATCGCCGCTGCGGTGCAATGTCAAATCTGACTGAGCCCGGCAGAACAGGACGAGCATGGCCTATCTGATCTAAATATGTAGTCGACGCTTCACCGGCAGTATGGTCAGACTTGTAAGCGATCTGCGAAGGATTGTCGCTACAGCAAGCCCTATGCTAAAGCCGCTAAAAGCCTCCAACGAAATAACAACCACATTGACAAAGCGTGCCGATTGCAGGAGCTTACCTCATCTTTCATGTACATAACTTGTTGCGTCCAACGTCCTCCGCCAATGTCCATCAATGTCCGCAGCTGCGTGTAGATCACTTACGGTGTATCCGAGTTGAAACAGGCATCTGTATCAGTCAGCGAACAACCTTCGGTGGGCTTTGTGCAATCTGGCCCCCGGATTTGGCCTTGAAGGCAGCCTAGTTCTACGCCTAACTTTCGGCATGGCCAGGGATCTGCACTCGTGGCCAAAGAAATACTTCCAGCTGCGAATCGGATCGACACCTCATGCTCGCTTGTCTCTGCTTCTGCGGTTTAAGTGGTCCGCTCTGCCACGCCTGCTTACTCAAGCCAACTGCGAGCATTGCACATCTTCGGCCGCTGCGTGTAGAAGGTCTGCGCGGCCTTGTACTGCTACCGGAGTCTGTCGCTGAGTACTTTGTTCAGCATGACTCTAGGTGGCAGTGCGCGGGATGCATTTATGTGCTTGCCTGGCCCGAATGCTTCGTCTGTAGCAGATGTTGGTGGTTCAAGAAACGACGCTGTGAGATTTATAGAGAAGGCGGTACTACCGCTGTTGACTACTAGCCATACTTCGACCGTATCTTTGACAGATCTTGTTCTGACATCCAAGGAGAAGACAGCTATGCCTCCTCCGCCAACACCAGTATCGAAGCCAGCATCTACATCATCCTCACCACATCCCAGACGTACAAGCGGCGTTCGCAAGAACGCTGTCAAGATCCCTTGCGATGACTGCATACAGCGCGCGAGCCAAGGAGACAACATTGCGAGCATACAACTTTGCGACGACTGCATGAGGCTTCTCCACCGGCCGCGGAAACGCGCGACACCACAACCAGCCAACGTAGGCAGAATCCGTCGACACTCAGACGCAATCATCGACACCGCGCTGGGGCTGCACTTGACGCCCGTGTCAGTCCCTTGGAGCGAGGACAGGGAGTTGCAACACGCCCTTCAATTCTTCGTTCGGCACAGCGCGCCCCAGCTCGCAGGATACTTCGACTCGCCTTTTTGGCAGCGAATGCTACTCCAGAGCGGCCGGCACTCTCCAGCCGTCAAGCATGCCATCGCAGCAATCGGCACGTTGCACGAAAAACTATTGATTGGAGCAGACGACCAAGACGCCACAAGCCAACGAAAGACGCGATTCGCCCTCGAGCAATGCAACCAAAGCATCCAACACCTGACCAAACCCGTCGACGGAGCGCAATCGCCAGATCTAAGACTCATGCTCACCACATGCGTGCTGTTCACTTGCTTCGAAGCAATGCAAGGCCATTGCGAACAAGCTATAGCACACGCCAGGCAGGGCTACACCTTGTTAAGGCAGTACGCCACAGACCCAGAAAGCGACAAGCGCGAAACATGCACATTCGCCGTCGAGCTCAGCCAACTGTGTCTTATCATGCAGCGCTTGCAGACGCAGTCCAAAGGCCTCATGCCCAAGAACTACACCACCCTCGGAGAAGACGGACTATGCGATGTCCCAAAGCCGGTGCATTTCGAGCATTTGGGGCAAGCTCGCATTGCATTGGAGAAGGCTATCAACTATATATCGATATACTTCTTGGACCTAGACTTGAGCGATAATTTCTACGATCTTGTTTGCACGAATGGAGATAAATTTATTACATTCGCTCCGTGGTTGAAGGCGTGGGAAGAGGCCTTCACAAAGTTTCTCGTACGGAGCCAAGATGCGCTGACGCCGACTGAGAGGAAGGGTGCTATGGTGCTTAAAGGTGAGAGATTTTTTCCTCCTTCATACCATTTCACAAGCTCGGCGACATTTACTGACAATCTCTCTTCAGCACATCACCTAGTCTGTGAGATACTGAGCGACGTCGACCTGTCAGAAGGCGAGCTTGGATGGGACAAGTTCCACTCGTCGTTCGTAGCCATTCTCGACCTCGCCGAAGCAGTGCTCGAGGACGGTTCGCAGCCGAAGGGCCAACAAGCAACTGATCTCCCCACCACTCCCAAAACCCAACTTTGCTTCAGTCTAGGCATCGTCGACCCTCTCTACGAAGTCTGCGCTCGCTGTAGAGACCCAGCCCTCCGCCGCCGAGCCCTCGACCTGCTCGCACGCCATCCCAGACAAGACTGCATGTGGAGTTCGTGGTCAGCATACAAAGTCGGCAAATACCTCATGAATCTGGAAGAAGAGCGAAGCAGCAGTCCGCCACTCGTGGCCGGCGACATCAGTGCCGAAGACCGTATTTCAGAAGCCTGGTTCGACTTCTCCAAGTTCGCGGCCAGTGGCAACGGGAGCACCGGTCGGCTCATGTACAAGCGCATGAACACCCAACATAGTCCTCGCGAGGCGTTCAATCCGGGACTGTTCGCTGCGGAACCTTGCGAGCAACAGGCTGGGCAGGACGTTGATTTCGCGCAGGCTATGCTGGGGAGCAATTTCCTCGACGCAGAAGTGACATCCGCAACCCAGGCAACAATGCCAGCGTCTTTCGACCCCGAAGTAGGGCTTGAGTTCGAGAGCCGATCGCCTCCTATCTGAAAGAGCAGACGCGGTAGGTTTGATACGAGGTCGCATCATATACCTGTGAAGTCTGCACCGCAGACAGGCAACATACATCACCCAGACCCACGGAACACTTCAAAGCTGAAACGCGCCTAAGGAAAAGAAACCCCATGCAGGCTCGTATCTCACTTACACCGCACGTCCGGCTTCGGACATGTGCACTTGCTGCATCGGTCGCGGATACGGATTACCTACCTGCAAGATACGATGACGCCCCGATTATGCAGTCTTCCTTGTGCAATCTGCCACCGTCCGACGGTGGCTGACCGTCGAAACGAAAGGCGCGCAGGAACCGTCTCTCACCACATGCATGCATGCCTGCAGCGGCGTGCTGGTGGCACAGTACCGTGGTAGAGGTTCATGCTGACGCGCATCACTGCCACGTGGAGGAGAAGATGCAGTGCTTCGGTGGAGCTCGGCTGTCATGCTTGCTTGCCCCGTTGCTCTGTGGGAATCGACAGGGCAATATCTATGTGGAAGGATTGAAGTATGTGGCGGCAAGGCGGGTTGGTTGCTACATGTGCCGCGATGGAGGATTCGCACGGATTTGGGAGTTGCATAACTCGATACTACTGTGCCGTTGCACTAAGGGCTGAGGAGAGAATAACAAGAAAAAAATTACGACGGTCCGGTAAAGGGTTCTCTCCAGAAGGCAACCTCCCGGCGGCTGCATTTGACAGGTTGCATTACATGGTCAGATGCCGAGACACCCGAGGCAGTGCTCGATCGTGTGTGTCGCGTGGCGGCAAGAGGGCGTGTGTTACCACATTATACTCCTGATTTCTCATGAGGCGTCTCGGCGATTCCCACGCCCGTGGTATGCTTATCCCATCTGCGGCGTCAGGTCGTCCAAGCCATGCGAGCCATGGCATGTGGAGTGAGCAAGGGTTGGTGGACACGGTGGGGTGGTCAGATGCAGGCACGGCAAGGCATAGCAGGGATGTTCGATGGCCCTGTGTGCGACAGTGCCGATGTGCTCTTTTATGCAAGAGCATGTATCCGTGTTAGCCGTCGGACTGTGGCGTATGGAAAAAGGCAAAGATATGAAGGCAAAAAAAGAGAGACGGGACGTCCATAGCCTGATAAAATCACAACATCTAGTACAAGATACATGGATAAAGTGACCTCGACGCGAGCTCATATCTCCAAAGGAAACGTCGAGGTATTAGAGTTCCCCACTACAAAACATAGTGCTCGCTCAGCAAACGGAAATGTCGCCATTGGCCGTGCTCGAAGTGAAGAGCTCCACCCATGTCCCGCGTGGAGTTGCTCGAACCTCCTTGCATGTGCCTCGCTGGCGCGCATCTCGCATCGCCCTTCACGCACCAGCAAAAGCCAGCATCCTGGCTGAATTCTCCACGATGGAGCCCACCCAAGGCCTGGAGCAATCGTTGCTCCTTTTAGCGCCTGCTCCGGGCACGATCCGTGAAGGCGCTAGGAGGGCGACGGCACGCAATTGCTGTTGCCATACTACTGCACATGCTAAAACTAAACGCGCTCCGAGAACCGAAGAGGGCTACCGTCCGGGGGTGGGCGTTTTTTTGGTCTCTTTTTTTGCAATAGACGAAGTGGACATGGAGGGT
>Ga0265797_10012557_pt1 | contig 10360 bp, 4 predicted proteins | sample P2T30metagenome_FD_192433 | JGI IMG/M metagenome (GOLD analysis project Ga0265797, IMG submission 192433) | Plant litter microbial communities from East Loma Ridge, Irvine, California - P2 T30 | ecosystem: Environmental > Terrestrial > Plant litter > Unclassified | place: USA: California... | reverse complement strand
CTGGGCCTGGCGCCTGTGCGGCGCCGCCTCTGGTGAAGCGACTTCGCTCGGCTGCCATACCGATTTGTGGAACCCGCACACGCAACAGTACGCGTCACTGGTCGAGCGCATGGGCTGGCGCAGGCTCATGCCGCCGCTGGCCCCGGCCTGGGCCTCGCTCGGCACGCTGCACGCCGAAGTGGCGGACGCCACCGGCCTGCCGCGCAGCTGCCAGGTACTGTCCGGTATCCACGACAGCAATGCGTCCTTGCTGCGCTACCTGTCTCAGAGTGATCAACCAGTCCCGCGCACGGTGCTCTCCACCGGCACCTGGATGATCGCCGCCGCCTTCGGCGTCGCGCTGAGCGGCTTGCGCGAAGACGCCGACATGCTGGCCAATACCAATGCGCTGGGCCAGCCGGTGGCCTGCATGCGCTTCATGGGCGGGCGCGAGTTCGCCGAACTGGCCGGTGCCGTAATCGAACCCTGCACCATCGAAGACATCGAACGCATCGTTGCACAAGGGACGCTGGCGCTGCCCTGCTTTGCCGCCACCGGCGGCCCGTTTGCCGGCCGCAGCGGGTCTATCGAGGGACCGGCGCCGCGCGACGCGCGCGAACGCTATGCGCTGGCGACCCTGTATTGCGTGCTGATGACCGATTACTGCCTGGATGCGCTGCAGGCTGCCGGCCCGCTGGCGGTCGAGGGCAGCTTTACCGCCAACCCGTGGTTCGGACCCTTGCTGGCGAGCCTGCGTCCGCACCAGCAGGTGAGTTATTCGGACGATGCCAGCGGCACCACCTGCGGCGGCTGGATGCTGCGCTACCGCGATGGGGTGCCGCCGGGGTCGAGCACGGTAATCGCACCGCGTGCGGTGGCGGGTTTGACCGCGTATCGGGAGCGCTGGCATGCTGCGCTGCAGGCGGTGCCGGCGTAGAATCCATCCATGCGATTCGAAACTTATACCGAACAAATCATATCCTGGCCCACCGAAGGCCGGCACATCCTGGCCCAGAGCGACGAGACAAGTGTCGTCGTGTATCAGGCGTACCGGCCGTCCATCGCCGATCAAGCGGTCGCGCATCAGCGTTTCGGCGGCGATTTCAGTTTCAGCCGCATGAGCTGGATAAAACCCAACTTCCTCTGGATGATGTTCCGCTGCGGCTGGGCGGCCAAGGAGGGGCAGGAGCGGGTTCTCGCGATCACGCTGAAGCGCTCATTCTTCGAAGGATTGCTGCTTGCCGCGGTACCGTCCGGGTTCCACGGCTCGTGTTTCGACAGCAAGGAGGCATGGCAGCTTGCGATCCAGGATTCCGAGGTTCGCCTGCAATGGGATCCGGACCATGATCCGTTCGGCGCCCCCGTGGCGCGGCGCGCGATCCAGTTGGGCCTGCGCGGCGACACGCTGGCCGAATTCGCCACCGATGCCGTGCTGCGAGTCGAGGACATGACCGCCTTCGTGCATGCGCAACGTGCCAATGTGGAAGGCGGGTGCGGGCGCCTGCTGCTGCCGCGCGAACGCGTTTATGTTCCCGGACAGGCGGCAGCGCGTCGTGTCGGCCTCGATACGCGACCGTCCAGTCAGAATTTGTAGCGCTTCCACTTCTTCATATATACGTCGCGCTTTCCTTTGGACCCGGATGCGGCCCGCGCCGGCGTCACCGTGAAGGCTGCGTCATCGCCCGCGTAAGCCCACTGGGACCGGCAGGCTTCCTCGGCTGCCAGACCCAGTTCAGGCCGCGCACATAGCCGTCGCCCTTCACGCTCGTATGGTCGAGCCCTTGCATGACGTGGTTCTGCAGCGCCAGCCCGGCATAGCCGCGCGCGGCCAGGCGCTGCTGGAAGGCGGCGATCGGTTCGCGGAAACCGGCGTACTCGTCGCTGCCGTAAGAGATGAACATGCGCGCCGCCAGCGCCTTGTGCGCGCGCGCGTACTGCGCGTCGAGCCTGGCCAGCGCGCCGTCGTCCCAGCCGGCCGCCGGGCTGATCGCGATGTGGCCGGCAAAGAAGCCGGGCGCCTTGTACGCGGCCGCGATGGCGAACAGCCCGCCCAGCGAACTGCCGCCGATGACGCGGCCTTCCTTCTCGCCGCGGAAGCGCGACTCGACCAGCGGCGCCACCTCTTTGGTGATGAAGTCGAGGAAGGCATCGGCCTTGCCGGAATTGGCGTCGGTGGCGGTGATCGTGTAATCCTTGCGCCGCTCGACGTCGTAGTTGGTGCCCGACGGGTAGGACAGACCGACCATGATGAACTCGGGCGCGCGCTTATCGTAGATCAGGTTGCCGTAGGTGGAGACCAGCAGCGGCGTGTCCCAGTAGGCGTCAAGGTAGTACAGTACCGGATAGGTTTTGCCGGGGTTGGCGGCGTAGCTCGATGGCAGGACCACCACCAGCTCGTAGTTGCGGCCCGTGGCCTTGGCCTGCAGCGGTACGATCTGCGTGTTGTTCAGGACGAAGGGCTTGTAGTTGGCCTGTCCGGCGCCGGCTTGCGCGACACCGGCTTGAACATCGGCGGTTTGTGCCGCCGCCGCGGCGGCAGCGCCGAGGTGGATGCTCGACACCGCTGCCAGCACGACGAATAAATGCTTGCCCATCGAAGTCGCCTTATCGTTTTTCATGGCCGTCTCAGCGCGGCAACTCAACTGCGCTACCGGTGACCGTCAGCCGCGCCGATACCGTCTTCGCATGGCGCGGCTGCCCGCCGCCCAGGTACAGCGTGTAGACGCCCGGAACAACGCGGCGCTTGCCGTCCGCATCGACCGAGGACAAGGCGCGCGCATCCAGTGCCAGCTCGACCTTCGTACTCGCGCCGGCCGCCAGGTGCACCCGGCTGAAACCGGCCAGGGTCGGGTTGGCGGCATCGCCCGGTTTGGCCAGGTAGAGCTGCACCACCTCGTCGCCCTCGCGCGCGCCGCTGTTGGCCACATCGACCGTCACGCTGGCCGGCTGGCCCGCCACCACCGATGCCGCCGCCAGTGCCGGCGTGCGGTAGTCGAAGCGCGTGTAGCTGAGGCCATGGCCGAACGGGTACAGCACCTCCCCCTTGAAATAACGGTAGGTGCGGCCGTCCATCCGGTAATCGGGAAAAGGCGGCAGCTGGTCGGCCGATTTGTAGAAGGTCACCGGCAGGCGCCCGGCCGGGCTGTAGTCGCCGGCGATCATGTCCGCCACCGCGCGGCCGCCCTCGCCGCCCGGGTACCAGGCCTGCACGATGGCCGGCACGTGCTTGTCGGCCCAGTTGACAGCCAGCGCGCTGCCGCTCATCAGCACCAGCACCAGCGGCTTGCCGGTGGCGCTGACGCGCTCCAGCAATTGCTGCTGCGGCGCCGGCAGATCGAGACTGGTGCGGTCGCCACCGGCGAAGCCCGGCACCTGCACTTTGAGTTCCTCACCTTCGAGATTGGCATTCAGGCCGCCGACGAACACCACCAGGTCCGCACGGCTTGCCGCCTCGACCGCAGCGCGGCCGCTGTCCACCGGTGGGCTCCAGACCAGCTTCTGGTTACCTCGAGCACCCTTCTGCACCGCTTCGATGCGGATCGGCACCACCTGCCCGGCCTCCAGATCGGCCTTGCCGAAATCGATCGACGGCGAATCGGTGACGTCCCAGGCATCCACGATCGGCTTGTTGTCGAGCCAGATGCGGTAGCCGCCATTGCTGACGAAACGCAGCCGGTAGGCACCGGTGGCCGGCACTTTCAGATAGCCGGTCCAGCGCAGCGCCGTGTTGCGCTTTCCGTCCTGCCATTCGACGCGCGCCGCCGCTTCGACCCGGCGCAGCGTCGGCGTGCCTTCCGGTGACGTACCAACAAAGTGCTCGGCGTTCAGGCCGGGCGTGCGGCAGGCGGCGTCCACGCAGAACGCGTCGGCGGGCACCGGCGGCTCGGCCGGACCGGCCAGGCCGGAACCCTCGGCGTAGAGTACCTTCGCCGCCGGATAACGGGCGCGGATGCCGGCCAGCACCGTCACCGGGTTCGACGGCTGGCCGTTGTAGTTGCCGACCAGGGCGTCGTCGCTGTCGGCGTTGGGGCCGATCACGGCGATGGTTTTCGGTTCGCTTTTCAAGGGCAGCAAACCGTCGTTCTTCAGCAGCACCATCGACTCGCGCGCCATCTTCATGGCCACGGCGCGGTGCGCCGGGGTGTCGACATCGGCGGCGCGGATGCCGGCAAACGCCGGCTGCAGGTCGAACATGCCGAGCTGCACCCGCCCCGTGAACAGTCGCACCAGCGCGCGGTCGACCACCGCTTCGGGCAGCAGTCCCTGGCGCACGGCCCTGATGATCGGCTCGACTTCGGTCGTCATGCCGTTGCGGTAGTCGCCGCAGATCAGGTCCATGCCGGCCTTGAAACCAGCCGCTACCGCCTGCTCGGGCGTGCGGGTGTAGTGCAGGCTGTCGGCACGGTAGATATTGGCGGCACCGCCGCAATCCGACACCACGAAGCCCTTGAAGCCCCAGTCCCGGCGCAGATAGCCGTCCATCAGCGCGTCGCTGGCGCAGGCGGGCACGCCGTTCACCGCGTTGTAGGCGCACATGACCGATTGCACCTTGGCCTCGGTGACCGTCGCGCGGAACGCCGGCAAGTAAGTATCTTCGAGATCGTGCTTCGAGGGATGCACGTCTTCGCGGTGGCGGTTCGATTCCGGGCCGCTGTGCACGGCGAAATGCTTGGCGGTGGCGATGGTCTTGAACAGTGCAGGATCGTCGCCCTGCAGGCCTTTGACAAAACCGACCGCCAGGCGCGCGGTCAGGTACGGGTCTTCGCCATAGGTTTCCTGGCCGCGGCCCCAGCGCGGGTCGCGGAAGATATTGATGTTGGGCGACCACACGGTCAGGCCGCGGTACCATGCGCTGCCGCCGTCCGCGGCGCGGCTCTGCAGATACTTGGCGCGGAATTCGGTGGCGATGACGTCGCCGGCTTCGCGCATCAGCGCCGGATGCCAGCTGGCCGCCATGCCCACTGCCTGCGGGAACACGGTGGCGTAGCCGGCGCGCGCCACGCCGTGCAAGCCTTCATTCCACCAATTGTAGGCGGGTACGCCGAGACGCGCGATGGCGGGTGCATCGTTGCCGAGCTGGGCCGCTTTCTCTTCGAGCGTCATGCGGGCGACCAGGTCGGCGGCGCGCGCTTCGGGCGGACGCTGCGGGTCGAACCAGCCGCAGGCCTTGCCCTGACAGGCGGGCGGGACTGCTTGCGCCAGGCTGGCCGCGGAAGGCAGCAGCGTGCCGGCGATTGCCAGCGCCAGCGTGCTCAAGATGGCGCCCGCTGCGGAATCGATTCTTTTCATCGCGTGTCTCCGTGCTTGTTCTGTTATCGCTAACAACTGATGTTATTCCTTTTGTTGTTGCCGGAGAATGCTAACACGGAAATATTCAGATGTTATCGCTAACCAATGCAATGCGATTTGCATGAGCACCGTCAATCAGGCTACGTGCGCCGTTTGACGCCCTGTACCAGATTTGTTGAACTGGACTGCCATACCAATAACGCGCACGCCGCGCGATGGAGACAATGATGCGAACGCTGAACTGGATAAGCCGGCTGCTATCACGGCTGGCCGTTGTTCGAATGCCGGACCCGGTGGATGCGACACGGCGCGCCCTGTTTTTGACCGCGGCACTGGCCGGCCTGCTGGGTGCGGGCGGCGCCGGCGCCGACGACCTGACCGTCAAAGGCAGTGTCAACAAAATGGGCGGCTTCCTGGGCCACCTCGATCCAGTCGGCCTACGTTGCCCCGACCACGCCGCAAGGTGCCGCCGTGCCGGGCTTCGACCCGCAGCCCGACCTCAGTTTCGCGCTGCCCAACGCCACCACGGCCGGCGCCGTCAACCAGACTTTCCGTATGATCGTCAAGCCCGACCTGTGGGGGCACACGATCCGCGTGCGCTTCTCGAACGTGTTCGGCACCCGGCCGGTCACCTTCAGCCATGCCGCCGTCGCGCTGCAAGCCTACCAGGCCAATATCGTCCCGGGCACCAGCGTGCCGCTGCGCTTCCGCGGCAGCGCCAGCGTCACCATCCCGGCCGGGCAACAGGTATTCAGCGACGCGGTGGCGCTGCCCTTCGTGCCCGACAGCGACGCGCAAACCCTGGCCGGCCGCAACCTGGCGATCAGCTTCGCCGTCGATGGCGCGACCGGGCCGGCCAGCTACCATTCGAGTGCGTTCACGACCTCTTATATCAGCGCACCCAATTCCGGCGACCAGGTGCTGGCCGAGGACGACATCGACTTTCCCTATTCGACTACCTCGTGGTTCTTCGTGAGCGAAGTCGACGTGGTGGCGACGCGCGATACGCTGGTGGTCGTGGCCTTTGGCGATTCGATCACCGACGGCACCTTTTCCACACTCAACGGCAATGACCGCTGGGCGAACGTGCTGTCGCGCCAGTTGCACAAGCAGTTCGGCAACCGCGTGAGCGTGGTCAATGCCGGCATCGGCGGCAACGGCGTGGTGGCGCTGCGCACCGGCCAGCCGGCCACCCAGCGCGTGGGCCGCGACGTGATCGGGCTGTCGGGCGTGAACCTGGTGGTCTGGCTGGAGGGGATCAATGACCTCGGCGGCGGTTTGCTGACGCCGGAACCTGTCATCGCCGGCTACCGTCAGGTCGTGCAGCGCTTGCGCGCGGCGGGCCTCGGCGTGATCGGCGCCACCGTCACGTCGAGTTACGTGCCGAACGGCCAGGTACCGTCCAACAGTCCGCTGGCCGCGGTGTCGCCCGCGCTGGCGGCGCAGTACGGCAACGCCGAGACCGACGCTTATCGGCGGACGCTGAACCGCTTCATCCTGACGGGTGGCCTGTTCGACGGGACGGCCGATTTCGATGCCGTGACCGCCGACCCGGCCACCGGCACGCTGTTGCCGCCTTTTGTGCCGAACAGCGAAGGCAGTGCCGGAGACTATCTGCACCCGAACCGGGCCGGTTACCAGGCGATGGGGGTGGTGGCGGCGAACGCGGTGGCCGGCTGGCTCACGCGCACAGAGCCGGCGGCACAAGCCAGGTAACCGGATCCCGGGTGCGCCGGCGCGGGCGGCTGCACACCACGTGCCGCTGTCGGCGCCGCTCGAGACCCGGCGCTGCGCGCGCCTACTGCACGATCTCCAGCGGCACGCCGCCGCGCGCCGCGCGGAGTAGCACCAGCTTCACCGGCTCCAGCGCATTTTCCGGCTTGCCATCGGTGGTCACCGCCAGCGCGATGGTGTTATCGCCGTGCGGATTCAGGATGCCCGGCGGGATCACGAACACGCGCTGCGGCCCGATGTTGGCGGCAAACTGGCCCATGTTCCAGCCGTTGACGAAGATGAGCACGCGGTTGTCGCGGTCCGAGCGCGGCTTATTCGTGTCGCCGAAAGCCAGGCCGAGCTGGGTGTCGTGGCCTTTGGGCAGTGCCAGCGGAACCCGCGTGCGCAGCCAGTAGGTGCCGGGTGCGGGCGGCGCATCGCCCGGTTTGGCCTTGTCCCAGCCGGCCACGGCCGGAGCGGACCCGCCCAGCGGCAGGTGCCAGCCTTCGCGCTCGCCGTACAGGCCGCCGTTGTTCAGCGGTCCGCGCAGCTTGTCGCTGCCGTCTTCGCCGCCGTGCCGGCCCTGGATGCGCCAGGCGATCGGCACGCCGAAGCGCTGGCCGCCGAGCACGCTCAGCGACGCCGCGATCAGGCCGCGCGCTTCACGGTGCGCATCATCGGCCATCAAGTCCCAGTTGTGCGAGTTGTTGCGCACCATGACGGCGATGGTGTGTGCGCCGGGGGCCAGCGCGCCCAGTTGCAGCTTGATGGTGTCGGTGGTTTCGGGGAAGGCGCGGCCGGTGTCCAGTTCGTGCTGGCCGGCGAAGCGGCCGTCGACCCAGACCTGCAGCATGCCGCCGCCTCCGCCGCCGTAGAACAGGTCGAGTTCATATTTGCCGACGGCCCGCGTGCCGGCTTTCGCATCCGCTTTGATCTCGGCGCGGCCACGGTACCAGACGTCGCCATGGTGGAAACCGTAGTCGCTCATCGCCAGCGTCGGCTGCCCGCGTTCCGGCAAGGTCCAGGTCTGGGCCGCCGAGGCACGGTTGTCGGCCTTGAGCCAGGCACTGTCGTCGAAGCCGGGCTGGGCTTCCGGGCTGTCCATGCGGCGTGCCCATCCTAGGGTGGCCAGGTCGGGCAGTTTGATCGCTTCGGGTCCCTTGACCACGCCGGTGCGCAGGCTGCCGTCCGGCTGCGTGATCGTGCTCAGCGCGCTACCGTTGAAGCTGACCGCGCTGACTGCCGGCGCCCACAGTTCCAGCGCAGCGTCTTCGGTCGTGTCGCCGGTCAGCGCCAGGCGCCCGCCTTCCATGCGGGCCGAGCGCAGCAGCGCACCGCCCAGCTGCAGCACGCGACCGGCGCGCATGCCAGTACCGGTACCGGTACCGCTACCGCTGCCGCTGGTGCCGGTGCCGGTGCCGGTGCCGGTGCCGCTGGCGCCGGCACCGCCTGCGATGTCCGCCACCCAGAAGCGCGTACTGGTCTTTTCATCGGCCAGCAGCAGGAGCAGCGGCGCCCGCCCGCCACCCGTGATGCGCACCCGCGCCAGGCCATCGTGCGTGTAGCCCAGCTTGAGGTCACCCCGCGCGGCATCGAAGCTCGACGTCACGCGCCCGGCCAGCACCTCCACCTTCGGCGCACCGCTGTAACGCAGCACGGTTTCCGCTAGCTCGCCATCGCGTCCCTGCAGCAGCACCAGATCGCGTTCGCCCTGCGCGAACTGCGCCTGCAGCTCGGAGGTCGAATACACCAGATGCTGGCGCTGCAAATCGACATCCGCCAGCAGCATCTTGGCATCCTGGCCGTTCAGGCGCGAGGCCAGCGTGTAGGTGCCGTCGCGCGTGTTCAGCTCGAAGCTGAAGCGGTCGTCGCTGAGCAGGTCGGACGGCTGGTGCACGGCAAACAGCACGTGGCCGCCGAGCGCCGGGTTGACGTTGTGGTAGACGCGCACCTTGGGCGACGAGGTCTTGATCTCCGGCCCCTTGTCCATTTGCGCCAGCACCGGCTCGGCCGCCTGCACGAACATGCCCTGCTGTTTCAGCGTGAGCGCTTTCGGCCGCAGGCCGCGGTCTTCCGAGATCGGCGCGCCGTAGTCGTAGGAGGTGTAGACGATCGGTCCCGGCAGCCAGCCCCAGGACGTGCCGCCAAAGGCCATGTACAGATTGTGGATGGTGATCCGGTTGATCAGGTCGGTGCCGTAGAACACGCGCTGGTAGCCCTTGCCCTGGCGCTCGGCGGTGCAGTTGTAGGTCCCGTTCGAGCCCCAGTAGTCGAACCAGCCGGAGCCCAGTTCGGCCGCGAAGCCGGGGGTGTTCGGCGAGGTCAGCGAGCCCGCCTTCGGTCCCGGCTTGGCGTAGATGCCCCAGTCCGGCGCCTTGTTCGGGCCGGACGGATCGGCGTGCACGTTGCAGGTGCCGCCCGGGTAGCCGTCGAAGGCGTACAGCTCGGTCGGCCCCCCATTGGCCCAAGGGGCGCTGGAATTCTTCGGTGCCCAGTCGGGCAGGCGTCCGGCGGCGTTGTGGAACATCGGCACGCTGATGCCATCCGCGCGCGCCTTGGCCGCCAGGTGTTCCATTGCGCGCACGTGCTTGGGTTCGACCTTGCCCAATTCGTTTTCGAGCTGGTAGGCGATGACGCTGCCGCCGCCATTCGTCACCTGGTGGCGCGCGATGATGGCGTTGATCTGGCCGAGCCACTCGTCGGCCGCGGCCAGGTAGACCGGGTCGTCGGTGCGCGCTTCGGCGCGGTTGCGGAACATCCAGCCGGGGAAGCCGCCGCCGGACAATTCCGCGTTCACGTAAGGGCCGGGGCGCGCGATCACGTACATGCCCTCTTCCTCGGCGATGCGCAGCAGGCGGTCCATGTCGCGCACGCCGCTGAAGTCGTAGACGCCCGGCTTGGGCGAGTGATAGGCCCAGTCGAAGTAGAACGAGACGCCGTTGAAGCCGAGCGCCTTCATCTTCTGGATCACGTCGCGCCACAGCGACGGATTCGGCAGGCGGAACGGGTGGATCTCGCCCGACCAGACCACGATGCGCTTGCCGTCGACTTTCAGCGAGTACTGGTCCCAGGTGACCTGTTTTGGCGTACTGCGCGGCGTACCGCGCGGGTCCGACGATGCCGACGATGCCGGCGACGCAGCCGCCGACGACACGGGCGCCGTCGCAGCGGCCGATCCAGCTGCTGATCCAGCCGCCGGCACCGGCGCTGCAGCCGCCGGCGCTGTTGCCGCAGCCGCCGGCGAAACCGGCTTTACCGCAGCCGCATCCGACGCCTGCGGAATCCCGAGCTCCTGCGCCAGGCCGGCGCTACCGAGGCCGGCGCCGAGTCCGGCAATGAGTAGCGCCAGCAAGGCGGAAGGTGGCAGCGATCGGCGCGG
>Ga0265797_10012556_pt1 | contig 10360 bp, 9 predicted proteins | sample P2T30metagenome_FD_192433 | JGI IMG/M metagenome (GOLD analysis project Ga0265797, IMG submission 192433) | Plant litter microbial communities from East Loma Ridge, Irvine, California - P2 T30 | ecosystem: Environmental > Terrestrial > Plant litter > Unclassified | place: USA: California... | reverse complement strand
GGCACCAGTACTTGTCCAGTGTAGACTAGATGGAGATAGGCGCGGAAAGTGTCGGCGTCGTCGTCGGGAAGCGCGATGATGTTTTCTTCTGTTTCGCGCCATGAGCCGCTGGCTATGCGTTTGAAGAACTGGGATCGCGCACCAGCAAGTTCTGATGCACAGAGAAAGTCGGGGCACTGGCATCTTTCCCGGAACCCGTTCGAATTTGAACTACTGGTCCTGTAAGGCTGGTGGCATGTTGGTCGCGCAAGGTCAATTCTTCCAAGACTGCGCTACTTGCTCTAGGTACATTGCGACACGTTATGATTAAGAGAGAACGCCGCGAGAGGAGAATACGGCACGTGAGGAGGTTGACGGAGGATGAATCGCCAACTTCTTCATGAAGGGCCTGCCTTTTCTAATGCAACACGCTCAGCTACGGGCATGGTATCTTTGCCGCCAGAGGTAGGCAGCATGAAACCGATACCCGTTTGTCGAAGCGCGCGCTTGAACGGTGGTTTTCCTGCACCGCCTCCGATCTAAAGTGTACAATGTTGAAACACATTACGTTCTTCGCTTCCATTTTGAGCACACTACGCGTTGCAATTGCGGCACAGCGGCGCCTAGGTCTCGGCATCATCATAACAGACTGCCTTTCCAAGACGTTTCAACACAACATCACGAGATAACAGCGAATTGTACGAACACATTGAATCAGAACAGTTCTCATGTTCCTGAACCCCGAATTATCCATTTAATCATGTTACCCTGAAGCACAGCTCCATATCAAGCCACGATCGCCACTGCTGAGCTGGCAATCTTGACAGTGGCGGTCGACGGCAGTACTTTCCCAGCACTTTCCGTCACAGTCGCAGCCATTGAGACTGATGTTGGCCCCAGCTTGTTGCTCGCGATAACGTGGTAATGCGAGGATGATTGCTGGTACACTGACCGGAAGAGACCAATTGGTCGTCTGCTAATCATGTTTGTAGCGAGATCGAAGATGAAATCGATCGGTAGGGTCGATCTCCCGGCTTTCATCCAATCCAGTTTGCCCACCTCAGCGTACGAGTCCAGCACGAGCCTCCGCACGGGACTACCAGCGCTCGTCCTTTCGTACAGCTCCACGATTGATCGAGCATTTATCAGTGGTGAGCTATCGCTGCTGATGGAAGACTTGGCGAAGTCCCCAATGTCGTGGATGAACGCATGCATTGCGTCGATTATGTCATTTTGCGAACGGATGTCTTGGAGCTTCTCGGCCAAACCATATAGTCGAATAAGCTTCGACCACTCGTCAACGCCGCGTGTGGCGAGACCTGTGTATGCCAGGTTGATGTAAAGGGCGAACAGATCAGGGTCGTCGTCAGACAATGTCACTGGCTTGGTGGGGTCGTTGCGCTACATCAAGCTCAATGCGCACTTGAAGTATTCGGACCGCGACATCAGGACCCATTCATGAACGTAGAAAGAACGTTCGGTGTTGTCTTTCCAAACGATGATCTGGAAAAAGAGATGGCCCAAGCTACGGGGCGTTAGCAATGATGCAGACTGCTGGGCGTCCGAGGAGACTTACTCTAGCATCGTTCCTTGCGACACACGTCGATCAACGAGACCGCTTACTCCAGAGCTTGATTCAGCAGTGAAAGAAGAGGTGGAAGACCCGGTTGTAGATGCAGGGCTGACGGCTGTCCTTGTCGTCTGCGGGGAAGGCGAGGTGCTTCGAGAACCGCCTCGTCTGGGGTTGACTGGCACGAGGTTGGCCTTGGAATTTATGGCTGATGAAGGTGATCTGTAGGGCAGGAATTGGATCAACGGTACCCGGAGCATGGCTCTTTATGTATCGCGACTCATCCCGTACTTGCAAATCCAAAGTCGATGGTTCGCATTGCGCACAAACCGCTTTCATTTAACGCGCGCTTGAGTTGATGCGGAAGGACAACGACAGATGGAAAGTCGGTCGGTGTTGAGATCCTGCATCGCAATTATGTTTCATGGTGCCGCAGCCTCGTTTTGAAGGTACGGCGCGGTGCATGAGCGCCTACATGTTATCTTTGGCACTGAAATCCTCACACGACGTCAACTTCGGAACGGGTACCCTCAGTCTGCATCGCAAATGCCCACAAAGGGAAGAATAAAGACAATATATATTAAGTTGGTAAAGTTATTGTCAACTGCTCTTGAGCTGCTGAATAGGAGGCGTCGGGTGGCTCGCAGCCGCTGGACCTCCGTTCAATCTCGCAATTTCGCAATCGTGTCGCGGATTGCCGCAGCAATTTTCAGGTTATTCTTCTCAAGGAACATAAAGTGTCCATTGCCCTTGATACCAATGTTGGCCAGCTTGATCCACTGGAAGTTGGTGAGGCCCATCTGCTTGAAGTACTCCACGAAGCAGTGGTCATACGTAATATGCGGACTAGCCTCGCCGGTGACCATGATGTACGGCACTTTGCCAAGCTGCGTGAGCTTGTGGATGGTGCCAGTTTGAAGAATGCAGGAGCGCTTGGCTGGGTCATCCGGTCCGACTTCGGCTGTGGTAATGGAAGAGCAGTTTGTTACTGGCGGGCTGTATTGCAGTGGTGTGTAGGTGAGACCGCAGGGCCGAGCGGCGGTACGACCAACTCCAGGAACGGTGTTGTTTCCGATCAGAGAGGTGAAGGGGATGTTTCCGGGCTCAATGTTAATGTTGGCGCGTAGAAGTTCAGGACATGCGTCGGACCAAATGGCTGTGTAGGTGCATCCAGCGGAATGGCAGACTGTATATGACTGGCCAATCATGCTGAGAAGCTGGCATCCTGATGTGCGCATGGTGTTTTCCACGTTGATGTTGGATGAAGAGATGGGGACGTTGGCAGCTGCGAAGGCGTCAAAAACGGGATCGCCACGTGACCCATCGCCGGGCCATTGTGTATGTTCGTTTGCCTGGGGATACTGATCAAAGTTCTCGGGCGCTGTGAAGCCTTGCTCATTGATGATATCTGTAGAGCCAAGGCGTAGAGGATACTTGGAGAGGAGCTGCTGGCCACTTCGGCCGTTGGCGGCAATATCTACAATATAGACCTGGTACCCTTGGTCAAGGTAGTAGGAGGCCCACCCCTTGCGATTGTCGGGCGTGTTCAGCCATTCAGCGCCCGTGTTGACACCGGCAGAGACGAATACCATCGGGTGAGGCTGTTTGACCTTTTTGGCGGGCGTCATTTTCTCAACATAGAGCTGGTCGCTCCACATCTGCTGGCCTGGGATGCCGGAGTCGACATAACCACCGCCGATATAGAAGAAGTCCCGCTGGTATGTAGATTCTTGGCTACGACACCTGGGACTGATGGCTTTGACACCCGCGCAGTCGCCTGATGATAGTCGTGGAGGTTTTGATGGGCCAGATTTTGGTGCTCGTGCCGAAATCGGGAAGGGTAGCCCTCCCAAGAACAGACCCAGGAGAATGGTACGCGAAAACATGGCCAAAGTAAAACGACGAGGATTGAGATGAATGGACAACCAGTAGCGACATAGGGAGGGAGTTGGCTACTGATAGAAGAGCTAATAAGATAATTACCCACATCATTCTAGAAGTCTTTGCACGGCTGGGTCGGCAGCCTGCATCCGCCAGCTTAGAGGATGCGACCCAATCACAACGTACCGTACCCTTACACTTATTGGTTCGCGGGAATGCCTGACCGGAACGGACATCAATTCCTTCAAATGGCGTAGTAAAGCGATCCCATCCTGCGTTCCTGATCTCCCCGATCTTTGGGGCATACCCATACCCTAGGCACGAAATCCCAAAGTAGAAGAACCGTACGGCGAGGCTGGTGTATGCCTGGGCAGGCACTGCAGGGTGAAATAGGGATGAGGAAATTTGGAACAAGGATGTCAGAGTGCAACTTACAATTCACCTACTTTTGTACTTCTGGCGGAACGGTTTCTTCGCGGAAAATTGGTGTCCGGCCGCCACCCTCACGATGCCGGCTCTAAAAACTAGCTTCTCATCTCGGCCAAAACTATCGGCCCGAATACAAGTCCGGCGAGCCATGAGAGCGCTCGTCTGTCTTCCTTGATTTGGATACCAACCTCCGACGTTTGTAGTAACAACCACCTCTTCGCATAATCAGGGTTGCCGGCAAGATCCCTACGCGACAAGATCGCTACGGGAGTTTTGAAGATGCGCCCCGTGGCAGTGCGATGCGATGATCGAGAATCATCCGAACAAGGGCCTTATTCGGACGCAGCGACCTTTTTATATGAGTGTTCGCTTAAACACCCTGGTTTTCATATGCAAACTGCCATATCTGTACCATATCGGTGGGATGCTGCTGCATTCTTCGTCGCTTCGAACAAGGTCATGGCCTGCGCGAGCCACAGAGGTTTGAGAACATTAAAGAACATCAGGTTCGACTCCGAGTCCGTCGTTTGAAGTTTCGATCCGCCGATCTCCTTCGGAAGTGCCCCACGTCCGTGGTGCAGTCTCTCCGCGCAGCATCCCCAGACCAAGTCACCACAACCACCGAAAAATCATGGTGTCTGCGTATTTCAACACACCGCCGGCCAACGAACTCGACGAACGAATCGTTGCAGGATTATTGCTACTTACTGGTCTTACTCCGAACATCAAAGATCCCAAAGATGGAGTCATAATTCCACCTTTCCGTCCAAATGAGAACTACCACTTTGAGACCAGAGGTCCAGGCGTGATAGCTGCACTTTCAGTGTGTATGGTCATCCTCACGTTCGTTACTTCCCTACGACTGGGCATTCGGTTTTTCGTCCATGGTCTTCGTTTCGGTGCCGATGACTGGCTCATCGTCCCAGCGTACCTCCTCTCCATGGCGTACCCAGCGCTTCAGATCGCCATGGTCCAGTACGGTGGGGCCGGAAAGCACTTTTACGACGTTACCTATCAAGAGTATTATTACTACAAATCAGTGAGCAGCTGCCGCCATGATGAGCAATCGTGCGCATGACTAATGTTGACGTGTAGCTCGCACCTGCTGCCGCGACCGTGTTCTACGTATATGTTGGAATCGTCAAGATGAGCATCGCGTTGTTCAACATTCGATTGACAACACTCACGACGAAGTTCTGGAAGAATGTCAACTGGGCGTTCTTCGCTCTATGTGCGGCTTACACCTGCACAGCGCTGTTCCTGAACGTATTCAAATGCAGGCCTCAGTACGCGAGTTACGATTTGCTTCGGATCGCGGATTCGGGGAAGGTACCTAAGTGCTTGTCAGTCAACCACATGAACAGCATCCTTCGCTTGAACCTCGCCCTGGACTTCACCGCTCTCGCCATCCCGGTGATTGTGATATGGAAAGTCCAGATGAGCTGGAAGAAGAAAGCTCGCATATTCGGACTCCTGTCCATCGGTCTGATTGCTTGCATTGCCTCAGTAATGACCCTTGTCTCGCAATATACCCTGGAGAAAGACCCGTTGTGGAACTACACAACCCTACTGGCATGGATCATGGTCGAGCTCGTCGTCAGTCTCATCGCGGCTTGCGCTCCTACTCTTGCATATCTTCTTCCACGATCCATGTACTCGACGAACTATGCATCCAACAGCGCAAGCAAATCGACGAGCCGTAATATCGACACTGGGTTTCGCTCGCGACACACAAGGAACGACTATGCTTTGCGGGCACGGCATGTGAATGGAGAAGATGGAGACAGCGAGGATGACATCATTGTGCAGGAACACAGTAAGATGGGGTGGCAGAGTAGGCACAGGGTTGCTCGTGATCCTCGAATGAGCGATCAGTCGGGTGGTGACAGTAGCCTGACAAGCTCGCATCGTGATGACAGAGGAATGCCCGACGCCGTTGTACATGATGGTAGCCTGCATGGGGAGAGCACGAGAGCTTTGGTGAGCCCGGAGACATATTTGCCAGGTCAGGATAGGCCTAGTTTCAGGACCCGTCCGGGGATCGCAATATGAACGAAGCTGCTTTAATTGAAGTCCAGAATATTGAATACCGTGGAACTCCTCAGGGCACGGTCGGTGATCTGGGTCGTGCCGGAGCTCCACGGCTACCTTCTTTCTTGTTCGCGGCGTGCGACCCTCTTGCTCCTCGTTGCGACTTTGTTGAGCACGAACATGGCGGTAATCGGTTGTCGTTGTATTGGCAACTCCTGCATCTATTTTGACTAAATTTGCTTCGCGACGAACAGCAGGCTGACGCTGACGGGCAGGGTTGACCCACGCCCTGCACGACTTTACGCGGCGCATCAGCGTCACCCACACAGCCTACCGTACTTCGTATGGCTGAGCCTGAATGCACCACAACACAGTTTCCCGCTCGTAGTCGCGTTCACTTTGGTATCGCTGACCATGAAATGTCTTTGCGCTTGCAAGTATGAGAAAGTCACGCTCCGCGATCTGGTGTGAGACTCCCAAGCTTTCGCCCTGCACCAGCGACATGACACAGCCACCGGCCCCCATCTCTGGCAGCCACGGTACGAAGTAATAAACTGGCACCGCCCACACGAGGGCAGATCTCAGACCCGGCCATTCTTCATCATTGTCTACATCGCTGTTCACAAGCGGTTCTTACGGTCGAGCGGCAAGCAAGAGGTGGCTTATAGCAGTGTTGAGGCCGATTCCAGCACATCAGACGTTTCCAATCAAACACGATTTCGCATCACGGGCTGGCCAGCAGCACCACAGCGCATCGCCCCTGCTCCGATATGGCTAATCGCCGATTTCTTGATGATCCTGACGCCTGTGGCATTTCTCGGTAGGTACGCTACAACGCTCCGAACTTCCCAACTGACCTTCGCATTCAGCATTGGCCGCGCTCGCATACCGACTTGACGGCAAGGAGCTCTCAGACCGAGGCCGCAGGATTCAAGACGCAATTCTTCTTTCTCCCATGTTGTTTCCTCTTGCGTTTGCGGCTCTTGGAGGCAGAAGCCTGAAAAAGATCGCTCTCTGGAGAGCACAAGAAGGTACTACGCTCGGTGTAGGTTCTTATCGTGAATTGCGCCTGTCCAATACTTGCTAATTGCGAGTAGTTCTCAGAACATGTCATTGGCAGCCAAAGTCTCGTAGCGACGGTGGGCCATGCGATTACCCTTTACTCCCTAAGTTTCCTCACTCTCGGACTGCTCCTACTGTGGGCACTTTCTCCGCTTGGCGGACAGAGCGCTCTTCGTCTGGTTTACGAGACCAACAGCACCATCATCGAGAGTCGTCCGGTCTTCTACGCCAACCCAGACGCCAGCAGTGGGTTGCCAGCAGGCGGAAACAACATCAATGACTTCAATCGAGTGAACAGTGCGCTGTCTACTGCTTTGATGACTGTGGACACCCTCGAGTGGTCTCCGGTCGACACCTGGAATCATCCCTAGATACCCCGCCTCGAGGAGCTGGAACAAGCAGAGAACAACGACACAAGCCGTCCGTGGTACACACTTGACCGTCACAGGAATCATACTTATGCTGCTCTCACTGGAATCGACATCATCAATCTATCCACCACTGGCTCAACCAATCTCACCGTTTCATACGAATACATGTACTTTGGCTGTGGCTTGTCGGACGCAAACAATATTACAACACGTCTACTGAAGGAATATGGGCGTAATCACACCGAGCCAAACTTCCGGAGTCAGCTCAAATACCTACGAGATCTGAATGCCGCAGGTCTTCTAGATCCCAGCGGCCAATTCAATCCAGCAGATAACATATCCGTCGCCGCGAAGAAATACGGGGTTGATGTGGATCAGGAAACCAGAGACTTCTTCTTCTATTCCAAAGGCAAGGGCGGGTTCAAGCAAGATGCACTGCTCTACGGGAGCAGACAGACAGGCCTGACATTCTATCTTTTCAAGTGCTCCATGAAGAGTATTATGGTCGAGGCCAACATCGTTTGTGAAGCCAAAAACTGCGGCGCAGAGCGTCTGAGGCGACTGGATATGCCCCGATCGAAACGGTACGGTACTTCTCTCCCCTACGATATCATCAATAACGGCATGTATATGCCCGTGTTTCTGCAATACCTCACGGGCATTGGTGGGGATAACAGCCAGTTTCGAAGCAATCCTGTCGACGCCTACATCTACGGAAACACACCCTGGGCCACAATCGGCGGGTCATCCGCCGGTCCTATGAACAACTGGACCGAATATTTTTTCGACACTCAACGATCGACGGGCATGTCGCAGCAACTTAGTCGCGTTCTCAATACCTACTGGGATGCGTCGCGCTGGCCACTTGCCATGACTCGCAACGATCCTTTTGGGACGGCGTCCATTAACAAAACGACGGGCGAGCCTTTCGAAGGCATGACCATGAACAAGACAGAGGCGGTGGTCACTCACCAGATCCCCATCTACCACGCCAGCACTGGCTGGGTCGCCTGTCTTGTCACTTGCTTTTCAGTTCTGCTATTGCTCGGCATCTGCAGCTTGATCCTGTCCTTTTCCACCACCGCGCCAGATATTTTCGACTACGTATCCTCGTTCATACGCGACAACCCGTACGTAGACGCACCGCCCGGTGGATCCAGCTTGGATGGCGCGGAACATGCGCGCCTGTTGAGGAAGCTCCCGGTTCAATTGGGTGATGCGGACGCGAGCGCAGAAGTTGGATACATTGCGATGAGAAGTGTCAGCGGCCGCAAAGACTGCAAGGAAGGAAGGGTGCGGAGGGTCAGGACGTATCGCTGAGACGTAAGGAGGTTTCAGAAATTCCCGCGAAGCCAAATGTGTGAAGCTCGATTTGACCACTACTCCTGTCCATGGCTATACTAATCCATGTGTGAAAGATTGTACCGATGTCGGAACCAAAGGTTGCGTGGACATACTGTGTAGCTCACGGAGCAGGACGTACGAGATTTCATAATGTAAGCTCGAATGATATGAGCAAATACCTCAATTATAGCTCAAGGTTGAGAATGAAGTTTCATGCGGTAGCTGTGGCCCGCACTCGCTGCGGCGTCGGGGTCGGGGCAATGAACGCCGCTGATGCCGGCTATTGAAGGCGCTGCTCTCGGGACCCTTCCCGATCCTGCAGATGAGAACAACCTTCAAGAACATGATAGAGGCCCGTCCCCGGCTTCTTCCTTCTTTGTCGAATTCGCGAGCGAAGACAACATGGTGAGTTGATCAAGTGAGCAATTTCCAGGCACAAGCATTTTGCCCCGCGATCCACCAAGCCCACATCAACAATCGCAAACTGTACCAACCTCCCTCCAACGACCCAAATCTGCAACCTACATCAATCTACCATGGCTCCCCCTCCTGCACCCGGTGTATGGTGCCCCGCCGTCACGTTCTTGGAGCCTTCCAGCGGTGCCATTGACCTCGACGCCCAGAAGAAGTACTTCACATATCTGTCCAAGTCAGGTCTCACCGGTCTCGTGATCCTTGGTTCCAACGCTGAGGCCTTCCTCCTCACTCGAGATGAGCGCATCGCCTTGATGAAAGCCGCGCGCGAAGCAGTCGGACCAGCCTACCCGCTGATGATGGGCGTGAGCGGCTTCAGCGTCGCGCAAGTCCTCGAGAACATCAGCGACGCCATTGCAGCGGGCGCAAACTACGGTCTTCTGTTGCCTGCAGCGTACTACGGAGCTGCGACATCAAAAGAGGTCGTGATTGGGTTCTACAACGAAGTCGCCCAAAAGTCGGAGCTACCTTTGGTGATTTATAACTTCCCTGGCATCTGCAACGGCGTGGATCTCGACTCAGACACCATCGAGGAGCTGGCGAAGACGAATTCGGGCAAGATCGTGGGTGTCAAGTTGACATGCGGCAGCGTAGCCAAAATCACGAGACTCGCGGCGGAGCTCCCAAGCGACTCGTTCTCAACATACGCAGGGCAAGCAGATTTCCTGGTCGGCGGACTCGCAGTGGGCAGTGCGGGCTGCGTCTCAGCGTTCTCAAACATCTTCCCGAAAACGATAGCGAAAGTGTACGAGCTATACACGACTGGTAAGCACCAAGAGGCGTTGGAGCTGCATCGCAAGGCTGCACGAGCTGAGACTCCCATCAAGAGCGGCATCGCGAGCACGAAGTACGCCGTGTCGCAGTACAGCGCCGTCGCAGCAGGAATCGAGGACGCAGAGGCGAGACTTGCTCCGAGAAAGCCTTACCTCCCAGTAGGAGAAGGAGTCAAGGCAAACGTGAAGACGAAGATGGACGCGCTAGCCGAGATCGAGAAGTCGCTATAAAATCCTAGTAATGCAGGCAGCGAATTGTTGTATTAACGCGTAAATATGTATAGGACTTTGCGCTACGCAGGGCTATAGATTGTAGCCTAGTAACGAGACGTATTCCACTAACTTACCGAGTGGTGAAAATCACCGAGTGGTTAAGAAATACTAGGGATTACTTTGCTCTTAGTGATTTAACGAGTTAGTAAGATCATAAGGATGTTGTTTAAGTT
>Ga0265797_10012553_pt1 | contig 10362 bp, 8 predicted proteins | sample P2T30metagenome_FD_192433 | JGI IMG/M metagenome (GOLD analysis project Ga0265797, IMG submission 192433) | Plant litter microbial communities from East Loma Ridge, Irvine, California - P2 T30 | ecosystem: Environmental > Terrestrial > Plant litter > Unclassified | place: USA: California... | reverse complement strand
AGGTATGATTACTTTGAAGACGCGATAGGTAGCGCAATTAATCAGTCTATTCCGACGAGTATAATAGTAGTTGACAACAATTCTAGTCATGACAAATTTAAAAACTATGTAGAAGGCTTGTCCAATCCAAACATTAGATATTATAAGAATTCTGAAAATGTGGGTATGGTCGATAATTGGAATAGGTGTATTGAACTTACACGGACAAGGTGGCTAACAATCCTACATTCGGATGACATGCTTTCACCTCTATATATTGAAATTGCTGCCCACTATATAGAAACAAAGCCAGATGCCATAGCATTTGCTTCTGATACTTATTTTGGTATCCAACCACGTGCTGACTTCGATAATCCAAGAAAAAAGTTCTTTTTACCTTTCGGAACAATTAAACCGAATCATTTTCTTTTAGGTAACCCTATTCCTTTCCCTGGGGTAATGTTTAATAAGGAAAACATTGGTAGCTTAAAATTCAGAAAAGAAATGTATCCTATTGCAGATTATGTATTTTGGTATTCGCTATCTACAATTTCCCCTTTGATTTTTATAAATAGAAAACTTGCATTTTATAGAATATCATCTCAGCAAGAAACAGGCGATGTTTATCTTGATATTATCCAAAAAGGCTACACATTCAAGAAAACAATTAGAGCTAAAAATAAATATGAAGAAAAAATGTCGGATATAGATACTTACATTTCTTATCTCAATTACTCCAAAACTCATAACAAAACAAAGTTATACGAATTAGATAAAAAGTATTCATTCGGTGTATTATTGAAAAAATTCGAAAATACCATATTACCAACACCCTTTTTATCTTTTTTCATAAGGGTTGCAAAACGAGTGTATATTTCATTAACCTAGCCAATGTTGAATATTTTGTATGTTTTTGGTGGAGAGAAAGCCTCTGGAGCAGAAATAGTTATTAAAAGACTCTTTGATCGTAATAAACTAAATCATCCTATATTATTATTATCTCCAGGGAGTTTTGCATCTAATATTCTGGATAATGGTGAAATGCCCGGTTCGATATATGTTTTACCTAGACTTAGAAAGTTAAATAGAAGTAGTACTACAGCCATATTGTTTTATCTTAGGGCAATCACAAATTACATCGTAATTTCTTATAAGGTCCTCAATATAATAAGAGCTCGGAAGATCGATGTAGTTCATAGCAACACTATAGTTCCAGCGTCTTATCTAATACCTGCTATACTTTTTTCTAAGTTATTTATGCCTAAGATAAGATGGTATTGGAGTGACCATGACCTCACATACTATTCAAGAATAGATATATTTATGTCGAAAGTTTGTAGTAAACTGTATGATAATACGCTTTGTGTGTCTGAAGCTGTTAGAAAAAAGTATTCTTCGAATGTGACTACTAGTATTTTATACAACGGTCTTGATTCTAAAATCTTTGTAGATAACCGTTTATTAGGGGCTTCAAAAAGAAAAAATTATAATCTACCTTCTGAATCCATAATCATTGGTTTGCCCGCTACCATTGGGCCTAGAAAAGGGCAGGTTGAATTAATACAAGCTTTTAAGAAAATAACACTAGATAGGAATGTTATCTTAGTTTTTGCCGGTAGGTTCGCTGAGGACTATCCTGAATACCAGTTGTTATATGAAAATCTGATTGACGATGACAAGGTTCGTTCCCTTGGACATGTAACTGATATGGTAGGTTTCTATAGTATGTGTGATATTATAATCAATAACAGTAATCTTAGTGGTAGCGAACCACTTGGAACGACTATTTACGAGGCAATGTCGTGCGAGAAAGTTGTAATATGTTCAGCTACCGGTGGATCACCTGAAATAGTTACTGATGGCATAAACGGCTTTTTATTCCAGGCTGAAAATGAAGAATCGCTAATTGCTTGCCTCCAGAATGTCATAACCAATTACGAAAAGTTAAATCCAGTGAGAGAAAAAGCTAGAATCCGGGTCATAGAGAAATTTAACATTGATACTATGGTATCTAGATACAATCAAATCATTAGTGATAATGGATTAAAAAATTAGTCAAGCCTTAGTTCGCTTAACGCTTTGGCTAACTTTAAAGAAGTTGGAAAAATAAACTTACGAGCAAAGAAAGCATTTGAAGCCCTTAATTTATCAAAGTCACTTTCGTCAAGTATTGCAGGGCGACTTCCATTTTTCCATTCCCATTCGATATACCGAAGGTTTTCATTAACAACCTTCTCTCTATATGGAGAGTTCATTATGATGGTTTGAAATAAGATTTCCTCAGGAATCTTAGAATAAGCTAATATGTCTAAAAAATCTTTATTGCTTTCGATCTCATTTAAAACGAAAGCTAGACAATTTTTGCTCAAAGTCCACCAAGTTCCACCTCCATATAGTTTGCTCGCTAGGGCTGGGTTAATTTTTCTTTTTATTCCTAAAAACTTTTGTGCGATGAATGTAGTCTTAAGAATAAGTCTTCCAAACCGACTACTACTGCTTATAAAGTCATAGAAATGATAATACTCAATCCTGTCAAAACCTCCATTTTCATCTGCCCAGACTTTTGCTGGCAAAGGAAAATATTCTATAAACTCTTTATCACGATTGTTTTTTAGTACTTCTTGAATTTCTCTGCCAGTTTTAATAGGGAAATCTTGTCCACTTATTAGATGAACATAGCTAACCTCGTACTTTATAGCTTCACTACAAAGATATAGGATCGCTTTCAAATGATTAAGGCTACCCCATCTAGTCGCATACTTCTGCATGACTAGTTGAACGTTTTTCCTATCCCTAAGCGCTACTAGATCTTCTTCACTGAACTTCGAAAGACTATTCAAGTGGATAAAGAAAAGATAGTCATCGCCGGCGAAATAATCTACAATAGAACCAAGATAGTCAAGATCTTTATATGCTACAATTAAGATTGCCTGTTTCATAATTTTTTTCAAAAGTAATAATTTAAAAAGAAAATAAACAAGTTTTAATATATACAATATAGGTTTTATAATATGTGCGGAATTGTTAACGATAAATGAATTATTATTAACATATTTGCTGATAATTAACTCGTCATGCTCGACAATAATATTCTCTTTAGAAATATTCATACTTGCTAGAGCGTTACATTTGAGTAAATAATTCTATATAGATGTTCACTAATTTTCGCGTGAAAAGCTTATTGTCAAGATTTATATTAAAAATAAGGACTTATGGATAGTTTTCTTATTTTTATATCGTTAACAATTCTTGGTGCTGGTTATTACTTCGTTTGGCCAAGTAGATATAATGTTATGACTCACCTAACAGTTGGTGGTGTTTTCATCTCATCTTTTGTACCCGCCATGGTTCTGAGTGTTCAAGAAAACTTCCCTTTAAGTGTTGCAGATTTATATATAAAGATTATCCTCACTGGGAGTGTTGTATATCTATTAGGATTATACGTAGGCTTTAAAAGGAAGGTAAAGAAAACGAGGTTCTCTTTTGATGTTATGACATCATACGACTATGAAAATAGAGTTATCAAAATCACAAAGATATTATTAGTAACAGGTTTGGTATCTTTAACATTAAGTTATATGGCAATGGGTTTCGTTCCGATATTTGCTGCTGATCCAGTATCTGCTAAGTTCTTTCGAGGCCCATACCAACAGCCTTACCTAAGAGTGGCAAGTTTATACCGTACTTCTTTCTATATATTATCTACTATAATCCCAATAACGTCGATTATCTGGTACAAAAAAAGAAGTAAATTCTTTCTTTATGGTACGCTTGCGGCAATATGTCTGATGTTTTTATCGCTATCTAGAAGTCCAGCATTTTCTGGATTGGTACTAGCATTAGCTTTAGTAATGTCGTTCAAAAGCAAATTTCATTTTAGGCTACTTTTATGTTTAATTATTGGAATTTTCCTCTTTAGTTCTGTTTTTTATTATATAATCGGAGTAAAAACATTTGAAGGTGGTTCAACTGATTATTGGCAGGTTATCGGTGAAAGTGCTCCCGATATAAGTGATCAATTGCAATTTATGGAAATGTTTATCCAGAACCCTAATTGGACGTATGGAAGAACAATTTACGGAGGGTTAATCCCTGGGCATTATAGATGGAATCCAAGCGTATATTCGTTATCAGTCATTGCTCCAGAAATAAGTATTGACGAAATAGTTTCAGGTGGATTAAGATTGCCTGCGCCTATTTGGGGATACGTATCGTTTGAATGGTTTGGAGTAATTATTTTTTCCCTCCTTTCTGGATTACTATCTGGGATATCATTAAGATATACAAAATCTTGGCTAATGAATACGGATTCTTTGATAATAAGGGCTGTAATCGTTGTAATTTTTATGACCGTTTTTCTTACATTTATAAATTTTTACACGCTTTCTATATTTTCAATACCACCAATGGCGGTAATGATTTTATACATGTACAGATTTAAATTTAATAATACACTATGATATTTATTAATGGTAAATTTCTCGGACAACGTCTAACAGGTGTTCAAAGGTTTGCCGACGAGATCACTGCAGAATTAATCAAGATAAACCCTAGTATAAAGATAATTGTCCCTGAAAGCTACAAAGACCGAATCATAAATAAGTATGAAAATAATACTATATATGTAGGAAAAACACAAGGAATAATTTGGGAGCAAATTACTCTTCCTTATTTCGCAAAAAAAAGTGATGCATTATTACTAAATTTCTGTAATTCTGCGCCGCTGTTCTTAAGAAATAAGCTAACATGTGTTCATGATATGTCTTATAAAGCGAATCCTGAGTGGTTCTCCAAGAAATTTATCGCATATTATTCAGTTTTGATACCTCGGATACTTCGCACTTCTAAATATATTATTACAGTTAGTAGTTTCTCAAAAAGTGAAATCTTAAAATATCTACCTACTTTGGATGATAGCAAAATAAGTGTTGTAAGCAATGCATGTTCTAATGTCTTTATAAATGACATTTTTCCAGACGAAAAAAGAGATGATATAAAGCAATTTCTTTTCGTTGGTTCGGTAGAGCCTAGAAAAAATTTACAAAGATTGATAGAAGCTTTTACTTCAATAAAGGATGATGATATTAGACTTATCATTGTAGGAGCAACTAACAATAAGTCTTTCAAAACAACAGGTACAGAGTATATGGATCCTAGGATAATTTGGATGACAAATTGTTCAGACAAAGTTCTGAAGAGTTTATATCTTGAATCAATTGCGTTGATAAACCCTTCTTTTTATGAGGGATTTGGTGTTCCGTTGATAGAAGCTGCAAATAGTGGTACGCTATTGATTATTTCAGATATCCCCGCATTTCGAGAGATTGCAAAACAAGATGCGTTTTACATCAATCCAATGGATCTAAATTCCATTAAAGAAAGACTTGAAATGGTTATTCAAATGAACAAGCAAGAACGTAATAATATTTCTCAAAAGGCATATAGCAGGATTAAAAATGAATTCAGCTGGAAGATCTCAGCAGAAAATATTAACAGAATTATTACTAAACAATAATATGTTTCAATCCGTAAAAGAAGATTTGGAACTTCTTAAAACAAAATTTGGCCTGAATCCAGTAGCCGCTTTTCTAACAAATAGAGGATTTCATGCACTGCTTTGTTATCGAATTTCAAATAAATTATTTTTAAATAAAATACCTGTTGTGCCTCTCTTCCTCACGCGCATGATTCAAATTTGTTATGCTATTGATATTGATTATAAGGCGAGGTTATCGGGAGGGATAGTGATTATTCATGGCGTAGGATTAGTCATCGGTCAAGACGCAATTGTCTCATCAAATACCATAATTTATCATGGCGTAACTTTAGGCAGAAAACGACAAAACAAGCATTTAGATGATCTAGATGGTTACCCTATAGTCGGAAGATCTTGTGTATTAGGTGCTGGTTGCAAACTTATTGGTAATATTCATATTGGTGACAATTGTATCATTGGTCCTAACGTAGTATTGACGAGGAATATTCAAGCAAATTCAGTTGTGAAGTGTCCTGAACCAATAATCTCAGTCAGAAATACATGATACTAACCTTGAACATTAATTGATTACATTTAATCTACTATTGTTAAAATTATAAATAAAATGTTAGTAAGCAAGTCATTCAATGCTCCGATGACACCTAAGCTTCAATAAATAACATTTTGAAGGAATAGAAAATAATTTATGAATATAGCTATAATACAGGACGAACTTGTTCGAAAAGGAGGTGCAGAACAGGTTGTATTGAGTTTTCAAAATGCATTTCCTGATGCACCAATTTTCACTTTAAGTTATAACGAAGAGGCAACATATCCCGAATTTAAAAAATCAAATATTATAGTTTCCTTTTTTGGAAGAATAATCAAAAGTGACTCAAATCTAAAGCGGTTTTTTTTCCCTTTTGGCGTTTGGGCAATGAAGGCTATGGAAGTGAGAGGATATGATGTTGTTCTTCTTTCTACTACACATTGTGCGAAATACGTTCAAGTGGAGAAAAATGCGATTGTAGTTACCTATTGTCATACCCCATTCCGGCTGGTTTTTAGACCAGAATCTTATGAAGAAGTGAATAGAGCTAGCGGAATAAAAGCATTATTATACCGATTCGTAGTTAAATCCTTAAAAAGGATTGATATAAGCAGTGCCAGACGTACGGATTATTTCATCACAAATGCAAAGGAAGTAGTTCCCAGAATTCAGGATGCCTATCAACCTTCCAGGCCGGTCGAGGTCATTAATCCTCCTGTGAAATGTGATAATTTTTATGTTTCAGAAAATGTGGAAGATTATTATTTAGTGGTAAGTCGTTTTGAACCGTATAAAAAGGTAGATCTAGTTATAAATGCTTTCAACCAGCTGAAAAATAATAAATTAGTTGTTGTTGGCAAAGGTTCCATGAAAAAGGATTTGGTTAAAATCGCCGGAAAAAATATAGTGTTTAAAGAAGGCTTATCTAGTATTGAATTAGCCGATATGTATTCTAAATGTAAGGCTCTAATTTTTCCTCAACATGAGGATTATGGAATTACCCCTTTAGAAGCTAATGCTTCGGGCCGGCCAGTAATAGCCTATGGTGTTGGCGGCGTGTTAGATACTATGATTCCGTATACTAATGATTCATTAAAATCTACTGGTGTGTTTTTTAATGAGCAGACTGTAGAGTCTTTGATTGATGCTATTGGTAAGTTCGAAAAAGTGAAATTTGATCCTAAATTTATAAGGGCACATGCTGAAACGTTTGATGAATGTGTATTCGTAGAAAAAATAAGTGAGTTTATTAATGAAAAATATAATAAGTAATGCATAGTAATAATTCATTTGTACTGATAATGGCTGGTGGCGTTGGCTCCCGCTTTTGGCCGAAAAGCCGTAACCACTTTCCGAAACAATTTATTGATATTCTTGGAACAGGAGAGTCGCTTCTTCAGCTTACTTATCAGCGTTTTCTGAAAGTTTGTCCGAATGAGAATATCATGATTCTTACAAATGCCGGCTATGCTGATTTGGTCAAGGCACAATTGCCAGCGGTATTGGTGGAAAATATTTTATTAGAGCCTAGCCGGAACAATACCGCACCCTGTATTGCCTATGCCACTTACAAAATTTTGCAAAAGAACCCTGAAGCCAATATTGTGGTGGCGCCATCGGATCATTTGATTTTGAAAGAAGCTGTGTTTAATGAAAAGGTTAACCACGCTTTGGAATTTGCAGAATCGAACGATGCGTTGCTTACTTTAGGCATTAGCCCGACCAGGCCGGATACGGGGTATGGGTATATTGAGTACGAAGTATCAAGTAGCGAGTATCAGGTATCAGGTAATGGGATTTATAAAGTGAATGCTTTTAAGGAAAAACCAGTATTACAAAAAGCCCAGGAGTATGTAGAGAGTGGGAATTACCTGTGGAATGCAGGGATCTTTATCTGGAAAGCTGCCAACCTCCAGAAAGCATTTGGAAAGTATGCACCTGAAATTGATGCTCTATTTAAATTAGGGAATGATGTTTATAATACTCCTGCAGAAGCACAATTTATCCTGGATCAATATCCAACTAGTCCGGATATTTCTATTGATTATGCTATTTTAGAAAAAGCGGATAACATTTTTACCATCCCTGCAGATATTGGTTGGTCTGACCTGGGTACCTGGGCATCCCTCCATGCTATTGCAGAACAGGACGATTACCATAATGTATGCAATAGTGAACACCTTCATTTACAGGGTACCCAGAATTGTATGATCAATTTGCCGAAAGGTAAGGCCGCAGTGATTAGGGGATTAGACAATTTTATTGTAGTGGATGATGGAAATGTGTTGATGATCTATCCTAAATCTGAAGAGCAGGAGATTAAGGGTGTATCAAAAGAAATGGTTTTTAAATTTGGGGATCAATACTCCTAATTTAAAGCAGGCTTATCATAAAAAGATAAGCCTTTTTTTGTCGACTTATTTACAGGCTTGCTCTACTATTCCCGAATAGGGCGTTTGTTGGGATTTAGTCTCATTTAAAAAGTGTAACTTTGGTGTGAAGTAAATGTGTGCAATGAGTATACATAATCACCCCAGTTAACAGTAAGTTTTTATAAGAGGCACTATTTTTGTTAATATTGCAAAACATTTTATTATACTTAGTTGTTAACGCTCGATATTTTTTATGCAAACACGTTACCTATACATTCTTAAGTACATCTTGCCGATAACCGATTTGTTGATGGTTTTAGCCGTGTACTTTTTCTCTTATCAATTTACCAGTTACCTTGGAAAGAGTGTAGACACTGAATTGCAATGGCATTATGTTGTGGTTTGTAGTTTGTTGTGGATCGTTTCTACCACCTCTTTCGGGCTTTACACCGAATACGGATCCAGACGAATTGAGCGGATTTACCGGGGTACCTGGAGAAGTGTATTGCTCCATGCGATTTTGTTTTCAATCTATCTGTTTTTCTCTAGGCAGAACGATTTTTCCAGATCTTTTTTAGTTGTTTTTTATGGCGCACTAGGTCTTCTTTTTTTAGTTAACCGGTTTATTGGCACCTCTTTTCAGTTTCTACTGTTTAACCATTTGAGGGGGGTAAAATCTGTTGCCATTATGGGAAATAATGCTACCGGTGAACAGCTGGCTACGTATTTTGAGAAGCAAAAATATATTGAGTTTCATGGTTTTATTCCGGATGTGCCTGATCATTACCTGGAACGCGATGGCCAGTTGAGCAGCGCTGTTGGAAAACAGTTTGAACTGGCGGTGGAGAAAGGGATTAAGGATATTTACGTTACGATTGCGCCTGAGCGGATGAGTGATATGTTGATTTTAACAGAGGAAGCAGAACGCCAATGTGTGCGTTTAAAGTTTATCCCGGATATTAGCGGAGCCTTATTGTCTCCATATACGGTGAGTTACTTAGGAAATGAATTCCCTGTCATTTCACTTCGATCTGAGCCTTTAGAGAAAATCCATAACCGTTTTAAAAAGCGGTTAATTGATATTGTCTTTAGCGGAATGATTATTCTATTTGTATTGAGCTGGTTGTATCCAATTATTGCACTGTTAATTAAGTTACAGAGTAAAGGTCCGGTTTTGTTTAAGCAGCTGAGAAGTGGCCGGGATGATGAACCTTTCTATTGCTTTAAGTTTCGCAGTATGCGGATGAACGCTGATAGCGATAAGAGACAAGCCAGTAAGGATGATGACCGAATTACACCGATTGGCAAGTTTTTGAGAAAATCAAGCCTGGACGAGTTGCCGCAGTTTTTTAATGTATTTATGGGGCATATGAGTGTTGTTGGTCCGCGGCCACACATGCTTAGCCATACGGAACAGTACAAAGGGATTGTGGATCAGTTTATGGTTCGCCACTTTTTAAAACCTGGAATCACGGGCTGGGCTCAGGTAAATGGCTATCGTGGTGAGACTAAAGAGGATTATAAAATGGTTAAACGGGTTGAACATGATATTTGGTACCTAGAGAACTGGACTGCTGCTCTTGACGTGAAGATTATCTTTATGACGGCTATTAATATGGCGAAGGGTGAAGAAAATGCTTTTTAAGTTGTAACATTCCATTTCACAATAAGCTCGGTCTGTTTCACTCTGAGCTTTCTTTTTTTTATTCATAAAGATTTTTTTCCGCTCTATGCCGCGGGGGCATGGTACTTTGACGCGCCAAAGTACCCAAAGCGCTTCGTCAATCCAGCTATGGGCCTTTTGCGCTATCCCAAGCGCATCAAAAAAACAGCGGCACTGCGTTTTGTGTTCCATCCTTCTATAGTTTGAACTATTGTTAAGGACACAAAACCACTGCGTTTAAGGTTTGTTAGTGCTATTTGTTCTATTGTACAACTGTTTTTTTGATTTCTCCGGCCCCTGGGATTGACGGCGTTCTTAGGTA
>Ga0265797_10012552_pt1 | contig 10363 bp, 11 predicted proteins | sample P2T30metagenome_FD_192433 | JGI IMG/M metagenome (GOLD analysis project Ga0265797, IMG submission 192433) | Plant litter microbial communities from East Loma Ridge, Irvine, California - P2 T30 | ecosystem: Environmental > Terrestrial > Plant litter > Unclassified | place: USA: California... | reverse complement strand
GGAGCTGCTTGTCAAGAGGTTCGTCTTGACGGCTACAGGTTCGCCATACGACAGAACCTGTGGTCGTGCTTGCATTATCTCATGTTGCTGAAAACACATCCTCATCAACACACCCTGTGGGACTACATCTGGGTGAATGCCATATGCATCAACCAAAGTAACGAGAAAGAGAAGAACCAGCAAGTCCGAGCCATGGACAAAGTCTACTTTAACGCTGTGGAGGTCTCTGCATGGCTTGGCCTCCAGCGTTTGCCACATTAGTTTCAATGGCGCGAGCAGGCGGCGAAGACCACTAAGAGCGAGGATTGGACGTTAAGGGAAAACATCTACGACGTCGCCGAGCGTCCGTACTGGTCTCGGACGTGGATTGTGCAGGAGCTGCTACTCGCGAGGCAAATTCGCATTCACGTGAGTAACGCAAGCTTCGGTTTTGATCACTTGTTGGAAGTGATCGGAGATAGGCAAACATCCCGCACAGAGGATCTCAGGCGGGTAATAGCGTATACCAAATCAAGAGAGTTGGACCAGCTGGACTCGCCACGCCATCTTCACGACTTAGTCCTCGAATTTGGAACATGTCAATGCCATGATCCAAGGAACAAGGTCTTCGCACTGATGAGTTTGGTTAGTCGAGACGACAAGTGGGCTTTAGGTCGCTTTCTTCCGGATTACTCCCTGACTCATGACGCGGTTGTCGCTATTGCTTTGAGCCACTTCAAAGAGCATCACCATCTGGCTATTACTGATACGTCACACGACATCTTCGAAGGTCTCGGCGTCGGCCAGTCGCGATACATCAGACGCAGGCTATTAGCTGCGTCAGATGGCTTGTGGCTCTACGACGACCCAGCATCAATGAACGGGGTCGACTTCCGAGAGATCAACTTTCACGAACTTGCTGATGACTCAGCCGAAGCTCATGCCCAAGATGAGCAACCCGAGGGTACGATCGAGAAGACTGCGAGCCGTCTTTGGTGGTTTCTTACAGGTTGTGGATTGTTCCAAATGGAGAGAGATCCTCTTGAACAAGCTTTCTTGGACTTCGTGAACGAGACGCGCATACACCATAGGTCTAGAGTCGATGGGCCCGCAGAACGTACGACATAGCTGCTTGCATGTCATTCCTGGCGGATTGACCGCACAGAGTGATCTACACGCAGATCGATATGGCCAATGCTTCAGTTGTCTGAACACACCACGGCACGTCACCATTGCTCTAGGCAGTGCTTGGCATCTCCCAGATGGTTTGTTTTCGTGTCTCGCTTGATGCGGTTCCCTTATGCTAGATATGATCGATAACGATAGAGGCCTACCCGCAATCGTTTGTTTGTTTGTTTGATTCAATCAGGCTATTCACGGTGACCGTATGAGCCGTCCCTATCGTTACCTCTCTTTTGTTCCCTCTCATTCTGCCGCACTTCATGTGTTAGCCGTAGCGCTCCTTCATAACAATCTCTTATCCTTCAATCCATATCATTCTACTTCTCCCTCCTTAGGCGTCTACCATATTTTCGTCTGCCTCTCTTTGCTCCTTCCTCCTCTCCTCTATAGCCTTCTCCCTCGCTCTCTTCTCCTTCGCTAGCTTTTCCTTAGCCATCGCTGGAGGAAGGGTAGGGCCAAACTTTGGCTTCTCTGGAACATGTTTCGGATGGAACTTGCACTTTCTGTCGACCATAGCGTGTTTTTCTTTACACGCTGGACACTTAGGACTGTCTCTCTGAGAGCACTTCCTAGTGTTGTGCGGGTTAGAGCATATACCGCCTTTCGTTTGGTGAATACAGACCCTAAAGCAGAAAGATTCGAGGTTCCGATCCTTGGATGAATGATAGGTCTTGCTACGGCTCCAAAACAATGTCCAATGTTCCAGTCTTGATGTTCAGTCTTACCCTTCAATGTACCACTTCCCCAGAGGCGTGCACAATCAGCTTTTAACTTGATAACTTGATTAATTGATTGATTACTACGCAATCAATCAAGTCGAGCCTCGTGATCAATCAATCAATTGATGAGAGTCCAGATTGATTGATGAATTACAATTCAAAAAGTAGTCGATAGTGTAATAGGGTTAGGGTTGGTGTAACGCGTTCAACCGTGGTAAGCTCGGCGATAATCGGACTGTCGGCCAATGAAAATGCGTAGATACGCGCTAGTACCATACTCCCGCGTCGCGCGTGTGTCGTTTCGCCGCGTGCCTGTCTGCTGCTAGCCATAGACAAGGCTGAGACAATGGCACAGTCAAGCTTGGAGAACGCCAACAGCGACAGCCGGTCGGGCGTCGGAAGCTTTGGAGAGCCACAGTTATCTGGTCCTCGGGAGATAGACTGGCGGCGTCTGGAAGGATACAAGGCGGCTTGCAGCATCAAAAAGAATCCCTCTTGGATCTGGCAGCATGTCTATCGGCTCTGGAACGAGGATGAGCTGGAGTTCTGGCTCTGCAAGCGATGTCATCATGGGCCCGTGAAACGGCCGTTTCCTAAGGGTCACATATTCCAGACAACGCGCGCAACCTCTACTGCGGCGCTGCATATGACCAAGCAGCATTCGATCAATGAGAATGGGATAGTGACACCTTCACGACCACTATCGAAGAAGAGAAAGCTGGAGGACTGTAACTTTGACGCAAATTCGGTACAACATCGGACGCTCTCATCCTTTGACCCCAACCAATTTCGAGCCCTGCTCCTCGAGCGGATCGTCGCCGACAGTATCCCTTTCCAAAAGGAAGAGTCTGACCACTTCCGTCGGCTGCTGTCTTCTATTGGCTGCAACCTCCGTTTAGAAGACCATCTCCCAAGTCGCACGACGCTTTCGAGATGGGTCGGCAAGGCGTACGACCAGCAGTTCGTGGCTGTCAAGGAAGTGGTCCAATCGGCCGCCACGCGGATCAGTCTGTCCTTCGATTTGTGGACGTCGCACAACCAACTTGCGCTACTGGTCTAGTTGCACATTTCATCGACCATTCGGAAGTGCCAAAGACTGTCCTGCTGAGCCTGCCTCGTCAGAAAGGTAGACATTGCGGGCACCGGATCTCAGAGACAGTTGCAGGAATTATTCGCGAGTTCGATATCGGCAACAAGCTTGGCTACTTCATCACGGATAATGCGTCGAATAATGCAACGTGCCTCCAATTCCTCGGCAAAGAGTTCAATTCTAGTGCTCCTGATCGTCATGTGCGCTGCGCTGGCCATGTCTTGAACCTCGTTGCGAAGGCTGTTCTCTTCGGCAGCGATGTCGACGCTTTTGAGTCCGAGTTGCAGGATCTCAGCCTTGAGAAACAAGAGCTTGGGAGATGGCGAAAGAAAGGGCCGACAGGAAACTGCACGATGTCGTCAAGTATATCACAGCGTCCCCGCAGCTCATTGAAACTTTCGAAGACATCCATCGTAAGAATTCAGCAGGCGAGAACGATGGCACTGTGCTCAAGCTCGCCAAAGACAACTCCACCAGGTAGAATTCCTTTGATGATTGCGCAGAGCGTGCTATCAGACTGCGTGCATCTATCGATGTGTATATTGAGGAGGAACGCGATAACTGGATCAACTATCAGAGGCGTCCGGACCAAAAAGGTCGCGAGAAGCGATATGCTGGGGGCAAACAGCCCTCAATCCTACAAGATCAGCTTTCGTCTGATGACTGGGATGTAGTGGTGCAGTACCGCGAAATACTACGCCCGTTCAGGAGCGCGGCTCTACAACTCCAAGGCAAAATAGGAGGTTGCACTGGTGCCATATCGCAGATCCTACCGGTGTTCGAACGCTTGCTCACTCACCTAGAAGATCAACGGTACATTCACCGACTACCAGAGTCTCAGAGTATGAGATCGAACAGCTCGAACGATCGGAAGGGAAAGGGATCGCTAGAGCCTGAGTATCTTACCATCGAGCACCACTTTAGTACCAACATCAATCTAGGCTGGCAGAAGTTGGACGGATACTACCCCCGGCTTGACCAGTCGCCTATATCTTGTGCTGCTGTGGTCTTGTATCCTCGTCAGAAGTGGCCTTGGTTTGAGAAATACTGGGCTAGGCATAAAGAGTGGATCGACCAAGTAAAGGCCAGTATCGAGCAACTCTGGAGAGAATACAAGAATGATGAGCCGGTAGTGCAGAGACAAAGGTCTCCTACCAAGGCGTCAGTACAAGTGGACGAGTAGACAGATCATTGCCTGCGGATGAGTTAACGTCACTGCAGGGGAATTCGGACAGTCTTACGCGTCACTTTCGTAAACTACTCTATCGTCTACGTGACATATTCACTTTGATATGTTAAAATCTTAGGGTAGAGTAGCTAAAGTAATATGAATCCATACTATATCTTTTCTAACATTATTTAAGCAAACCTTTATAATTGATTACGCGTCTTACATCGTCAATTTTTACGAACTTTATGTTACCGGAGCTCAGATAGACATGAGGTTCAGCGGGCACGTGACGGCCATGCCAGCTGGCGTAGCCAGCATACCCACGGCCCCCTCTTGGCGCGCAGCCTGCGTAACGTTAGTGTAAGCTCGTGCTATTCATGTCGCCTTGCAACGACGAGGACGAGAGTGTTCATATACATGTCTATTTCAGGATGATCCTGGTCATCCTGCTCTCTGTCGTTTGCGCCCATCCTTAGAATATCTTTTCTGGAGGGCATGCCACCATTCTTTCCAGAGCCTGTGAATCAGGCTGAGGACTAAACCAAAACTGGCAATAACCACAATTATAAACACAACCACGCTGAACCACAGACTTAGCCACGAAAACCCTGGCCCCAAAGGGTCAGACGTTAGGAGCGCAACTGCACCCGTCTCCACCTGCATCGCGCTGAGTGCAAGACTTAAGACACCAAAAATAAAAGCTAGTGGTCCATAGAACTGTGCGAAATGTGCACCATAAGTGCGATGCACACGGTGGAAATTTTTTTTGATGAATAACCTCGAATAGAAATTGAGCCGTGTCAAACGAAGTTCGCCGTATGTGTAGCGCTCACACACCTTAGCGTCCAGAACGTTGGAGACTTCCTTACTGAAGACTCTAAACTTGGCCCACGTAAGGGAGTCACTGGTCGGAAGCAGGCTTTCACTTTTGGCGATGCGAAAGTCGGACTCGTGGCGGATCAGATAAGTGTAGGTACGTAGATATCCCAAAGACCATCGTCGAATACGTTCTTTAGATTTGTCGAGGGGAAGCGCTTGTGGACCAAACGTCTTGTTCCAAAAATCCCAGGAAAGGAGATATGCAGGAATCGGTTTGATAAATATCCGATCTTCGGCCCAGACCAGATGGAGTTTAGGATCTTCAGCAATAATTATTGCACGACCTTTGACTTTTTGTCGGTGCAAAGCTGAGATGTTGTCACTTCTTCTGTCGGACAACATCCATAGCTTGGATGAGAGACTGTCCAGATGTGTAGAGCATGGGTCCATTTGCAGGTGATCTCGGAGGTTGTCCTTGTCGTCCAGCTCCAAGCCTGGGAAACCTGGAACTTCATTTGCGCTACATTCTGGCCCATCGTGGAGTTGTGACGATGTCTCGAAAGGTAACATGCTCTAGCGTCTGTTCGTGATCGAAGCTCCTATCATAGACCCGCCAGACTGGCTGCTCTCTCAGATGATTTCGGCATCTGGTCATACGAATATACTATGAGAAGGTTGTATAAATAGCGTCGGAGAAGCGATAACCCCGCGTTCGATGGTTGCTACCGTAGGCGCGTAATGAAACGCCACCTTGCGCCACATCGTTAGGCTAGGGCGGCAACGCCGATGGACAACCCGTCACATAGCCGCCAGCTGATTATTGGCCGTCTGTGCTAGCCTCGTCCAGTGACCCACAGGAGCAGATCTCTGGGCATGTGCGTCTCGAGTGCTTCCTGCTCGGAGAGCTGTGATCTATCTCTGTTCATGTGAGTACAACTCACGTTTCAACATCGTTCTTTGATATAATGCAGGCCTCAGCAAACGTCGCCCAGTCAGCAACAATTTCCAGCGCGCCCACCAAAGATGAGACGTCGTTGAGCGATAAGCCTCCAAATTCGTACACTTGTCGAGTAAGGGCCATCCCCATCGGGTGGAACGCGACCGAACTGGAAGACTGCTTGGACGAGATCTTGCAGGACTACAGCAGGCATCTTCGCATATGGGCCTTCCATACAGACGCGATAGACTCTAAGTCTCAGACAGCTCTACTCGGCTCGGAACCACTGCCCAACGAAGTCCGAACGGAGGTGGGCACCCATGTAAACCTCCGGAGTGGGAGTTCGATCTCTTTGACAAAACATCCAGGCACCAAACTTCGCATCGATAGCGCTTGCCTCGGTCTAACAACTTTGTTCGAACCCGAGCTCGCGAACGATCTTGGGACAGAGTCTGTTCATCGCCTTGTCTATACCTCGGCACCGCTAACATATCACCAGTATCATCTTCCTTCATGGTTTCGGAGGACATGCTATCGGATCTTGGACAAGGAACGGTGTATGCTGGCCCATTGATCTCTTAGCAGATGACTTAAAGATCGGAGACAAGCAATGTCGAATCCTTGCTTATGGGTACGACGCTCGTCTGGCCGGCGATTCAACCACACGACTCTCAAGCTATGCCGACATGCTCATCCGAGACTTACGCTCATTGGCGCGCGCGCGATCACGTTTGTTCTTGGACTCTCGATTTTTAGTCTTCGTGGCACACAGCTTTGGGGGCACTGTGGTGACAAGGGTGTGTTCAATTCTGGTGTGCGGAGAGATTTTGACCGCTGACCGACTAGGCTATACATGCTCTCAAGGACAAATTCAAAGACCTCTTCAACCGCGTTCGCTGTGTTATTTATTTCGGAACACCACATCAAGGCACGTCTCTGTTGCCGTTGACACAACTTCTGAAAGGGCCTGCAGCAGATTCTAAATCGAGAATCCTTGTGGACCTCGACCGTGGCTCCGAGGTACTTAAGGACATCGGTGCGACCTTGCGGCAGGCAGATCATATCAGAATTGCAACATGTATCGAGCAAAAACGCAAAGATGGGGATGTACATGTCGACTTTGACCAAGCAATGTCATATTCGCGGAGCGAAGAGATTGTGGAGATCAATGAATATCACAAGGACATGAACAAATTCGACCTCAGGTCAGATAGCGGCTATCAAACCGTCCTTGGATTTTTGGACGATGTACTGTCGCAACCTCTCAGTAAGACACATTAAGCCACGTCTAGGCATGAATCGTTCACGAGGCCAACTTAGCTGATTTACAGGGTGTCACAGCCATTTCCAAGGCCGACGACCGTCGTGACATTCTGAAAAGCTTGAGTTACGACGACATGCTCACTCGTCAGGTAGACATATCTAAGACTACCCTAGCGCCAGGCACTTACCAGTGGATGTTTACCGGAGAGTCACCCTATCAAATTTATCCAAGAAAGTACGAGAAATTTCTGGCTGGAGACCCGGAGCGTCGCGCTAAACCCTTGGCGGAAGACCTGGAGCGTTGCAAAAGATTCCTGCAATGGCTTACAAACGAGCAGCCGCTCTTCTGGATCAATGGCAAGATGGGCTCTGGCAAGTCGAGTCTGATGTTATTTATCGCAAACCATGAGAAAACTTTGCAAGGATTGAGATCCTGGGCTGGCCAGCGCCCTGTCCACATTATCAAATTTTTCTTTTGGAGATTAGGCTCTGTACAACAGAGAAGTGTCACAGGTCTGCTACAGTCTTTGACACACCAATTACTCTCAATCAATCCCGCCATGATCGACGACCTCTTGGCAGCAAAACACATACAGCGTCATCCTACGTGGGAACTTGGCGAATTGGAAAAAGTGCTGAATGCGTTACTGATCCATTGGAACCGAGAACATATATGTCTTTTCATCGACGGCCTTGACGAATACGACGGGGATTATGAGTCACTGCTCGATATCATCTTGGCAATAAAATCCTATTCGAACGTCAAGATCTGCCTTTCGAGCAGGCCCGAAGACACAATTCAGACTCGCTTGGGAGACTGCCCGTCAATCAGCATGCAGAACCTCAACAGAGGAGATATTGAGCTGCTGGTCGAAGAAAAGCTTAAGCCTTGTCTTCACGATCCATCCGACAGAATCATTCAGAAGGTGACCAACCGAGCCGAAGGAGTCATCCTTTGGGCGTCACTGGTGTGCGAGTCCCTGAAAAAGGGGTACAAGAGGTTTGACGATGCGAAGATCCTTGAAAAACGTCTGAATGACTTCCATCCAGGACTAAAAGCTTTTTTCCAACACACGTTCTCGAAGATCGACGTGTATGATCAAGAGGACCTAAAGTTCTATTGTCACTTGTTGGAGTGGAACTCGAAAGAGACCACAACATTCTCAACATCGATTGACCTTATCGCGGCTTCTTTGAGGGACGCTGAGGTCGAGTCATTGGGTCAATTCCTTGAATTGTGTACTAAGTGTGAGAAACGGATTGCCATATTGAGCCAAGGTCTTATACAGATTGCAGAACGGGATGCTCCAGAAACACATGTGGATGGATGGTCTCTTCAAGAACTTGCAAACTCCAATGTCGGTCAAGCCCATCCTGATTTGGAGACACAAAGAAAGGTTCTGAAGTACAGTCACACCCAGATACGGTGGGTGCACAGATCTGCTAGGGATTGTGTCTTCGGCGAACTTGGTAAAGCATTCGCGCCATGGGTATCAGTGGGAGACGAGAATGAGCTCAAATCAAAGGCAGCTCTGGGATGGGAATGGTTGGGTCTGAAAGCTCTCACGGTGCAAGTGAGACACCACAGAAAAGGACCCGTGTATACTATGGACAGCCGACTGTCTAATGTCACCCGGGATCTTACTAGGCTCCTCGCTCACGACCACGAGGAAGCCCGTCGGATTTTCCACCGATTGCAGACTCTGCTTGTGTCTTCATTGACCGGGAGCAAACGGAGTGACCACCACAAAAGGCTACAGAACATGGGATTCGGGGACCCTGGTTATCCTGTCGAAATACTACCGTCTGTCGAATTCTGGCGAGGCATATTGAAATCCGGGCAAGCCAATCTTTATCTCGATCTACTGGTTGACCATCCAATGGGGGCAGTGATCTGTCGCCGAATCGTCTCCGAGAAAGCCACGGCAAACAGATTCGACGAAAGCATGGATCTCGCTCTCTTCCAATGTGCGTTCGAGTATGTCCGACGTCAAAACAGCCAGACGACTATCTCGAAAGATTCTTGGAACGACAGGCAATTTAGCTGTACTCGCACTCACATACGTTCTCCTGGCAACTCGATTGTACTGTCATGGCTTGGGACTGGTGACCGCGATGATTCCTATGTCATGAAGGTCCTAGCTTCTTTCCAGGATGGTCGGTGGCTGCCATCTCAGCATGGGTCAGAAATATTGGATCTATTCGAAGCACGTGATACTTGGCAAGGGCTCCAAGCCCAAAAGGGGAGCCAACTTCTGCCCCTCCAATTACTGTTGCCGAATCGTGCATTCGTGCAGTGGGAATCCGCTTCGAGGAAACGGGCATCTTCATTGTCACCTGATGGAATCTCCTCATCACTATTTCGTCTTGTCTTTCTGGATCGACACAGTTGTGAGAGCCCTGATTGGATGAGGAGGCAGCAAATAGAGATCTCTTGTCCAAACCCCGAAGTTTTCGCAACCTTCGTTCTGAGTGCTACCACAACACGGCATTTGCTAGAACACCCTGTGCTGTCGGTTCGGCAGCACCCCGGTGGTACCATGGGTGATCATTCGATGCTGTGGGACAGAGAGGATTCCAGGGATAGCGTCTGCCAGGAAGCTGTATTGGAGGACCTTCAGGCAAACCTTCACAAGCACCTGGCCCCTCAGCAGCAGCAGCAGTACGTTATAGACTGTGTCAAGCGGGGGTTTCAGTGTATGATGTGGAGACATGACAAAGACGATGCCCCATGGTGCGACTTGAGTATGGATAATGCTAGAAACAGGTGGCCATGACGATATTCAAGCCTAGAAAAATCTGGACGGTAGAAGCGCTGCTTGGTGGGCTAAGGAAACTCTGTGGTGACCAGAATATGACTTGGAGGTGCCCGGAGCAAGAGCAGGCCATTGAGGTGATCATGTCGGGAAGAGAACGAGTGGTGGCTATACTTCCTACAGGGTCCGGGAAAAGTCTTCTATACACGCTACCGTGCACGCTTAATCGTCCCGCTCGTCTCGCTCCGGAGAGACTTAACGTTACTCCGACAGATGAAAGGGCTCCATATCGCTCATCTCGAGTGGACACCTGGAGAGCGTCGAGAAGTAGCGCTGGTGATCGTTAGCACTGAAGCAGCATCCATGAAAGACTTTATGAAGTACGCACGTGGTCTCATTGCTCGTCAGAAGCTGGATCGGATCGTTGTAGACGAGTGCCACCTGGAT
>Ga0265797_10012551_pt1 | contig 10364 bp, 10 predicted proteins | sample P2T30metagenome_FD_192433 | JGI IMG/M metagenome (GOLD analysis project Ga0265797, IMG submission 192433) | Plant litter microbial communities from East Loma Ridge, Irvine, California - P2 T30 | ecosystem: Environmental > Terrestrial > Plant litter > Unclassified | place: USA: California... | reverse complement strand
CTCTCTTGACATCCAGCTCGAGTCTCTGGGCATAATTAATGGAATTGTTGATGACGCAGTGCAGAACTACTTCTACCCGTTCTTTGCATACAACAACACCTACGGCATTAAGGCCTATAGTCAGACCGAACAGCTCAATGCATTACAAGCATTCTCAGGTCCTGGAGGATGTCTGGAGCAGATCAATGCCTGCCGTACTGCTGCTGATGCAACCGATCCGAACGGTCTGGGTGATGTTGCTCAGACAAACGAGCTCTGCGAAGCTGCGCAATACGGCTGTCTCAACGTCACTGCGCCATACGTGCGCAATGGGTACAACGTCTACGACATCAGACAGCAAACACCAAGTCCGGATCCGCCAGCAGCGTATCAAGAGTACCTGAACAACGAGACAGTACTTGAGTCGATTGGTGCGCGTATCAATTACACGGAAAGTAATCCTTACGTTCAGCAAGGCTTTATCTCGACTGGTGATACCATCCGCGGAGGGCAATTGGCTGACATCGCCTACTTACTAAGCATCGGTGTGCGTGTAGCGCTCATGTATGGTGACGCGGACTGGATATGCAACTGGCTTGGTGGGCAAGCCATCAGCCTGGAAGTGGCTAAGCTAGTGCGTCCACACCCGTTACCAGGACCGGGTTTTCATGGACCTCCATCTGAGCCCGGTGTGAACCCGTACGCCGACGCCTTTCCCGCTGCCGGATATGCAGACATCGTAGTCAACTCCAGCTACGTTGGTGGCGCCGTCCGCCAATTCGGCAATCTCAGCTTTTCTCGCATTTACGATGCCGGTCACTTGATGCCGTACTATCAGCCCGAGACAGCATTTACAATCTTCACGCGAATCATCCAAGGCACCGAGATCTCTACTGGTGATGTTGTCGACCTCTCCACGTTTGGATCAGAAGGTCCACAGAACGCCACGCACACCAACAAAGTCCCCGAGCAGCCTGATCCCACCTGCTGGGTTCGTGCCTGGAACAGCACGTGTACGACTGACGATACCGAAGCCATGATGGCTGGGAATGGCGTCGTGGCTAACGGTATCTTTTACCAAGATGACTCGTCTGTCACTCTGCCGAGCTCTAGCGTGCGAGCAGGAATACCTGGAAGTCCAATGAGTGCTGCTTCAGATGACTCGAGCCAGGAAACTGGTGATGCGAGTTCGTCGACCACTGCTGCATTGACGGGTGTGTACACTGCGACCAATACACCCAGTCCTAGTGAAGGCTCTGCGTCAGTGGCTTGGAAGATGGGATATCAGCCTTCAAATCTTGCTTGGCCAGTTGTGGCGCTAATGGTTGCTTTCACATTCGGACTGGCGCTGCTGTATTAGTCCTGCGTTTCTAGCTTTGTAACTATCGTTATACTGAGACGATTGACATCGTGCCCTCGCGTAAGACAAGGAAGATTAATGTATCAAATATGACACTGCAAAATCCTCCATTTCTCAGCATGCTCCTGCACATCAAAGACCACATCTTCTCCTGCTCGTACAGACCTCCTGGAGGTTCACTTCCACAGTGCGAACGGCAAGGCGTACGTACGACAGAATCTGGCAGTGCCGTTATGCCGAACCCACCAATGACAAATACTCCGCGCTCCGTTCATGCAAGAGCGCGTGAACGATCACGTACATGTACCATCGTACACCCATTGCGGTCCGAACCTGAAACCGTGCAATGCTCTCCTTCTCTTCCAAATCAGCTGTCGGATTCGCGTAGCAAGCGACATGAGAATATACTACGCGGCTAAGCGCTTTCGAAACATACATCCTAGAATGCTTCGCAGGGGAAAGCTTTCCTATTGCACAAAGAGGTGTGGTTCCAATGTACTATCGGAGAAGACACTTGTTTGGGCCACCATTGCTGATGTAAGTATACTTGCAGGGCTGTGGGCTAGACCGCGAATGCTCGTTTCGACCCCATTAGTGCGATTCAGTAGACTGATTGAGCGAAGCAGATGGAGTGAGCCGGGTTTGACTGGACAGGTCCGGGGGAGGCGTTCCGATTCCGACGCCCAGTGTGGTAGGCTTTTCGCGCAAGTGTGCCTAGGCTATTATGATGGCTGCTAACTAGGTGATATTGTGTAGAGAGCAGACGTCGTCATAGCACCTGGTAAACTTGTGTGATGCTATTGAATCATGGAGTAGTGATCAGATGGAGACTGCTCTTTGTCGATTGGCGGTCGGCTAGCTCTGCCTTACATCTGATTAGTTATATTTACGTTCTGCAGTGCGAGGGACTTCACGTGGCAAGTGTGGCTTATGCCGTGTTATAGTGTTGGTATAACATTTGCCTTCCTGGACACAGTCGCGTGGGGCACAGGCGCGCGAAAACAACGTGTATCGTGAGCCCCCGGAGGTTGCGCAGAAAAACCGGAGACTGATTACGTGTGCTTACATATACGAAATACGCAGTGCATGATGAGTTGTCTTTAGGCGTAAGAGATGGATCAGTGGCTGCCACGAGGTCGATGGCGGGCAGGATGCGGTACGGGGAACAAAGCACCCGGGTTTGCATTTTGGGCATGCATGTTGTGGTGGGACGGCCGGCGCATCGTGGCTTGCCTTGTGTTGTTCGGATCATGTGCGCCGTCAGGTAGGCCTGCCTCGAAGCGTCTTGCAGATGATCGGGTGTTGATTTGAATCCTAGGGCAGGAGACCACTTACACAAATAGCCACGATACAATGCACATTGTCGATAATTGGGCCAGGAAAAGCTATCACAGCATATGGAATTTGACACCTGCGCGCGCATCTGTTGGGCTGGTGGAGGATCTACGAGCCATGGCTTGAGACGAAGTACGGCATAATAGGCCGGCCACATGGCATCGCGTGCCCGCCACTTCTGCCGTGCTGCACCGGCGTTGCAGACCTGCATGTTGTGAACGGTCGACAATGCAGTCATGAAGACGAGAACACTCGCATTGTCTGCATGAAGGCTGGCGATATCGCTTGCGGAGCAGCGGTCAGCTCAAACCGAGCGCTGCCGTCAGGATCAATGAGTCGAGGGCGCTGCGATAGGTTACAGCTCCACAGCAGTCGCCATGAGGCCGCACGCGTCGAAGCGAGATGAGCACAATGGTGTGACGGGCTGCACACATCGTGCATGTCTTCTTTTTTGGGCGCAAGCCAGGGTGCGCCGCACGTGTGAGCGGACAGCGGTGATCCTGGTGAGCATCAAGCGCTGCCGGAGCCATTCCTACCCGCTGCTCGCGCCAACAGCGCTACACAGAAGATCAGGATACGAGCCGTCGAGCGCAGTTGTAAGCGTTCGGTGTGTTGCGTGGCTCCGAAATCAACCTTTAGGGCGACTATAGCTGGCGTTTTTCTGCTGCCAATAGGCAGCCTCAGAAGGCTTGCGAAGCTGCAGTGTTGTTCCAAAGCTTATCGACTTCTCCGCTTACAGCCAGCTAGGAGACGGCTGGACCGCGGGCGTAGAATCCTTCCTCGCTTACCAAGAAATGCCGGGTCTCTGCTATCGACCAGCATGCTGCGGTAGTAGTGTAAGAAGCTGAAGAAGTAATGCGTCCGAAGCTTGTCGCGCCCGCGTAGCGACGAGCAGGGTATCACGATAGTTGATGACATGTGTGTATGTCGAGACGTGGGCCGTGCGCTGCTCGGCAGACCAGATATGCAGGGATAGAGAACAGGCCTTTCTCAACCCGGTTGCTTCGAGTGTGGTGGTTGAATCCATCAGACAACTATATCATCTCTCCATATGGTGGAAGCACCTTTCGCTGGATCGTGCGTGGCGATATCTCTCACCAGTTTTTCATCCATCGCTTCCACGTCTAGAGAGCTGGTCCTGCTACGTTTTTGATACAGCGGAACTACCAGGGGGAGGATCATGAGCGCAGATACGGCTGTCACATGTACGTTCTAACCGCAATCGATGGCTCGATTTCAGAGCGTCGACCAAATTGGGAAGCAGAGGTGCCGTGACCCCAGCGGCTGTCAGCCCAGAAAGGATGTGGGTTTGCTCGCTTAGTACGAGTGCCAGGCATGCGTCTCATGATGATAGGCGGCAAGGTGCAGTAAAGCCTTAGCTTGCCCTCACACATCCCGGCCGCCCACGCGACGAGTGCAGTGGCGTTGATCGTCCTGCAGGCGGATAGGACTGCACCGCTGCACCGTACTCATCCTATTTGACGCTCTGACTACGCTGCTGGCAGCATGGCTGCCGAGAGGTGCTGGGCCGGGCGATTTGGACATGGGCGCGCGGGCTCGCTTGCGGATGTGCATGTCTGCCCGGGTATGCCTTCAGGCTACGGCATACGGTGACATTGCCACGCGCGCGCAAGGAGCGAGGCAGGTCGCACACAGCGTGCTGGCGGCGCCGGGCCTACAGGTACAGCACTGTAAGTTAGGGCATGGATAGGATTGCTGAGGATTCAAGGTGGCAGTTGTCGAGTTGACGTGCATGGCGCCAGACAAGGATGCGGGCGACGGGAAGAAGCGGTGCAAAGGCCTCCCAGGTGGTGTGCCTCCAAGCTCTCAGCCTCTTGTCGAGGCGGACGGCGGTGGCCGTGTCGTGTCGTGGGCGCAAACGAACGAGTACGATATGGGCCGCAAAGTACAGCAGTACCGCTGCCGGACAGGCCCGCTGCCGGCGATGGCGACAGTAGTCGCGCAGTCGCTCTGGTCCCTCCCATCGAAGGATGCACCGATGGCACACGCCGCCGACGGGGTGGGCTGTGGGCTGCTCGTCCCGGGTAGCGTGGGCTGCAGAGGCTGTCGAGGCTGTTCGCGTCGCAGAGGCGGCACTTGCAGGACACACGTCGATGCCATTGCTTGCTGCATGGACATGGGCGCCTCTGTGGGCATCGGCAGGGGCATATAGTGGCCTTGCGTGCATCCGGTGCATCATCTTCTCATAGCCATGCCTTGCGCCGGACGGCATATGGATGCCGACTTTTACTGATGCCGCCGGCCACGTCTCGACGACACCTTCGAGCAGCGACTACTCCTCCTCTTCCTCCTCCTCCACCTCGCCCGCTCGCGCTAGACTGATCTGCCAGGCACACCGAGTATTCGCTCGCTCTCGCCGCATTACGTGCATCGTGCAAGGAATGCCCCACGAACATCTTGCTCAAGTCTGGTAGCGAGTCGGCAAGCTCCTAACCTTCCGCGGACAACGACCAACGAGAATCCTCGCACGCTTCCATTCCAGACACGCTTCAGAGCTCCAAGTGGGCTCTTTCGACAGTGCGGCGGGGAAAGGCACCAATTGCCAGATCTCATCGACCACGACTGGTGGTCATCCGTTGCTGCTGGCCGGTACGCGGTCGCGCCGGGGAGCAACCTTGTACCGACATCTGCCAACGTCTACTGCCATAACGACTGTTGTAGTAACCGGAAAGACCCTCTCGTAGTCACGGGACTTGAGTATTGCCTCACGCCCGAGATCGCTGCTCCACTACGGCAACGACCTGCTGTTCCTGTCAGCCTACAAAGCCGGGCGTAGTCCTTCGACCTTTTCCCGTCATCCATTCCATCTCGCTCCAGGCCGACTTGGAGACGAGACCTAGGTGCGGAACTGCGGGACACTCGGGACAAGATCCTGGAGACGACTACGAACGGGCCGTCCGGAGCATCCTTTGGGTTCGAGTCAATCACCACTTCCACTCAACCGTCAGACGTGTTTTGACCTGGAGACTCGCGTGTCGCTGGAATATTTTCGACAACGCCAGCTATCGGACTTGGATTATTGATGACCCTCGCATTTGGCGAATCCCCACGACTCGACAAGGACTGACGACCAAAGACGAGATTACGATTGGAGCGCGCTTTCCGGATTCGGCGCGTCTGCGAACATCATCTGGCCAGAGCGATTCGACGAGTCGGACGCGGTTGCCTACCATCGCGACCGTTGAGCAAGTGCGACGGTGACTTTGCTCATCGCTCTATGTCGACGTCGACTTACGGTACATTTTCCCGTTTACGCATAGACCATTTCCAGGAGGCATCGATTTCGACAGAGACAAACCAAAGAGATCTTCCATCGCCAATGCGCAGGGCGCTATTACCACAGGGGACTCTTGCAAGTGATCAGCGAGGTTTCGGTGACGCTCGACGCTAGTTCAAGACCCGAGCCTTGACCACGCTCTTCAGGCGCCACAGGCCATTCAGCGGTCTTCTGAGACACTCGATTCTGACCCGAACCGTCCTTAAACTACTTCACCCACGGCTCTCACTCCCATCGACCTTTTTGCACTACGCTCTGTACCCTTCACTGCCTCGACAGCGCCTATTCTCGAATTTGGCTCAGCGGTTCACTATCTCCATACTTCCAACATCTCAAAATCGTTCCCGACCCAAAGATTTTCATCACAAGGTCCACTCTACTTGCAAAGTGCACGACTCGAGTTCCATGTCCTATCCCGGCACCTTTCCGTACGGATCTGGTCATCAACAAGTGCTGGATAGGTAAGGCTTTTGCGCAACAAACCGTGGATTGGCGCACCCATTCCCAAAATACCGGACTAATGAAGATGACTCCCAGCTCACACGTGAGCCTTAAAGTACGCCAGCAGCCTCAATCGGCTCTGGTAACTCTCGATGGCAAAGAGAAGAGTATGTCGCCGGCTCCTTCACCTTCGGAATGAATCGTTTGCTGACTGCGTGACAGCGCGAAAGCCCATCGATCCTCCACCAATTGTGGAAATAAAAGTCCGCAATGATGTGGACCCATACAAGTGAGTATCCGCTGTAAGTTGAACGGGCTTCAGGGAGTTGGGCTAACAATGCTGCAGGCATTATCTGGTCAGCCCATACTTCTTCATGTATGCGACACTGCTCGCTCATGATCCAAACAACCCACACGCCGAGGAGCAAGGCGAGCAAGAGCAGTCTCGGCAGCGACAACCAGGCGCAATGCTTGGACAACTTTGCTCATCTCTTCATCGTCTGAAAGATGTCGACAATCAAGGTAGGGCGACACTTCGCATACAGCGCCGCCATCATTGCCTCGTGCTAACACCCAGTCTCGCAACAGACGGCGGCTTTTTCATTTTTGGCGATCTGTCAGTCAAAAAACTCGGCTGGCACAAACTACGATTCGCACTCTACGACGTTAGCAAGTGAGTCCGAAGATCCCCACCCATCTGTTTTCACAAAGTTAACGCTGTTCAGAGCTGCGGAAAATGCTGCGTTCATCAAAGATGTTGTCTCAGAGCCATTTCAGGGTAAGTGGATCTCGGCTTAGCGCGGTGTGGCTGGTGCTAACGGCCAAACAGTTGTGGCTGCGAAGGACTTCCATGGTATGGAGGAATCGTCGTATCTATCTCGAGCCTTTTCAGATCAAGGAGTCCGACTACGTCTACGAAAGGAGCCTAGATCAATTGCTTCGTAAGTTGTCGCATTTTTAATGGCGCGCAAACATCTAACCGAAAGAGTACAGCTCGCACAGGCGTGGACTGTCAAAGTACAGCCCACCTCAGCCACCAAAGTCTCAAGAGCCTCAGAACTTGTACGCACAGACGCAGCAGAACGACCGCTTTGTCGACAGCGCCAGGCCTCTCAAGCGACAACGATCCGACAGCGACTTCGCAGACAACCCAAATGTATACCCACCGACTCAGATGCCACGGACTTCGTACTCCAACAATTATCCCGGAGGCTCAATATCTCAGAGTTATGCGCAGTACAAACAAGACCCACAGGATCGCATGCACCTGAACTACACCGAGCAAACCTCGTTGGGCTACAACATCAGAGGCGCCAGCAGTTACCCACCACCAGTGTCGAGTATCGGTGGCTACCAGAATTCGATGCAACAGCCCGGACCATCGCCGTTGGCTGCTAATGCAGGGCTGGTCAATATCAGCGAGCACGGACCACAAAGCGCAGCATCCGTTCCGAGACCTTTGAGCAACTACTACGGCAGCGCGGGCACAGCACCGAACTACGGTTCATACAGCGGGAACTACCAAACGCAAGCAAATCAATACGCCTCGACATCGCGGACGAGCTCGGACAGCTACCCGACACTGCTGGGCGGCCTCCAAACGCCAACATCGATGACGGACATTGCGGCGCTGCCATCTGGACACGAGTCGAACTACATGCCGTCGGCAAGTAGTGCCATGTCAGTCGGAGCAGCCACTAGTGTACACACTCCGATCCAGAGTCAGCATCAACCTCATGACTACTCTGCCCTTTCGGGTGGGTACACGCATGCCTCGGGTACCTACGTTCACTCGTCGCCATCCTATCAAACGGCGCCCTCTCAGTCACATCATGCGCACCACTCGAGTCTGGAGCACGTTCCATATTCGTCCGCATTACCTGATCAGTCAGTTCCTGCTGCGTCAAGTATGCTGTTGAACCAAAGCTTGCCGACCAACTTCTACCAGCAAGACGAAGCTTCGTATCCCACTCCAACGCACGCGAAACAGCCTCCTTGGGGCTAAATCGATCGTTGCAGCTTCTGTCCACTTGGACATCTTCATTCAGATGAGCCGGCCCTATCTTTCTCGAACAGGATCTTGGGGAATCAGACAATGACCCCGAATCCTTCTTCGCTGCCTGTACTAATATCAATTACTGTCTAACATTGTGTCCCCGGCGGAACAACCTATATACACACCCGGTCTCTCTTAGCGAAGGCGCTCTCGGCGAACAAGATGGCTTCTGGGAAATGGAAATGATGTTCCAGAGCGTGGAAGTGGCTGGATAGATCCTTTCAGTCGCTCTGGAGTAATGGAATGGAGTTGGATGAAATGACAACGGGGAGTAATTGTCGTCGCCTGTGATCGGTGCTGTCCAGGCCTGACAACACCAAATAGCTAGACTTGCGAGTTTTTGCATTCCTATATATCGGACTGTATAATACATAGTAGTAGTACAACTTGACTTTTCCATCACAGTGCCTTTGCGTGACAATTTCGATATGTCATCATTTGTACAGTTGTCTTGCCAGACCAAGCCAATGTTGCCAACACTTGTCGCCAGCCTTGCATCCTATCGATTGCGCGCATCCGCCATGCGTTCGCATAACCCACGCTGACTCCTTGACATGCGATATGACTCCAACAAGGCTGATGCGCAAGACAGTTCCCCCGGCTATTTCGAGCTTGCGAATGATCACACGTGCATTCTTCAATCGTGGTGGCAGGGAAATGCACTCGTCGTTGAAACACAGAGTCAGGGCTAGTGGACGTCAACGACAAGGAGGATTGCGACACGATCAACAGGCAGGCCGGCATGTAACATCATCACACGGACATGACACGGCGGCATGGAGGAAACGCTGCGGCCGTGCTCGGCTTTGGACAACGTTGTCGCGAAGAGCACGAGCAGCATGGCGTCGATCGAGACTCGCTGCTCGCACGGCTTGACAGTGGCAAGCTCGTGCGTGCCGTGTGGCAGACTCGGTATCGTGGTCTAGACGATTGCTTGTCGCGTTGTCCGCGAGCCTTGGGCGATATCGGCGCGTGCGTGTCATGGCGGTCAGGCGTCCTCTTTACGAATGACCGCGCAAACATCCATCCTGCACCATTGAAGGTACCTTCGAGTGAGGACTCCACAGCGCACTCATCACGGCAATGCTGCAGTCGGATCATGCACAGGCGTTCTCCGCGGCGGGAGCCAGTAGGGCAGATGGCGCGATCGCGCGGCTAAAGTTGCTCGGCGGCCACGACGATGGTGGCCAACATGTGCAACCTTAAGACGCTTCACTTATCATCATCAGCCTTACCATAGCGCTGCTTGACTCGAGCGCGGCGCAAAGAAGAAATGTCGGCCGTGCGGAGGGGCGAGATGGAGGAGGTGTGGAGAAGGCGCATGGCAGCTGTGCTTTGCTGCTCACAGACGTTTGCTGTCAGGACCCGTCAGCCACACCGACGATCATAAGACGTCTCTGCTATACGACGGAATCCTGCGCGAGCATGCTCGAAGCTGTCCTTGATCGTGTCACGGATCTCGGCCTACTTGGTCTTGGGATAGGCCGGATGTACACTGTCAGATGACAGTTTAGCCGCCATCAGATTGAGTTGCGTGATGCTTTGGTGGAGGTATACTATATGAGCGGGGAGGCGTCGATAGAAGCACGATCTTCCCGCTCTCCAGACGTGCATGTGCATGTACACTGTACTGTACTGGTCGTGCATGAACGGATACCGAGACAGCAAAGCATCGCGCACAAGTTCTGCAACGCACTTCAAACCGGCCCCTGGAGGTGATAGGAGCCGAGATGTTCTCCTGCAACGAGTCTCATGCGACCATCACAAACCTCCCTCTTCAAAGGGAAGAAGGCTGGGAAATCACGACTTTCGCGCGCGCAGATCGGCGTTCGCATCAGAAGAAAGGATTGTAAAACATGTCTGCACGGACGCATGAAGTCGCTGTGCTTTGCCAA
>Ga0265797_10012549_pt1 | contig 10368 bp, 14 predicted proteins | sample P2T30metagenome_FD_192433 | JGI IMG/M metagenome (GOLD analysis project Ga0265797, IMG submission 192433) | Plant litter microbial communities from East Loma Ridge, Irvine, California - P2 T30 | ecosystem: Environmental > Terrestrial > Plant litter > Unclassified | place: USA: California... | reverse complement strand
GACTTCTTTGCCCACGCGATTACCGTAGCCTTGTCCGTGGAATACGTGTTCTCGAACATCATGTTGCCGGCATGTGTCACGTTAGGCCAGCCCGGAGTCTCACACAGTTCCTCGATGATTTCACCGTCCTTGTAGGTGTAAACCGGAATGGCCGCACTGAACACGTCCGGCGTTTGGATGAGCTGCAGTAGCTCTTCAGGCGAAGCGTCCAACAGCGCCGGGTACTTTTCGCGCACGAACGAAGAAAACGCCGTGTTTTCCTCCAGCGCACCGGTGGTTCCATTGATAGTTACGATGGTGGGGATGTAGCCCGAACCGATGCAGACGCCTTCGTTGGACACTTGAACGTGATGCTCGATACCAAATTTCTCTTTCAGTGCTTTCCAGCCCATGGCTTGCTCCCAGTATATTGTTCGGATGTTGAGGTTCGCGAATGCCGCGGCTTACTTTTTCTTCTTCTTGTCGACCACTTCGTAGCCTGCCTGTTGCAGCGCGCGGGTCAGGAAATCAAAACCGACTTCTGTACCCATCCACTGCACAATAGTCGCTGCTGCCGAGGCTTGCGCTTGCGTGTGACCCGGCACCAGCGTCGCAAGGATAGGCGAGAGGCCATGGACGCGATGTTCGTTGACCGCTTCCCACGACTTCGCCAGAGCAGCTTCTCGTTGACGGTCACGCCAGTCCAGGTCGTGCTTAGTACGGTTGTGGTTAAACCCGCGGTGAACGATATCCTCCGGGGCTTGCTCGACAGTGTCGGTCCCGCCGGCGCCGAGTTGGGGCGTGAACCCTAGCGCCAGGCTCAACTCCAAGAAGGTGGAGAGCTGCGTGTCAGCGCCCTCGGCTTCAGCACGCTGCACTGTCATGCGACTGGCGCCCGTACGTTCGGACAGCTCGCCTTGGGTCAGCCCGAGAGCTTTCCGGCGCTCCGCCACTTGGCCAAGAAGGCTAGCTCGCACGAGTCCAGCTTGATGGTGTAGCTCGTCAACGCGGTCAGAAGTCATGATTGCTACCTTTATGTATTCGAAAAACTCAAAAGATACATAATTGTAGCACGACCAAGCATTTTAGGCAAACAGCTCGTAAACTGTCGTGGGAATTTAGCGTCAGAATGAGACTACTGCGTTGCTACATGAGGTAGGACAACTTATTTGGAGAATGCTATGTGCAACAGCCTGTTCCCTATCAAAGCAATGCAATTTGCTCACCTGCTGCGTGAAATTCCCGAAATCATCAGTGAGTACAATGCCGAGTGCCGCGCAATCCCGTTAGGAGGCGACGACGGCTATAGCCGAGTCGTCCTCACCACGCCGTCTGTTGTTCGAATCGTTCGACAAGAACTGGGTCGCCCGGACTTCCGTCTTCGCTTCGCATTTGCGGAGAAGCTTTTGAAAGTTCCGCATCACGCACTCATGCCCAAGCTAGAAATCTACGCTATAGATGGCGAGTTGCTTGAGGAATGCGACGTCGGCGAGTTGACGGAAAGCCTCAGTCTTGCTGTTGAGGTGGAGCTCATGCACATCCTTCTCATTAGCAAGGGCATTAAGGTCAGCATGCTGTAATCTGTTCACTAAGCGAAGGCTCTTGCCTTCGCTTTTTTCGCCCTCTGCAATGTGAAAAGCCACACCGAAGTGTGGCTTGGAATGCTTGTTAGATGGCCGCTGTCGCTAACTTTTCCAGTGCTGCCTTGGACGGAACCTTGAGCCGTAGAAGCACCTCAGTCCCTTCGATGAACGCATATGGGGTGACTTCAGCCAGGCCCATTGCGCACAGCTGCTCGCAAGCCTGGAAGTTGTCCGCGGAGAGCGGATAGAGGTTCTGCCGCTTAAGACCTCGGACCAGCTGTTGGGCCTGGGGGCTGAGCTGTGTCAGGTCAACAGGTGCGGAACCAGCCTTGGCGTTGAGCCTTTTAGCTGTCTCCTGCGATTCTGCCCACCTGGCAACACGGGCTTGGTAGACCGCTTCGTCGTAGACCCAGGTGTCTTGTACGTTCATGCCGGCGTCGTAGCCAAAAAGAAAGCCTCCAGGGTAGGTGACAACGTCGCCCTTTGAGTCGACCCTTCGCGAAAACGCTGTGAATGCTTCTGTCGGCCGCATGCCTTCGTCCCAGTGATAGACGATAGCGTCGCGGTTTCCTCGCTGACTCAGCCACCAGTTATGGGGTGAGCTATTTCGCCAAACACACAGTTGAACCGTGCCGCCTCGGTAGAGGTCGAAGAGCTTCTGGTCGACCTTACGCAGCAACTCTGCTGGGTTGACGACCGGTACGAAATCCGACGGGTACTTGTTGCGCATTTTTGCTCCTGTGAGATGTCCTTGTGGGGTATAGCGAAGGAAGCCTTGAACACCAGTCCCGCCATAGAAAAACCGCCTGGCGTACCAGGCGGCTCAATCATCAGTATGCGGCAGCATACCTTCGGGACTCTTGTTTATTTTGATAGCGCTCTTTGCTGGTTCGTCGGAGCAGCTTGCTGTCAAATACCGGGTCGCTGACCACTAGCGTTCCATCTGCACGCTCCATAAAGTTACCCCAGTGCACATCGGGGGCGAAAGCGGAGTGGAAGATGAAGTGGTTCAAGTCGTCCATGAACCGCACGAGCGAAGGCGGCATTCCGGGAATGTGGTCAGGGTCGTCCGGATATCGTTTGTCCGGGTTCTTGTTTGCGTAGCGCACGATGCGGCGCGCCAGGAGCCCATTCTCGGTACCGGTCGTCACTTTCTGCAGGCGCTCGAGCTCTAGCAGGTACAGTGTTACCCCTTCAGAGGTCTCGCCCACCTCGCCATGGTCGTGCAGCACTACGGGCTTATGCGGCCCGTCCGGCGCGAAGCCCTCGGTAAGGTAGGCGTAATTTGTCGCATCAGTGGTCAGTTTCAGGACGCGCGTGGGGTCCGGTGTCTCAAAAACTGCACTGAAAGTGCCGCGGGCCAGGGTGCGCGTCTTGGCAAAGCACGGCATGGTTCGGCGAAGGGTCGCAACTTTGCAGTCGTTCAAAGAAAGCACATACATGGAATGTCCTCATCAAAAAATTTAATCTTTGATGTGTAGCGAGGATGAGTTCCTGCGTGCAACACCCGGGCCATGGACCCGGGTTACGGGACCCGTATGAAAGCCAAGCGTTATACTTTGCTCTACCTTTTTTAACTTTCCCCATGAAGAAACTAGCTTTTGCCCTCTTTGCCGTGTTCGCCGGCCACGCTTATGCCGCGCCAAACTTCGTCGACTTTTCGTACGTCGCCCCAAGGACCTATGCCATTTCGGACGAAGAGCTTGTGGCGCGCGGTCTGCCGGTGCCTGCGAACTTCACCTATGTCCGTCGCGTTGTCGATGGCCAGGGCGAGCACGTTCTTGAACTTCAGCGGGAGGAAAAGGAGTCAGACTCGAACCCGGGTTCGGGACGGTTCGAGTTTACCCGGCTTAAAGCAACTTACTTTACCAAGGTCGGCCGCGGTTGGATTAAAGAATGGACGGTGATGGACTACGTCGACTGTCCTGACATGGATGTCGATGCAGACTTCTTCTACAAAGCCATTACGGTGACCGACCTCAACCGTGACGGGGTGGCTGAGGTTTCGCTTCCTTACCACCTGTTCTGCGGTACCGGGGTTGACGCGCATTCCGTGAAAGTCATCATGCGCGAAGGGGTGTTGAAGTACGCCGTGCGTGGTGAAGCCGACGTCGTGCGTCAGCGAGGTATCCGGTCGACATTTGGCACTCGTGTTTTCGACAAGTCGCTCGACGCTGCGAACCTCGTATCTTACAAGTATCACTTGGATAAGGTGTGGACAGCAGCTCTGGAAAATCGAGCGGTGAACTAAGCGGAGCGCCCGGGAGACCGGGCGTTTTTCTTTCGCATATCACAAGAAAAAACGCCCGACTCGTCGGGCGTTGAATAAAGCGGCTTGCAAGTACAAGCGGTCAGGTCTATTACTTCAAGTCGTCGACGTAGAGCAGCTCCCAGTCATCCGGACGAACTAGCTCTCTGCCGTTCCTGTCAAAGCAAACTGCGGCGGCCACCGCATCGAACAGGCTAGCCAACTCGCGCGAGGCTTGTTCGTTCTCGTGCCAGGAGCATTTTCCGATGACCTTGATACCGATGAACACCTTGATGTCATCGTCGTCCTGGCCGTCATCTTCGGTAATGTAGACGCTGTCCAGTGCGCTCAGGCCGAACATCGCCAATTGGTCTTCTAGAGAGTTCCAAATGCGCTCAGCTGCCTGCGTATCCTCGACCAGCTGTTTGAAGCTTGTTCTGTCTTCGACAAAGCCCATGCTCTCGAAAGTCATCACCTTCGGAGAGAGCGGCGCGGGCTGTTGCGTAGCAGGCTCGATAGAATAGACTTCACCCATCGGTGCGGAAGCCACTTTAGACGCAATCACTGCTGGTGCTTCCGCGGCTGCTTGCATGACTTGCCAACTGTTGTGGCCGTGTAGCTGGGCGACCACATCCAGTGCTTGGCGATGTGCGAGGTCCACGCCGTGGTCAGCAAATACCCGGCGGACGATTTTTGCCTGAGATTTTGGGGTTGGTTCGCGATGCATGTTAGTTCCTTTGCAATGCACGAAAGTGCCTGCTGCAGACCCTCTTAGGGTAGGTTGGATTGCCCTGATTATCGACCAGCACTTTCGTGTTGAAAGGGAAGGTGGGATAGTTGTTGCTCGATTTGGCCAAGTCTTACGACCAGGGCGGCTAGCATCGAGCGGCTACACCCGTATAGCGAAAAGTTTTGAATAACTACGCCCTCAGGACTTTCGCTATACGCAACAGATTTTTTATCGAGGACAACATGACTACTGAACCCTATGTGATGAGCGGCTTGGCCGCACTAATGCTCGGCCCGTTTGTTTGGTTCGCTTTTGCACAGATTTTTAGCAGCATTAAGGGCCGGCGCAGAGCAAAGAAGCGCGCCGCGGAGAAGGCAGAGCGGCGTCGCAACTTCCAACGCAGCATCTACCCTGCACTGATGCTAGCGCCTAACCCTGGCTGTGGTAACGCCCCAGCAATCCCGACCACGCTGGACTTGAACGAGTCTCTGGAGTCTGACACGACTGCGCTGATGACTTGCCAAGTACTGTTGGACGGTGAGGAAGTACACGGCTGGTGGAAGTCCTGGTTGGAGGCTCGATTCGGTAGGCGGATTCGCCGGCTGGCCGATGTCGAGCGTATCGCACAAAGCTATGCCCACCAAGAGTGGCTCATCAAGTTCGTGCAGCCCCTGCAGAGCATGGTATACCAGCGCCATGCAGATGGTCAGTGGAACCTGGTCAGAGTAGGTCAGGGAATGTTCTAAAGCCGCAAGCTAATTAGCAGCCCCTCCTCGTGTACGCGACGGTGGGGCTTTTCTTTGCTTGCGGCGGGGCTAAAACCAAATGCTTCACTTCAGCGCGCTTTCGTGCAGAGCTTCAGTGTTCCTTAAGGCGACTTTTCGCTATATGCAGGAACACTCAATTTGAAGCTTCTATTTTTTGAAAGGATGTCCGAGTGAAGAAAGTAGTTTTTGCAGCTGCACTGGCAGCAATGATGTCGTCGGCGTTTGCTGCAACCGACGTAACTCCCAAGATTCTGGACCTGCCGGTCAAGCAGGGGGGCATGAAAATCGTCAACAAGTTCCAAGCCGTCGGCGGCTTGAAAGGCTGGGTGCTTCAGGGCGGCGGTCAGAACTCGGTCATCTATACGAGCGCGGATGGCAAATACATCTTCGCGGGTGCCTTGGTTGACGAAGCTGGCAAGAACCTGACCGAAGAGTACATCGCCAAGTACGCACCGAAGCCAGAGCTCAACAAGTTGTACTCCCGTCTCGAATCGAGCGCATACTTCGTCGAAGGCGCGAAAGGCTCTGCGGTAAAGGCCACCATCTATGCATTCCTGGACCCGAACTGCGTGTTCTGCCATCTGGCATGGAAGGCATTCCAACCGTATGAGAAGGCTGGCCTGCAAGTACGTTGGGTGCCGGTTGGCTTCCTGAAGCCCGACTCTCTGCCGAAAGCTGCTGCACTGCTGGAGTCGAGCGACCCGGGCGCCGCGATGGCCAACCACGAGAAGACGTTCGAACCGGCAACGGAAACTGGCGGCATTCAGCCGGTTGAAAAAATCAGCCCTGAAACCGCCAAGAAGCTGCAAGCCAATGCTCAGCTGATGAACGAGTTTGGCTTCGGCGGCACCCCGGCCATCGTCTACAAAGACAAGAACGGTAAGGTAAGCGTCAAGCCGGGCATGCCGCGCCTGTCGGACCTGCCTGAGATGACCGGCATCGCTGAGCAGCCACAGACCGACCCGGAGCTGGCTCGCTTCCGCTAACCGTCGTCGTGCAGACCGCTCAAGTGCCCAGCGGTCGTTAAAGTATGAAGGCAAGGCTTGCTAAAGGCCATGTCGGGCCCGTGCGTGCACCCTCGAGCGAAGTTGGGTGTTAAGAACCGAATATCGCTCTGGACAGGCAACAGCTGTTCGAAAAGGGAGTCCTTCGGGGCTCCCTTTGTTGCTCCGAGAACAATTATCCTCGGCCGATTAGAAAGTAGATTACTTCCGCCCAAGACACCAAGGCAAGCCATCCGTAGAACTTTGCCATCTCTTGAACAAACTCAGCAGTTGCGTCCAAATCGCTTTCCCGCACTTCCCATCCTCGCTGGTCGCTGTACCAGCGGGCCGCATACTCAGTTTCTTCCTTAGTCCACCAGGTCCGTCGGGCGTACGCATACGAAAACACGAGAGCCGAGGCTATTGCAAGAATCTCCCCCCATGGCAATGTTTCGGCGGCCATAACAATCCCCTCACTGATGCAGTGAACTCAGTGTACTGCAGGCGGGCTCGAAGAAAAAGCCACACCAGAGGTGTGGCTTGGTTACAGCGTTATGCGCTGTAAGTAAATCAGTTGCTGAGCTGGCGCTGCCAGGAGGGGAGAGCGCGCAACACAATTACACCTCGCGGTGCAGACAGACTTGCAGGGTCGTAGGTGTCGTGCCACCACACGCCGTCCAGGTCGGTTTCGTCTTCGACATAGAACGTGGCCACAAAGTCCTCGGCAGCAATCGCATCTGCCTTGAAGCGTAGTCGTGCCGACATTGCTTCGGTCGCGTCAGGCACGGAGACCTCTTCAATGCTGGCGTCTTCCAAGTCGGCGGCTTCCGTTTCCGCATCCTCACGGCTGTCGAGCAACTGGAACCGCGTCTCGTCGTATTCGCTGTCGAGGTACGACAACTTGAACTTTGACCGCATCTCCAGATAGCCTTTAGCAATACCCCACTCAATGATGGCATTGCGGTGAACCTGGGTCATCTCGTGGTAGTCTAAGAATGCTGCGCCTGGGCGAGTCAGGTGCCAGGTGGGGTGTCCACCAAGCTTTACGATGCTGCACCAGTCATCCGGGCATTCCGACACGCTTAGGCCCGTACCTTCCTGGCTGGAGCCGTGCGTGTTCTTGTCGGCGGCGTCAAAGCTGCCCACGTGCCAGACGTCTGCTACGTAATACAGCGGCATGGATGTGATTGGGTGTCCCGACGAAAGCATGTTGTCCTTAAGAAAATTAACTCTTTAGGTATAGCGCCCGTCACCCATAAGAAAAGCCACACCGAAGTGTGGCTTTGAATAATGCGAAGTGGCTTAGTCGCCGCGGTAGTTGTTAGCCCATGCGCTGCATCGAGCGATAGCAACCAAGAGTGCGATACCAGAAACCACGGCCGACAGTAGCAGTCGCTCCACGCCCGTGAGGTTCGGGAACACGAAAGGCATTGCAACGTACAGCACCAAGAACAGTGCAAGTGCTGCATACACAACAACATGGGACAGTACGGACATTTTGCGGTCGAGCGACATATAAGTTCCTTAAAGAATTGAGGGTTGCCTAAGTTGGACCAGCACGACAACAACTGGGCAGGCATCGGGAAATGCGCTAGCACTAGGGTCGACATAGCCGGCCTTCCCGGTATAGGGAGCACCAAATCTGTGCAGTACCTGCGTGCGGACTTGACGTAAAAAGCCGCATGAAATGCGGCTTGTGGAATTACGGTACAGCTGGTTCTCAGCAGTTGTGGACGGCGGGGCGCGGCTACCGCGCCGGCCGGCGCGACACTTCCTGTACTGCGAGCGCGAACTCGACCACTTCAGCGGTGTCGACCTTGATGCCCGACATCGCAAAGCTGACATCGTCTTTCAGGTGCAAGTTGCCCAAGTCGGTTTCGAGCTCGCAAGCGTTCTCGGGCAGGGCGTAGTTGAGAGCAGCTGTAGGATGGTCGACGATATTGTTCCTGTCGAAGATACTTCGACCGTTAATGTAGCCAATTTTGCCTTCGCAGGTGACTTCGATGACGATGAGTCGCATGAGTATGGTTCCTTCTCTAATTAGTTCTAGGGGCCTGAGGAATGTGTAGGCATTTCGCACTGTGAAGAATTCCAAACGTATCTGAAATAGTCACTTCGACGGCAGCGCTATACCAGGCAACTCGTTTTATTGCCCCCTGGTATTCCCTGCATGATTGTCTCTGCCCTTCAAAAGCTGCGTCTGCGGCTCGCTAGTTCGATTGACGCCTTTGAGGTCGAATCGCACATCCTCACTCGCTTGAACCGAACCGCCGAGCCCCCCGCACACGCGCTCGTGCTAGGGCGAACGAGCCAGGGCGTACGACAACTCTTCGAATTGCTGGGGAGACGCCTGACTGGGTGTGTTGTGCTGCTCACGCTAGTGGACGACGAGATTCCGGGGTGGGCTGAAGCACCCTATGAAGGTGAGTTCCTTCCGAGGAACGCAACTAAGTCCCATGGGATGAGCCTCTCTGATGTTCTCCATGAACGACCTGCCGGGATATTCTGCCTGGAGTTTCCAGCAGCCCTTTTCAACGGCCAGGACCACCGGGCCAGTTACGTGCAAAGAGGAGTTAGTGAAGAAATTCGGCGGATGGTGTGCACGACCGGCCTGGGAAAGCCGGCCACACCCGCTGGCCGCATAACACTTCTCGTCGAGAACGGCCAGGACGTCCTGGCGGACGACGCGCTGTTCATGTGCTCGCGCTTTGGGCGTCACGCCAACTGCGCGCTCGTAGTGGCCCAGCCGGCGCCGACACCAGCTGGCGTTGACTTTCAAAAGACCGCGGATTTCACGGTTGCCGTCGGTGGTCAGCCTACTGCTCCCGGCATCGTGGAACCTATGCTCAATCTGCCGGCAGGTAGCGCGATACGGCTCAAGCCGGGGCAGGGGTGGTGCCTTGACAGGCGCGACATGAAGACTTCTTTCTTCCAATTGGCCCAGTGCGAGAGGCCTAAGTAAGTACTAATTGGGCCTCGAGGATAACGCGAGTTGCTACAGAAGCTATCGCCCTGTGAGGTCTTGCGGTACCCCTTGCCCTTGAGGCATACAGAGCCTGGTTCGTCGGAACCAGGCTCTTTCTTTTGCGCCCGAGATAGAAAAGCCGTCCAGGCCAAAGGCGAGGACGGCTGAATTTGGTGGTGCTTAGCGAGCCCAGGGACCTTTTCCCATTAGGGCATCACCCATGTTCTGGAGGAACTCCGACGATTCCGGTTTAGGGGTGTGCAGAACTGCCGACTCGCGGAACACTAGGGTGACTCGTTCTTGCCCGGAGGACGCCTGTGCAGCTGTTCCGTGGTCCGGAACAAAAGAGACTACGCGATTGGACTGGTCGACGTAGCCAAACAGCGCGCCTTTGGCGTTTAGCAGGTCGGCCAGCAAAGCGTTTGCATCTTCTCGCGAAGGAATAGCGCTGCTCGTTTGCTTGATGACGTTCATATGTGTGTGTCCTGTGTAATGTCGATAGAGTGTTTTGGTTCTTCGTAGTGTAGGCAAGAACAGAAAAACCCGGCCAAGGGGCCGGGTGGGAATCAATGTTGCGTTACGCGTGAACAGTGAAGTCAGAACACAGCGTATCCCGTCGTATCGAACAACGGAACGTCGAGCCATCGTCACACAATGCAGAGAAAAGCTTACTGCGACCCCATTCGAGCACACGGAATCGACGAACTTCCACTACGTTTGGGTCGCGGCCGTATCGCAGCGGGTTAGCGAACTCGATGATGTTCCCGACGGTGACGGTGCGCTTCTTCTTTTCGTGATAGGCTTGGACGCGTTCGCGCCAGCCTTGCACGTATTCGAATTCACGATTGAAAGCGAACTCTTGCGCGGGCGTCAGTTTTTTGAACATGCGCTCCGGCATGCCGCACGCCACTGGGCCATCTGATTCAGTCATGGCTTTCCAAGAGAAGTCTCCATTGCGACGACTCGTGATGATGACGAGCGCAGTTCGATAGGACTGGCCGCTCAGAAGGTCAGTGATGGCCAAAATGCCGTAAACGCCACCTGGGCCGGGCGCCAGGTCTTCGATTTCGACCTTGCGAACCTTTTCACCCTGTTCGTTTGTGCTGTGCCATA
>Ga0265797_10012547_pt1 | contig 10370 bp, 10 predicted proteins | sample P2T30metagenome_FD_192433 | JGI IMG/M metagenome (GOLD analysis project Ga0265797, IMG submission 192433) | Plant litter microbial communities from East Loma Ridge, Irvine, California - P2 T30 | ecosystem: Environmental > Terrestrial > Plant litter > Unclassified | place: USA: California... | reverse complement strand
GCGAACTTGTCGCCCATGAGGACTCTTAGAAGGCATTCGGTGCGGATGCCGTGGAATGCATAGTGAGATGTCAGGTATAGCCCTGGGGACTATCAAGAAAATTTCGCTGCTTGCACTGGTCGGTGGCTTGCACTACTGGGGAAATCGCGGAGCCAATTGCGCTACCCCACAAAGTTCAGGATGGATTTATCCGGCGTCGCTTGGGGCCCGTGTACGTCTGTGCTATGCGCTGATAGGCGTTGCGATTCTGGTGACATTCAAACGCTGCGCCACAGGATACATGCCAACATGAACAATGTGTATGGCACAATTGAATTGGATCGCTTGAGATGCCTCGAGCAGCGAGCAGCACTTGATGACGTTGCTTGTGTTGTCAATAGGAGTCGGGCGCCCTGCCCGCCTGTGCTGATTGGATGAGCCATACTTGAGACGTGGTGGCTTTGGTTTGCTTCTCCTCAACATCAGCCAAAACCATCTCTGTGCGTGGTTTAAGGTTGCAGAGCTCGGTGGTTTTCATGCTCCTCTGCGCCTCCGGCCGAGCGCGCCAATTATGAGTCACATTTATTGTCATTGCGTGGAAAAAGGCAGTCGCAAAATCAAGTATCAACAGCTTGCTAGTACGAATGAGTGTGACTGCGGTTCAGCTGCCAGCAAAGCAATATGTAGACGGGCGACAGAGCAGCCCATCTCGTACTCTGTGCTTTGATCGTCACTGACACCGAGAGTGCGGAAGAGGTGACGTATGTCAAGATCGGCAGCACTCTGCTAGCGCTGAATGTATCTTACATAATCGGCGAAATGATCTTTCCCTTCATTAAGACATAACATCAGGCCCATGCACGTATTCTCCGCTATGAACACGGTTCGAGATAGCTTGAGAATATCTTGTTTAATACTACATCACGAACCTCGGCTTACGTTCGTTGGTATGCAACAGCAAAGTTTTCACCAAAGAAATACCAGGACATATAACAACCAATCTTTGGCAGCCGTAAAGTTTCACTGAACGGAAGATTAACAGTTCTAGATTCACTATCTTCTCGACCACAAACGTTTATGTCTAGCTGCACTATTGGCCGCTCTCAGCTGATCCATCCACTTCTTGTTTTGGTATCAGCAGGTGGGCTGATGTTCATCTTCGCACCGCCTCCTGCGTGTGCCCAGCTGTGTCGTGCTGGTGCCTATACTCTAATACGTCCGATAGGAAATACAAGATGACTCGTCACGATCGAGAGGACTGGGTTCGCTCACCGAATGTGCCACAAAGTTTTTCATAGTTGTATCCTCGCTTGGCAACCTTAGAAATCTTCCGCCTCGTTTCTCGATATCTCAAAAAGAAGATCGTCCAAGGAGCTGGAAGAATCAATCTGACAGGTTGCTATGGTGGAACGGTGGGGAGAACAAGCATTTTCTGCGTCTGGAAGTCAACACGCGAGGCGATTGTGTCAGATGTCTTGCCGCATGGCTATGAGATCACATGCTGGATATGGAGGCCTCATCGTGTAGAAATTCTTCATTCCACTAATGCTGAATATTGGATGGCGAGGGAAAAGGTTTGGACCGTTGGCTTATTACCGAAACAACGATAAGAAGACGGACTGCGTGGGAATACTTCGTGGTGGTTAACACCCAAAGGCTTATACCTCTGGAAGCTACTGGAGACAAAACTTATAGTCCTTAGCTCACTCGTACTTAAACTTGGAGGCAAATTGCTTGCAAGAGAAGCGAAGCCCGGCGTATGGTGCAGAGTTATCGGATTAGACTCCTTGGGGGCAGCGGCAAGAATACGTTTGCGCATCTTGCTCTGTGACTTAGCGGGAAGAGATAAGAAGTCGACAAGGCGGGCTGGTGTGGCTATCTTGGAAGGGAGTGCTCAGTTGCCTTAGAAGATCATTGTGCTTGTTGGGCGAAATTCTCCTAGGCAAGGTTCGGCTCGACTTTGCTTTAGTACTCAAGATTTACGAGGAAGAAGATTACAAGTGTATTGTATTGGAGTGTTGACCATATACTGATGACAGAGAGGGTTGCTCTCCATACAAAGGTAGAGAGTAATAGATTATAGGCCTTTAGAAAAGCTGCGCACGCAATCATATATAACTGAATGCACTCGTCTCCTTCACTTTTTCTTTGTTGGTCCAGATGGGACTACCATCGCTTACTGTTACAGTGAATCCGTAATTATAAGTGATGCAGGATGATATTTCACTTATTGGCGAATTTCTACAAAAGAAAAACAAACGTGAGAGTATCCAGGAAGCAACCGTAATAGCAGGTGATTGTATAACGATAGAAGTGTCTACTCTGCCTACTCACATCACGTTGTGGATTCGATTAGAGCTAACAAATCTGTTCCTTCAATACGAATTTAGGTGCGTTGAACTTGCCCTGTTGATTATCTGCTGACAACTTCACGAGCCACTGCACACGTATTGGGAGCTGCAGTCTGGAAAAGCATGTACATAGCTCATGAAACAAAGGCGCTGATAGAACAGCAATACGATATCTCAAGGGCGTTCTTGAGTCAAGTCAATCACTACATTCATTGTCCCAAATAGCCAGGAGTTCGTCTAAGTAAGCGTTCCGCGGGCGTCAACAGCTACTCGGGTAGCATACCGAGAGTTTACTATTTAGGTTACCAATCGAAGAGAATAGTGGAGAAAGTGATCAGCACGGCATGCACGGCGTGCTATTTTACTACCAGACTCGTGTAGCGTGCTAGCTTCTACCCATGGCACGGAACCAAGCGAACGCCGAAACCACCAGTCATAGGTATGCAATTATCATTCACAGATAGAGCGGAGAACAAGCCGGCGGTCGAAGAGTTTTGCTACAATGTGCTCATAGGCGATTCGGTAGATGAGCCGCTTCGAATTCGCACTGTCATCGGATAAGCTGAGGGCTAAGCAGTGGCCCAATATTTCAACGTGCTAGTTCGCCACCGATGGTTGTAAGACATTGTACCTCTCATATCAGCTACGAGATACCTTCAATACACGCACCCTCGGTAATTGCATTACTAGGTCGCTGCTTTCCTCGCAACCTGTTTCTACCACTATGGCGCCGCAAACTTCGATACCCCCAGCTGCCAACGTGCTTGGCACCATTGGCACAATATGTTGGTGCGTCCAATTGGTACCTCAGATATACAGAAACTGGAGAACCAAGTCTACTGTGGGACTACCCGAGTCCATGATGCTTCTATGGTCTATCAGCGGTGTACCCTTTGGTGTGTATGCCATTACACAGCAATTCAACATCCCTCTCATCGTCCAACCGCAGTGCTTCTGTGTGTTGTGCGGTGTGAGTTGGGCGCAGTGTCTTGTATATAGCAGGTAAGTTCCGGTACTAAGACGGTCATGCCTTTCGAAAATGCAAAACTGACAGAAACTAGGAAATGGCGGACCTGGACAGCCTCGCTCCTGCTATTGTCGCTTCTGATTTGCTTTGCAGGGATAGAAACCGGGCTTGTATATGCTATTCGAAAGCCATACTCGAGAGGTCTAGAATGGCCAGTCTTATTGATTGGCATTGTCGCTTTCCTCACCCTTATCGCAGGCTATATGCCTATCCCATTTGAGCTGCTCAAAAGACGAGGTCGCGTTGTGGGTATTGATTTCATATTCTTGGCCATCGACTGGAACGGCGCATTCTTCTCTCTGATGGCTCTGGTAACCCAGAACGAGTTTGATGTGCTCTTTGGCACGATGTACGCACTATGGTATGTGCTAGTTAACGAACAATCATTCGGAAAGAAGACTAATGGCGTGTAGCTGCGCGATCGAGATGAGCATGGTTGCTTCACACATGATTTGGTTAATCCGAACTCGTGGGATCCGTAAGCGCGCAAAAGAAGCCGGAGAAACTTTCGATGAGTTCGAAGAGGGAGCCGAATGGCAGGCCAAGGGTATTGATATTGAGGAGAAGGTTAGGCACTTCTTTTCAAAGAAGAGTACCGCTGAAGAGGATGGACTTCCTGTCATAGGTGTTGCAGACGCACTCGCGAACCCAGAGGAAGTAACTCCGAAGACAGTGCCGAACGCAGTCGTATGATGTCAAGATGGAGAATACGAGATTTCCTCGCCAAACGCCAACTTCTACATTGAAAGAAAATACTTGCGATATGGCGTTACGTTTTTTGTGCTTCGATATAGACGTGCTAGGCCGGATTGTGGTCTTTGCAGCAGGCGCCTATTGCTACACGCGGAAAGGGTGTGCAGGCCGTCGTATCGGCCACCTCATTATCACAATCGAGGAACAAGTCACGAAATAGTGATCGCGATTATTTTTTACTTGCAAGAAAGTCGTGCGGAGATGTCGCAAAAGGTGATACCACGACGCTTAAAAGGCTAGGGCGGATCTGATTATGTAACAACCGGCATGGGAATCAAACGCTGGGCCGTGCTTCGTCACCATCACTCTAGCACAAAACACGATTAATTCATGAACATTAAGATTCTATTAGGCTAATCGTCTGTACATAGGTGGAAAATCGAAGACAGCGCTTAAGCAACTCCAGTGCTGCGCGCACTCTGTCTGCGGTGCATCTCGTATCTGTTTTCACCTCCCGGAACGCCACGCACTACACTGCCCCTGCGAGAAGTGGGCATCGAGCCTCCTTGTTGTGCCAAAGAGTTTGCGCGAGAACCGTACATGCCTGGAAGGCTGCTGACGCGACGACCACCAGTCTCGTCGCGAGCAGCACTGAGTTGCTGGGCAAAAGGACTGCGCTTCCTGAGTTCAGGGCCCTTCCAGTAGATAACGTAGACCGAGACTACTAGAAGGAGAGATATACCGAAGAGAATGGTTGAGGCATATGCGAGATGCAGATCTCCGCCGATGTTCTGGAAGAATGGTGTGGCGGGGAGCGTGAGGACACCAGCGAGGAAATCACGAGCCCAGCCGTTACCACCAGTCGCCGACGCTGAGTATGGACCGTAGGCGCATATCATGTAGTCAATGGTGGCCATGTAGATGGCGTAGTTGGCTATTCCAATGATTGCTGATCCGACTAGAGATCCCATCCAATGAATTGGTGGGCCAGTGCTCGTCCAAGCGAAGATGATAAGGCCGATAGGAAGGCATGGAGCAGTGTACAGCAACCACCAGAGGCGGGCCTCGTATTGGGAGCGCTCATCGTCGGGATGATCACGACGGAGGCGCTCGTTACGCTTGATGGCTGGGAAAAAGGAGAACCAGGCGATGAAGTAGCCAATGCCGATGGCGACGAAAGTCAGTCCAATGGCGAAGGGTGCAAAGTTCCACTGAGCGTACACAAGCGCATAAGACTGCAAGAACATGAAGATGATGGCATCAGAGAAACCGGAAAGTAGGGAGAGGACGAGCACAATGGGTTCCGTAACGAACATGCGGAACGGACGCACCCAGGTAACGAGAATCTCGTGTACACTGAAGCGCTCTTTGAACGTCTTGAGCTCGTTGGGTCCCCAAATGTTGTTTGGCTTGCCGCTCTTTTCGCCTTCTGTACGGCGCTTCTTGGCAATGCGGTCCATGAGGACTGTTGTACGGGTCTCGGGGACGAAGATGGCGTGAGCAATTTGGACGGCGCCACCAAATATTAACTGAATCCAGATATTCCACCTCCAAGCGAGAAACTGTTCGACGAAACCACCCACAATGGGGCCTAGTACGGAACCACCGACGGAGGAGAAGACGATGAAAGCGACGGCGTATTGTTGATTGTCACTGAAATTATTAGTAAGATAACGCAAAGAATGTGTGGTGTACTCACGGTTCCCACATGTCAGCCACCATAGCAAGAGTTACGGAACCACCGGCAGTGGAGAGACCACCGAGCGTACGAAACGCAAGAATGGTCCCAAAGTTGGGCGCGATGCCCACAGGAATTTGCCATATGTTGACAAAGAACAGACTGAGCTGGAGGATAGGCCATCGTCCTAGCTCTTCACTCCAAGGCGCCCAGAGCTCACAACCGAACGCGTAGGCGATGAGGAAGAGAGCCGCACCCAGACGCGCCGCCTGGGCACTGACGCTGAACTCCTCTGAGATACCCGTCACAGCGTTGCTGTACAACGACGTGTTGAAGTTCATGCTGACCTGGACCATGAAGACGATGCTAAGAATGGTCCACTTCTTCCATGTTGGAAAGCAAAAGCCAAGCTCGTCGTAACAGTCTTCCTCGGTGATTTCATAGCGGTCGTAGGTGCCGTACTTCTCGTAGTGTTCCTTGTCGGCAGCAGTAAGCGCATGATCGGTAGGATTCTCAGCGTGATGGTGGTCGCCGTCGGAAGCGCTCTTCTTTTCGGCGTCGCCAGCCTCGTTCTTGCTGACAGTGTCTGCATCGTGGATGTCAGGCCTAATTTCTGCCGCGGAAGCCATGTTGTCGACAACAATGCGCTTGGGCAGTGATCGGTTGAGAGTGGTCAACCTGGGGGACTAGTTGCGGGGACCGGATCCAGGAAGCTGGGGTTGAATGAGAAAATCTAGACGTCACACAGGCGGAGGAAACAGCTTATAACACAGTGCAGTGCATGTGGAGGCGGAGGTGCACGCTCCAAAGCATGCAGTGCATACTGTGCGCATCACAGGGCACGCGCTCGAATCCTCGAGACGTCATATCGCATCTTTCACGCTGACAGGGCTTTGGCGCTATGGCGCGTTCGTGCTGGAGGCCGTTGGAGATTGGCCCCAGACCTCTTAGACTAGGCAATGTAGCATTAAAAATGGGTCGAATGCTAAACAGACGTTGGTCGAAGCGAAGACGTTTTTCGTATCCAACAAGAGGCGCGGGTTGTGTTGCCGTCCTTCACTCGCTACCATATGCGACCTGTCGCGCTACGTCATCCGCGACTCCATTGCATGTTTTCCAAGGGCATGTCCCCATGGCATGAAGCGTTCGCGACAGCACAACTTGGCTTTTAAGCCTCCAACATAAGCCCCCGCCCTTCTTCCAAGCATCAAAGAAGGCACACCAAGCTGTGCTGATCGCTCTTGCCAAGCTGCGCCACGCGTCTTAGCCTGTTTATCGAAGTTTAGACGGCCACCCATGACGTCAGCCCGGCTCCCGTCTCGAACGCTGAACGCCTTGCTGTCGCGCCTCGCGCCTCGCCCCATGGCACGACTCAGCCCTCCGCGGCCTCTCCACCACCGATTTCTCGATCCACCTCCGACCTCCCCCGACTTCAGCACGTGGGGCATGCCAGTTGCTGACTTTTAAAACGGAGCGCACGCGACATCGCGCTATAGTGGCGGTCGGTTTGCCTGTTCTGGACAGCCGCGGTGGCTCCGAATGGCCCACGCGTGCTTCGACTTCTGCGCGGGATGAGGCTCAAAATTTGCAGACGAACGCATCCAGTAGCGCACGAGGAGCGAGGATTTTTACGGCCCGATGGTTCGAGACTGCAGAGTCGGTGTCCGACCGACTAATTCGGCACATGCGCTGAAGTATGGACCCATTCAATGTGGAGTAAGGTACCGTTGACAGTCTGTTGAGTAAACCCATTGCCAGATCTTGCAAAACCTGCTGATGTGTATACATGGGATTACTGATCGTATATAATCAATAATACATCTATGCGACTCCAAAAGATCCACAGAAACCTGCATCGTCCGACCACCAAGATGCGACCCTTTGAACTACCCAGTCGAAACCGACCGATGGGTTGTCCTGTGCACTCTAGATGGCATCCCGGCGGCAGAATACACCGCCTCTGCAGCAAGGTACCTGCATGCTTCAGTCTGTAGCAGATCCCGTCCTTCGTGGATACGTCGCGTCCTTGGCACATTGCCATGCACATCCACATGGGTCAGCACTACACTCCATTCCATTCCGGATGCATCACCTTGGTAAAGTTTTTCCAGATCTGATGATCCGCTGCCTGCTCCCCTGTCGCCCAATCTGCATCGTTCTCTAGTTGTTGAAGGAACTCTTGTTCCATCTCTTTTCTCCTCTCCTCCCCTTCTTCGTTCCAATCCTTAGACATCTTAGTAGACTCCTCCTCCGATGCTTGTTGCTTGGTCTCTATCAGATTGAACTTGGTCTCAAATACAGCTCTCAATTCTGGGGGTAGTATGTCGAACAAACCATCCTCTACTTTGGCCCAACCATGTTTTGTAGTTGCTGCATGTATTGTCCATTCACCTGGTTTCGTAAATACTGAACCACAGTCTACATTTGGACACTGGAAAGCATTATTCCTTCCATCGTCGAAGTGGTATCGATCCAAAGCTTCGATAACAAGGGGCCAGAATGCACGTTCCTGGAGGACCCTTCTCTTGAAAAGGAAGTAGCTTTTCTCAAAATGCCCGACTATTCCACGAAATCGTCGTCCAGGCACCAGCACTGCGTCCTGCTTGTCTTTCGACACGAGTTCCTCCCAGCCTCCACCCTTCAGAGGCCGATAGTGTGCTCTCCTGCATTCTACGTTGTAGAAATCGCTGTAGGTGCCATTGTTCCAATAACGTCCTTCTCTCTCCTCCACGGTGGATATTTCTGCAACGATATTCCTCGGACAAGCTTGTATCAACGCTTTCAAGCATTCCGGCACATTTCCAGCTCCCTCTAAGTCTATTGAGGACATTATCTTCTGGTGGTTGAACACCACGCTCTTAATCCTTGGACATGTCTTCCTCAAAGTAGTCCACATGATATCCACCACATCTTGCCGTACATCTTCAGAGCTGAACGTATCATTCGCCTCGTGTTCTGGCCAAAGCTCATCGTGCAGACAGTGGCATTCAATCTCTACGTTCTGTACGTGGCGAAGAAATGAAAGGTCGTGATGAGTACGTCCAGCATAGCCACCTCCCAATAGCCAGTCAGCAGATAGGAGGAACGAGGCGCTTGGGCTTGCCCAGAACAGTTTCGAAGATTCTATGCGTAGCGTGGAAGATACACGCATGAGCTGCCATAGGGTTGACGCTGGACAACAAGAAAGAATGCGAACCTGTAGCTCGGCAGGAAGCCTTTGGAAATGGGGGAAGCTACCGAGCGAGCGTTGCGACGGGTTGCTGGTGTCCTGCTGCTTCACGTATGCCGGGAAGAATACACGTTTTTCGCATTCCCAGGTCATCCTAAGGTCCCAATCCAGAGGCTGTCTCCATGGAGGTTGAGGGAGAACGGTAAGCAGATTACAAGTCCTTGACGGATGTATCGTCATGGTGAAAGTCTTTTGCCGAGGTTGCGAGTTTTGATATTACTAAAAATGATCACTGCCTACACGTATAGGTGGTGTGAGGCCGCCAATAAGATTTCAACACCGAATTAGGCCTTAGCGCCCATGACTGGGCGCCTCCAGCTCTTACTGATGAAGCGACTTTCGTTGCTCACTTCTCGCACCAATGAGGCAGAAACTCGTCGCTCTACAAAGTAAGGCGATGCCCAATGGTTCATACACACTTGCAGGATAATGGACCCCTCAAGCGAGTGGATTCATGGTCTACTCGTCAGCGCTCCTGGGATTTTGGCCTTTTCTGTGTACGTCGCTGTGTGGTCATACAACTGATGACATGGACGCAAACGAGTTCAATCGACCAAAAGATGGAGTGAAAATGCCAGTGAGCGTCGCGACTAGGGCTTTTCGCGTGGTGGTTGACTCAGTAGTACGCGCGGTCAAACGAGTTCATACGTGACCCTATCATCCAGGTACCGAGACCTCATTCTAGGCAAACGCTCACTCACCGAACAGCCCTCCTTCACTCGTAGTTGTTCTGTTTGTACTACTGTACCTCCATCATTGTCCTCATTCCGAAGTCCTCTCACGAACAACTCGAACTCGAACCCACTGCCTTCCAGGTTTATCCATCAAACCACAACCACGACAGGACCTTCACCCAGCAAATATGCGTCTCTTCATTCTCTTCATAACTTTTCTTTCGGCTGCAATCACTAATACACGATAGAGTCACTATCGAGCCATCCTCAATTCGCTTCGACGTTTGCCCCGACGGTGCGCCTAACCATGGGCGGAAGTTTTATTGCTTCTTCTACAGGCGCGTCTCACACAGTAGATCTATCAGTGATGCGACACTGACTCGAACTAGCACTGGTCACTGTGAACCCACGGCTAGATCCCTCTTCCTCCACGGCTCGGTTGGCAATCTTGCGACCAATCCTGCGACCATTGGCTGGAACGTGAGTACTGTTGGCATGTGCCAAATCTCGATATAGTTTTTCTAACTGACAATGAAACAGGACAAGATTAAGTCTGTCGATTGCCGCTGGGACCAATTGTGAATATCAAGTAGGCAAGGCCATTCGGGGATATGCACATGGCGCATCCGATTCCGATCTTTCTGAATGCTAGTTGCTCCAGGTGTCTATTCACATGGCAGATGGAGTAGTACTTAGCTAAGATGTCAAACTGCGCAAGCCTTCATCATTAAGGATGAAG
>Ga0265797_10012546_pt1 | contig 10371 bp, 12 predicted proteins | sample P2T30metagenome_FD_192433 | JGI IMG/M metagenome (GOLD analysis project Ga0265797, IMG submission 192433) | Plant litter microbial communities from East Loma Ridge, Irvine, California - P2 T30 | ecosystem: Environmental > Terrestrial > Plant litter > Unclassified | place: USA: California... | reverse complement strand
GAATTCGACGTCATCAACAAGACGCTCGCTCCATTTTGGAAATTGAGCGGGCTGGAAATAACAAATCGCTTGGAAAGCGTGGGCAAAAGTGGCCCATGGCTTTCGCGGTGTGAAGCTTCGAATACTGGACTCCAAGCTGGATGCGCGTTCCTGGGAAGTGAGCTGTTGAGCCTGCTTAGCAACACGGAAGATATCCCACATATGCCTGAAGTAGACATGCTCCTCAACATGTTGGATGAGCCGAGGATTCTGCCGAATCACGATTGTCGAGACGAATGTGTCGAGGATCGTACCAAGAACAGCACGTTGGTGTGGACGGATCTCTCCCACCAAGACGTGTGGAACGAGATAACGGCTGGTTGCTATGACCGCAATGAATCCACGACGCCAACACCTTCGCCCAAGGATATTCCGTTTGAGAAAGGGGCGTTAGATCTCCTCGACATCGACTGGAATATGGTAGACCTGTGTCATCACCCCGAGTTTCAGAATATGCACGGTTTGTGGAAGTCTCCTACGACGCTCAGCAGCGTCAACTCCATCGTGCCAATTCTTTCACCTGCGGTAGTATCAACAATGAGCGATATACCCTTACCGGCGGCTGCTTACTCCAACAAAGCGTTCACTTACGAAGAGTCCGAGGACGTAGCGTGGGCCGACAAGACCGCAAGCCTGTACTGGGCTGGAAAGACTACCGGGAGCTTCCAGGGAGCAAGGAATGAAGAATGGAAGCACGGTCACAGACAACGCTTTGTCGCTCTGGTAGATGGACTCGAGCGGAAGACCCATACCTACCTCTGGCGTCCAAACAGCGCCTCAAGATGGCAGAAGCATCATTCAAGTTTCCTAAATCAGTCACACTACAATGTACACTTCACAGACGTGGTGCAAAGCGCAGACCAGGCGACGGAAGATGCGATTCGTGAATACTTCCACATTGTGGACCCCGAACCTCGAGAGGAAGCGTTCAAGTACACCCTCACATTCGATCTCGACGGTAACGGGCATTCGGGGAGATACTATCGCTTTCTCAACTCCCGATCCTTACCCCTCAAGCAGACTGTCTTCCGGGAGTGGCACGACGAGAGACTTCTACCATGGCGGCACTACGTGCCCATCTCTTTAGCCATGGATGAGTTGCCCGAAGTGGTTAGATACTTGGCTGTTGAGGATGAAGGGAAAGAGATTGCGGCTCTACTAGCGGACGAAGGTCGCCAGTGGTCTTTACGTTCTTTGCGACCTGTTGATCAGGCCATCTATCTCTATCGTCTTATGCTGGAGCTGTCCCGCTTGCAGGACCCAAGCAGACTTGCAGATCCATAGTCAATGGTTTCGAAATCCTGTTTGAACACGATACTACGATTGAGCAGGGCACTCTGTAGATGGATATCAATGACTTCCATACCGGCAGCTTACCCACCGAAGACGTTTGTCATGGCTGGCTGCAGCAACTCGGCACACGTCCGCGCCCGTTCTCCAAGTTTCCAAATACCATGATTAAGGCTAGTTGCATCAGCACTTGCCATTGGGACGAGGCTGCGATCAAACGGGACGACTCTGGAACTCCACATACCGCATTGTCACCACACGCTCTGCGGGATGAGGCACTGTATCTTTCGCCGCTGCGACACCTAATCACTCACTCGCGCTCCGTAGAAGTCGCGGAGCGGCTGGATTCGGGAGCACTGCGAACTCTTGGGACGAGTCAGCGGCCCAAGTCTAGTGTGTCTTTGTAAGCTCTGCCATGGTAATATCGCGTTGATTCGCGCGAACGCGTCCACGTTCAACGATTTGCAGCTCGCAGTGCGTTCAACCATGAGATTCATCCGAAACTGCTCAACGAGAACTCTGCAGCCAATCACCCCGCACAATGGCGACACAGTCCTTGCTCACGTTGCGCTCGACGCTTATCCTCTTATCAGATTTCTCCAGCGTAGTCGCCATGTCCACCGGTAAGCGTACGACCCGAGACCTCGACAGCACTGAGCAGCGTCCAACGCAGGCAATTCCTATTGACTTGCCCGGCTACGAGGGTCGTGTCTGGCGCAACGTCACGAGACAGAGGTTCCGGAGTCCTGAAAACGATCGTCTTCGACTCGACTCCTGCATGCGGAAGCAGAAGTACGGCTAGAGGGTTTGGGATGAGTTCACTGGAGGATTTCGGGAATGCAAGATATGCCACTGCCGCCGCGACCAGAGCAAGCACTGGTTCACGTCCTTCGGGTCGACGATACGAGCTGGTAATCACACGAAAGTAAGACATCAAATCAGTGCCGAAGGACGCATTTCGCAGTCGCTAGTGAGCAAAAACAAGCGAAGATTCAATCGATACCTCCAAGATTACATTACCGCTACTGCTGTGGAAAAATCGGCTCCTAGGGTTCGACCTGCTTGAATTTTCCGAGCACTACTCCCGCGATAGGCCACAGCGGACAACATGTCCTTCAGAAAGGTGAAATGTCCTCATCTACGACGAGTTATAAGCTACGCCAAGCCACGGACCCAGATATGGTCTCAGACTTCCATATCAAGGTTCGCAATCTTTCAGAATGTGGCAATCTGGCGCCGGTGTCGCACTACTTGGTGTTGTGGCTGACTTCATCGATGCCGAGGGTGAATCGACAAGTACACTGCTGACTTTGCCAATGCAACCGGGCGGGCACACAGGCACTAAAACAGCGGGCAATTTTGCTTGCATCATCACTTAGTACGGCTTGAAACGCTCTCTTGGCCTTCTCGTTATGGACGACGCCAACAACAATGCAACCTGCATGTTGACGCTTGCGGAAGGGTTTCAATGCAGTGTCAGAGCTGGATGGATCCGCTGCTCTGACCATGATCGCAACCTCGTCGCGTAATCGCTTCTCACTAGAACTCGAGCTCCTCGGTACCCAACACGAAAAGCTGCGACACATGAATGTTTGGCGGCGGAAAGGTCCTTGCGGCGAATTTGAATAAGACGACTTTCAGCGCCAAAGGCTGAATCGATGCATCTATACGTTGAGTGAAAGAGAAAGATCGACCCTTACGTCACACAAGCTCGCTTTCCACTCGCAGTTCAGTGCCCTCGGGTATATAGAGGAGCTGGTGCCGGAAATTATCGACACGGTCTGAGAATGGATTATACAAGCAGCATCTGATGCAAAGGTGGCGGTCAAGGAGCCGTGAGACAATCATCCAGCAGTATAAGGGCGTCTTTTGACCACAAGATTCTCAACAAGGGCTTCGACTTCCATGGTCTGACAGCACATCACCTCGATGCGCTTGGGCCGGCTAAGGGAGAGAAAACATTTCTTGGCAGGTCCCGACCAGCGGTTTTCGAAGGCTTTGTTTGCTATTTGCCATCTGGAGAAAAGCCCTACACCTTGCGCCACGAAAGCTTGGTCAAAAAAAACTTCACAAATCACCCAAGCATAAGCAGAGTATGTCCAACCGTCGACGCCGCTTTGAGACGAAGCAGATCTTTGATCGGAACCTCGACGACGGTTGCACTATAGGCCTTGTGGATGGTGGTATCAGACTGAGCAGTAGCTCCAATATGGTCGAGCGTGCCATGAAGCTTTGGAGGGTCATCGAGCTCTACCAGACGCATCTTCAATCGCTCAGCTACTGCAACCGGCCGGTCATCTGCTTTTCACTGCCTCGATTCAGGGGACTGACCGCAGCTGAGATGATTGCTAGAAGCCCAACCCCTTCCAGGCAGCGAATTTTTCCGGCTACAGCAGAACGGTTATACTATACAAGAGTTCTGAGAACAGGTAGCGACGTCTGACGGCATGCGCAGTGAGTTTGAACGGCTCAAGGAAAAGTGTCGATCCGAGCCCAAAGCCTCTTGAAACGTATGCCAACCCTGACCGGAAGCAGCCAGACAAGTATTGTGGTTGGTCGGACGAAACCTTGACGTAAATTCAATGCGAACATATTCCCGCATCGACCTGGAGATGGCTCGGTTCTAGATGCTTTGGGCTCGCAAGCCAGCATGCATCAATGCTGCCCAGGGTGCGAACGGGAAAGCAAGGCAGCCCCTGGATGCAGAGAAAGCCGTCTCGCTGACGCTAGTATATTCGACCATAGAGCATGAGTCAAAATCTGGCGAGCACAATACATTGCCACAAGAGGCCTACAGCTACCCTTTTAGCGGTGACTGAGATGCGCCCGTAAAGTCTGCCCAGGATCGATTGCGAAGCCAGAAACATTCGTGTTGAGGATCCACTTCGCTACCTCGAGCGCTTTACAGAGATTTTCGTGATAATATGTACCAAGCTGGGTTGCGCACATCTCGAGCGTGAGTAACGTTATTGAGAACGCAGTTGCTTTGCCGCGCCAAATCAAGGAAGGCATGGGAGGGTTGGGTTGTACTTGAGGACGACAAGACTAACTTAAACGAACCCACATACAGAATCTCCATCGCTCGCTGCAATCTGTGTCGAGCCTATTGAGAATGTCACATCGTCAGTGTGGAGACTACCGAGCCGGAAGGATGTGATATATGCATGTGAGGGCCATGCTCGACTCACAACTCTCTATATATGATCGTGTCTGCAAAACGGTGATAAATGCGACCTGCAAGTGTAAGTTATGGCACTGCGGAGCATTCAGGGACTCCAGCGCCCGTGGTGTCCATCCGTGCCATGCAAGAGTTACAGGGTACCGATGCGCAAACCATCACCAAGTACCGGATAACGACTCACATGGACGAACCAAGTGATTGTGGTGACTCGAACACGCGCACTCGTCACCACCGAATGAGTACCGCACTATACGTTCTTGCATGTGCGATGGAAACACCATGAGGAACTGCACATTTTTCAGTCTTGGTGACGATTCAAGTGGCAGTGTCAGGCATGCAGAAAGGCATAAAGTAGGGGTGAAGAGAGGTGTCGCTGTGCAGTACATCAACCTACAACGCCTTACACGGAAGTGTAAATCCTGTGCTCGGACCGGAGCAGGCTGGTACTGTAACTGAGGGACAAACTTTCAAGTCTCAATAAGAAGACACCCGCGGTTGCGTCCAAGCGAAACGGGCAGCACGTGCAGCTAGCTATGCACAACGGCGGCCGCCCCGACCGTCAAAGTGTTGCGCTTAGTCAAAGTGGAGCGTGTCAGAAATCTACATACACCTTTCGATGCGTGTCTGCTCGAAGTCTATCAGTGGAAACTGATGGGGCCCACAGACGCGTCGTCTTCTCGGCGCACTCTCTCCCATCGAGACACACACACTGTTTACCATAATTCTATGATCCTGTGCCAAGCTTCCACCTGCACTCGGGTTGTCCATTGCTTCCGCAGTAGCTCAAAGCACAAGTCATCTCGCTTATTGTACGCTAAAGTCGGTTATGCTCTAAGTACCTCCCGCTTCGCTCAAACTCCATCGTCTAGATCTTATCACACCACGACACATCTGCACATCCGGAGCGACCATCCACAAAAGCAGCAATATGGACAATGGCAGCACCTCGCCCCTTTTGGAAATACCACCAGAGCTGCTGCTTCGAATTTCAAGTCACGTCAGTACTGTGGATTTGGGTAACCTTCGACGCACCTGCAAACAGGTCGAAAAGTGTCTGTTCCGCGATTTCGCCCGCGAATTTTTCACCGTCCGTCGCTTCATGGTCGAGCAAGTCAGCCTTCAAACATTGCTCAACATCGCCAACCACGAGACTCTGGGTCCGCATGTAACAGGTGAGCAAACTGAGCCGAAAGGTCGGGGGTGTCTCTTGTAAGCCATTCCTCGCGCCACAAGAATACAGATCCCTAGAGTCCATCCTGATCGCTTTTCGAGTCGGATCACCATGTCATGATCAAACTGACACCGTGCAGAGGTGATCATCGGCACGGATATCTTTTGCCTCAGCACAAGGGTGGTGTCATCCTGGTGCCAGACACATCTCGATCGACTTCTATTTCTCAACGCCGGATATGCCCTACTGCTGCTGGTCGAAGCCTTTCGGAAGCTTCGAAATTTGAAATCGGTGGGATTGCATGATCACAAGATCCAGCGCTCCAGCCGACTTGGAGAAGAGACGACACAAAGGGGATATGGATGGAGCTTACCCGGGACAGGGTGCTGTACAGATATATCACTCCACGATCGTTCCCATCACCAGCACCCGGACTCGATCTTCCCTCTCATCCTTCTCGCCCTGAGCTCAGCAAGAGCCAGGCCGAGGAGTCTCATATTGGAACCACCAAGCAATCTTGCAGCCGATTGACTAAGTGTCATGTCTGGCCCTTTGGCACGAGGCATTCTTCCGGTCATGACCGATCTACGGCATTTTCGCGTACGGCTTACATACGCTGATAGTCCTATTCTAGAATCCAGAGGCGAAACTGAAGCTATCACCGATCTACAGGTGCTCCTGCGGCACACGCCGTTACTCGAATGCTTGCAACTGCATTTCAGCTTCGAGGACTCAACGATTCCTGGAAACTTTGTGACTTGGTTGTCTCAGACACAGAGCACGAGTGCTGGTGTACGCGAGTCTGTAAAGTTGCCATTTCTTACCTCACTGGAACTGGGCTCGCTGAGAGTAATTTCACGGGCGCTCCTCGATGTTGTGTCAAACTTCCCTACAATGGTATCCGTTTCTTTTCGAAATATTCTCCTGGACAGTGAACGTAACACTGACCACGTCGAGGACCTTTGGCCAGAATTTCTGCGTGGGCTGGCCGACCGTGTTCAATGCCAAGGCGCGGTGAGAACTGTGTCGATCCATAGTCCAGGCTGCTACAGACATCCGCATGTTGGCGACTTCATGGTTGTGTATTTTTTGATGCAGAGTCACAGCGTCCCAAGCATGCTGGAGCAGGGTCCTAGGTACGAGTTAGATGCATCGTGTACTGCGCGTTCCACCAGTGACGTCTGCTTCTGGTTGCGAGAGCTTGCTACCAGGATTTGGGGTCCAGAAGATGACGCCGATGACCATAGATTGATCTGGGATGACCCTCTTAGCGACCAGTCGAACGACGAGGATGATAGCGACGAAAGCGAAAGCGTCGCCAGTGGCAGGTCAAACAGGCATGACCTGATCGAAAGGGTGGTGGCAACGACGATCTATGAGTTCACTACTTTGTGAAAAGTCCCATCTCTCGAAGTTGAATAAGCTTAGAATGAGACTAAATTTACATGGAAGGAAGGGTAGATGACTGTATGGGAAGCAGAATTTGGTAAAATTGTGTCTCACGGATCTCGCGCCACGAAAGATGACTTGATCTAAATGACGCTTACTCTTTTCACGAAGCTAACCCTTGTATGGGTGAGATGCCATATGCCAGAGATAGTTTACAGTACTGCGTGCTCCCGATGTGTTACTAACCAAATACTGCTGGAGAGCGGATTGTCAAAGTCCCCGTGGTCAGTGTGCCTTGTTGTTGCAACCTGTGAATTGGAGAGCAGGGGTAGTTTGGAGTGTCCGAGCTACCATATGTACATTAGTATCGACATAGCTTCTGCCAACTCACGAATGCGACTTGCTCCTTAGCATGAAGAAATCTATATGCATCGTGCCAGGGACGTGCATATTTAAATAACGTCTGACATACAGGATAGACGTTTGTCACTTAGTTGGTCTCAAGCCAAACAGTTCGTCGGCGTTACTGCTTTTGAAACATAAAGTCGGGATAGTGTTATCCTGCTCCATTGAGCGGTCATGCGACTGGCTGAATGCATAGAGAGCATCTTAACCTACTAGATGTCCTGCCCGCATCTTTGCAAATTCCTATATGAGCAGCATGCTGGCTGTACCTCATAGAATGGGGCCCCTCGATGATTCGCGACACTAGAGAGTGTCGAGGGGTGATCTATGGAGCTGGAGTTGAGGGAAAGTATCGTACCGTCATCTATCAACAGAATGGCACATAAGTTCTACTCTTCTAACTTTACATATTTATGTACGTCCAGGTGGTTAAGAGATGAAACCAGAAATTTTGTCGGCATCAAGGAGGCCCTTCGAAGACGCCTCACCTACGGCTTGTGTATAGGCCGGTGGGGATGTGCACCATTCATCCATCTCGGCCATCAGTCGTTCGCGAATGATTGCCTTGGCTTTACAGCGTAGGTCTCGCCTCGCACGACCAGAAAACAAAGCAGAAAACTTGATCTCATCCGAGTCAACGATGGTGAAAGTAAGCATTCCCGACGATATGTGTATGAGCAACATATTGTCAATTCTCGAAAAGCCGCTCGCTACTTTGACGACGATATAACCTGCTCCTGGCAAAATATCAGGCACAATTACCCTAACACTAACAACATCTACAAGCTTACGGAACTTACTAAGTATAACTTGGCACTCTCACTCAATCGGTAGATATGTTGTTGATTTCAAGACTTTGATCGTCGTCACGCTGAGTCGAAGCACCCATTTGACCTAATCTGCAACAGGATGAAAGGGGGTGTGTACAGTATATACATATCTCATTATGGATAACGCAGAATTACAATGTGACAGCTTACGTCATTGATATCGAAGACTTCCCTAACATTGAAACTCATCACAAGTTCGACACATAAGCGGACGACATTCGACTGCATAAGCACTCTAAAATGGTTCGTCACTTCGCATCATGTGTCCAAGACCTAGGGGAAACGAACTCGCTACCATGAAGCGGATTCCACTTTTCAAGAGACAGGTCAGTAACTGATCACTCTGATAGAAATTCTCAAAAGCACCCAACACATAGCTCTCCATATGGTACGATATCTTACTCCTTGGCTCGAGTCGTACGAGTAGTGGAGGCAAATGCCAAGGTGACCTGTATGCTTACAGGTTTTGGGTACCTGGTACTTGATTTACAAAGCAATCAATCAGGATCAAACATATTTCGTTGTCATCACCATGCATCTGCGAATTAAATGTACAAAGCGGTAGCATTCATGTCTCCCTTTGTGGCTCAAGCAACTACGAAGGGCGTCATCGTTACGAGCACCATTTCTAGTTCGCCTCGACTTCAAACCAAGTCTGATACTCGCCTGCCTGATCGGAAAGAATCTATGTAATCGGCTGATGACGTGAAACGATACAGCCGGACTGATATGGCCTTTTTCCGCAACAAGACATTCTAAGATCATCGATACAAGATGAATCATTCGTCACTCTGGATCCCCAGGGACCACCGTGGCAATTTGAATCATGATCTTCCCAAGCACCAGACTTGCAACCGACCACTTGGCGAGCTGTAGACGTCAAAACTCTCGTCAGCGGCCAGAAGGACATCTCATGCACTTTGTAGCGCCCAAAGGTACATTCGACTCACATTCGTGGTGTACGCAGGAGCCCGCATAATTTTCTTCCACAAAATAATCCTCGTCGCAGTTGCAACAGAGGTCGGAAGCCCTGAGCTTCCTATCTCCAAATTCTACTATGGCGCGTCGGACAGCGTTGGCGATGAGTGGACGAGAGTCTGCCATATCACGCCATATCTGGAGGAGAAGTTCTTCGAGTCGCACACGAGAAGCGTCGTTTATGGCAAGTCGAATGCTCTGAAGAGAAGACGACGAGCCCAGCATCTCTTGATCAGACGTGGTTTGGGGATCTGCGATGTCCGATCTGTCATCATCATTTCATTAATGCTAAGGCCATCAGGTAACGAACCGATTTTGCCGCGGACGTGATTAGGACTGTCCATTGCTGAGATAGTAAAGACGATATCCTGGCGGCATACTATGGTACTGTATATGAGCTCGCGCTTTATTGTGCCGTTCGTCGTGTAGTTTGCACTAGCCCATCAACACGTACAGATTTTGCGGCCGTCAGCTTCTCAGTAGAAGTGGGCTGGAAGCGAGGACGTTTCTGTTCATTTTTCACCCCGCACGATTGAGTTTCCTGTAAATCTCTGGGCAAGATGCACTGTAATCGTCCTTGCTGGTAAAACTAGTACAGTGTCACTTGTCGGAAGTAGCACACTCTGCTGTAGCGAAACGGACACAAGCGATGCAGTGGTCGCTGGTGCACGGTCCCCCAATTTATCGAGGAACGTGCCAAATGCCCGTGGCCAGGATTCTCGTCACTCTGGATCTTTGAGAGGCAACTTGGAGTGAGTCTCCTGACATCAGATACGTGGGACATCTCTCGACTAACGTAATTCACCCGAAGTTTGCGCACACCCAAAGTTTGCGCACAATTTCCGACGCCGTCTCTTCCAAACCCTGTAACTACATCAATGGACGCGCCAATACGCGTCAAACGCGTTTATACCGAAGCTCAATTACAAGCTGCATTGTCTGATATACATGAGAACCCTGGGCAGTCGATCCGCGCTATAGCAGCCGCCTATGAAGTGCCGGAATCGACTTTGCGGAATCGTCTCGCTGGCCACACTTCTTGCTCTGGAGCCTATAAACACCGGCAGAACCTCTCAAGCGCCGAAGAA
>Ga0265797_10012545_pt1 | contig 10372 bp, 7 predicted proteins | sample P2T30metagenome_FD_192433 | JGI IMG/M metagenome (GOLD analysis project Ga0265797, IMG submission 192433) | Plant litter microbial communities from East Loma Ridge, Irvine, California - P2 T30 | ecosystem: Environmental > Terrestrial > Plant litter > Unclassified | place: USA: California... | reverse complement strand
CCAGGCGCTGACCTCGCACGCGGCTCGCCACACTGGGGCAGACTTGGTGCTAGCTGGCTCTGGTGACCGCACGCTTGTTGAAATCGCGTTGGGTCACGTCAACTACGTGTATGGCCATGACTCTATTTACCGGTATGGCCCGCAGCTGCTACAGGCCTGGGCGCGCGCCTTGGGGCCGTTGGCAACCGTTGGCACAGGTGAAAACTGCCAACGTTTGGGGGAAACATCGCCAACAGAATCCACTAAAAAAGACGAGAGCGGGGCTAGCTTTGCGGCCTGAAGAACCCGTTTATTCGTGGGTTTTCGCGGATTGTCGTGCGGACTGGTGCATATAGATAGTCCCAGCGGAATCACACTAGCTCCCTGTAGGCCAAGCGCTTGCAGGGAGTTTTTGCGTTTAATTAAGTATCTTGTCAAGTTACTTCTCTGCCGTCTCTGCCGACCTAGCACTCTGGCTACGCGCCTAATTGACCATAGTACCGTTCAGTGGGCCATAAGTGTTCTCTACAACAATTGAGTCAGCGTAGGTAAGTTTCTTGCTATCTGAGCGACCGTAAATGTTCTGACCGGTTTAAAATTGGCTTAATAATCTAAATATAAGTTGAAGCCTCCTGAATGGGGAGGCTTTTTTATTGATGGCCTAGATTAGAGCTACTCATTGAGCAAACTGCGGATGGGCGGCATGTGTAGCCGCTGATTTGCGAATGGGCTAGCTTATCGGCTCGCTGGGTGAGGTTGGGTTGCTGGGTAAGCTAAACTTGCCTAACGAAACGAATCTGATACAGGAGCCTGGTTGAGAGGTCGAATTCTCTGCTAAAAATATTAGTTACTAATCGATAGAAGCAGGAGTAATGCGGAGTTTGCGGCCGACCTTCGACCTGATAGGATAACAAAACCAACCCCTCTGGCACCAGCTGATATGGCTACCAAAGCCAAGAAAAACTAGCCCGCAACCGCCATCGAAGTAGCCGCTGCCGAACCCATTACCGAGCAGGTTGTAGAAAATACTAGTGAGACCACCACCGAAGAGGCCACTTGGATTGCCACTGTTGAAGAGGGTAGGAAACGTGAGTGTGGATACAGCTAAACGGTCATCGATAAGGCTGACTTAGAGCACCTGAATGCTCAATACCAAAGAGACGTGGAAGCCGAACGTTACTTACTACCACAGGACTTTATTGACTGTGCGGCGTAATGATGGCGGCTTTTGACCCGTGGATGAAGCCGGTCGTGCGCGTGGTGAAAGCCTTGGGTTATAGCGCGTGCAGGCCCCGCTGGCGCATCGCCGTGCATAGGCGCTGCCGCCCAACGCGGTAGCCCTTGCGGCGCAGTTAGGCGCGCAGGCGACGCGTGCCGTAGCAGCGTTTATGCACGCCAAAAACCTTAGCTAACGCCGTTTTTCAAGCTGGTGATTATTGATTTACTACTTGATATTGAGATTATTGCCACGCGCAATAGCCACTCATAGGTACCTGCATCAACTGGCAGGGCAGGCGCACCGAGTGGTGACCCCGCTACGCCTCGATGAAGCGGTAACAGCTATTGGTTTGGTGTCTGTGAGAGCCTACGCTTAAAGCAGGCAACTGGCAGTGGTTTTTTTGAAATTTCCAACTCCTGGGTCTGCCGCCGATTAGCGGAGCGCAACTGGTGCAACTCAGCCGTCGTGGTGGGGGTCAGTTCCGCCCCACGGGTCGCCGCAACGGGGTAAGGGCTTCTTTTTGCCACTCATCAATGCGTTTGGGGTCGATATTCAGAGCGCGCGCCGCAGCCTGGGTGTGCGGCTTTCAGCGGCCAGGCAGAGTGCCTCGGCTCGGAAGGTGGCATTGTAGTGCCGGCGTTTAGTGAGTGCAGAGTTGTCTTTCATGACGTATGAAAATTAAGACCCTATTCTGCTTGAATTATCCGACCACCTCAGTACGAGCGTCTACAGCAAGAGATAAATGAGCGCTTCGGTGGAAATCCTCAAAGTCCTACATCACGGCACCAGCCACGTAGAAAACGCCAATGAAAAGCCCGGTAAATAGCCATCTAAGGGGCATTTATCGGGCAGAAATAGGTGCAAAATGAACAGCTACTTACAATTGAGAGGCAGAAATTACCTTATAATGGTAGCAGACACCTTCGATTTTGCCGGGCGTGCGAAGTCGGTGAACCGAAAATTTGTGAATCCAGCGAGTTAAAGCACTATTTTGGGCTTCGACCGCCCCTCTTCTTTATTCAGGTTTCATTTTACCCTCATAACTTCCCTCGGGAAAGCCGCCTTTTTATGTGGGTGTTGCGACTAATTTATTACGTTCATACCGTAGAGAAAATGCTCCGCATCGCTCAGGGCCGGGTTGATAACGAACAGCAGGTGGTGGTCGGGCTCCGGGGGGCGGGGCACTGATACGAAGAGGCGCACCAGCGGCAGCGGCTTGCTGCCCACAGGCTCCCGCACGAGGGCAAAGCCGTGGATGCGATACTCAGTGAACGGGTTGATACGCGTGCCCAGCCGGTACATGATGCTCGTGAGGCTGTCGCGGGGTATGGTGTCTAAAGCGTCGGGGTTGAAGTTGTTGGCGGCGGCCACGTAGTCGCTACCCTGAATGTTGAATATCAGCGTACGCAGGTCCTCGCCGGCTGCCAGCGCTTGCGTCAGGTCGGCCTGCGAAAACGAGTAGGCGTGAGTGCTGGCCGAGTCTTTTAGCGTCACTTTCACGAAGTCGTAATCTGCCCGCTCCGCTGGTTTCAGGTTGCTGAACGCCAGGTATGCGCAGTTGGAAGCGGGTAGCTTAAGGTCGGCAAAGTGGCGGTTCAGGCCGGGCTTATCGAGCGCGACGGCCAAATAGTGCCCCTGTGGCTCCTCGCCGCTGGTCGAAAAATTGCGGCCCGAAGAGAGGCGCACGCTGCCGCCGTAAAACTCGGATATTTCGTAGAGCGCCTGCTTTTCGGAGGGCGATGAACAGCCGGCCAGCACTAACAGCGCCAGCAACCAGAGAGCAGTAGTTAGTTTCATTGAATGGAAGTTTGGAGCTAAAAATAAACCCCGGCAGTAGTACTGCCGGGGTTTATTTTTAATCGCACAATGTGCCTAACTATTACAGGTGAATTACCTCGTCGTAGGCGGCGGCGGCGGCCTCCATAATGGCCTCGCTCATGGTGGGGTGGGGGTGTACCGATTTGATGATTTCGTGGCCGGTGGTTTCGAGCTTGCGAGCTACTACCACTTCGGCAATCATCTCGGTTACGTTGGCCCCAATCATGTGGGCGCCGAGCCACTCGCCGTATTTGGCGTCGAAAATCACTTTTACGAAGCCGTCCTTCACGCCGGCGGCCGACGCTTTGCCCGAAGCCGAGAAGGGGAATTTGCCCACTTTTACCTCGTAGCCTTTGGCCTTGGCCTCCGCCTCGGTGTAGCCCACGGAGGCGATTTCGGGCTGGGCGTAGGTGCAGCCGGGAATGTTGGTGTAGTTGAGCGGCTCGGGGTGGTGGCCCGTGATTTTCTCTACGCAAATAATGCCTTCGGCCGACGCCACGTGCGCCAGGGCCGGGCCGGGAATAATATCGCCGATGGCAAAAATGCCGGGCACGTTGGTCTGGTAGAAGTCATCGACCAGCACGCGGCCGCGCTCGGTTTTGATGCCTAGCTCTTCGAGGCCGATGTTTTCGATATTGGTTTGCACGCCCACGGCGCTCAGTACCACGTCGCAGGCAATCTGCTCTTCGCCCTTCTGGGTTTTGATGAACACGTTGCAGCCCGCGCCGCTGGTATCTACTTTGGTTACCTCAGCGTTGGTGAGGATGTTGATGCCCAGCTTCTTGTAGGATTTCTCCATTTGGCGCGACACCTCTTCGTCCTCTACCGGCACAATGCGGGGCAGGAACTCCACGATGGTAACCTCGGTGCCCATGGAGCGGTAGAAGTACGCAAACTCGACGCCGATGGCGCCCGAGCCCACGATAACCATGCGCTTGGGCAGGCTTTCGGGGGTCATGGCCTTGCGGTAGCCAATGATTTTCTGGTCGTCGATGGGCAGGTTGGGTAGCTGGCGGGCGCGGGCGCCGGTGGCCAAAATGATGTTTTTGGCCTCCACGGTTTCCTTGGTGCCGTCGGCTTTAGTCACCTCCACTTTGCCAGGGGCCAGCAGCTTGCCGGTGCCGTTTACGACCTCGATTTTATTCTTCTTGAACAAGAAGTTGATGCCCTTGCTCATGCCATCGGCCACGCCGCGGCTGCGCTTGATAACGGCGTTGAAATCAAAGCCAGCTTCCTTCACGGTCAGGCCATAGTCCTGGGCGTGCTGGAGGTACTCGTATACCTGAGCGGTTTTGAGCAGGGCTTTGGTCGGGATGCAGCCCCAGTTGAGGCAGATGCCGCCGAGGCTCTCGCGCTCGACCACGCCCACTTTCAGCCCCAGCTGCGAGGCGCGAATAGCGGCTACGTAGCCGCCCGGCCCTGAACCAATTACTACCAGGTCAAATTGCAATGCCATGAGAAAAATGTGCGGGAAATAAAATAGAAAGGAAACCGCCGGCCGGGCCGGCCCAACAAAGATAAGCCAGCCAAGGGCCGCGTTGGGCCCGGTCAGCAGGCCTGCCTACTGCGAACAACCGACGTAAAGAATAGGTGTTTGACAACCAATTCCCTCGCCTTTGCCGTAGAAGGTGCTGGCCTTATTTTACTGTTGGGTTTATTCTAAAGCTATATTTTCTGTAAGTATGAAGTCTACTTTTTCGCACTTGGTGCCCGCCGCCCTGGCTGCTTTAACGCTGGCCACCGGCTGCGCCACCGCCACCACCGAAAACGAGCGCCCCACGAGTACCACCGTAGCCGCGCCCATTGCCCCGCCGGCCCCTACCGAAGCCGCCACCGCTAGCACGGCGGCCACTGATGGCTCGGTATCGGTAGCTAGCCTCGACACACCCGCCGCCGAGGCCACTGATGCTGCCGCCGACCCCAACGCCCCTTCGGCCGCCGAAGCCTCGGCCGCCCGCGCCGCCGAAAAGAAGATGACCGCCGCCGACTACAAGTACCAGCTGGCCCGCGCCAACGTGTCGCTGCGTACCAACCCCAAAAACCCCCGCGCCCTGCTCGAGCGCGCCAAGGCTAACTCTAACCTCAAGAATTACAAAGACGCCGCGCCCGACTATGCCGCGGCCCTGCGCTTGCAGCGCAACAACCCCGACCTGTACTACAACAAGGCCGTGAATGAGCTGATGTTGAAGCAGTACAAAGCGGCCGCTACTGACTTTAGTGGGGCCTTAAAATACCGCCTCGACGACAAAGAAGCCTTTTTTGGCCGGGGCGTGGCCAAGATGCAGATGTACCAGTACAAGCCCGCCGTGGCTGATTTTACCCGTGCCATCGCTCTCGACTCGCTCTACGCGGATGCCATCGAGTACCGAGGCATCAGCTACGCCAGCTTCGACCGGATGAAGGAAGCCCGCCGCGACCTTGAAAAAGCCGCTCAGCTGAACCCTGAGGCCGAAAAAAGCCTGCGCCGCTACGGCAAAGGCAACACGCTCATTCGCCCGTCGCAAAGGCAATAAGTTTATAGACGCTTAAAGAAGCCTCCCGACAATGAATGTCGGGAGGCTTCTTTGTGGGCTATTTGGCCAGTAGTCCTAAGTGCCCTAAATGGTGCCGCCCGTGCCAGGCGTACTGCACCAAGGCTTGGTCGAGGGTGGAGGTGGTGTCGTAGCGCGGGTGGTAAAAGGTGCGCTGCCACTGCGCCTCGGTGAGGTGCTGCAAAAGCACGACCCAACGCTGGTGCAAGCTGTCGAGCAGCGCCAGCGAAACCGTAATGGGCGTGGCCGCCACGTCAGGCAACTCGGCCCAGGCCGCCTCGTCAAACGGCCGCACCGTGGGGTTGTCTTCGGTGAGGGCCAGCCGAAAACGGCTGTATAAATTGAGGTGCGTATCGGCCAAGTGGTGAATAAGCTGCCGGCCAGTCCAGCCACCGGGCCGGTAGGGCAGTTGCAGGCGCTCGCCGCCTGCCTGGCGGGCGGCGGCCGTTAGCTGCGCGGGCAGGTCGGCAATTTGCTGAATATAGGTGGCGCGCTCGGCGGATGTGAGCGGGCCAGTGGGCAATTGTGGTCGCCCAATGGGAAAGCGGATGTGGTCGTTGGAAGTAGGCATAGAGCGAAAAAGCAATGTTGCGCGGACGTTGTAGCCCGCTTCGGCATCCTGAACCAAACGCGGATTACAAAGTCCGCGCAACAGCATTTAGCAACTCCAAATGCCCCAAATGGTGCCGCCCGTGCCAGGAGTACAGGGCCAGGGTTTGGTCGAGGGTAGCGGTGCGCTTGGTTTCTGGGTGGAAAAACGTGCGCTGCCACTGCGCTTCGGTGAGGTGGTGCAGCAGCGTACCCCAGCGGCTGTGCAGGCTGGCGAGCAGCGCCAGCGAAACCGTAATGGGCGTGGCCGCCACGTCGGGCAGCTCGGCCCAGGTGGCTTCGTCATAGGGCCGAATGGTCGGGTTGTCCTCCTTCAGGGCCAGCCGAAAGCGGCAATAGGCATTCAGATGCGAGTCGGCCACGTGGTGAACCACCTGCTGGCCCGTCCAGCCGCCGGGCCGGTAGGAGAGGCCTAGCCGCTCGGCCCCGAGGCGCTCGGCAGCGGCGGCCAGTAGCGCGGGTAACTCGGCTATTTGCTGAATATAGGCAGCGCGCTCGGCCGGGGTGAGAGTAGCAGTGGGTAACTGTGGCCGGCCGATTGGGTAGCGCAAGTGGTCGTCGGAAGGGATAGGGACCATGGGAATAAAGAAAAAATTACAGCCAAAAATAGCCTGTTAATAGCTGTCCAAAAGGCAAGCTGCCGGGCGTTTGCGGGCGGCCACAAAGCCAAAAAGCAGTCCCGCACCCTAAATTCACGCCGCTAGTCGTGCGTTGTTATTCTCGCATGGCGCTGTTGCCAAGCTATTCGCTACTGGCCAGCGATGGCTAGTGCCTGATATCCTATTATGAGCGTCGCCCGATTTCTGTTTCAAAAGCTTGCCAATACCCTTTCGGCTAAGGGGCTGTACGTCACGAAGTCGCTGGATTACAAAACGGCCCCGGCCCCGTTGCCCATCAATCTCGACTACGTGCGCTACGCCACGCTGGGGCTGTGCTTTCAGGAGATAAGCCAAAAACGGGTGCCCGGCAACGTAGCCGAGTTAGGCGTGTACCGGGGCGATTTTGCCAAGCGGCTCAACCAGCTTTTCGCCGACCGCCAACTGTACTTATTCGATACTTTCGCCGGGTTCGACGGCCAGGACGTAGCCACCGAAAAGGCGAGTGGCTTCTCGACGGGCGAGCAAAATTTTGCCGATACCAGCGTAGAAATGGTACTTAGCAAAATGCCGTTTCCGCAGCAGTGCATCGTACGCAAAGGGTTTTTTCCGGCTACGGCCAGCGGCGTAGAAGACACGTTCTGCTTCGTGAGCCTTGATGCCGACCTCTACGACCCCATTTTAGAGGGCTTGCGATTTTTCTACCCGCGGCTATCGGCCGGCGGCTACATCTTCGTACACGACTTCAACAACGACGAGTACAAAGGCGCGCACCGGGCGGTGGTGGAGTTTTGCCGGGCCGAAGGCATCAGCTTCACTCCGCTGCCCGATAGTGGCGGCACGGCCGTGCTGAGCAAGTAGCCCAAAAGCCCGCAAGAAAGCCCCTTCGGTCAGCGACCAAAGGGGCTTGTTAGTAGGAAGGCAACGAGCTTATTTGTCCAGCTTAGCTTTCAATAATAGCTTGGTGTAAAAGTAGCTGCGGCCGTGCTCCACCTTGTTGCCATGGATGCAGACGGCCTACTGTTCCACTACTAGCTGCCGGCTGATGGTGCCCTCACTGGTAGCTAGCTGAAGGGTGTACATGCCAGCCGGTAGATTGTGCAGGTCAAGGATGTGCGAGGTGGTGCCTTGTGCAGGCAGTGCAAACGTGCGGGCTTGCCGACCCGTAGCATCTAGTAGGGTAGCTACCATAGGCTGCCGGCTCAGGCTGGCAGGTACTTCCACAGTGGCTGTATTGCGGGTCGGGTTAGGATAAAGCTGCACCTGCCGGGCCAACGCAGCCGCCACAGTGGCAAGCGGCGCGGCTAGGTCGTAAATACCGAAGTTCACTATCGGTCGAGTGCCATCGCCTGATGTTGAGAAGCCGCCGCCAGCGTACAGCATGTTGCCTCGTAGCGCCAATGCATTCACACGCGCCGAATATTGGTTGCTCATGCCGTTGCCCACCGCGCTCCACGCGGTGCTGTTCCATTTGGCGACATCGTAGGCCGCCACGCCGCCAATGCTGGAAAAGGAACTGCCCATATACAGCGCGTTATTGCCATCGACGACGAGCGCGAGAGCCATTGGGACTCCTCCGCTGCCGACCTGCTGCCAACTAGTGCCATTCCACTTAGCTAGGCCGGCGGTAGGACTGGTACCGGTGTTGGGCGGGTAGTGGCCGGCATACACGTTGCCATTGCCATCGGTAGCCAAGCTGGTGACGACCCCGGCCAACCAGTTGCCCAGCGTGCTACAAGACGTACCGTTCCACTTGCTTACGTAGCCGCTGTAGCTGCCACCGCCCGCATATAGGTTGCCAGCGTTATCAAGTGCGAGGGCGTACACTGCGGCACCGAAGCCACTGCCCAACGCACTCCACGCGGTGCCGTTCCATTTGGCTATGCCGTTGCCTACCGAGCCACCAGCCACTGAGAAGCTGCCCCCAACGTACACGTTCCCCGCCTGGTCGGCCGCGAGCGCGTAAACAGTGCCGTTTATACCCGTTCCCGCCGGGGACCATGTTACCCCGTTCCACTTGTCAAGGTGTTGCACCATGGTGCTGCCGTTTGGGACACTGCCCCCTGCAAACAAGTTGCCGTTGCTGTCAACCGCAAGCGCATTCACGAAATAGCTGAGCCCGGCTCCTAACGTGCTCCAGGCGGTGCCGTTCCATTTAGCCACGTTGGCAACGGCGGTAGTGCCAGCCATCGTGAAGCTGCCTCCTATGTATACGTCGCCATTTGGGGCCACGGCTATGGCATTCACCACGCCATTTACATTGCCATTCTGCCAGTCGCCCAGTGTGCGGGCCATGCCGGCCGGCTGGCTGGCCCGCGCGGCTGCTTGCAACTGCAAATGGCTCCATGCCGCACTTTGGGGACTGGCCTGGGCGGAGCTATCGCATAAGCAGGCAGCCAGTGTGAGCGCCCAGGCCAGTAGCCACCTTGTATGGTTGATTAGCAGGTTATTAAGCCGTCTTTGTTGCATGGGAAAAACAGAAAGAAAACAGGGTAGTAATGGGCGATAGCACTTGCCGTTGTTTGTCTTGCTAATGTATCTATTAAATAGTAGTTATTGCTACTATTCGTTGTATTTAACAGCGCAAACTAAAAAGGCTGGCCGCCGACTGAATAGTCAGGCAACCAGCCTTTTTAAACCATGTGTGCTACTGGCGCGACGGAAAGCGAATCAGTTTCCGTGCAAGTCCTCTGCTTACTTGCCCAGCTTGGCTTTCAGGTTCTCATCGAGCGCTTCCAGGAATTCCTCGGTGTAGAGATAGTCGCGGCCGTGCTCTACTTTGTTGCCGTGGATGCAGACGGCCAAATCCTTGGTCATTTTGCCGCTTTCCACGGTTTCGATGCACACCTGCTCCAGCGCATGGCAGAAATCGATGAGCTCCTGGTTGCCATCGAGCTTGCCCCGAAACTCCAGGCCGCGCGTCCAGGCAAAGATGCTGGCGATGGGGTTGGTGCTGGTGGGCTTGCCCTTCTGGTGGTCGCGGTAGTGGCGCGTCACGGTGCCGTGGGCGGCTTCTGCCTCCATGGTGCCACCGTCGGGCGTCACGAGTACCGAGGTCATCAAGCCGAGCGAGCCGAAGCCCTGGGCCACGGTATCGCTCTGCACGTCGCCGTCGTAGTTTTTGCAGGCCCACACAAAGTTGCCGTTCCATTTCAGCGCCGAGGCCACCATGTCGTCAATCAGGCGGTGCTCGTAGGTGATACCGGCTTCCTTGAATTTAGCTAGGTAATCGGCTTCGTAAATCTCCTGGAAGATGTCCTTGAAGCGGCCATCGTACTTCTTCAGGATGGTGTTTTTGGTGCTCAGGTACAGCGGCCAGCCCTTGCTCAGGGCCTGGTTGAAGCAGGCGTGGGCAAAGCCCCGGATGCTCTCATCGGTGTTGTACATGGCCAGCGCCACGCCATCGCCCTTGAAGTTGTAGACCTCAAACGACTGGGTTTCGCCGCCATCTTCGGGCTGGAAGGTGATGGTAAGCTTGCCCTTGCCTTTGGTTACGAAGTCGGTAGCGCGGTACTGGTCGCCGAAGGCGTGGCGGCCGATGCAAATCGGGGCCGTCCAGTTGGGCACGAGGCGGGGTACGTTGCTCATCACGATAGGCTCGCGGAATACGGTGCCATCCA
>Ga0265797_10012544_pt1 | contig 10372 bp, 7 predicted proteins | sample P2T30metagenome_FD_192433 | JGI IMG/M metagenome (GOLD analysis project Ga0265797, IMG submission 192433) | Plant litter microbial communities from East Loma Ridge, Irvine, California - P2 T30 | ecosystem: Environmental > Terrestrial > Plant litter > Unclassified | place: USA: California... | reverse complement strand
CGACGAGCGAATTCGAACGGAAACGAAAGGCCGAACAGAGCCTAGTCGACCAGGTCGCAGCGCTCCGCGAGTTAGTCACGCAGCTCGCAGAGGGCCAGAAAGAACAGAAGGCCAGATATGATAAGCAGGATGAGCTTTTGAAAGAGCTTATCAGGGAGTCACAAGGCCAACAGCGGACTATCACGGCCCTCAGGGCTACGATCGAGAAGAATGTACAAAAACCCACTTACTACGAAGCAGCCAAAGGAGGGAAAGAACAAGGAAGAGAGGAGGCTCGTACGACGACAAAGCTAGGGCCTGCAGGTAGCGCTGAAGGCCACAACCACACTATCATCAATGAACGCACCGTCAGCCTCGATACGGGCCGTACAAAGGCCGAGACGACCGATTACGTGGCTATAAAGCAAAAGTTGTAACAGGGACTTGATAGGTCGAAGGTTACGGAGGGTCTCAAGATCCAATTCCTCCGCCCAGGACCAGGAGAGAGGGTCGACGTAGTCTTCCAAGAGAAGAAAGACGCAGAGAAGGCAAGGAAGTATACGGGCTAGGCCACCGGACAGCTCCCGGGTACGAGAGTGAAAGGCGAAGAGTGGTTCCCAGTCAAATGCGATATGGTTGCAAAGCTAGCTGTGATAGACAGAGCAGCCGATAACGGGAAGACACTCAGATAGACACTATGCCAGGAGTTCGGCAAGGAGAATACAGCCGAAGGAATAGACTTTATAGCAATGAAGGTCCACTAGCTTAGCAAGATCGATAGAGCGAAGAAGGTCGGATCACTAGTCATCTGGCTAAAGAACAAAACAGCAGCGGACTACCTACTTAGCTCAGGGACGGCGATCTTTGGAGCCACTGGAGCCTACTGCTCGAAGTAGGAGAAGAGAGATGACAATTTGCCGTGTTTCAACTGCAACAAGTACGGCCATAAGCAGGCATCTTGCAAGGCAGTCCCGAGATGCGCCTTATGCTCTAGGCAACATTCTCGACGCAACTGTACACAACCGACAAAGCTGAAGTGTCCAGCATGCAGTAAAGAAGGGCATTCTGTGTTCGACTGGCAGTGTCAGCTCCACCCGAGCCACTGGAAGTACAGGGGCATACAAAAAGCCGAGAAAGCTAGCTAAGCCGAGAAGGGCAGCCAAACAGGCCATTCGAATGCAGCAATCAGGACAGAGGCGAATGAATACGAGGTCGATATGGCCGACGTCGGGGATAGCCAAGCCAGAAATGAATAGGCTACGTGTTCTCCATCTAAATGTAGGCAAGAGACCTACAGTTCAGCAGAGTCTCTTAAACGACGATACCCTTAGGGACTTCGACGCGATGACGGTGCTCGAGCCGTACATCTTTCGGCATCCTCGAACAGGCGATCCTACCATAGCACAGGACCGCCGTTAGGAGGCGTTCAGGCCGACGACAACCAGGAGCGATAGCCATGCGAGACATGCATTCAGAGCAGCGATCTAGGTAAACAGCCGGTATAGGGCTACTCAGATCATTGCCGAGAGTTACGATGTAGCAGCAGTGATTATACACCTGAAGGACAGGAATTTATTACTAGTTGCTGGCTACGAAGCGAGAGCAGCGGATACAGAAGCCGGCAGGGAACAAGACCTCGCAGCCATCCTTCAAACCTTAGAAGCAACAATGCGAAAAGCTCGGCGGGTAACAGAAAACGGCCGGCTCGAAGTCTTAATCTGCGCAGATCTGAACAGGTACCATGCGCTGTAGGGAGGTTATCACTCAGTACGAGCAAGGGAACGAAGAGGTGAAGGCGAACGCATAGTCGACTTCATACAAGAGACAGGACTAAGCTCCCTCCTCCCAGCTAGAACAGTTACGTAGGAGCATCAGTCTATAGATATCACATCGACAGTCGACCTCATTCTTAGATCGGATGCAGTACGAGAAGAGCTAGTGCACTGTAGGATACACGAGCCGGACCACGGCTTAGATCATAAGCCCGTAGAGATTAAGGTTGATATTAGCTCTGCAATAGAACCGCCGGCGCAAGGGAAGCGGCTATATAAAGACGCAGACTAGAGCCGAATCAGGAGGAAGATACTCGACAGAATCGGGGACGGCAGTGTACTATCTAGGATTTTCGACCCGGATCTACTAGACATAGCAGCATCATCTCTCACGAGTCAGGTCAATGCGGTACTTAAGGAAGAAGTGCCTAGAGCGAGAGCGTCTACCTACGCGAAACGATGGTAGACGAAGGAGCTAACAGTACTAAGGGACGGATTTACGGAGAAGTGCAACCGTGTTACGATAATGCGTCGTAGGAATGAGGACGTAGCGGAAGCGATAAGAGCAGCGGATACAGCACGGAGGATATACCACGACGAGATCGATAGGTAGAAGAAGCAACATTAGAAGGATTTCTTAAACGACCCGGCGAACATTTAGAAAGCTGCAAGGTATGCCAAAGGGGTGAATGTCCAGGCTAGCATTCCGAACCTTATAGCAAACAATCGGGAATACTGTACAGACGAAGAGAAAGCGGAGATTTTGATGACCACCTTCTTTCCTCAGCAATCGGAACCAGTACTAGCTAAGGAAAAGACGATGCAGCAGAATCGACGGCGAGAGAGGCTAACCTAGCCATCTCTCACTAAGCACGAAGTCGAACGGGCCATCTTCAAGAGTAGCCCCGATAAGAGCTCTAGGTGCGACAGTATCACGTTCCGCGTATGGAGGGAGCTATAGCCGGCAGTAGGAGACCACATCCTATAGCTTTACTCTAACTCTCTCGATCTCGGATATGTACCGAAGGAGTAGAAGATAGCGAGGATTGTCACTATCCGAAAGCCTAGAAAGGCGGATTATACAGCCCCGAAGGCTTTTCGGCCGATCTCGCTACTCCAAACTATTAGCAAAGGCCTAGAGGCGGTCGTGGCAGCACGACTATCCTATCTTACAGAGAGATTCAGCCTCCTCCCAGCAAACCATTTCGGTGGAAGACTAAGGAGGTCGGCCGAACATGCGCTGAATGTCCTAGTAGAGAGGATTTACTAAGCATAAAGGAACTACAAGGTCTTAACTCTAATCTCATTCGATGTGAAGGGAGCCTTTAACAGCGTCCATGCAGAGGTGCTAGTGAAAAGATTAAGGGATCGACGAGCACCAGAGCAAGCCGTCCGATGGATATCCGACTTCTGTACGGATAGGAAAGCACAGGTAGTAGTAGGAAAGTACGAGTCGGAAGTCAAGAGGGTCGACTTCCTAGGGATCCCTTAAGGATCGCCACTATCTCCGTTGCTATATATTTGGTATAATGCGGACTTAGTAGACCGTAAGATCGACACCAAAGGCGGAGCGCTAGGTTCTATCGATGACTTTAACGCCTAGGTGACAGGAGTCGACGAAGAAGAGACTACTAGGCTTATTCAAAAGGAGATCATCCCTCACGCGAGCCGGTAGGCTCGGGAGAGCGGAGCCACTTTCGAAGCCGACAAGACGAGCGTGATCCATTTCACGAGACGAGCGCAACAGGATAACTCTAGACCTATATAGTTCGACGGGAATGAGATCTACCCCCAGCAGTCGATCAAAGTCCTCGGACTAACACTCGACAAGAAGCTAGGGATGGACGAGCATATCGCTCGCGTCGTCCGTAAAGGCACACAGGCTTGCTTATCGTTATAGGCTATCAAAGGTATGAGGCCCGTCCGGCTTAGGCAGCTGTATCGAGTATGCGTGACACCGGTACTTGACTACGCAGCCTCCGCGTGGTACGGACCAGGCAAAGTAGGAGTCCTTAGACTCACGAACGCCCTCGACAAGGTACAACGGTTAGGGGCGAGGATGATCCTCCGGGCATGGGAAAGCGTAGCCTTACCGATCTTAGAAGCAGAGGCTTGTCTAGAACCGGCGATAGAGCGGATGCTCCGGAAAGTTACAAGACACGTAGTGAAGATTTTGACGCTCCCGACAGACAATCCGACGAGGCAAGCTATACTACGCACAATGAATGTGGCTAGACAGGTCTCACTACTGAACGCTACCATAGCAGCGTTTAAAGAAAGGATTAAACCAAACGATTCGGTTCTACTACTAGGAAACCCGGCGTGGACTCAACCCCCCTAGCTAGATCAGAGCAGGAGGGTGGTTATCTAGAGCCGGGAGGAAGCGGTGAGGGAGACGGGAATGGCCGCAGCTGCACTAACGATGTGCCTCTACACAGACGCATCGGTAGGAAAGAAGCTGGCAGCAATCACAGTAGTCCAAAGAGTAGGCATTAAAACCCGGGTGCTCCGGCAAGAAGTGATAGGGTAGGCGAAGACCTGCTCGGTATTAGCAGCAGAGCTGGCTGCTATCGCTATAGCACTCGACCACGCCGACCGGCATTTCCATCAGACCCAAATCGTACTATTCTCTGATAGCCAGCGGGCTTTGTGGGCTATACAGATCGGGGATGTGTCAGGGTCGAAGAGGGTATACGTGGAAGATGGATCAAGCCCTACCAGGAAATCACACTCTCCAGCTACACGGAGCGTTAACGTCAGATCAAGCAGCGAGCCTGACCCAGGCTATGACAGGACACTGTCGACTGAACCGGTACCTCGCCAGGATTGGCTTGGTCGAGAGTGCACTATGCGAGTGTGGGCGAGGCGAAGAGACGATCAGACACGTCATTCTGTTCTGCCCACGGTGGGCAGAAGAGCGTAGGGAACTCTGGATAGTAGCAAAGCAAAGGGCTGGAGATGTACCCTTCCTCTTAGGAGGGTGGGGAAAAAAGAAAGATAGTAAAGGACAATTGGTAGATGGACCGAAGGAGAAGTGGAGGCCGGACTTGGAGGTCGTTAAGGCGACGATCCGATTCCTCGAACAGACTGGAAGGCTTGACTACCGCCGACAGGTGGAAGAGGCCTATTAAGATTGGACAACTCTCTTTCTGAGCAAAGGCGTTTGAATTAGTATTGGATAAGTAAGGTCACTCTCTAGGGACGGCTCATACGGTCACCGTGAATAGCCTGATTGAATCAAACAAACAAACAAACAAATATATTGGTTAGAGTTAAGGGTTAGGGTTTGTCATTCGCGCTCGTTCCTATAATCTATGCCTTAATCTCTCGCTATATAAAGCTAATATAATTTAAAACTACGAAAAGTATTAATAAACTCGTAAAGACATTACTTTATAGTATAGAGACTATCTGAAGCAAAGATATAGAAACATATGCACTAGTCATTTATATTAAGAAAGTGCATACTTTTAATTATGCTATCCCTTTTTTAGACGACATTTGTAGTGTGATTAGGATATCCTCTCAGTCAGGTAAATAAATCAAACTGAAAGAAGTAATGTCGCACACTGTTTGAGCTGGGTCTGGACTTTAGGCTTCTTGAGATATTCTCTAGAGATCCTTTCGATTTTGTCCAGCTCATTAGCAGCTGCGAGGTCGATCTTGCCCAACTTATCAAGCTCCTGAAAACGCATAGAAATCTTCTGGAAATCTGGGAATTCCTTCTGAAAGTCTTCCCAAGCTTCTTCCGTATCTGTCACCCGTGACGAGAAGTGATCGAAGACGTTTTTGAGGTTGCCTAGGGGCTTCAAAGCGGATGCGCCATTGCCGATGCTCACTATTGCCGCGACTGGAAATTCATTGAAATGTGCCTTGACCTCCCTGGCAGCCTCAAGGATGGGATTGTTGGATCGCATGCCCCCATCGTAATATCGCCTTCCATTCTTCTCCAATGAAGGAAAATACAGAGGCGCAGCTGAGGTAGCCCTCCCTGCCTCCGTGATGGTCCATACTGGCTCAATGCTGGACTCTTCAGCGATGCTGTATGTCCTCAATCTTTCACAAGACATCTGGCCGTCGACAGTGGCACAGACAAAGCATCGAACGAACGACGCATCCAGTGGAGCCTTGAGGGGAGTTGTGGATCTGCCCTGTTGACGCTCCTGCTGGAGATGAGCAGACACAATCTTCCTAATCTCATCTTCCAGTGGTTCGGCGGGATAAGCCGATTGCATCCCACCGACAGCTGCCGTCCACCGCACCCAACCCCAGCGCCATGGTCGCCAAGATGTGCGGAAGACTTTTGTCGACAGCTCCTTGTAGGTCTTCTTACTGTCCGCAATGCTCATGCGAAGGCGTGCAAGCATGATTGCGAGTAGGCCACCAGTACTCGTACCACATATTAGATCGAACACTTCCTAAGGCTTTGGAGCTTCAGCTGCATTTGGCGTCTCCATTCTTCCCAAACATTGCATAAGCTCTTCAAGAACAAGTACAGAAAACAGCCCGCGGACGCCTCCGCCATCCAGAGATAGGACCCTAAGCCCTCTGCCTCGGGCAAAGATGTTCCGTGGGATCCGGACGAGGTTGCGTTCAAAGTCCTCTGCCGCTTTGAAGATTGGTTCCAGCCCGCCAAGGACTGTTGAAAGAGGAGCGGTGGCGCCAAATTGTGCAGACATCGATAATTCTATCGACTTGTTCTGAGTTTCTTGTGGAAGAAGCGCAAGTGCGACAAGCCCTGTATGATCAACAGGCAGCATGAACGATTTGGCCGTCGGGAGAAATGCGTGCGGTTCAGGAACGACGTGCCACGGTCCATTGTTCTGCACATCAATTGTCAGCATGATGAGATTCTAACAGAATGGCAAGGGGACAGCTCACCACCAGAGTCGCAAGACTCTCGCCAAAACACACCGTCGGAACGTGCGTGCCGCCACGGCAGAGAAACTCGTTGTTCACCCACGGTACACTTTCCAGCATTCTATAGAGGATGCTGCTGTGTTCAGAGCCGAAAGGTAAGTCCTGTGTCACTCGAAATATGTTTTGTGCCACACTGTCTGTGGCCCAGTCACGGGTATGAGGAGTCCCGAAGAAGGCGAACCCGTGAATGCACTCGTGGAATTTCGTCATCATATGGGCGTGCGTATATGCGGGACTTGTCGCCAGGAAGACCTGTTTGACCAGGAGACCGCCGAGACCGTGGGCCAGGAATATGATCGGTACGTCGCTGCGACCGGTCTTTAACCTGTGCGAGATGATGATTTCACAGAAGCCTTTCGCGAAAGTCCCAGGATCTTGGTATATATACACATACGCATTGGGACAATAGCGAGGTAGATCACTGATGAGCCAGGACTGCTGAGCCTGAGGACCGGTCCATGATCGAAGCCACTGTCCTCCGAAGTTGCCTACCACAATAATGCTGTAGGTCTAGTCAGCGTACCTCTCACTTAATCGAAGCACGAATTGCGTCCGAAATCTCAGAACATGGCCACATAACATGCCGAAAGTGCTTGCAGCCCAATGCTCGACCGTGACATCTTGAGCCAGATATCCATGCTGATGTGTAGAACAGCTGAACTAGGACTTACTCGACTCTGGAATGAGGATCTTCAGATTCGGGATAACGCACTGTTTGCAAGGCGTTCTCGTGAGAGACCTGTCGGTATCCGCGTGCGCGGCCGTTGGGAACGTTGTGAAAGCCAGGATCCGCCATACCTCTGTCAAAGAGAGCGGAGAGAGGGAGGGATAGAGAGCTATGGTGTGCTCAGAAGCTAGAAGTTAAGATTCTCACTATCGTGCTAGTAATCGAGGAAGATACATAAACGATTACATAGGAGTTCATTCAGTAGTGACGTGGCGTTGCGTTGCGTGTTGTTGGTGTCATGACTTGGCCAAAGGGCAGCAGCAGGTGATACAGTGAAGGCAGAACCTCAGACCATCACTTGGTGGCTTGCAACGCATTCACGCCAATGCATGCATGTCAGCTTGGGCGTGATGCGCATTCAGCTGTCATGCCACCACGGCATGCATGTCACCTTGGGCGTGATACGCATTCAGCTGTCATGCCACCACGATTCCACTAGGACATGATGATACTTTTGAGAATTGAGACAATTTAGCAAACAACTGTTCGGTGAATCGCTCGCTGGCTTCTGCATCGTTTGCGCACTGTTGCCCGTAGCTCCTCGTTGTTGCCCGGAAGTTTTGAGTTGAATGCTCAAAAGTACTAGGTGTGACCTAGAGTCGTATTTGAAATCGCGATAAGTGTGTTGCAATGCTTTGGATCGACATGCCAGGCTGTTCAAGTGATGCTGGTGGATGATCCCTGTGATATTCTGTGTATCCTGCAAGGTGATGTGCTCGTACTTGCACTACCATGATCCTTTAGGTAGGCGGCAGGTAGATATGTTGTGTTACGAGCAGGATGTCGTGCTACGATCCTATAGAACAAGGGATGCCTTCGAATGTCTGCCAAGAAGACCTCGGCGTCCTTCGGCTAGCTTACGAGCTACTTCACCGATCAGCGCTCTGCTACAGGTCATTCTGGCTGGGCCCAAAAACAAAACCTTGCAGATCAACTATCCAATAGAATAGCTATATAAGCGACTCGGCACTAGGACACGCAGCAGCTTATCGCTCGATAATAAGGTCTCATATCCTTAGGCTGAGCAATATATCTGATAATCTAGTCTTTATAATAGGTTACAAACTTTGCTACTATATAGCAGTCAGCAACGTTAGTCTAAGCTTTATAGTGAATCCTTTAGCCTAAGACTCTCGATAGACGAATAGGAGTAGTGATCTTAGTAGAGATAAGATTAGCTTTCTAGATTCAGTTATAGCTCTTATTATAAATAATTCTCCTAGTTATCTATATACTAGATACCTAGGAACATAGTTATAATAGAGACTAGGTATAAGTAGAGTTTATATAGTAGTATATATTAATAGAGAAGATATCGTGTACTCTTATAGTAAGCTACAAATATATATAATATTCTAGAAAGGTAAGAGTATATAAAATAACGTTTTAGTAACTAACTATTAAAGTTAAACTAAATCTTAGAGTAGTTTTAATTTTGTTTTTATATATTATATAATTAACTTATACTAAATAATTCTTTTATTAATACTCTTTTCTATTAATTCTAATACTATTCTCTTTTATTATAATTAGATTTAAGATAAGAAGAAAAGTAATATAATAAAGTATACTTAGAATAAGAGATAAACAAGGTACTAAGAGCTTTAGAGTAAAGAAGAAGATAAACTAAATAGTATACTAATTAAGATATATTATAGATAATAATTCTAAGTTAGTTACTTAAATTAAGTATAAGGCTTCTATAAGAGATAGCAACCTAATTATTCTATATACTAAGAAGACTTATATTATCTTATATTCTACTCTATATTTATAGAGTAATAGAGTAATAGAGTAATAGAGTAATAGAGTACTCTATAGTCTATATAACTATATATAACCTACTTTACTAATTACCTATCTACTTACTTAGAGTAGACTATAGAGCCTATATATCCTATACTACGATCTATATAGGTTATATTATATCTTATTAGTAGACTCGAGAGCTAATATATCGTATATAGTAGATAGTATAGTACGAAGTAAAGGGAAGACCTATAGCTTTCATTTCGACCTCTCTCTTAATCCTACTACGAAAGTCTCTAGTACTAGCCAATTCGACGTCTTTATTTCTCTCGCTCTTACTACTTATAGCGCTAATATATAGCCTTCTAGTAACCTTAGAGACTAATATATCGGTCGTATAACTACCCGCCTATATAGAGCTACTTATTATAGGTAAGCCGTAGTATATATAGAAGCCTAGCTAAGATTACGTAATAGAGTTACTCTAGTAGTAACCCTACCTTAGGTATCTAGAATTGTTTCCTAACCTAAGAGTCAAAATTGAATAAAGGTAAGCTAAGCCTAGCTTACTCCTAACTTCGCACTTTATAACTATCATATAGCTCTTTAAGCTACGTCCTATCGATAGGACTAACATTAAGGTTAGTCTTTAGTCCGTAGTTAGCTTAGTATCCGATCTGTTTCGCTCTTATACCTACTTCCTATACGATCCGCCCTACGCCCGTAACACTACTACCTAGGTCGATAGATTTCCTATCTTTAGCTAATCTTTCCCTTATCCTACTAGTAAGACGTATAGTAGCGAATTAGTAAGTATAGGCGATATCGATTAAGTCGAATAGCTTACTAGCTTATCGGGGCCGTATATTACCTAGTCTTAGTAGAGTGCTTAATAACTAGGTTTCTACGAGCTCTTTTATATAATACGTATAGATATAACTAGTTATAGAACTGAATTATAACTCGATTTTCTACTTGCGTATTATTAGACGCAAGGGCTTTTTCGTATATCTATTAGCTAATCGTACCGTATCAAATCACTTTATCTTAAATTCTAAGTGACTTAAGTCGAGGGTCCTATATTGCGTTTTGCGGGGTTTATACTCTCGCTTACCTAGCTTTACTATAGAAACGAGTGGTTTTCTAGCTATAGCGTATCAAGCTGATCAACCCTAATCAACCTAGAACTTTGTTAGTAAGATAATCCTCCTGTTTATAGTAGGAA
>Ga0265797_10012543_pt1 | contig 10372 bp, 9 predicted proteins | sample P2T30metagenome_FD_192433 | JGI IMG/M metagenome (GOLD analysis project Ga0265797, IMG submission 192433) | Plant litter microbial communities from East Loma Ridge, Irvine, California - P2 T30 | ecosystem: Environmental > Terrestrial > Plant litter > Unclassified | place: USA: California... | reverse complement strand
GTGAAGAGTCGAGAAGTGAGATGAGACCGACACTTTGGCTGCCTCGAGGTTGCTCATAGTTCCAGGTTGCCAATTGCATGAAATATTAGTCTGTGCGATCGAACAGCTTCCGTGTGGGATACATGTATACATGGATAGATGCATTCCGTATCGACAGCTGCAGTAGGATCCACGGCAATTAAGCGCCAGAGGCACAGGCCTGCCTGGCTGCAGTCGAAGCGCAAGGTGCCGAGCATGAGCGCTTGAGAGGATACTTAAGCTGCTCTCAAACCTCGCACTTGGTGTCTCTGCCAGCAAACAAGCGATCAGACAACTGCCTTCTTACTTTGGATCTCCCCAAAACCTTTTTTCTTCTGGAATCCTCTTCAATCCAACGACCGAATTCATTTCCCCGAAAAACATCCCTCCATCATGTCAGTATTTATCAGCCCAAACCTTTACCAGATCGTCAATGCCCTTGGCGACTCCTGCAAGTTGGAAGTTGGAGGCGGCAAGCAAGGGAATGGAGCAGGTGTAAACACTTAGTAAGAGCATTCCCACCAACGTCGTATATTGTGACCCAGCTGCTGACGACCCTGAAGCAACTACGAAGACCATGTCAATGGCCAGTGGGTCATCGCCAGCGTTGGCCTATGCATTTCCGGCAAAGAAGAATATCTCCTTCTGAACCTGGCTTCCCACACGTATCTGATTGCTCCGGGTGAGTCGTCCCTCCGTGGAAGGCGAAAGTGCTTTTGCAAGCGTTGATGCTGACGATAGCGAAGCTGCCACCGACCTCAAGAACTACGCCGAGCCCAGTGCAGGCATCAACGAAGGTCCTTTCGACGAGCGTGCTCGTTGGAACATCATCCCGCTCAACAACGGAACTGGGCGTTACATGTTCGTCTATCATCATCATCATCATCATCATTCTTCTTCCTCGATCCTCGAAGCTGACTCCTTGCGCAGCATCTCGCCCAGCTTCAACAAGTTCTGTCTGAACGTTCACAGCGCGGCCCACGCCAAGAATGGAAACAAAGTCATCCTGTACGCGACGAAGGATTTCGCTTCGCACTGGTTCCTCAGGCTCGCTCCCGGTGCTATCTCGAACTCACCGAGGTACGAGGAGACGCTTTGAGGATCGTGGCCGCGATTTTACTGGATCGCGAAGCGAAAAGCCTTGATCGGATTGTGATTGGGTTATGACAGTCACTCGAATCGGGATATGTTTCACGGTTGTCGAGTCAGCTGGCAGGGATCAGGTAGGATGGTACAGGTGTCGTACTGCCGATTCTGTCCAAAAAGAGCATCAATCGTGAATTATACATTAGCTACATACTCATGTCCGGCCACATTATCGATCCCCTCTCTCATCAAAGTAGGAAGCAGGTAAGCAGCGCAACAACACCTGCTGCAGCACTCTGGAAACCAAGGCTGTTCGTGGTAGAACCAGCACCAGATGTAGAGCTTGCTGATGAAGAACTCGAGCTGGCACTCTCAGTCTCAGAAGAAGCAGCAGATGCGGACGAAGAGCTCTTGCTAGCGGTAGCCCTCGTTGAAGAGCTGGAGTCGGAAGATTCGGAAGCGGTCGACGAAGTAGCACTGGAAGCAGTCGAGGAAGCCTGAGAAGCGCTGCTCGACTCTGACGAGCTACTTCCTGTCATTGAAGCTGCTACTACGGCTAGAAACTATCAGCGTTAAGGCTCTCATATCTATCACTCTCCCCGATGAAGACTTACAGGCGCTGCCAATGTCTTGCACGAAAGTAAACGCGCTAGAACCCAGCGTAGCCTGCCAACAAGCCAGGTACGAAGCACCTCCGTCTGCGCCTGCGGTGGTTGCCAGCACAGCGGTGTTGCATGTAAGTCCTGGTTCGACATCACACGGCACAGCACTGCCCGAGGCGGCCAGAAGCGTGTTGGAAGAGCACGCTGTGTAGAAGGGGCACGCGCCAGAAAGAGGACAGCATTGGGCGAAGGATCCGGAGGTCGACAGGACTTGAGGGAAATCGCAAGCTCGACTGTTACCGTCTATTGAAGTGTCAACGAATGATGCGTGATAATTATTGCAGAGAACTTACAGCCACTGCTTCCGCTGATGTAGCCCACAAGCGCTGGGTTGATGGTTAATTGACGTGGTAGCATTGCGGCTGCTGTCACTGCTGGCTCGGCGGCCGCAAGGGCGCCAATGGCCAAGGATGAGAGGGTGATGAGGGTAGCGGCCATTTTTGTGTAGTCTTGGTATGCGTTGATGAAAGGCAAAAGGTGACAGACAGACAGAAACCTCGTGTCACATAGGCATCTCCAAGGCATATATATACACTAGCACCGGCGCGTAAACCCTGTTGTGGTATAGCAACCAATGCGGCGGTGGCGGGGTCGGCGAACCGAAATTAATCGCATCCTTCGCGGCTCTGGTCCTTATCTCGCAGGCTAAAATGCTTCTCACCGGTCAAGCTTTTCCTCTCGGATCCAGGTATGTTGCAAATGATTGTGACATGTGCGATGTCAAGAATCGCCAAAGCTCGAAGTCCTTCGCGCTTGTCGAGCGACGAGATGTTACACGTTATCACAGATGTGTGAACAATCTAGTTCTAGAACTGTATTTCGAGATCTTCTGCAATATCTACCCGTTCTGATCCACCAACGCATAACATCAAATTCGGCTGGCTAATAGCGCGCAACATCTTGGGCGAGTCAGCGACTACCGAAATGGTAGATTATCGCCTCGAAGAGAACTGATCCAATGCATGCGACCACCGGGAAAATCAACCGGTGAACGAGAGCACGCTAGCAAAGCCGCAAGAGATAAGCGAGATCAAGAGTGCCAGGAATGGCTGTTGCAGTATCACGAAAGAGAGAATCGACATAGAACCTCATCTGTGTGAGGGTAGCTGCGTCAACGGGTATGGCACAAACGAGCATTGCTGACGACATGACCATTAGTCAAGAAGAGTCGCGTATCTGGAGGCCGAGGGAAAACAATGTGCTTCCTGATGGGCATCAATACGATTCTGTCGTATAGATACAATGCTATATGTTGCCAAAATTGCTAACGCGACGTCCGAGAAATGGCAAAGCTCGTCAATCTTCAGACGAAAGCACGACACGTTTCCCTGGTCCAGGCCCACTCGCAACACATGTATTTTCTGGCGTATTGGCCGGAACACGACGAGTTCCAGCTTGCGAGATGGACCACGCCTCGAAGACTCGAAGTCGATGCTCACGCAGTGCAGTGGCCGGCGACAGCGATCTTGCGCATCACTGCTGGCTTAAAGACAGTACCCTCAGGAAGCTTGGCCAGGATCGCCTTGAACTCTGGCAGCTCCAGTCCGTTCCTCAGATCCTCGTTCGTCTCCCAGACTGCATAGTTGACCAAGAAGTGACCGTCCAAAGAGCGGTGGAGCTGCGTGGAAATGTATCCTGGCTGGGCTTTCAGGACGTCACCGCTCTGGCGCCAGGTGTCCAGGAAGCTGTCGTGGCCCGCACCGTCAGGAATGGAGATGACGTTCAAAAGGACGACGGGCCCGACGGGAGGGCTCAGAGCTAGCTGGTCGACATATAGTGCTCGAGAATCGAGTTGTTGGTGGCTGACGTTTGGAGCTAGAGACACTGGTGCCATGTCGAGAAGTTGTTTTTGGAAGATGCCGTAATGGCTAGAAAGACGAGAAAGGAGGTTTTTTGTATCTCTGAGACTCTGATTGGGAATTGTTCGTGGACGAATTGGTTGATGACTTCGATCCACGACAGGATGGTCACCTTACACTGTTCTAGAGTACTCATCTCGCTCACTCTCAAGACCGAAAGCCCGCAACCCTAGAGTGATTCGTAGGTTGCTATATAATCAATCCACTTGGTCCAACAATCAAGGTTTTCGGAACCGGACGTATCGAGAGTCCGTGGTACATTCGATCTCGGTCCGATCAAATGATCGAGTCAAACTCGCACCTAGCCTCCATTGAAGTGGCTGATTGCCATGACATGAGATCTTTGATCTTATCGACTGCAGTCTGTTGCCTGGCTTGGAGTTCTGTGAAGATCGTTTGTATGGGCACATCTCACGACAAACTCGCTCAAAGACTCCTTGCGAAAATTCCAGATTACCGAGTTGGTACAGTTGAGCTTGGAGAATTAAAGATTTTCGAATCGTGCAGGATGAGCTGTCAAACCTAAACCATATGATGTTCCTTGCTCGCAAAAAAGCGGGTCCTGATTGTATCTAGCGCGTCCCAAAACAGATAAACCCACGAGGCTGTCAAAAGGAGTTTGGAAAACCGTAACGTGTGGGTCGCATAATGAAGGTGCTTGTTGACCCTTGTACTTGAGACTTCGTAAATCTCTAGTGCGAGCTGAAATCATCGACTACTTCCGAATTCATTCATTTGCTTCTACATGTCTTTCATTACAGGCTCCACATCAACATCCGAGACTATCATGGGTATTTCAGAACACATTCACCATCCTGCATATGCGCTGGCTATGGGTCCCGCGGCCGAGATGTTCGCCAGCATGCCCAAGCACACAGTCGGCGATGTTAATGGTAGACGAGCAATCTTGGCTCAGAAATTCGGTGCGATGTCGCAAGGAACCGTCGACTTACCCGCCGAGGTCTACGAGAAAGTGCATCAGGTCAAGTCGAAAGACGGCACGCTGATCAATGTCTACCAATTCGCACCCAAGAAAAACAACGACCCTCCAGGACCTTCAGTCCTCTAGATGCATGGCGGCGGTTTTTTCCTGGGATCGGTAGCTGCTTCTCGTAAGGGCTACGCAGACAAGATGCTCGAGACTGGTGTATCGCATTTTGTCGTTGAGTACCGCCTCGCTCCTGAGCATCCATATCCTGCGCCGCTCGATGATTGCTTCGCAGCTCTTTCGTTCATGCGAGACAACGCTGCAACAATCGGTGTCGATCCGTCACGCATCGGCTTGGTTGGAGAGATTTCTGGCGGCGGCCTGGCTGCCGGTCTTGCGCTGCTGGCTCGTGATAGGAACTTCATACCTCCTGTCAAGCGCCAGATATTGATCTATCCTATGCTTGATGATCGAAACATCGTTCCGGATCCAGCTATCGAAGACCTGACGATCTGGAAAGCCGCAGACAACGAAACAGGCTGGGGAGCTTATTTAGGTGACCGAAAAGGCTCACCCGATGGTTACGCAGTACCTGCACGGGCTGAAGACCTTAGTGGTCTACCGCCTGTGTACATGGATGTTGGAACTCTGGACATTTTCCGTGATGAGAATGTTGCGTACGTGAGCAAGCTAGTCAAGGCGGGTGTGACTGTTGAGTTCAACCTTTTGCCCGGACTACCGCATGGGTGGGAGATGTTCAAACCCGACGCACCGAAGTTCAAAGACGTTATGGCAGCGAGGCTGAGAGCTATCAGGTCTTTGTGAGCCTGGGAACTAAGCTGTACACATCAATTGAATGGACAGATATGAATCGTTATACAAGCATTGAGCATGTCAACTCGATCTCTCCGGAAATGTGCCACCAGACTCTTCAACCAAGCAACAGCAACCCCAACTACGCAAGACTCTCGTGCAACACCAACGGCCCAGCAACGACACTCTCATCTGTTGGTGCTTCCTCCTCTGTCGCAAGAACAACCTCGATAATCCCCTTCGGCTTCGGAGCAGTTGGCACCTGCACGCGCATTTCTGCAATCAAGAGTCATCCGCAGCACGCTTTAGAGCGAGGTGTACGGCGACCTGTTCGCGCCTACGAATGTATAGATCGTCGAGCTGGCGTTTGATCTGCGACAAATCGTCCTCGGCCACCTCAATGACATGTACCGAGCAGCCCGGGAAAGACCGAAGAACTGCGTTGTTCAAGACGATTTGCAGCTTCAAAGCCCTGTTCTCCTCGAGAAGCATCACTTTTTTCTCCAAAAGCTCGACATAGGCGGACAAGAGCGGCGCCAGAGCTTTACCAATCTCGGCTCGGATGGTCTTGCTGGTTAGAAGCAGAGCAAACGTGCCTCGCACGCGCGTTTGCGAGTCGATGACAGATGAGGATTGGTCGGAAGTTCCGGTGCCTTCGATCACCTCAACCGCGACGATATCGTAAATGGCCAGGCGTAGCTCGGTGGGTAGTCTCATAAATGGGAATGGTTTTTGCACGCCGGGGTTTGATGCTTGGGTAGCCATCACGTCTGGGTCGTGTCAGTAATCCTTTGACGTTGCGAATCTCCGGGATGTACCTACCAGATTGTCTGACCTCCTAGACGTCGCAGTCTAGTTTTACTGATAGCCTTGATGCGAGAGTAGGAGTGTTGAAACTTAAGAAGAAGGATAAAGGAGCGCCAAGATGACCAACAGTGTGCAAGTTTACACAGAACTGAGACATGTGTGGTACAAAAGTGCCAGTGAGAGCGTCCTGAAGCCGATTGTGCACCTCGCTCATTCTTTGTTCTCTGAGACCGTGATCAAACATATACGACGATCGCAAGACAGCTCGTCGGGTAGAGGTGTTTGTAGTGTGCTTCACCAAACTGCAAATCTAGACGTTACAGGCGAAAGCCTCTGACTCTCTGGATTCAGTTGATCCCATTCTGTACCCGATCGATCGAAAGTCACTGCGCACTCCATAGCAAACTCGAAGCACCTCGCATACCAACTAGACGACCAATAACTCAGCTCCATGCAATGAGGAGCTCCAGGAATCAGACTGCCCTCCACACGCTTGCTCTTGGTGAAAACCTGCACACACTCATCCAGATGTTGCTGCGTTCCCATGAAAGCGACCTCCTTCTCAGGCAAAGCATAATAGACCGGAATGACGACGTGAGAGGCCCAGCGTTCGCGCCAGACTCTGAAATGCTTCATTGTTCACCTGCTGATATGTCTGTTGATCTTGTGCCTGTCGAGCATGTGCGGCTTAGACTGCCAATAAGCACTGCATTTCACATGAAAGTTGAGTTATCCCACCCAGCAACGTGACCCCAATGATTACTCCCTGGTGAGGTTCTTGCGTTGCTAACCCTCGAGACAGTTGCTGCCCATGTGGTCGTAGAGCTTCTTAAACCCCCCGGGCCCCCCATATCTCTGAAGCCCTCCTGCAGAGACCGCCGATCGCTTCCAACCTTTTCCTCAGAGCTGTACTCGAATTCCGTGCGCAATTTGATCCTTTGTACACACAATCAGGATCTGACTAGGTTGTTGCGCTCTTCGGTAAAGCACTGCAGTTCAAGCAGTTGGATCTTGTCGTCTCGGTCTGCAGACATCCTCTTCCCACTATCATACAGCATGTCTCATCCCGAGAAATCCACCACAGAGGGCCAATCTCATGATGTCAGCAACCAACCAACCATCAACAATTCCTCCATAGAAGAAGCAAGGCGCAAGTCCGCCGTTGACGCTGTCGTTGACCCACGAAAAGACGAAGGCGTCAAGATTCAACAGATGGAGGAAGCTCCAAAGTTCACTTCCGCCGACGAGCTTCCCAGCCCCGAAGAGATCATCGAAGCCTTGGGGATTCCCGACTGGAAACAACTGGAGAAGAAGCTTGTCCGTCGACTCGACTTCACCCTCGTCCCCATGCTCTGGATTCTATACGTTACCAATTATCTCGACAGAGCATCTCTCGGACAAGCACGCATCAGCGAACCCAGCATCGACACCAGCCTAGGTCTCACCGGCTATCAATTCAGCAACGCAATCTCAATCCTAAGCGCCGGATACGTCTTAGGCCAACTCCCCTCAAACATGCTAATTCCCTACATCCGCCCATCCCTCTACCTCGGCGGCTGCGCCTTCGTCTGGTCCGGCGTCGCCGCCGCTGTCGCCGGCGTCAAGAGCTACGAAGGCCTCCTAGCCGTCCGATTCTTCCTCGGCGTCGTCGAAGCACCGCTGTTCCCAGGCGCCGTCTACCACCTCTCTTGCTGGTACACTCGCCGGGAGCTAGGTGTCCGCATGGCCATGATGGCGACGGGCGTGCCTATCGCCAACGGTATGTCCGGTCTCATCGCGGCTGCAGTGTTCTCGAACCTCGAAGGCAAAGCCGGTGTTCTTGGTTGGCAGTGGCTGTTCATCGTGCTCGCGATCTGCGGCGGCGTGTTTGGTGTTATGGCTGTGCTCATACTGCCTGACTACCCAGCCTCGCGCACCGGTAGTACGATGTGGACCATGACCGAAGACATGCGGCGCATCGCCGAGACGCGCATCGTCGCCGACCGCGTGACCCTCGCGTCCGCCACCGAGATCAAAACCAGCATCTGGCAAGGCCTCAAAATGTCGCTGAGAGACTACAAGCTCTGGATCATCATCCTAATCAACATCACCATCTCCGCCGCCTACGGCTTCTCCAACTTCTACCCAGCCATCGTGCGCGGCTTCGGCTATTCGCGTGTTATCACTCTCGTCATAACATTCCCGCCTTACTTCTGCGCCGCCATCGCCGCCGTCTCCATCGCGTGGAGTTCCGACCGCCTGCAAGACCGCGGCTGGCACTTTTCCATCCCCGTCGCCTTTGCCATGGTCGGCTACATCGTCTGCATGGCGACTCAAAACGGCATCGCGCGGTACGTCGTCTCGTACATCTACGTCGTAGGCCTTTTCGGCGCGAATCCTCTGATCCAGACGTGGATTTCCGGCACGTTGAGCAAGAGCCCAGAGCAGAAAGCCACTTCGATCGCGATCAATAACATTCTGGGCCAAGCGGGGAATGTGATTGCTCCGTATTTCTTCGTTGCGGAGGGTGAGCCGAGGTATTTGATGGCTTTTATTCTGATGTTTGTTATGGCTGGGCTTTGTATTGCGGGTGCTATGCTGTTGAAGTGGTGTTTGTGGCGGATTAATAAGAAGCTTTTGCGGTATGCGCTGGAGCATGGGACGCCGTATAATCCTTACTTGCAGTAGATGGTTTGGAGGCCAGCGAGAGATCAAGAAGATGTTATCGAAGAGACGGAACTTTTGCTGCGAGTCACGTCTCGGCTGCGAATCCGTCTTTTCGGAAGAAATAGATCGTTTCGAAATGGTTAATTATTTGTCGATTATTCTCAAGCTTTAGAAGAGTCGTTTTGTGTGAGCTGTTGCACTGGATGGTAGCCAAATCTGAAGCCATAGATACATTTGGTCATTATGTACACGTACCTAAGAACGATCCAGCCAATGTATTCGAAAAACCAAAAACGTAGTTTCGCCGCAACACAATGCGTGGTGGGGTATCATTTCATCATTCTTTCCGTCCCAAGATGATCACAACACCTGAATAAAAACCCAAGATCCCATTTCCTTTCTGAACGCCGTTCCAAAATGTTCTCATTGAACCTAGCAGATTTCAACGCCTCACATGAGACCCCCCAGGACTAGCTTTCCCAGCCCGGCCACTTCACCCTTGATGCCGTTGCGCGTTGTCTCCTCGAATTCGCGCATGACATTGGCGACCAGAATTTTGCGCACGCTCTTGTCTGCTTTAGCAAATGCTTCGCCAACAGTCGGACTACATTGTTCCGGCGTCGTGATAAGATTGAGAAGATTGCTGTAAGTCTCAATCAAAGTATCGCAAAGCGTCGCAAACGTAGTCCCGAAATCCGGATCAAAGGGCAGAGAAGGTGTAAGCAGGTTCTGGAAGTCGTGACCAGCCGCGTTGATGGGCGACGTGATTTCATGCGGACTGCCAGGGCCGCCTGATGATGGGAACCCAGGGAAGCCACTGTTGCCTTGGGAATCGCTGGAAAAACTGTCTGTTGCTGTGCTGGAGCGGCGGCCTTTGCTTGAGCTTTTGCCTAGACCCATGCCCATTCCAGCTTTGAACATTTGGCCCATGCGGCCGCGGCCGAGACTGTTGCTCGCGCTGTCTGTGCCGCTGAGGTTTTGGTATGTTTCGAATTCTTGCAGGAGGGCGATCAGAGCTTTGAGGTACTCCATTGGTGAGCCGGAGTTGAGCTCTAGTAATGCCGGGAGGCTGTATCCAAGGAGAAAGTAGCTTGTTGAGCGGCGGCCTAGCTTGTGCGGGTGCATTGAAGGCATAGCTGAGACCGCTCCGGCTGGGTAGTGGAGGGTTGACAGATAGTATATGTCTCCTTCGTGGACTTGCTTCAGGTAGTCTATTGTGGCCATTCTCTTTTGTGTTGTCTCCAGTATGCTCTGATACACCGCGCTTGGGTTCTGTCCGCTCATGCTCACCGATTGCAATGTCGGCGCAGGTTGTAGTGGTGCGCCATTGCCGCTTCCCATGCCTTGACTGCTCACGCTCGGCCTGTCGGTGGCATGGCGCCGTAAGGTTGGTGGGCCGCTCGCGAGCATTGAGAACGAGCTCTTTGCATGCAGATCCAGACGGGAGAGAGAAGGGACGGGCGGCGCGTCGTCGAAGGTTGGACTGAAGAGCGGGAGGTTCTCGGCCGATTTGGCTTGCTTGGCGAACGGGAAAGTCGATATAGAAGGTTTCT
>Ga0265797_10012542_pt1 | contig 10372 bp, 7 predicted proteins | sample P2T30metagenome_FD_192433 | JGI IMG/M metagenome (GOLD analysis project Ga0265797, IMG submission 192433) | Plant litter microbial communities from East Loma Ridge, Irvine, California - P2 T30 | ecosystem: Environmental > Terrestrial > Plant litter > Unclassified | place: USA: California... | reverse complement strand
GCGTGGGTCAGTTCGTGGCCGATGGTGCCGCCGGTGTTGCCGTAGTTCGGCGCGTCATCCATCTTCGGGTCGAACAGCGGCGGTTGCAGCACGCCGGCCGGGAAGTTGATGTCGTTCATCTGCGGGTTGAAATAGGCATTCACCGTCGGCGGTGTCATCAGCCATTCGGCGCGGTCGAGCGGCTTGCCGATCTTGGCCAGCTGGCGCCGGTTTTCGAACGTCGTGCCACGCACCACGTTGCCGGCGAAGTCGTCCGCCTTGACGTCGAAGGCCGAATAATCGCGCCAGGTGTCCGGGTAGCCGATCTTGTTGACGATGGTGTCCAGCTTCTCGCGCGCCCGCTGTTTCGTCTCGGCGCTCATCCATTCCAGCGAGTCGATGTCCTTCGCCATCGCCTCTTCCACCTGGCGCGTCATGTGCAGCGACTTCGCCTTCAGCTCGGGCGAAAAGGCGCGGCCGACGAATTCCTGGCCGAGCGCTTCACCCAACTGGTGGTCGACCAGCTGCACGCAGCGCTTCCAACGCGGCGGCTGCTTTTCGACGCCGCGCAGGGTCTGCATGAAGAAGGCGAAGTGCGGCTGATCGAACTGCGGCGACAGGGCCGGGGCCAGGTCTTCCAGCACGTGCCAGCGCAGGTAGGTCTTGATGGCGGCCAGGTCCTGGCCTTTCAGCTGCCTGGCGAATTCCTTGAAGAATTTGGGTTCGGTGACATTGAATTCCTTGACGCCAGGCTGGCCGACGGCGGCCAGGTAAGCGCGCCAGTCGAAGCCGGGCGTCAGCGCTTGCAATTGCTTCAGGCTGGTCTTGTGGAACAAATTGTAGGGGTCACGCTGTTCGACGCGGGTCAGCGATGCCTTCGCCAGTGCGGTTTCGATGCGCATCACGGTGGCGGCTGAACGTTTGGCAACTGCTTCGCTCTCGCCGGCCAGGCCAAACATGGTGGCCACGTGGGCTTCGTATTGCGTGCGCAAGGTTTTGGAATGCGCGTCGGTCTTCACGTAGTAGTCGCGGTCCGGCAGGCCCAGGCCGCCGGCGCTGGCAAAAGCGATCACGCGGGTCGAGTCGCCGAAGTCCTGGTTCGAGCTGAAGCCGAAGAAGAAGTCTTCGCTCGAGAGGCCGAGTTGCAGCGCGGCCAGCACCTGCGGCAGCTCGCGCACCGATTGCATGGCGCCGATGCGTTCCATCCATGGCGCCAGCGGTGCCGCGCCGCGCTTGGCGATCGCGGCTTCGTCCATGCAGGCGCCGAAGTAGTCGCCGATCTTTTGCTGGGTGGCGCTGCGGCCTTCCTTCTGCTTCGCCAGCCCGTCGAGGATGCCCCACAGGTAGCGCTGGTTGTCCTGCGCCAGCTTGCTGTACACCGACCAGCGCGCCTGGTCGCTTGGGACCGGGTTGTTCTGCATCCAGCCGCCGCAGGCGTACTGGTAGAAGTCGACGCAGGGATCGGCGCTCTTGTCCATTGAGCTGACGTCCAGGCCGGGCGTGTAGGGGAAGGTCTTGGCCGGCTGCTCAGCCTGGGCGGATGGGGAAGTTTGGGCGGAGGCGAACGCGGCGGCGCCGGCGAGCGAGATGCCCAGGGCGATACGGGTGAGGTGACGCATGGGAAGGTTTTCCGAAAAGTTGACCGTGCATGCTGACACATAAATATTGCCTAAGCAATATTGAACAAGACGTCACTGTGGCGTTTCGTCCGCGCCCATGAAAAAAGCCGCTGCCCATGGGGGCGGCGGCTTCATCGGTGCTTTGCCAGCCGGCTATCCAGGCCGGCTGCTCCGCTCATCAGGCCAGCGGATCGATCACGAAGGCCGGCATCTTGCCGTTGCCGTTCGCCGTTTCCAGGAACTTGTCCGAGGTGATCAGCGCTTCGTTGATGGTGACGTCCATGTCGAGGTAGCGGTAGGTGCCCAGGCGACCGACGAAGGTGACGTTCGGCTCGTCCTGCGCCAGCTTGATGTAGCGTTCGAGCTGTTCCTTGTCGCGCGCCATGCGGATCGGATAGTAGGGGATGTCGTCCTCGCCGCACTGGCGGCTGAATTCCTTGTACAGGACCGTGCCTTCGTGCTGTTCCCACGGCGAGAAGTGCTTGTGCTCGGTGATGCGGGTGTAAGGCTGTTCGTCGTCGCAGTAGTTGACGACGGCATTGCCCTGGTAGTCGCCGGTGTCGCGGAACATTTCGAAGTCCAGGGTGCGGTAAGGCAGGCGGCCTTCCACGTGGCCGAACCAGGCGTCGATCGGGCCGCTGTAGAACACGTGGTCGTACTGCGATTTTTGCGCCGGGTCGAAGCGGGTGTTCAGGTGCACGGTGACGTTATCGACCTTCAGGATGTTTTCCACCAGCGCGGTGTAGCCTTCGGCCGGCATGCCCTGGTACTTGTGGTTGAAGTAGTTGTCGTCGTAGTTGAAGCGCACCGGCAGGCGCTTCAGGATGCTGGCCGGGAGTTCCGACGGCTGCAGGCCCCATTGCTTGACGGTATAGGTCTTGAAGAAGGCTTCGTACAGGTCGCGGCCGACGAAGCGCAGGGCCTGGTCTTCGAAGGTTTGCGGATCGACGATGGTCTTGTCGCCCTGCTCGGCCAGGAATTCCTGGGCTTCCTTCGGACGCATGGTCTTGCCGAAGAACTGGTTAATGGTCAGCAGGTTAATCGGCAGCGTGAACACCTGCTTGTTGGTGATGGCCTTGACGCGGTTGACGTAGGGCTTGAACTCGGCGTAGCGGTTCACGAATTCCCAGGCGCGTTCGTTATCGGTGTGGAAGATGTGGGGGCCATATACGTGCACCATGACGCCGGTTTCGGCATCGCGTTCCGAGTAGCAGTTGCCCGCGATGTGAGGACGCGATTCGAAGATGGTGACCTTGTGACCGGCTGCAGCGAGCTGGTTGGCGATGACAGCTCCGGAGAACCCGGCGCCGACAATGGCGATATTCTTTGTCATTTGATTTCCTGAATGTTTATGTGCCATCTCTTACGGCGGTATTGACCCGGCGTCCGCATGTTGTTCTTGGTGCGGGCCGCTTTTCGTGAGAGAAAAATAGCAGCCACAGCAGTAGGACGCGGCTGCCTGAGGCAGGCCGTGATCAAGTCGATTATACGGAGTTGTGCCTTTTTGCTATGTTCGATTGAGCACACGACGTATTTGTGCAACAGACAACATTTTGTTTTTTTGCACATGCATACGAGCAATGGAATGATGTATGCAGGCATACTGGCGAGCATGACATTCGCATGCCGCCGCCTTGCGCTTGGCGTCTAGCAATGCTTTTCGAGTCAAACCATCAAAAGGAGTGAACGTTGTCTACCCGCCCGCTGGTCCGTACCGTCCTGAGCAGCCTACTCGCTGCCGCCCTCGCCCTTCCTGCCGCCGCCTTCGCTGCCGAACCGGCATGGGTTACCAAGAGCAACGACAACGCCAAGGTCCTGTTGAACGTGCTGGCCAAGTATTCGCCGGAAGGTGCGAGCAACCTGGGCGTGGAAGGCTACGATGAACAGATCACCGACATGTCGCGCGACCAGTTCGAGGCCACCAACAAGGACCTGCGCGCGGCGATTGCCGAGTACCAGAAACGCATGAAGGCCGAGTCCGATCCCAAGGTGAAGCAAGACCTGGAAATCCTCATCAACAAGGCCAACGACCAGATCCGCACGGCTGCCCTCGACCGCAAGTACTTCATGCCCTTCATCGACCTGACCGGCATGATGTTCGGCGTGATGCGCGCCACGCTCGACCCGCGCATCCCGAAGGAACGCCAGCAGACCCTGCTGGTGCGCCTGGACAAGTATGCCGGCCTGGCCAAGGGCTACCGCCCGGTCACCGAGCTGGCGCACGAGCGCCTGCAGGAACGCCTGAAGGCCAACAAGAATTTGCTTGGCCCATACAAAGGCGAGATCGAGCAGTCGCTGAACGACGCGCCGACCCTGCTCAAGGGCATGCGCGACCTGCTGGCCAAGAGCGGCCTGCAAGGCTGGGAAAAGAGTTTCGGTACGCTGGAACAACAGCTCACCGCGTATAACGCACGCCTGAAGAGCGAGCTGCTGCCGCGCGCGCGTACCGACCATCGCCTGCCGGCCGAGGTGTACGCCAACAACCTGCGCGAATTCGGCGTCGACATCAGCCCGCAGGAACTGATCGCCAAGTCGCTGACCTCGTTCGCCGAGATCCGCAACCAGATGCAGATCACGGCCAACCTCATCGCCAAGGAACGCGGCTTCAAGAATGCCGACTACCGCGCCGTGATGCTGCAGTTGAAGAAAGACCAGATTCCGCTGGATAAAGTGATGCCGATCTATGCCCAGCGCCTGGCCTCGCTGGAAGCGGCCGCGCGCGAGCAGCACATCGTCACCCTGCCCCAGCGCAAGGCCGTGATCCGCCTGGCCACCGCCGCCGAGAACGCCCAGCAGCCGGCCCCGCACATGAGCCCGCCACGCCTGATCGGCAACACCGGCGAGTATGGCGAATTCGTGCTGACCACCGGCATGCCGCCTGATGCATCCGGCAAGACCATGGTGTTCGACGACTTTACCCACGAAGCCGGCACCTGGTCGATCACGGCGCACGAAGCGCGTCCGGGCCACGAGCTGCAGTTTGCCAAGATGATCGAGACCGGCGTCTCGACCGCGCGCGCGGTGTTCGCCTTTAATAGCGTGAATGTGGAAGGCTGGGCCCTGTATGCGGAAGCGGAAATGCAGCCGTACGAGCCGCTCGACGGTCAGCTGTTCGCCCTGCAAGCCCGCGCCATGCGCGCCGCCCGCGCCTTCCTCGACCCGATGGTGAACCTGGGAGAAATTACCCCTGAAGGCGTGAAGGCCTTCCTGATGTCGGATGTTGGTTTGTCGGAAGGCATGGCGACTCAGGAAATGCAGCGCTACACCTTCCGCGCGCCGGGCCAGGCCACGTCTTACTTCTACGGCTACCAGCGTTTGATGGAAACTCGCCAGGCCGCCGAAGTGACGCTGGGCGACAAGTTCGACCGCCAGAAATTCAACGACTTCGTGCTGGCCCAGGGCCTGGTGCCACCGGCGCTGCTGCGCAAGGCGGTGATGGAAGAGTTCGTGCCCGCGATGCGCAAGTAAGCTACGCATTGTTGTAAGGAAAATGGCCGGGCTGCTCGCGCATCCCGGCGATTGTTATTTGTGGCGGCGTCAACCGTACGGTGGGCACCCCGTGCCCACGCGGTACGTGCGCTTCCTTGCACCGCTGGCGGTTCCGACTCGCTCGCGAAATATGAAATGGACGAAACCACTGCATACCATGCCGGTCATGGTTGCGTTCGCGAGCGACGACTGACGGCCACAGGTGCAATCACAAGCACGTAACCGCGTGGGCACAGAGTGCCCACCCTACGGAATCATCCGCTAGCAAATGAAAAAGGCCGGCGATACGCAAGCATCCCGGCCTTTTTCCAACCCAACAAATCAAATCACCCGCGCGTCGTTACCGGCTTCGCCATGCCATTGCGCAGCGACTCGGCAATCACCCCGCGCGCCGCGCGTTCGGCATCCTTCTGCGCCTGCTCCATCTTCTTGCCAACCTCTTCCATCTTCTTGCCGGTCGCTTCCATCGGCTTGCCTGCATCTTCCATCTGCTTGCCGATCGCTTCCATTTTCTCGGCATTGAAGGTCACCGCCGCCAGCGCCATCTTCGAGCCGAGCGAACCCATGGAACCGCCCTGGCGGCCCATCTCGGCGCCATGCTGGCCCATCTGGGCGCCCAGCGCCTGCATCGGCGCCCAGGCATCGCCCATGCGCTTGATGGTAGCCGGGTCGGTGACGATGTATTCCTTCCCGCCCTGGCGGAACCAGAAGAAATCGCCCTGCACGCTGCGCTTGAGCTCCTTGACGCGCTTCTGGTCGGCGTCGCTGCCCGTGATCACGTTGCCGCCATCGCGCACCAGCGCAAACGGTTCGCCGCCGTCGCGGGCGGTCATGCTGCGGTTGACGGTCCAGCTGTTGCTGTCACCGGCCTGGGCCGGCAAGAGCGGCAGCGCGCAGGCGCAGGCCAGCACTGCCAGCAGCAGCGGCTGTTTCAGTGACGAGGATGCAGGGCGGAAGGTGGGCATGTCTTTCTCCATGAACGGATTGTCGATGGAGAAAGAGTAGAACAGGCGGCTGGCGCCTGCCCGCGCCGTGCGACGAACGGCACGAATCGCGGAACAGGCGACCGATTTACAGCAGAATCAGTACACGACCACCGAGCGGATCGACTCGCCCGACTTCATCAAATCGAAACCTTCGTTGATGCGGTCCAGCGGCAGGTGGTGGGTGATCAAATCGTCGATGTTGATCTTGTTTTCCATGTACCAGTCGACGATCTTCGGCACGTCGGTACGGCCACGCGCGCCGCCGAAGGCTGAACCCTTCCATTCGCGGCCGGTCACCAGCTGGAACGGACGGGTCGAGATCTCGGCGCCGGCTTCGGCCACGCCGATGATGATCGACTGGCCCCAGCCCTTGTGGCAGCACTCCAGCGCCTGGCGCATGGTATGCACGTTGCCGATGCACTCGAAGGAATAGTCCGCGCCGCCGTCGGTCAATTGCACGATGGCGTCGACCACGTTCTCGACCTGGCTCGGGTTGATGAAATGGGTCATGCCGAACTTGCGCGCCATGGCTTCGCGCGCCGGGTTCAGGTCGACACCGATGATCTTGTCGGCGCCAACCATCTTCGCCGCCTGGATCACGTTCAGCCCGATGCCGCCGAGGCCGAACACGACCACGTTGGCGCCCGCTTCCACCTTGGCCGTGAAGATCACGGCGCCGATGCCGGTGGTCACGCCGCAGCCGATGTAGCAGATCTTGTCGAACGGGGCATCCGAGCGCACCTTGGCCAGCGCGATCTCAGGGACGACGATGTAATTCGAGAACGTCGAGGTGCCCATGTAGTGGTAGATCGGCTGGCCGTCGAGCGAGAAGCGCGAGGTCGCGTCGGGCATCAGGCCGCGGCCCTGGGTCGAGCGGATCGCCTGGCACAGGTTGGTCTTTTGCGAGAGGCAGAATTTGCACTGGCGGCATTCCGGGGTGTACAGCGGAATGACGTGGTCGTCCTTCCTGACGCTGGTGACGCCCGGGCCGACATCGACCACCACGCCCGCGCCTTCATGGCCGAGGATGGCCGGGAACAGGCCTTCCGGATCGGCGCCCGACAGGGTGTAGTAGTCGGTGTGGCAGATGCCGGTGGCCTTGACTTCGACCAGTACCTCGCCCGCGCGCGGGCCGTCGAGTTCGACTTCCTCGATCGTCAGCGGCTGACCCGCTTTCCATGCAATCGCTGCCTTGGTTTTCATGTGCTGCTTCCTATGTCAATGAACAGAATTTTGCCATCATACCAAGCGGGGGCGAAGCTTGCCGCGCCCTCCCCTATTTGGACGAGGGCTGCATCGTCAGGCCGATCAGGCGCGCCACCACCGAGGCCAGGTACATCACGCCGACGAACATCTCGATACTGGTAAAGGCGCGCGCATGCACGGTCACCGGGATCACGTCGCCGATGCCGGTGCTCGACAGCAGCGCGAAGCTCAGGTAATTCAGCTCGGTCCAGGTGCGCGGCAAATCGCTGTGTACGGCCGAGGCGAAGGAACCCGGCACCAGCGCCTGGACCACGATATACAGGTGGGTGAAGCCCCAGGCAATGAGCGTGAAGGTGGCGCCGCCGGCGAACAGCTCGTCGCGCGTGACCTTGCGGTCTTCCATCATGTAGGCGATCAGGCTGCCGGCGGCGTAGAAATAGAAAATCGCTTCCAGGCCTGAGGACCAGGGCTGCAGGTGTTCCAGGCCGAACAGCATCTGCGCCGACAGCAGCGCGATGATCGGGAAGGCCATCAGGACGCTGAACCAGGTATGGCCGGGCGTACGCCGCACCATGTTGGTGGTGAAGGTAAGGATGACGATGCCGAAGGCGTTGAAGGCCACGTGGCCGAACTGGGTGCGTTCGAGGAAGGGGTAGACCGCCATCCCGACCAGCTGGGCCATCAGCAGGATGCCGGACGGGTGGCGCCGGGTATGGGCAAGCATGCGGAGCAGGCGCATCGGATTCTCTTGGGGGAACGGGATGCGGCTATTGTAAGCAAAGCGCGGGAAGACGCCGGCACGATGTGCTGGCGTGCGGCCGACTGCACAGAAAAAACCCGCCATGCAGGCGGGTTCGGTACATCAGGCAGGAAGGATCAGAATGCTTCCCAGTCGCTGCCGCTCGCCACCGGCTCCTTGCGCGCCGCCGCTGGCGGCTGCACGGCAGGCCTGGCTTGTGCAGGGGCCGGGGCCCGCAGCTTCGGCACGGCGGCCGGGCGTACCGGCGCAGCGGCCACGCCCTGCCCGTCGGCCAGGCGGAACACGGCCACCAGCTCGGCCAGCCTTGCCGCCTGGTCCTGCATCGATTCGGCGGCAGCCGCCGCTTCCTCGACCAGCGCCGAATTCTGCTGGGTCACCTCGTCCATCTGGGCGATCGCGCCGTTCACCTGCTCGATGCCCTGGCTCTGCTCGGCCGTGGCCGCGCTGATCTCGGACACCACGTCGCTCACGCGGCGCACGCTCTCGACCACTTCCTGCATCGTCGATCCGGCCTGGGCCACCAGCGCACTGCCGGCGTCGACCCGCTCGACCGAATTGCCGATCAGTTCCTTGATCTCCTTGGCCGCGCCAGCCGAACGCTGGGCCAGATTGCGCACTTCCGAGGCCACGACCGCGAAGCCGCGCCCCTGCTCGCCGGCGCGCGCCGCTTCCACCGCCGCGTTCAGGGCCAGGATGTTGGTCTGGAAGGCGATGCTGTCGATCACGCCGATGATGTCGACCACCTTGCGCGACGATGCGTTGATCGCGCCCATGGTCTCGACCACTTGCGCCACGACGTCGCCGCCGCGCACGGCAACGTTCGACGCGGCTGCGCTCAAACCGTTCGCCTGGCGTGCGTTGTCGGCGTTCTGGCGCACGGTCGAGGTCAGCTCTTCCATCGACGACGCGGTTTCCTCGAGCGAGGAAGCCTGCTGCTCGGTGCGGCTGGACAGGTCCTGGTTGCCGGCGTTGATCTGGGCCGAGGCGGTGGCAATCGTCTCGGTGCTGCTGCGCACCTGGCTGACGATGCCGGCCAGGCTGTCGCGCATGGTCTTCATCGCGAACAGCAGGCTGCTGCGGTCCCTGGCATGCGTGTGGATCTCGGCGGCCAGGTTGCCGGCCGCGATCTGACTGGCCACCTCGGCCGCGTAGGCCGGCTCGCCGCCGAGCTGCTTCAGGAGGCGGCGCGTGATCATGGTGGCCGCCGCGATGCCGGCCAGCAGCGCCAGCGCGCCCAGGATCAGCATGGCATTGCGGCCGACGGCATAGGTTTCCTCGGCTGCGTCATAGGTGGTCTGCATGGTGCCACCCTGGTGCTCGATCACCTCGTTCGAGGCGATGAAGACCGCGCTCTGCAACTTGCGCGCAGGCCCCATCAGGTAGGCGGCAGCGGCGTCGCGGTCGCCGCCGGCGTGCAGCTTCAATACCTCGTCCATCGCGGCGAGGTAGTCCACATAGGCAGCCTTGTAGATTTGCAGGTTCTGGACGCCCTTCTCCGACTTGATCAGCGTGCCCAGCTTGCCGAACATCTCTTCCGATTCCTTGCGGGCGGTGGCCAGCGCCGTGAAGTTCTTCTTGTTCGCTTCCGCGTCGTTCACCAGCAGTACGTCGCGCACGGTGCGCGCGGTGCGGTTGATGCGGTCGGCCAGGCTCTGCGCCAGCACCACCTTCGGGTAGGCGTCGGTTGCCATCAGCCGGGTGCCCTCGTTCAGCGCGCCGAGCTTGCTGATGCCGAGGACAATCACGGCCGCCAGCATGACCAGCACCAGCGCGAAGCCGAGCGCCAGGCGGGTTCCCACCTTCATCTGTTTCATCGTCTGCTCCGGGGCCGCGTCAGGACGCGATGCTATCGATGACGCCCATTTCCTCGGACGACATCAGGCGGTCGATGTCGACCAGGATGATCATGCGCTCGTCGACCGTGCCCAGGCCGATCAGGTAGTCGGTGTTCAGCGCGCCGCCCATGTCCGGGGCCGGCTTGATCTGGTCGGCGGTGAGCGAAATCACGTCCGACACCGAATCGACCACCATGCCGACCACGCGGTCCTGGATGTTCAGGATGATGACGACGGTGAACTGGTCATAGGTCGGCGTGCCGAGCTTGAACTTGATGCGCATGTCGACGATCGGCACGATGGTGCCGCGCAGGTTGACCACGCCCTTCACGTGCTCGGGCGCACTGGCAATGCGCGTCACCGATTCGTAGCCGCGGATCTCCTGCACTTTCAGGATCTTGATGCCGTATTCTTCGTTGCCAAGTTTGAAAGCCAGGGCCTCGAGCACGCCATCGTTCATCAAGGTATTGTCCATTTGCGGTCCAGAAAAGTAAAAAA
>Ga0265797_10012541_pt1 | contig 10373 bp, 10 predicted proteins | sample P2T30metagenome_FD_192433 | JGI IMG/M metagenome (GOLD analysis project Ga0265797, IMG submission 192433) | Plant litter microbial communities from East Loma Ridge, Irvine, California - P2 T30 | ecosystem: Environmental > Terrestrial > Plant litter > Unclassified | place: USA: California... | reverse complement strand
AGTACATACGACCACAGGTCAGTGAAAACTGGGCATCCCGTCCGCTCTGCCATACATAAGCACTGAACCGGGCGACTAGTACTAGAGTGGGTGACCATCTGGGAATCCCGCCTGTTGTATGTTTTTGCTTTTTGGTCCCCTTCTATAGTATAGATGATATCGGACACCATCCACTATGACTAGAATCACGCAAGGACATGAGGAACATTATTCAAGTTGCTATATGTTATAGTGGGATCCAAACGTAACACGAACAAGTACAGCTTAGGTATCAGCGCCACGAGAACAAGGACTGTGGATTTTCTATGCATTTTCTTTCTTATAGTACGCTCACAGGTTTGCATCTTGCTGACCCAGTAGAACGCTTGGCACTCTGCAGAAAACTTGCTGTCGCAACGAAGACCATTCACTCCATTGGCCTGGTACACAAAGCCCTTCGAGTGCGCTCGATACTGATACTATCTACGCCCGGTGCACCTTTGTCGATTGCAAAGGCGTATCCTCAGGACTGGACCTGCGCTCGCGAGGTCTCAGGCACGACAGCCGAGCTAGGCGAGGATGTATGGCCAAAGCGAATCTATCAGCACCCCGAGAGGCAGGGCGAATACGCAGAGGCTGCATATGAATCGAGGCATGATATTTGTTCTCTTGGCGTCTGTATGTTGGAAGTCTTACTGTGGACACCCTTCGTGGCAACAGGCATCAACGGATTGAAGGTGTGCGACCTTTTCCAGCAGTATGGATTCGCCCGCAAGGAGATAGATGGAGGTTTGCCAGAACGATTTCGCGGAGACTCGGCGAAGATGACCAGTCGGCCATGGATTACGGAAACCATCTGGCAGGACTTTGTGGATGCGGAGTTAGGTGATCCTGATCTGGTACAGCTGATCTCGCAATGCCTCCAGGGAAGTTTCACGTCAGCAAGTAACGTTGAGTCTCGTCTGACAGATCTGATGGCGGCTGCATGTCCCTAGAGTTAGTCTAATTGGGCAAAGCTAACAAGGTCTCTATCAGAGACGCACCATTTCTTCGTATTCCATCTTGAACTCTGGTTACCGATGGACCGGGGAGACCTGAAGGTGCTGTGTCGTGAGTCCCGATCTATCGATATGATTTCGTACCATCCACAACTGTAGAAGACATGCCGTGTTGGAGTAATCAATACCTGGAGCATCCAGGATCGCTTGGATAGTTCACTTGGATAGTTCACTGCGCCCGAAGTGACGAAGTCACTGCAATTCGAGACGTCTGCTGGGTATATCATGCACCAAGTTGAGTGTTTGTACTACCTTTACATCGGGTTGATCGCTTCTGACAGCTCGGCACTGTTGCACTTGTCGATACAAAAAGTGTCGATCCACAACGAACATCCCGGCATCCTACCGTCCGCTGTATTCGTTCGTATGATTGCAATACGTGCGCGAGCGCGACACCTTAGAGCCGTGTTTCCGAGAACATACCAGTCAATGCTGCGTTGACAATGACTTGGATAAATTTCTTGAGGATCATTCACACCGCAGATAATTGGTGCAGAGGCAGACAACTCAGCATCTCACAAATGCGTCCAAACGACCTCATCAGCCGCGACTTTTCCGACCAGTGCCAGAAGGGGACGCATGGATGGGTTCGTGAGATCCACCAGCGAACCTGCACATGAGGAGCTTTCTCCGTACGAAGTAATTCTCCGTGATCTCTTCCTCGGTGACCCGTCGAATGACGAAGGTGTCAAGACTCGACATTCTCTGGATTGCAGCCACGATATCCAGACGGCTTGTGCCTCAGGTCGATAAAATGCCACATTATCCGTGCTCGACATTGGAGGGGCTACTGCAATCATTGCCAGCCGCGACATTTACCATAGCTAGGGATCGATCTTGAAGGACCTCGCTAACAAGGAAGGCTATGTGGATCTCACTGCAGAACAGCATTGTGCCGCATGTTTGCGCACGCTACCACATGGCAAAAAGTCGATCTTGTGGGTGGAACTGTTCATGCTGTCGAACGCAAACATACTGGTATGGATGACCAATTTAATGGCGTCTTATCCCGATGTCTATACCCCTTATACAGCCGATCGATGTCTCCCAGTAAATATCAGTTCTTCGCGTTTCATGCTAACAAGTAGATTTCAAAACGAGCTTGTTTTCTCGAGTTGCCCTGCGCTTCGTTCTTCCAACCCTACACGCTAGAATGTATGTCCACAGTGGCTCAGCCAACTTGGCTACTCCACTTGGGCAGTCGACGTGATTAGCGAGCACTTGGTGTGTGGCGTGTGGCGTGTCGTGGACTCCATTCCGCAGCACTGCATCGGAAGGGACGCACATCGAGGTGGTCAAGGTGGGTGAACTTGGCTGGTTCATAAGACAGCTTACATGTGTCCGGCAAGCGCTCCGAGTTCCATGCGATTTGATCGAAGATGTGACAAGACCAGGTGTCGCAGAGAGCCTCGTCGCCGGCTTCTCCGGGGGCTGAGTCAAAGCCAAGACCAACGGACCGATTAGACACAGTGAATGAAGAGCGTTCCGGTCTCCCAGATATGCGCTTTCCAGCGATCAACCCTCAAACTGTGCACGCTTACATGACCAGAATCGCATTCAACTTTTGCAGGTAAATGACGCTATCAGCCGGAGGCAAATTATGTACTGACTGTGTTAGCATCGGGACAAGATTTCTGGCCCTGAATTGATAATCAATTTCGATAGCTATCGTGCTAACAAGCCATTCATTTCCTATTTGCAATATGCTCGGAGACGACCAGACGTCTCAGACTCATGATAGTCGAAAGGTGACGCATATGGTCAACGACGGCAGTAGTGAGCATACCAGCGACGATGGCACCGACACCGACTTAGATGATCTTGAAAAACGAATTGACTTTTTGGAGTCTCTTATTCAGATGATAGTTTACCGCCAACAGGCAACCATTCGATGGGTCAAATCGCAAACTATCGAAGCATGGGTAGCATCGACGTTGTCCTCTAGCGCCTGCATATCCGGTGAATAGGTATCGCAGTCTAAAGCAGGGTATGAGATTTCCATAGTGTCGAGAGACAGAAGGAAAAGTTCGAGTAATGAAAAATACCAGCGAACATGTAGGAAATTGCTCGAGTTGCCATATACCATCGTGAGACTTTGAACATAACACTGACAATTACAGCTTAGAAGTCAAAGTCAAAGCCTTGGGATCGAGAATTATGGGTTTTCTATGCATTCTTCTTCTTGTAGTACGCTAGCAGGTTTGCATCTTTCTGACAGCCTTGCAGGGAAGTATTGATATTCCTGAATGTCGGTAAGCACGGTTTCATGAATTCCCTGATCTCTCGCTTGACTCTGCACTTCCTCTCTGAAGCATGTCTTGATCAAGGCTTCTGCGTTTCAAATTCAATGACGAACAAATGTACAAACTCGTTCCATAGCTACTGCTTCCACCCAGAAGCAAAGTGCCGTAGCTGCACCCCAACGCAGAAATTGCCAATGTAGTAGCTGTGCGTGATACTGCGCATCTGCTGTAGAGCCGAAGAAATCGCATCGCCATTCTCATTCATGCTCCAGCCCCATCGATCTGGTACGCCTGCGCTGGGTCGGCTGGGCTGGCTGGGCTGGCTGGGTCGGCTGGACAGGGACTTGGTTGTTGTTGTCCCTGGCACGTCTCTCCCACACGTGGTCGGTGACCGTACTACCGCTTGTGTCCAGCCAGGGACGGTTCGGCGGTGGGGCCCAGCGCCCAGGGGTGTACAGGATCGATCTCGGAGTGGAACGATGGTATTCAGAGCTAGAGCGGTACGAGTCCTCGTCAGGGTGAGCGAAGGAATCCTCGTCTCCGTCAACGTCTGCGGAGGCGGCAATGGTGACGGAGGCGGCGCGGGTGACGGAGGGTGAGCGTAAGCGTTTGTTGTTGTGGTTGATCTGTGTCGACAAGCCTCGTCCTGCTCTGGCACCCTTGAGTGCAGACCTGGAGGCGTAGATGGTGGAATTGCCGGACGTTGCGATCTGAGCATCGCCGTTGGTAGTCGTAGTAGTGGTTCCCATGTCTGCCTGCATCGCGGCAGTAGCAGCAGCTCTCTCCTCGGTCTCAGCCGCCTTCATCTCGGCCTTCAGCTCCTCAAGCTCATCTCCCTCCAGGGCGCGCAATGCGACATCCCGAGACAACTTCTTCTGCTGCTCGAGGGTGAACTCGTAGCAGGCACTGAACCCATCAGTCCCCTCCGCCTCGAACTCGAAGTTGGCGAGCTCCATTCTGCACTTCTTCCAAGCCTTCAAGGCATCGTCAGAAGACTCCTCGTCCTGGCCTTCTGTGGCCATGGCATTTGTGGCGTCCCTGAGCTTAGCACGTAGATCACAGCCAGTGCAGAGCTCGATGTCAAGGGAGTCGATGGCGCTAGATGATGCGAAGATGTAATAGCCGCAGCGAGCAAGGACGAGAGCGCGTGGCTCTGGACTCGCTGAAAGTGGCGCAAGGGATGGGGAGGGTGCGGGCGATACTGGCAGCGACATGTCTTCTGCAGGAGCGGGAGACGACATGTTTGCTGAGGTGCTTCTTGCAGGTCTTTGTTCGGTGGACGTCTGTAGTCGCGCCTTTTGTCCATATGTAGTGGTTACTTCGTCGTTTGTAGCTCGAAGGAAATTGAGGAAAAGCTAATGGAAAGCCAAGAATTGCCACAGGGATGGCTCCAGTGCAGGGACCCAGTGTGAGTGAATGCTTGTGATTGACGACCACAGATCGGAAGAGTCTCACTCTCAAGCTATACAACACAGAGAGGAGGAGTGTCGGATGACTTGACGCATGCAGTCTTTCCCTGCGATAGCCTTGTCTTAACAACCGCTAACGAAGATCCTATGCCAGTCTGCGATCACTGGTGGGATTTTTGACAACAAACAGTCGGTAAAGTTCAACGACGCAATACGACGCAATGCGACGCAATACACAATGCGGGTCTTCTTTCCCTCATCGCACACTTTCGTGGGCCGAGACGTTCCCAAGCTCCAGCAGAACGAAGTGCTACATCTTCCATCGAGTCTGTTAGCATCGGAAATATCGTACTGTCCTACGATTTACAGTGCCTGACCGTTTGGATCCTCCCGAGCTGCAGCTACCTGCCCTTCGAATGCAGAGGTAACATCTTGAGGACCAATATAAAGAGCACAAGATCTCTCACTGGCAGTTACCACAAGTGATGGAAAGACTGCTCTGCGTACTTGCGTGCCTGCTCTGGAGTGCAAGCCGTAGCCGCGGAGGCTCTCGCAGAGACGGGTGGGCATGATTGGGCGCAATGCTATGGACACGCACACGCGCATGGCTACGAGCAGGCTCTGGTCATATAAGCTCCCAATGGCAATGTAAAGGAGTCATGAATTACAGTGCTCTGGATACTTACATACTATGATTGAGAGCACTATCTCATCGTGAGCGCTCTCACTGATAGTCACAACCAGTTTTGGCAACAGCCGACAAGGTACTTGCATTGCGAACAGTCCAAGTGCATGGCCGATGTGCAAAGCTATCATGCACTTGTTCAGGCACCTGCAGTTGATGCAATATATGGAGATTTCTCATTCCTCCGAGACAAAGCTCTCCAATCCCTGGTCCTCCCGGACCGTTTGCCGCTGTGGCAGAGGAGACAATGGCGTATAGATAATCAACGGCGCCAGGAACGAGGATGCTCTGCCTTCTTGAGAAACGTCAAGCCCTCTTGCGGACATATCTTCAGCATTGGATGCGCTGTCCCGGGAAACCGCTGAGCCACCCCAAGAGCTCGTTTCTGCGAAGCGGCAAGGGTTTACAGACATATCAACCGCACTGAAACCATCACCAGATTGATAGAGCACAGGAGATGATGTATTCTCCCAGCCTCTGCCCGTAGGGTCTGCATATCTTCCGGGTCTGTAGGTATTAGCCTCGCTCCTTGGACCCCGCTGTTTGCGATTGAAATGCATGCGTCTGCGAGCCGTCTCCCTGGATGGATGCTGCTGGTCTTCGTTGAACGTGACACGACGAAGCGTTGTCTGCTCAGCTTGCAATGTGGTGCTGCCCTCGCTCCCATGGACAGGCAGCAGAGCCACTCCATCCAGGTCGACTATCGGGAGCGCCGGGTCGACAGATTCCTGGAGGCGGCAGGCGTTCAGCTCGTATTTCAGGCGCAATCGCTCGTAGCGTCGAGCCAGAAGCTTACGCCCAAAGACATAATCTCTGAACTTTTGATCGGTGACAATGTCTTCCTCCTGTGGGTGCCTAAAATCTGGAGTCCTGAGATACAAGGCGACTGCGAAATACGTCCAATTATAAGCTCTCACGGAGTCTTGCCACTGTTTGTAGCGCGTCGATAACTCTTGAGCAATCTCATTGAACAAGGTGCAAGTCGCACACAGCCTAGTAACTGCAGCAGGGATCGTGGTAGGACCAATGGGTGTGTTGATGCCACCAAGAGCATGGCGGCATACCATTCCAACTACTGTGGGGATACCAGCAATTGGAGACTGCTCGGGCCGAGTCACTTCGACGGCCGTGCACTCGCTACAGTGGGTGTTGTCTGCTGCTGGTATGGAGTTGGCTCTCTCTGGTACGGTGGCGCCGGATAAGGTGTGACCGCAGACAGAGCCGACAACGAAAGGCACCTTGATAAATGGCTCCGGTTTAGCCCACCATCCTTCGCTCTCTTTCGTGCCGAAAGGCGAAGGCTGTGCCATTGTTGCGCTGGGAGTTGGTGTCTTGTTGTGGTAGCCGGCGCGACGTTGATTGCAGGTGATGGCTCGAGTACAGACAACGAGAAATCGGCGAGAAGATCTGTCGGCGCTTCGTGTGTTGAGTATGCTGTGTACTGTCGGGAGAAAGTGGCCCTTGCAATGTGTGGATTTGTGGTGTTGCTGTTTGGCTCTGCAAGGTGTGTGGAAAAAGAGCGCGAGCAAGTCTGGGTAACGACACTCAAGATTCACTTCCCAATCTTTCGACGCACGAAGCCGCGCTGCCAAGTCAACGCCGTTGCACGCCGACATTCCTATGAACTGATTCCCATGCCCCTGTACCGACGTGTGCCCATCCAAACTGGCAGCCATGCGATCATGCGTCATTCATGGCCCCCGCGGCACATCTGCGGCCCTCAGAGGCATCTAGCGATCAACAGCACGTGTCCATTGTTGCCAGTCATAGCATAGTACGAGCGAGCGTTGTGCAAGAGCAACGCCGCAAACGAGACTCGAAGTAACTTCTTGTTCAATGCTGAGGCGCCACTGACCCCAGCGCGATGCTACAGCAAAGACTTACCACGAGCTTGGCAGCTCACGGCGGCCACGAGTCTGCAAGACTCGCACGCTGGGCAAAGCGGATTTGCTCGTATGCACCCATACCGCGCCACAAGAATGGGAATTTCTTTGTGCCATCGACAGGAGAACAATGGGGTCGAGGTCACCAAAAGCGATGACTACCACCACACGCAGCTGTGTTGTCAGCAAGTTTCATTCCTGGGATCTGTGATGGGAAAGTAAGTCAGCATGTTGATAGATTTACTGGAGCCAATACTCACAGCATTAACAGTGCTCAACTCTCAGCAGTGCGTAATTGTTAGCAGGATGATCAAGGGTTCTGCGTCGACGGAACAGCCTGGCCGACAAGGGCACAGCTAAGAACAAAGAGATACACGACAAGAAGCTCTCGAGGTCTCCGGATCGCACTCGAGCCCAAACCCTACAATTGTGGGCCATAGCCAGTGCCGGAATAGCGACGCTTGGGTATTGGGACACAAGATGATGATGAGATCACCCGCGGCCGTCTGCCATTTTGCCAGCGCTAAGATCATGCAATCTGCCAGTAAAGCGCCGCGCTGCTGCGTCTTCTGACCGCATTACTAACATCATCAAACATGCGGATACTGGGCGCCTGCAGAGTATTCCCAACATGCGATACCGGAGTATGCATAGCCTTTTCATTTGAGAAGAGTATGGCCCAGCCAAAGTGGCAGATCACCCTGGAGTGCCCTCAGTATCCAGATGAAGACAGATCTGGCAGGATAAGGTGATGACAGCATGAGCATAGGAAGGCCACTCAGCTTCCCTCCGGTCTCGGGTTTGGTGGCCTCCTGTAGGCATGGCCATATGAGCCTGGGCGTGTACAATCACGTACCACCAGTGCTTGGCAATGGAGGGCTTCGTGCATCAGCTCACAAAGGTTCTTAACCACTGCCTTGGTCGTTTTTCGCAAGCATGGTAAGTCGGACACTACGAGCGCAGCCCAGTGAAGTCGATCCATTAGGCAACAGGGACCAGAACCAGATCTCGAAAATTCTTAAGTCCGCTTCTCGATGGCGACGTGTCTAGAGTCAGTCCCGGGTGCAGGAACCATCACGCAGGTAATGACGGCCAGCCCGTGTTGTGATCATGTCTTGCTCTCTGGCCAACGCATGCATAAGAAGCATGGATCGAGACTGGCATCGTGGCGGCTTCTGCGAGTGTTGCTGACACTGTTGGAGCAAGATCTCGTCGAAAATGCATCAGAATGAGACTCTGGATGTTCCCCGTGGACACAGTGTCATCGACAGCAGGGCGGCTATGCCGGCTGGACTCGTAAGGGCGAGTCACCACAGGATGCTGTATCGCACTTCCGTGAGCGGTGCGCATGATTTAGCATCTTCGCATGGTCACAGAACGCGAGGGCAGAGTTCGAAAATCTTCAGCTTGAAAACAGGAGGCCCAGGGACGCGACTTGTAGTACATGTTGGTGTTTTGGAGACGGTAGAGTGGCGATATGCTTGCTGTGTGCCTCAAAGCCGGGATCGGCGTGTCTCCGCTCAACACTGCCCAAATCTCCAAGTCCGCACTTTCTACATTCCACCAAATTCATCACAACAAGCATCAATTCATCTAGTTACACCATGCAGCGCGATCGAATGTTGGGTGGGATCATCAGAAAGAGATGTGTGACCAAGTGCTGGACCTGTTTAATGGCGCAATGCGTCCACGGTCACTCAGCGCTGCTAGCCGCTTGGATTTCACGAGCAATGTACAGCACGATATGTTGTTTTCATGGGTGGTCGTCATTTCATTACATCCGATATGAACAAGCTTACATTGACAGTCCATGGGAAGAAGTGCGAGCGTCATTGTTCGCGGCATAGCCCGGCCCTGTCTATATCATCTGCCCAGCCGCCTACCTACCGCTATCCTTTTACCTGCCTCTTGAGACTCTCCCCAATGCGGCTCTCGGACACGGCGTCTCTGGCCAGTTGCAGCGCGCCACAAATACCATGTAGCTCGACATAGCGAGCCGCGAGCTCAAAATACCGACGAGAGACGGGATCGTCCGAGGATCCAACGCCTGCCCTATAATTCTTCTCAGCCCTCAATTGGTTTAGAGAACCATCTGCAGACTTGACATGCATATGTGCGATTCGAAAGGCGATGTCAGCTCCCTCCCCGCGCACAGTGCGAAGGTCGTTTTCTGGAAATCCTAGAGCGGCCGCTAGATACGATACATCGATAGCGGCGAGAGAAGACTTGATTGAGCTGATGGGCGAGGTTGCGGGTTTGTTAATTGCCATGATGGCTGAAAGTGTCAGTAATGCTCATGCTTCGATAATCGCATCCCAGCCAGCTTACCTAGGACGACAGAAATGCTCGACTTGATACAGTCTTACTGCTAGGCGACTATAATGTGTTGGTGGGCGTTGAAGGAAGCATCAGACAGGTGTAGATTTGAAGGCCGGGCCAGGTCAATGGCGCGGACAACATTAACTTTCGTGAGTATCGAGCTTACAGTAACGTATTGTCTCCTTCCCGGTCACCGGTCTGTCTTTCATTCAATGTAATTCATTACTAGATCCCTATGCTGAATTCGATAGTGTATCAATGCGGCCCCATTCTAACCCAAAGCTACCAGCAGTACCACAGAACTCCACACTCAAACCCATCAAACTACACCTCAATCGCCTCCAGCTCTTTCTGCGTCCACTCCCAAAGCTGATCCCGGGCCTCCTGATCTTTCGAAACACCAGTCATCGTCCCCCGCCACCCAACAGGCTCATAATAAGCCCCATTCTCCAAGTTCCCGCGCTCCGTCGTCGCAACCCAGCACATATTATACGCCCCCTCCTCCGGCGTAAGATACTTCCCGCCCGTCTCCAGCCTCTTCAGCAAATTGACAAAGAACCCCTGATCATCGCCGCCAATATCTGTGGCAACGGCTCCCGGCTGCACAGAGCACGACATGATCTCCGGACAAACCTCCGCGATCTTCTGCGAATACAAAGTATTGGCCAGCTTGCTCTGCATGTAGCGCCGGAAAGGCCCGAAGAACATGTCCTGCGGTGTCTTGATGGTGTCGTAGGCGATGCCCGAAGCGCCCTGGAAAGCGCTGGAGGATGTCGTGATGAGGCGGACGTCGCGGC
>Ga0265797_10012540_pt1 | contig 10375 bp, 11 predicted proteins | sample P2T30metagenome_FD_192433 | JGI IMG/M metagenome (GOLD analysis project Ga0265797, IMG submission 192433) | Plant litter microbial communities from East Loma Ridge, Irvine, California - P2 T30 | ecosystem: Environmental > Terrestrial > Plant litter > Unclassified | place: USA: California... | reverse complement strand
GGGGGGAGGGGGGGGATTTGGGGGGTCGTAATCATACCGATACCACGGGAAGCCACGTCAGTAGCAACCATGATGGGGCTCTTGCCAGTCTTGAATTCGTTCAAGACCCAGTCACGCTCGTTCTGCTGCTTGTCGCCGTGGATAGCTGGTTACGGGTTAGCAGTGTTCATTTTATGGAAAGCGAGTCAACTTACAAAGCGCCGGCCAGCCGTCCTGACGAAGGAATCGGGTAATCTCGTCAGCAACGCGCTTGGTACCTGTGAAGATCAGGATCTTGTTGTCCTTGTCGCTCATGATTGTCTCGAGGTGCTTGGCCATGCGGTCGCGCTTCTCAAACTCTGTGCAGACCTCGACAATCTGTTGAATGCGGTGGTTAGCGGACAGGTCCATGGAACCAATGTTCACCTGGATCCAGTCCTTCTGGTAGTCAGCCGCCAGCTGGCGAACCTCCTTGGGCCATGTAGCGGACCACATGCAGGTTTGTCGGTCGGGGCGAATCTGTCCGATGATCTTGCGGATTTGAGGCTCGAAACCCATGTCAAGCATGCGGTCAGCCTCGTCGAGAACAAGGTAGGTAACGCGGCGAAGGTTGGTCTTTCCAGCCTCAAGCATGTCGATAAGACGTCCAGGAGTGGCGATGCACACCTCGACACCGCGAGCAAGGTCGCGGATTTGGGGACCCTTGGGAACACCTCCGTAGACGCAGGTGTTTCGGATGCGGGAAGACTTTCCGAACTTGCTGATTTCTTGCTGAATCTGGACAGCAAGCTCACGAGTAGGTGCGAGAATAAGAACAATAGGGCCGTCGCCGGGGGCGAGGAGAGGCTGAGCGTTGATGTGGACAATGGCAGGAAGACAGTAGGTGAGTGTCTTTCCGGAACCAGTCTCGGCGACACCAACAACGTCGCGACCAGAGAGAGCCATGGGCCATCCCTGAGCCTGAATAGCGGTGGGCTTTGCGAAACCCTGTGCCTTGACTTCGTTCATGACATACGACGGGAAGCCAGCCTCGTCGAAGGTTGTGACGGGCTTGGGGATGTTCTCGCCCTTGACGGTCATCTGGTGCTCTTTGCGGTACTCGGCGACCTCTGCAGCCGAGCGAGCAGTGACTGCGGGATCCTCCTTGTAGAAGGACTTCTCAAACTTGGGCATCGTGTCGAGGTCTGAAAATCATGTTAGTACTGGTTTCGTGAGTTGAGCAAAGCAATAGACATACCCCATTCTTGAGTCTTCAAGCCTTGGCCGAGTTGCGACATGCGGTCGCCGCCGTCGCGTCCGCCAAAGCCACCACCGCCGCCGTATCCTCCACCTCCACCGCCGTATCCTCCTCCGCCGCCGGAGTAGCCGTTGGAACCGCCACCGTAGCCGCCGCCGCCGCTGTATGATTGTTAGTAGATGATCGCTGAAATGGAATGGATGACAGGAGGGGGGGATTCTACGTTGTCGCAACGTGCACGTAGCCACCGTCAGCTTCATCCCCAATGGAAACGAAAACCGACTCGGCCACTGTACTCAAACTGCGCGCAGAATCGTAAGGAGAAATGCTAGCAGATGGAAGGTTGTCCAAGAACCACGACTGTGATGCCTTTCCCGTGTGAAGGGGGTGAATCGCCCTACCCGTACGATGCATATTGGCTTGTCGAGTTGTTGTAAGACCCATATCCGCTGCTGCTTGCGTACCCGTTCGAGTAGCCGCGATCGCCTCCGCCGCGACCGCCGCCGCCGTATCCTCCGCCTCCACCACCGCCGCCGTATCCGCCACTGTAAGACATGATGTGCGTGTGTTTGGTAGTGACTGGCGTCAAAGGGGAACTGTTTAGATTTGAGGGAGTGTGTTTCGTGATCGGAGACCGCGAAAATGTATTAGAGGTAGTAGAGCGACTAGAAAGTGTGTCGCGAGATGTGCGATAAAAGAAGCACAGGTAGTAGAGGGTGTGGGTGTAGTGAGAAGAAGGTTGGAGGGCAGAGCGCGACAGGAAAAGTTGCCTTGCCTCTGCGCTTGCACATTTTTTGAGACGCTAACCAGCGCTAGGGACAGGGTCTCGACGTGTTGGGTTAGCCTGGAGCTTGTCGTTATCTGGTCGGGGAAGCCGGCCCCATGCCGACCACCACGTCGCCACCGCAAAATTGAAGAAGATGCCTGTACAGAGTCTGCAGCACACGACGTCGCGGTGAGTGGGATTGATTTTTGGATGCAATAGCAGCCTGAATAGGTCTGCTTCAATAGAAACTCTCACTAGTTAGTGGTGAAACGCAAAAGAAACTATCCACGTAGGTATGGCGCTCTAGGCGTACAGTAGACACGTGACAAGAACTTGTAGCCTTGAACACATCCCTAGCGTTATCGTGCTTTTGAGCTTTTCGAGATCACAACGTTTGCTTTGCCTGGTCGATTACCTCCCCCAGCGCTGAAGTCCCCCAGATCTCAATCCCATGTCCCAAAATCCTCTCTCCATCTAACTCCGATTAGTATTATACTTAACACGCTTGCTGCGATATCACTCACATTTGTAGCATGCACGAAAATCTTTACCAACTCTTCCACGCGGCTCAAACTCAGACCTTCAGCATGCTTTTCCACCAACTCACTCCCTCTTATCATCGCCTGCCTGTACTCGTCTGCCACGTACTGTTCGATCCATGTCCAGTATCTGCTCCCAACCCTTACCGAGTCGGGGTCTTCATACAATCTCTTCGCGATGATACCGTACCCGATGAGGCAAGGAAGCAATGCAATTTGTAGAGCAAGCCAGTCTTGGGACATGCCGACGTCGAGAACGTAGCGGGTGTATGCAGTAGTGGCTTGGTCTTCTTCCGTGTTGATGATATTGGCCTCCGAGAGACCATATTCTTTGCAGAAGTTGATGTGCAGTTTGATCTCCTCTTGCAATGTGACGACCTGCTGTACACTCATTCCAATGTCCTTGAGGTTGCTTGATTTGTACGCAGACAGTGCAGTTGCTCGTGAGAACTGCACGAGGAACAAGTAGTCCTGCACAAGGTAGTACGTGAACTTCTCCACCGGCAGTGTCCCGTCGCCCATGCGTTGCACGAATTCATGCTCCGTATACTCTTTCCATGGCGTCTGGACTTCTTCGCGATCCAGCAGATAAGAAATAAAGTTTCCAGGCGTGAACGGCAGCACATACATGGAATGAAAATGATTGATCGGCCCATTCCCACTGCCAATGTTCACTGCTGTCTTGATACCCGCTTCAACGTACTGGTTTGCTTTCATCACAGCCTTAGCCATAGTCATGCCCCCAGCAAGGTTACATGCGATAGCGCTTGCGAGTGAACACCCAGTCCCATGAGTATTCCTGGATCGTATATACTCACTCTCAAGCACCGTGACGCCGCTTTCGCCGACCAATATATTTAAAACCACTTCCTTATCTTCCTCTCCTTTACTGATCACCCGGCCACGGGTCAGTGGCAGATGACCTCCTTTCAGCAACACCCATTTCGGTCCGAGTTCCTGGATGCGGTGCGCTATTGCAACAACGTCTTCAACGTTCTGTGGCTCTGGCACATCTACCCCAGCATTCTTTAGAAGGAGTTTTGCTTCTGGGAGGTTGGGCGTGAGGAGGATTGTGTGAGGAAACAGGGAATGGATCAACGTCGAGATGGCGGCTTCAGGCAGGAGCTGGGAACCGGACGTGGATACCATTACCTTCACGCTACTCAGTCACTATTATGGAGCCAACAGAAGAAATACGCTAGGCATACGTACAGGATCCACAATGCTGGTGCTGATGTTGTGCCTTCTCAAGGCATCGGCAACAATCTCGATCGTCTCAGCAGACGCGAGCATACCTAAAGTCACACGTCAGCCAACGTACTAACTACTTCACAAGCCTTGGATAGTACCAGTCTTGACAACATCTACGCCTACGTCCTCACAAACAGCATCAATCTGCTTCCTCACAAAGTCAGGCGGGGTATGGTGTATGTCCTGAACACCAAGCGTATTCTGTGCTGTCAACGCGGTCGTAGCCGTCATAGCATAGCAGCCATGCGCTGCAATGACTTTCTGATCCGCTTCTAGTCCGCTGTTGGTGTGGTGGGATAGTCAGCTTTAGTGGCTGGACGAAGGAGGGGCGGATGCATGTATGCGTACGTACGCCCCACCCGAACTGTCCGAGCCAGCGATTACTAGGATGCGCTTTGGTGCCATTGGGGACGATAATTGATGAGATGTCTAGGTTTAGGCCAGAGGCTTCGACTCGATGAGGCGCAAGACCGTCGTTTTCTCGAATGAGCCCCGCTATCGGCGGATAGGCGAGACCTACGTCATCGACTCGTACTGCTTCCGCGATATATGCAAGGTGTATGCTGTGAGATGTGGCGAGACAAGTTTACAAAGATGTGGTATTACCCAAAACAGACATGTCCGTCAATCTGCCATCTGTTTCAGATACGGAAGCGACGCCGGCGATGGATGGTGGAAGAAGTCATAACCTTTTCGCGTATTCCCAGAAATCCTATTATTAAGGCGCAACACACGAGTACCGATATCTAGTACAAAGGATCTCATTTCGCAGAGATATCAGCAGGGACGATGTATGATACAAGGGCTGATGAACCAATGAAAGCGAGCTGCTTCGTAGTACCTCTCAGAAAACCTTCACATCAACCTAGATGCATCTACGCTAGGATAACCATCCCAAACGTCAGAACCATCATCGAAATCGCTGCAAAAGCAAATGCCTTCAATCCAATGGCATTACTCTTCTTTTCCTCCTCCACAAAGTCCTCACCATCCACATACGTCTCATATGATGGATCAACATTAGAACGCATATTCGTCACACCACTCACTATCCCATTATCCAGCTGAAAATCAAGGGAATTGCCCCACGGTAATATCACTGCACCGGCCAATGCACTCTGCCAATCTCTAGACTTCTGTGTATGCACACCGCCTTTTAACACCCTCTCAGCAATCTCCTTATCACCACTCTGGCTTGTTGTCAGGCTTTGGTAATCCTCATCGACGCCGGCCAGGGACTTGAACTCGGAGCAGTGATTTGGTAAATCAAGGCAGGTACCTATGTCAAAGGCCAAATCGAAGCTGACGTAGATAACATGACGCAACGAAACGTAAATGGTGGCGCTTTCAATGTCGATGGCTGCTTGGAAAGGAATGGCAATCAGTGTCGTGTCCTGGAAGCCTGAGGAGTTTTTGGTATTGACCAGGTCGATGTACAGTTGGGAACTTCTGGGGACCTCGAGCTAGGTTAGAATGTATATATCAAATAGCCTAACATAGCACTCTTACATTGATCTTGAGTTCGTCCATGAAACCACTGTCCTGGCCGTTAGTATAACTTCTTTCAGCAGAGAACTGGTTGATATTCTTACATGGACCCATCAAATTTATAATCCATATGAACAGTGGGCGTGTAGGCGTGGCTTGCTGGGCCAATGCCTTCAATCTAGACCGAAAGTCAGTCTGTGATACCCTCAATGATCGTAGAGCGAGCTGGCGACATACCACTAAAAATGCCACCAAAATGGAACATACCGAGAATGCAGGGAGCGAAAGTGGATGAAATAGTGGCCCTTTGAGAATATCGTTGCCTGTACCGTTCGACTGCAATTCGATGCACGCACCCATACCATGCGCAACGACCTGAATTTCACCGCCTTGAAACACATATCCGAGTTCCGAGAATGGCTCTCCAATGTTCGCTATGATATCATCTGTAAACGGCAGACTAAACGACATGAATGAGAAATCAAGTGTGCCAAAAGTCGAGCAGTTTTTTGCAAGATAAGAAAACGGAATCATCGGACCGAATGAGCTCCTGATTGGGATCGGCACTGCAGCTCAGATCGAGGATATTCGAAAAGGCAGTGAACTGCGCAGTTGGTGCGGCATGCTGTACGTTAGGAGGGTACTCGGAGTGTTTGAGTGGGACCGGAACCGTCTTGTCAACGTTGCCCTTTGGCATACCTAGGGGCGTAGCGCACGGCCCTTACTGGTATGAAACATGTTAATCTCAAGATTCTTGCAGGATACAAAATACGAGGTTTCCTTGGTAATGATGGCACATTTGAACCTTCTTTTGTCGGCTTTGAATTTGCTAGCCCTGGCTCGCGTCAGGACTATTCGGGAAGACGGCGCGTATATGCTACTACCTCACTGACATACGATCGAGTCTGTGAGGTATTCGGGGTATCCTAGGATCAGTATTGGCCTAAGAAGAGTTGTATTGGATTGTGGCAGCGAGGCCCAACTCATTGTTTAAGTTTTCATCTATGACGAGTCAGTTGGATGTGTATAGAACCCATCGAATTGTTTACTTTCTGAATAGGCTGACTCCACCTGGCCTGGCTTGCGCAAATGTGACGGCAAAATCATCAACAGGTCTCGATGGGCTAGCGTCTGCAACGGATAGAAGGGCACGAGGGAAATATATTTGAAGAGTGTGGCGAGTAGCTTGAGCCTTGAATCAGAGTGCTGCAACTATGCTCGGATACACCTAGTCTTATAGGTTGTCGGTTCTCCAATATTTGAGTAGATTGTTACATTTGGGGTGTGGGATGCAGAGATGCGTCAGTTTCCTTCGCGACCATGCGAGATAGACTGGGAAGTTTTGTTTGACACATCTGATTACACCTGCATTATCCATATGCTGACTTGAAGATCATCCCTTGGGCGTCATCGGCCTTGGCCATTTTACCGTGCAGTCGTGATGCCCCTACTGCCCTCCTGCTACTACCACAATCCCTGGATCTGCGATACACGCTGAGTGGGCTCGAACACTTCGTTACTATCTGAAGTGCTCATCCTGGGCATATTGCCACTGTCCGTAAACGTCGGGAACGCCGATGTGTCGTGGGAGGCGCTCGCATCCCAGCCCAGAGTCTCTTCTTTTTCGTAGTCAAGGGGAGCCCAGGCTGCGTCTTCGTCCTCGGGAACAAACAGACTTTCTGAATCATAGCGTGAGGGCTGTGCTTGTGTCACTGAAGCCTGACGAGAACCCGGGTTCCTTACTCTGCCCGATCCGTCCCGTCGCGATGCAGGCTGCACCGGTGGAGGCATGTCCGATCGAAAGCTTCGGCTGTCCTCACGCTCTACCCTTGTTGCTGATGGCGCACGGGATGTATTTCTGCTGTTCATTGTTTGGGGTGCCGGAGTTGGAATGGCTGGAGCTGCAGTATAGTCACCCGAGGTCATCAGCGTAAACTCGCATACTAAGCCATCGTAGCCGTAGCTGAATTGTAATGGTCGCGTTGGCTGGGAGTAGAACGCCTTCAGACTAGTCTTTAGTGTGTCTGCGTGAACGACAATGGCCTTGAAGTCCTTGACGTTGATGATTATGTGCATGCCCGCCTGAACTGTAAACTGTTCGAAATCAGATGTGTTGACAGCGACTGCCGTGACAAGCGGATGTTTGAGGATCTCTTTTCCATTCGTGATCTTCTCTGTGTAGCTTTTGAAGACACAGCGCCCATCGTCCCCAGCAAAGATATCAAGCATCTCGGTCTTGGTGCCAAAATACTCAGTGTACTCCTTGACGGCGCCCGAATGCATAATCCAACGGTTCTTCGCAACGCTTCTATCGAACAGTGCGTGCATCACATCCACAGCTTCGTACGTGAGCTTGTACGTCTTGATGACACCCTGGTTGCACACCATCTTAACGATGAACCGGCATTGGGTTTCATTCTCCCGCTCTTGCACGCTGACTTCGCAACGATCTATTGCGCCATCTCGGCCTAGCGGATCGTACAAACGGCCTTTGAAGACCGACAAAAGCGCTTTCGTGTACATGCTGCACGTGAAGCGACCGTCGGGTCCACCATGACTTGGTATACACTCATAGCTGGCGAAAAACTGCTTGCCATCTAATGTAACCGCGGCGTATGCGGATTTTGAAGAATTGAGAGCGGTGAACGTAAACTATTGTGAGATGTATGAGACACTGCACTGACTGAAAAGAAGAGTGGCAAACCCACCTTTTCTCGACGCGCTTCGATAGCCACGGTATCGTTGAATTTGCCCAGGCAGATGAGAAGGTCATGCACTTTGGACGCTGCCTCAGGCGTGAGGGTGAAGTTGAGGACGACCATCTTGTCTTGTCCTGACTTTTTGCATCGTGGCGATGTGCTGGTGTTGGTCGCGAATGCTGGCGAGGTTGCCGAAAGCGGAAACAGCGCGTTCTGACGCGCTAGCGCTGTTGACATCATCGCGCCGTCCTACTCCGAGCATACAGTACGGCAAACTCCAATAGTTTGAAATCATATCTTCATGTAATATGTCCCAGCCCGCACTTCCAGATGATATCTTGCATCTTCTATGTGAGGAGCTTGCAAACCAGGAGCAGTTCGACACGCTGTTTAATTGCGCTTGCTCCAGCCGCGCTCTTGCAGTACCTGCACTAACTCATCTGTACAAGTAAGTGACACCCACCTATCTTGCCAAGTGGACCATCACTATACTAATGCAATTGGGAAAGATCACATCATCTAGCTCCCGTCCGAGGCGGGGGCGAGGATCTCTATGGCCTGCCAGCCGCCACTAAGCTGCTCACAATCCAGAAATGGTCAATACTATGGCGATCAATTGTTGCATCGAGCCTTGATGCCACTCTTTTTCCGTATTGCCGCTACATTCGGTCGCTTGATTTCCGCGACCTTGGCTATCTACTTGATGATGATCAGTTCCGAGCAAAGGTCTCCAAGTGAGTGGGCTTTGGTCATCAAACACTGTCAGCCCTAACCTTGGGCCAGGCAATTCTTTTCTGGACCTCTCAAGCAGTTTGAGAAGACCGAGACCGGAACGAATATCAAGGGAAGGAAGTATACGCGAATCAAGACAGCAGACATAATTGACGCGATTGGCGAAGGTACAATGCTCCAACTGCACATTGCTTGCATGGGTTAACACCTGACAGTCGTGACTCAACATACACCCACCCTTGAGATAATCAGTGGAGAACGTATGTATCACTTCCTAAATTTAACAAGAGTCGTCTGACCATCATCAGTCCAACCGGGTGCCCTCGTACGATGGACGCCTCGTCTTCCACGCCTACAAAGCCTTGAGCTTTGGGACGGCAAGCCACTGGAAGATGAGCTAGTGCACACCTCCATCTACCAACACTGCCCTCAGTTCAAATCCTTAATGATTTACACCTGGATCTCGGTCGATAATGATCACAAGTTTGCCAAGTTCCTTTCCTCCATGCGCCCCAACACACTGCAAACGCTGCAAACCATCAGCGACGTCAAAGCAGGCGCCGAGACGTTTGCAGCACTAAACCACCACGGGGAATCACTCGAGGATCTGAGACTATGTGTATCCAATGACTCAATTCCGCATCTTTCACTACTCAAAGGTTGCACAGCACTAAAAACCCTCCGCATCGAAGACATCCACGGCACCGTCGACCTCGAAGCAACTGCCAACGATGTCTTCCTCGAAACTGTATCCTGGCTGCAAAACTGCACAAACCTCCAACGTCTCAGCTTCCACAAACTGCAATCTGGCGCCGCCATCATCACACCCGTTTTGCTGCAAGACAAGATTAAACTCTGCAGTCTAGAGATTGACTCGTACACGCTCAAGGACCACAAAACCTTCCACCAGGCTCTAGTGCACCAAAAGTCCTCACTAAACGTATTGTTCTTGAGCGGAGATACCGAGGGCATGTTCCGCGATGATTTGGATATCCTAGTTGATTCGCTAAAGCAACTACATCAACTGTGGGATCTACATCTCATACTCCCAGAAGTTTTGCGCGATGATCATCTCATGACCATCATCGCTGATCTCAGACTACTAGAAGACCTATATGTCAGCGGTCTGGAGCTCAACGACATTGTCCTGCCACATCTCGCCAGCTTGCCCCATCTCCGCACCGTCACCATTTCGGGCATCTCCAAGTTTACGCTAGAAGGCCTGTTGGATTTCATCGAGAGGTTGGGCCCGGGAAATCAGGGCATCAGGCTTTCAATTGACATGGCGGATACAGATACTTTGCTACCGGAGGAAGAGTTGAACCTGGTGAGGGAATCACTGATGGAGAAGGTTGGGGGTACGCTGGAGTACATGGCTCTTCGAGGTATGTTGGAAGGGTGGATGTGCATTTGACAAAAAGTTCTTGCTGATGTTGTTGCGTGTACAGATCCGAATGTTCCGGAGTTTGAAAGTGACTCTGACTGAGCCGTGTTTGCTGTGTTGCTGGAGATGCTGTATTTGGGAGGTATACCGGCCTACATGGCAACGGCGTCATGGCGTTCCTGGTAGGAGTGGTATTGATGAGATCCCTATGGCGAAGCAAGAATTTGATAGAAACACACTCGTGGAAGATGGGATCCATTTCTCACACCAGCCCAAGAAAAACCCCCCCACCCCCTCCGG
>Ga0265797_10012539_pt1 | contig 10375 bp, 5 predicted proteins | sample P2T30metagenome_FD_192433 | JGI IMG/M metagenome (GOLD analysis project Ga0265797, IMG submission 192433) | Plant litter microbial communities from East Loma Ridge, Irvine, California - P2 T30 | ecosystem: Environmental > Terrestrial > Plant litter > Unclassified | place: USA: California... | reverse complement strand
GATTAAGTTGATAACTTACTAGGTGGCTAAACGTTCGGGGTATGCGGAGCGGAAGTGTAGCGGACTTTTGTGTGCGTCATTCCTTGTGTTTCTCATTAACTTTCACTTGTCTAGCAGAAAGGAATAAGTCCCAACGACACGAAAGAAGGCATCACATTCATCAAACTCATACTCATACTCATCAACTAACCAAATAATCCCACCCCGACCTACCTCACCCACCAACCCACCACTCCCCTAACCCGGCCCCATAACCTCCAGCCCCCTACAAACCCCAACCCAACCATCCCTCATCCCCTCCCAAACAGCCACCATACGATCCTCCTCCATCCCATCCCTCTTCCTCTCCCTCCGTTCCTGCGCATCACCAGTCCCATTCGCCATCATCTGCGCGCCCTTGTTCTTCTTCGAACTAGCTTCAAGGGACGTCGACGTCTTGAGCCCTTTGCCGTCGAGCTCGCCTTTGACTTCCCAGCCGCGCCTTACAGGTCCATGAAGTGTTGCGGGCGAAATGAGCGTGCTGTCTAAGAGCGAGTTCCAGCGTGAGAGGTACATGCCCGGCCCGTGTGTTGTACCGCTGTGAGAAGTATTCGGCGGTGAGATAGTAGAGCTAGGCTGCATAATCGACTGTAAGCGACTCAGAGATGTTTCTTTAAGCGCATTGAGATGCTTCTCATGATCGTCCAGCAACGTCTTCAACTCATCTTGCTTCTCTTTCGAGAGGCTCGAGAACATGGCGTGCAGCGGCGCAGTCATGTTTCCCGCGCCGCCTTTACCCTGCTCTTCGGCGGTTTTGGCGTCTTCGTCGACTTTGAACTCGGAGAAGATGCGCTTGGCGTAGGCCATGTAGTCGTTTGTGAGGTCGGGCGCGTTCTTGGTGACTTGGTGGCAGAACTTGTGCATTGATGGTGCGTGTCGGCGGAGGAGTTGGACGTAGTCTTCGACGGTTGGTACGTCGCCGGCGTCTTGGTCCGTGATGCTGGCTGGTGCAGCGGGCGCAGGTGAGCTGTCGCGCGAAGACTGCCTGCTTCCTTTGCCCTTTTTCTTTGGTTTCGATGTCTTGATGAGGTCGGTCAAGAAGTTCTCGGTATCTTGGATGGTTCCGGAGAGGTCGACGGCGTTATGTATCGCACGAATGACAGGGTCCATGGCAGTCACGATTTCGCGCACCATGGCGGTCAAGGTGTCGGGCTGGAGTTTGCAGCTGACCTTGGTCAGTTCCTCGCGATCTCGTATCGAGAGGTAGGTGCTGTAGTATTCCATAGCGACGTTATGTTGTTGCTCGTTAAGCGAGTCGGCATTGACGGGTGGATCTGCAGTCTCGAGTATGGCGGCGATGATGGACTTGCTCTCTTGTGTTGACTTGCTGCGCGCAGTTTCGCGCTTTTCCCTTGTAGAGTAGACGTGGTTCTTGATGGCCTTGAGAACTTTCTTGTCTGGTGCATCCCGCGCCGATTCCAGCTTGGATGCGCGCTTCTGGAACTCTGCCGTGTCCCAGGCCAAGACTGTCGATATGATCTGCTGCAGCAGGTTCATGCCATCGTTTGAGTTGTTTGTCAGGCCAATCCAGTTGGTCATTGCCGTTACTGACAGTTTTGCGAGAACAAGCCGTACCATGCCGTTGATCATGGTGGCTGCATTGCCGACTCGCAGCGTCTGCTTGATGACCATGTACGGAATAAGACGATGTGCATTCTCAAGCACACGGACCAGATACTGGCCGTCGGGTGACATAATGAAGACATGGTGCAGGAACGAGGCGGCATTAAGCAGCATGTACTCGTGGCCAGCCTGAACGACGCCAGCGTGCTCCGCCAGCTTATCCGTCTCCTTGACGCGCTCAAACATGCGGTCGAGCGTGTCGCCGTATATGAGGCCATGCATGAGGTCGTCGAACCCCCGCTGGACATCCTCAGGCTTGCTGGTGTCGTAGCCGTCGTCCTGTTTCGCCGTGGTGCCTTTGGAGACCGGATAACCCCCCAGCATGCCCCTCGCGACATACTCGCCGAGACTACTCGCTGCAGTCGCCAACGCCTTGCGCGACCCAATGGCGCCCTTGTCGTAGCTCTCGCTCAGTTGTGCCTCTGCGAGCTTCGCCACCAGCACGCCCACCTTGTCCTGCCAGAAGTCTTGTCCGAGGTTCTTCAGCGCGGGATTGGGCAGGAGGAACTTGTTGAGCATGTTTTGCAGCAGCGGGCTTGTTGACTGCGAGCCCTCGGCCTTGCGGAACGGATAGCCATATTGGTTGATGGAGGAGGGGAGTTTGAACGCTTCGATCTCCGAGTAGAGCTGGTGGTGGATGAGGATATCGAATAGAGCGTGCGTCTGCGCCGGCGTGAGCGTGTCGGACGAGGAAGACATGTTGGGCTGAGATAGTGCGTGTGCATCGTGAAGGGAGGATTGGCTTAGTCGTCGGTCTCTACGGCAAGCAGGCGCATGGCTGCCATGTGGGATGTGACGCGCGGAGACTCGCGTGACGTCATTTTGGAGCCCAGTACGTCGCAGAACATCTAATGGAGTTTTCACTTACATCGCATTCATAGTAGTCCTGTGATCGACATGTGAGAATACATTCAAACTCATCTTCTTTCACTTTCGAGTTCTCTATACACTTCATAATGATACCATAGGTAACATACTACTTCGTCTGGTACATCTGTCTATTATTCTACTAAGCTTCCCCAAAAATCGCTCCCGAATTCAGCCTCAAATGTGAACCATCCCTTTCAGCAAGCAAACACAGGTATACGTAAACCCTCAAAAATGGCATCAGCACTGTAGAGTCTGTTGTGACACTCTCAACGGAGCCACACTCGAGTATGAAAAAAATAGTAAAATGAGATCACTTGCCACTATCTTCCCCCCTCACTGAAACCTCTCCACAACATCCTCATCCCCATACCTCTTAATAATATTTTCAAATACCTCATCCAGCGTCGCCTGCCCCACACTATAATACTCCACCCCCAAATCGCCCTTCACTCCCTCCATCACCCTAATCAACCCCACCAGACTCCTCCCTTGCGCAGGGACCTGAAAGCGAATCTGCCCGCCCTGCGTCTCGCGACTAATCTCCGCATCTTCAAACTCGCTCGTGATCCAGTCGCGCATAGCTTGTAGTTCAGCGGGCGTGGTTCGCGGTGCGGAAGAAGAGACGAGATGGATGTGGAATTGGTTGCCGGCGCGGCGCTTCAAGTCTTCTCGATGTCCTGATGCGAGCATGCGGCTTGAGACGATGCCGATGCGATCGGCTAGTGCGTCTGCTTCTTCCATGCTGTGCGTCGTCAACACGATCGCGCGGCCTTTCGCGCTCGTTTGGAGACACTTCCATAGCGTGCGCTTGGCATTTGCATCGAGTGCAGAACTGGGTTCGTCGAGGACGAGCACTCGTGGGTTGCCGACGAGCGCGACGGCGAGACTGAGTTTGCGCTTTGTGCCGCCGGATAGCTTCTGCGCGAGCTGGTTCTCGAAGTCTGAGAGACCGCAGGCGAGAATGACGGTGGATACGTTGTGCTCGATATCAGCCACGCCCCGCGTTTTGGCGAAGAAACGCAGTGTTTCGCGGACGGTAAGTACATCTGCGGAATCAAACTGTGGACACACGCCCAGGCTTGCGCGCGCATCGACGGCGTGCGTCAAGATCGAATGGCCCGCGATATCAATAGCAGAGTCTGATGTCGAGGGCCGCAAGTCGCCGCGAATCATGGATATGATGGTCGATTTGCCAGCGCCGTTGGGGCCAAGCAGGGCGAAGATTTCAGACTGCTGGACACCAAAGGTTACGTTGTCGACTGCGAGGTTCTTGCCGAAGCGCTTGGAGACGTGCGAGATGCGCAGGTCCGTGGTGTGCAGGTCGAGGCGCTTGAGCTCGTTGATGTGGTCGGGCGACATGTCAGAGGCTTCGTCGTTGTGCGTTGACTTCTTGGACACTTTGCTTCGTAGCACGAAACCACTGTCCCACCACAGCAAAAGCGCGAAGAGAAAGACGCCCTGTACAATAAGATACAGGATTGGGCCGCCATAGAGGTAGATCGATCCTTGAGCGTGGCCATTGCACTGCGTCGCCATTTGCTGCAGTCCGATGAAGAGGGTGCGCTCCAGGCAAACTGACGGCGAGACGATGCCCAAACCGAAGAAGAGCGCATTCATCACACCCTCGAGATCTGGGTATGGGGTCCCAGACTGCACGCCGATGATACCGCCGAAGTAGGCAAAGTAAAACACCACCTGGCCCAGCGCCAACATGAACCACGCGGTGACTGGTGTACGCGCAAACATGCTGATGACGTAGCTGAGTAGCGCGCAGACGATGCCATAGAGGAAGAAGATGAGGAAGACGTAGCCGAGTCCTTGCCAGATTGCGGTGGAAGCTGAGAGGAGCCCCGTGGCAACGGCACTGATGATTAGGACGAAGATGCCGTCGAAAGCGAGATGTGATAGCCAGAGTGGAACAGGGCGTATTCCGTTGGAGTATTGCATGGACCGAACGTTGCTGATGCGCTCGTTTGTGGGATAGCTATGCGAAGTTAGACATGCTACCAGACGGAAACGAGGCGAAAAAAAAGAAGCTTACAGGGCGAAGAAGACTGGATAACTACTTGATGTTAGTCGAGCCTTCATGTTGACAAAAGAAGACTTACCAAGCCATGATGAGACCATAGTAGATGATAAAAAGGAACGGCTTGATGTTAACAAGATTCGGAATGTCCGTCTTCGCAAAGGAATAGTACGACGCCGATATCCCAACGCCACTGCGCATAACATTGAACATGTTCAACATCTGGCTCGACAAGTCGGCGCGATGAGTGTTGACCATAACCGTAGGCTTGCTGTTGGCGTCACCCATCCATACACCGCCCTTAAGAGTCGTGGCCGGGGAATAGTCGCGGTAGCCATACGAACTATATCCCGAATTGATCTCGGCGATTTCCTTCCTGTTGTTCTGCACCGCATTCTCAAACTGTTCGTATGTGTCAACGAGTAACAATTCGCGACGGAGCTCGGTGACGTTGCTGTATCCATATGTGCTCATGTACCCGCTGCGCGTGTGATTGACGCTGTACACATCGACCATCAAGCTCAAAGTCTTGTTATCCAGCTTGCTCGCAGGGCCAAAGACGTATTTTCGCCTGCGAAGATCCGCAGATGCACTGCTCCCGTAAGTGCTCGAGTAGCTGCTCACGTAGTGACTGGACCCAAAATCATTGCGGTACGAGTAGTCGACAATGAGGTCGGCAGGCATTGGACACTGGGGCGCCTCTTTAATAGACTTGATGAGCAGGGGCGCGATGCCCGCGCCGACGATAGCGAAAGCGACAGCGACAAAGTATGGGATCCAGCGCCGGGGAAGAATCCGGAAACGTTTGCAGAGTAGGATCCACCACTGCTTGTACATGGGTATCGGTTTCCCCGGCGTGAGCTCATAGTCGTTTCCAGGGACGTCGACTACCACCTTGGTAGCTTTGGTCTTGTTTGACTTTTCGTCGTCGGAAATTTCTTCAAGATTGTGCATCGTGTCGCCAGTAACTTTGATAAAGAGCTCCTCCATGGTCGGCCCAGAGAGCTGATAGTCGCGCAGGCCCTGCTTCTCGAGCTCCTCGACAAGCTCGGCAGCAAGAGCGGCATTTGCAATACGGTAGACCGTCTGGTGTCGCGACTGTTCTCGAAGGGCTTCGCCGGAGATCTCAGGCTCAAAGTCCGTATGGTGGGGCATCTTGACAGTATAACCATCCCCATGTGTATGCTTTAGCGAAGCAGATGTACCCGAAGCCCGGAGACGTCCCTTGTACATGATGGCGATATCGTCAGCCAAGAAGTCGGCTTCGTCGAGGTAGTGCGTGGTCAGGATAATGGTGCGTCGACTGCGCTCCGCGAGCAAAATCTCCCAGATGCGACGTCGCGAGATTGGATCAAGGCCTGTAGAGACTTCGTCAACGCAACAAACAGCACTTCCTCCGGCAAACATGATGGCCATCTGGAGCTTGCGCTTTTGACCACCGGAGAGTGTCTTAGCCTTGTGGTCGAGCTTCTTGGACAGGTCGACTCCCTTCGCAAGCTCCTCCACGACTTCATGGTTGATGTTGTCGAGACATTTGAGGACACTGAAGATGCGAATGTGCTCCTTGACGGTGAGCTCGGGCCTGATTGTGTCAGTGAGGAAGGTGAAAGTTGAAATGGAGTAACCTACCATAAGACATTGTGCTGGGGTGCGTAGCCAAGTCCACCAGCAGGATCAATGACGATGCTGCCTGAAGTGACCTTCTCGTCACCAGCAAGACACTTGAGCGTTGTACTTTTACCACTGCCGTTGGGGCCCAAGAGACAAAGTATCTGACCTGGGTATGCTTGTAAATCAAGACCTTGCACAGCGTCCACGGTGCGGCGCCTCTTGAAAACTTTGGCAAAGAAGCCGGGCCGATAGCTTGAATACAGTCAGCCTAGTGACTGGACGGTAAAGAGGGAAACGTACCTTTTGCAGAAACCTGATATTATGACTGTAGGGTCACTAGCAGACTGTCGTTTCTGAAACGTCTTGTGCGGCGAGGCTGTCGAGTGCAGCAAATGTTCAACTGCAAAAGCCATTACAGGAAACACGAGCAGGTGGATAATAGCCATGATCCAGTGGAAGTACAGGGGCATGCGATAGTTGTCTATGGCGTCATCCGACTGTGTTACTGCGCCAGTCAACGACGCTTGCTTGTCCGCAGACTCGAACACGGCATGTCCGGTGACATAGTAGGTAAAGTTCGCCGTGGGGAATATGGCGCTGAGAATGGCGCATGTAGCCTTGGTCTGTTGGAAGATCACCACTGGCAAAATGGCACCCACGACTGCGAAGACGGTCATGATGGAGCCACTCAACTGCGCCTTCTTGAAGAAGGACGCCCCAAATAGCGAGAATGAAGTCAGAGAAAGGCCAGCTATGATGGTGAACCCAACCGGAAGGTCGCGTGACGTTTCCGGAAAGCATACGAGGGAAATGACAAGTCCGACGGAGAGCCAGCTCGGGAAATATATCACAGCAAAAGCAAGCCATGTTGAGATTTGCCGTACAACTCTGCCGCGGATGTTGGAGCCACCTGAAATCATGGTATCGACCAGCCCAGACATGCCCAACTCTCTTTCGCGCGCGATAAAGGATGTCATGTGGTAAATGAGCTCCACCAACGCAAAGGCAAAGATGGGACCAAAGGCGAAGATGCAGAGGTTCAGATAATTGGATGTCCTGGATTGATCCAAAGCGTTCTGATCTTGCTCGGTGAATAAGATCACGTCCATTTCCTGCGGTAATTGGCTGGTAGCGTCGGAGCCGGCTTGCGAGACGATCTCTTGTTCGAGTGCGCGCTGTAGTGGCAAGAGGTCAATCTCGACTCCGTTCTTGTTGCTGTCGACATTGGCAGTGCCTCCAAAGGTCGCACCCGCGCCGCGAATTGTATAATTCCAGAAGCCTGGTGCCGACTCGTTGGTGCCAAGTTGCGGGCTCGAGAGGAAGATGACCGCCGCGTAGCATGGCGAAACGCCCTTGGTATCTGTCTTGCACTCTTGCGCCATCTCCCACGCGGTTTGGTAGTCTTTTGCAGTCTTGCCGGCGTCGCGAACCTTGGTCGAGAGGGAGCCAATGACGGTCGCCACGTCTCCACCCATGCCATTGCTGATGAAGCCGACAATGTCCTGCCCTGGCGAGGCCTCGAGACCTTGTTCCAGAGTCCGTACCTGATGCAGTCAGGTCTCTGGTCTTACATATTTGCGCGACTCGCTACTTACATTATGCGGAGAGGATACGCCCCATGTTTGCGGAGATGAAAAGAAGTTCTTGCTGTACCCAATGACGAGGACAATAACGAGCGGTAGAGCAAAGGCTCGGATAAAGGTATAGATTGGTCGGCGCACGCAAGTCAGGAGGAGATTCTTGCGCAGCAGCGCCCAAATCTGCCTCAGAAGCAGATTCATTGTGACTTTTCCGCCAGATCGATAATGAAGAAAATATGTGAAGGACTTTAGAGGAACGACTTTCACCTGGTTGGAGATACAGACGCCCACACTGAGGATGAATGCGTGCGGCAGCAAGGCTGTGTATGAACAATCACAGTCTCAAGGCACCCCGTTCGCTGTTGTACAGGCGGCAGTGCGCCGATCAACAGCCGTGCAGGTCCCATTCCGTGTTATCTTGTGCTGCGACACGAGCGATATGCACTAATGCTCGTAAGTTACTTGAAGCAGAATTTAAGCTCGTCAGGCCAGCCGCGCAGTGATTGGGAGGAGAGCGTCTGTGACATTGGATGTGGCGGAGCAAACGCAGGTCCCGTCGCCGCTTGTGCCGATCGATCCTTCCCGACGAGCTTGGTTACAGCAACAACACTTTCTTTGACTGTGAACAAAATCGTCAATAGCAGAGGTAGAAATATAGAATGCCGTAATCTGATAATGGATGTTGTATAGAATGGCGAGAAATGTTAGGTGAAGAATTCGCACGTCAACCTGAACTCGCTGCCGTCCAGAGAGTAAGAACCTCTTCCCTCAAACTTCGAACTCTGATTCCATTACGACGTACACCACAACTCCGATAACCATCGCCAGCTCCATTGCCGTGTCCCGAAGCTCATAATCTCACCGGCGTAGATCATCTTGACAGGATTACATCACCACCAGCTAAGATGCTTTTCGCGAGAGTTTCATCGGATGAAAGAACTATCAGGCCCGAGTATACCAGTATCTCGAGCGCGCATTCGATGAGAGGCGCAGCCGAGCGCTGGGTACCAGATGTACGTATCTAGTGCTACACGTATTCATAGTACTTAGCTATGAACACTGCTTCCAAAGCAGTCTGTACACAAACTAACAGCGAATTTCAACCCCACATACGCACCAAACCCAACTATCTTGTACATACATACCTCTAAGTCCTCTCGAAGAACTCGCGCACCGCCATACCTACCCAATGCGCAATCATCATTCTAGTGCTACACGCGTCCACGTCCCAAACACACGTTCAAACATCAAGCTTCGCTGACATGTCATTCTCCCGCTTATTCTAGCGCGCCACCAAGCTTTCCAACAAAGTGCTTCCATCCCATCCCATCCCGGTTCACACACGCTAGATCCACGAAGGACTACCAGGATGACGCAAACCCGAACGGACCTCAAAGACGTACCTGCGTTAGGTTGAATCTGTTCAAGCTTCTGGCGCGATGACGATCGTATAGGAAAGATTGACATCGAAATCTGCCTCACACTCGCGCCAACGTGGTCCCGCGTACACTACACTAAGTAAGAGTCGTGGCGAAAGCTTGAATTCGGGCGGGTGCAGATCAGGACGAAATTGAACGTCAGAGAAGGGTGGGTATGACGGTACGCTGGGTGATTACAGTGTAGAAGTGTCGTGTCTCCTGCTTTCTATGTCCACAGAAAATTACACTCCAGAAACATAAACGTATACACATCATACACGTCCACGTCAACCATCATCCCACACTCTTTAACCCAACCTAGTCCCCTGCACTCCTCACTCACTCCACCCACTCTCTATACCCAAATCTATCCTCCAACCTCTCTTCCCCACCCTCCCTCTCTTCCCCACCCTCCCTCTCTTCCCCACCCTCCCTCTCCACCCCTCCCAACTCCCCACTCCTCCCAGCCCCTCCACCAGCATACATAAACACCCCCCTCCCCTTCCTCTTCACCAGCGTATTCGAGCTTTCTTCACAGCCTAGGGTCCATCCGTCGATTTTTAGGTTGGTGGAGATCCAGAAGCCGCGCTTTGGGGAGGGGGATGTGGATGTGGATGTGAATGTGGATGGTGGGGCGGATGAGATATCTTGTGCAGGAATAGGTGACCGGGTGTCTCTGGTGATAGCGGAGTGTGGCTCTCCGGTGATGGTAGACGGTACATCGACTTCGCCTCTGTGCTGACCACGACGGGAGCGCCCAGCCTTGCGCCTATGTTTCGTATCCGCAAAGATACTAGACCCCGCGTTGATGAACTCCGGGCGTGGGCGCGGAACATATGACTGAGACACAGGTGCGGTGCCAGTGATGGCCTTGAGACTGAGGTTCTCCAGGAACTCAGTGACTTGCGCGACGGATTGGGAGAGGCAGTCTCGTCGCGGCATATTTTTGAAGCTTGGTGGGGTGGTGGTAGGATGTTGGGATGAGAAGAGCAGATGATGAGATGACCGACCTTTCATCGTTGTAAAGTTCTTATAAGGCTGAATTGTTTGCTGTACATGAGACATGCAAGTTTGTACTGGTAGAAGCGCAACGCTTGTTCGAGAAGAAAATGTCTCGTCAGAAAGCTCAGGTAACAACGCCAGCACAACTTGTAACGGGAGAGAAAGAGAAGGGGAAGGAGAAGAAGGAGAAGAAGGAGAAGAAGGAG
>Ga0265797_10012538_pt1 | contig 10375 bp, 13 predicted proteins | sample P2T30metagenome_FD_192433 | JGI IMG/M metagenome (GOLD analysis project Ga0265797, IMG submission 192433) | Plant litter microbial communities from East Loma Ridge, Irvine, California - P2 T30 | ecosystem: Environmental > Terrestrial > Plant litter > Unclassified | place: USA: California... | reverse complement strand
AAATTTACAGTCAGATGAGACGTTATCCCTCCTCGCACGTCTTGGCCAGAGGAAGGACGTTCAGAGCACACTCATAATATCCCGCACAACAGGAGCTATCGTTCGCACGTCTGGCTTGATCTCAAAGAGCTCGACGCCCAACCCCAATAGCACGCTACCTGCATCGGATGAACCGGCAGGCGACAACTACAACAATGACAGGAAAGAGGGTGGATTACAGAGCGCCGAGCATGTTGCGAGCCTGGTCTGGAACTTCTTGAAAGCGGCAGGAGGCCTAGTGAAGGACTTGGACGGTCAAGATGAGGTCAAGTTGCTGAGGCTACGGACCAAGAATAATGAGCTGGTCATTGTGCCAGGTACGATGCACGGAGCTGCGTTGCTCCGATTACTTGCTGACCGAGACGCAGACCCAAAGTTCATCTTGGTCGCTATACACGACACGCCACCCGCCTGAAAGACGCCTGTCATACGTATGACTGAATGGTCTCTTGTCCGCCGACCCCAGACGCCGCTTGTCTACCAATGCGCCTCGCTGATATCGATTTCGTTGACATTGACACCCTCCTTGAACCAACGATCTGGCAGAGCGTTAGAAAGTTATTCGATGAGAGAGGACATGGCCGCTGGAGTTCGAGTTGAAAAGGAGACCAGCACTCACCTGCTTCAGCTATCTCGACGTCGTTGCCGCTCATCTGTCGCTTCCGCATCTTCCCATCTTCGGCAAACGTCCAATCCTCGAGCCCGTAGCAACGCTTCCACTTCACCCCGTCGTGCGCATCTTGGAACTCATACCAGAATTGGACGGCGATCTTGTTATCTGTGAAGGCGAACAGCTCCTTGCGCAGACGGTAGTTCTTCTCCTTCTCCCACTTCCTTGTGAGGAGCTCCTCGATGGCAGCGGTGCCGACTATAAACGACGTTCGGTTCCTCCAGATGCTGTCGGGTGTGTAGGCCTGGGCAATGACTTTTGGGTCTCTGATATGGTCAGCTAGCTCTGTGAGGGCTTGGAGCAAGCGTCGCACTGAGCATTCCAAAGGTCTTGCGCCTTTTTCACCTTTGCATGCGCGGTCTCCTGGGTGAATGGCGGGACAAGAGACATTGGAAACGTTGGGTGATGAGAACACTTAAGACGAGGAGATAGTCACGAACTCCTTCTACTTATGGTCTCATGTAGTCTGAGGTCGCAGATTTTATAACAAATCTCCCATTCTGCAGCTCCTTTATCCACATCTGCCGTGCAGGAATCGACGCACGTGTCAGCTCCTTCGTGCATCTTTTGGCGCCACGATCCTGAATGCTTACTATGCCGCAAACGAGGACCGAAGATAACCCACATTCAGGCATCTACTTGCGGTTCACTAAACCTCTCATGGAGAGCGGCATCTGCCGAAGAAATGCAACACAGATCAGCCGTAAAAATCAAGGTACTCACCTAGAAGAGCAGCGATAGGACAGCAGTATTTGTCACACATTCGCATCCGGTGCACTTTTACGCTGCATGTCCTTCCAGCGGGTCCGGGATGACGTTATGCAGGTACCCCACTATGGTAGCTCTCCGGGTGGGCTCGAAGCTCCAGGATCGGAAGCAGACCGAACCAGACAAGCCACGAATAGAAACACCTCGCTTTCCTCACACATCTCTTTCCGACAAACCTTTTACCTCACTTCAATTCCTACACACCCATCCCAATCCAACTCATCACCAAAATGGCACCCCTCAAAGTCGGCGACAAGCTGCCCGAAGGCGTAAAATTCGAGTAAACATCCCCCCTCACCCACCCCTCCAAGCATCCAAACACTCCTCTAACCCCCCAAACCACAGATGGGCCCCCATCACCGACGCCGACCCCACAGCCTGCGGCCGCCCCCAAGAATACGACGCCTCCAGCGCCTGGGCCAACAAGAAAGTCGTCCTCTTCTCCGTGCCCGGCGCCTTCACGCCCGGCTGCCAAGCGCACCACCTCCCTCCTTATATTTCCCAGCGCTCCAAGTTCGCCGAGAAGGGCGTCGATATCGTTGCTGTTATTGCTAGCAACGACAGCTGGGTTATGAATGCGTGGGGCAAGGTGAATGGCGTCAAGGGCGAGGATATTTTGTTCTTGAGTGATACGAAGACGTTCTTTAGTAAGGAGTTTGGGTGGGCGGCGGGGATGGGAGAGCGCAAGTAAGTGAAATGTGTTGCGTGGTTTGGGATGAGGGGAGGGCTAACTTTTGGGTAGTGGGCGCTGGGCTATGGTGTTTGATCACGGCAAGGTTACGTATGCTGAGAACGAACCGAATCCGGGACAGGTCTCGGTGTCGGGTGCGGAGAGCGTGCTGGCGAAGTTGTAGAGGACTGTCTGCTACCCAGGGATCGCGGAGGGCTTGGTATGCGTCGGAAAACTGTCGGTAGCTTCTACATGTTAGGCTGAATAGCTCGAGGCTTTGCTGAGTGACCTGAGGATACGACAATCAAGAAAGTTGGTGCTTAAGCATCTTCTCAAGACAACACACTGGCGCATAGCTTGACCGTTGCGTGAAAGTATTTGTGATGTGATTTTGGCTATGAGTACAAGGCGATGGTGCCGCACACTGCAGTCCATGGCCCCGTGCTTTACGTTCGCTACTTGGGTTATAAGCCAGTAATCCTCTACGTCGAGATGGGAGGTCGATCGTGCCTCTCTCGCCATTATATACACTCCCAGTCACGTACTTCCGCTCAATCGAACTATGCCAATTAGTACATATCCATGTCGTCGAGAAAATGACAGCACAACATACCGGCGTCAAGAAGGACTCAGCCACGAAACGCGCCCTCGCATTCAAGAACAGCTTCATCTCCGAAATTTCCTTGTCCACCTCCTCCATAAACTGAATGATAAAGTCCACCAACTTATGCTTCAGCATCTCCTCGGTGTGAAAGTTGGTAATCAGAAAGCTGATATCATATCCCTTGACCGGTTTCCTCCGCAGAATATAGAAGCTCTCTGCGCGCTGCGTCAGGAAGCGCGTGAACTTGTGTACCAAGATGTGCTCAATCTCATCGGCCTGCTTGATCTTGATGCTTATGCGCACGCTGTTGATCGACGGCTCAATGTAGACGCGCTCGTTCTCGTTGCGCGAGACGGTCAGCGGGTTGAGGATGACTTCGGGGGAGGACGCGGCTTCGATCTCGGGGACGTTGTGCCGCTCCGAGGCTTGCGAGGCGAAGTTGGAGAGGGAGAGCGCGGCGGTGAGAGACGAGCGCACGCATTGCAGGTATGGCCGGAGGGATTGTGACTACGTGGTGGTGTCTTAGTATTGCTGCGGCGGCGGCGGCATTGGAGGGCCGGATGGGGAGGGAATGGGTACCATTGTGTGGGAGAGCTCAGAGTCAGCTCAGGACTGTATTGCGGGCGCTGGTCTTTGGTGGTTCTGCGGGCTATGACATGCCAGTACGCGGCATTGGAGGTGCCTGGTGGTGGTGGGGGAGCTGGGGGAAGGAGCGTCTGTGCGCGAGGGCCATTGGTGGTGTTGGAGCCATGATTCCGCATGCTTCGCCGACGTGCTATTCTTTTGCCCCGCTGGTCTCTTACAAACACCAGCGCGCCACTGCCTTGTAACTTTCTCTCTACACCCTCTCACACCCCAGGCGAAGCCCCAGAGCACTCACCATGGCGTCCATACCAGGTAGGAGCAACTTCCAGCGCATGTAAACACGCCACTAACACCAAATGTTTGCAGTGATCGTAAAGCACCAGGGCAAGAAGCACGAAGTCGAAGTCGACCTCTCCTCCACCGGCGAGACGTTCAAGTACCAGCTCTACTCCATCACCCAGGTCGAGCCCGAGCGCCAGAAGATCCTCGTCAAGGGCGGCCAGCTCAAGGATGACGCCGACATGTCGAAGTTGGGGCTCAAGCCCAACCAGCAGATCATGATGATGGGCACGCCCTCGGGTGACGCGCAGGTCATTGAGAAGCCAAAGGAGCCCATCAAGTTCCTGGAGGACATGGATGAGAAGGAAGCTGCGCAGTTAGAAGGCGCCACGCCGGCTGGTCTGCAGAACTTGGGCAATACGTGCTACATGAACTCTACACTCCAGACCCTCCGGTCGATTCCAGAGTTGCAGGAGGAGCTTCTGCGGTACTCTGCGAGGTAAGTTTGCCTCAATGTGCGCTAGAGACCGTCACTGATAAATTCCAGCAGCAGCAGTGGCAGTGGCAGTTCGTCCAGCTCCGCATCAGCACTCAGTTCACTCGGCCTCGGTGGCCTCGGCGCATCGACCGATCTCACAGGCTCTCTGCGCGACCTTTTCAAGCAAATGTCCGAGACCCAGAACGGCTTCCCACCGCTCATGTTTCTGAACGCCCTCCGAACCGCCTTCCCACAATTTGCGCAGAAGTCCAAGGACGGAAATGGATACGCACAGCAGGATGCAGAAGAGGCCTGGTCACAGATCGTTGCGCAGTTGCGAAACAAGTTGACGATGAAGAACGGCGAAGGTTCTGAGTCGTCCAAGGCAGAGCAGTCCTGGATTGACAAGTACATGTCCGGCAGGTTCGAGTCGACCATGGAGTGCGACGAGCCCGCGGCGAAGGAGGGTGGCGAGGAGCCCGTCTCCAGCGAGGACCTTTTCCTCAAGCTCAATTGCCACATCAACGTCGAAACGAACCACCTGCGCGACGGCCTGACTGCTGGTCTGAAGGAGCAGATCGAGAAGCGGTCAGAGGTACTCGGACGAAACGCTGTATACACCAAGACCTCGCGCATCGCACGGCTACCCAAGCACCTTCCCGTACACTTTGTCCGCTTTGACTGGCGGAAGGACACCAACAAGAAGGCGAAGATCATGCGCAAGGTCACATTCCCGGACGAGCTCGATGCGTTAGAGTGGTGCACAGACGAGCTGAAGAAGCAGCTCATTCCGGTTCGCGACAAGATTCGTGAGGTCCGCAAGGAAGAGGAGGATGTCGAGCGTGCCCGCAAACGCCAGAAGCGCATGAAGGCCGGCGAGGAGAATGATCAGGGCCCGAATGTGAGCAAGGAGCCACTCCAAAAGAAGAAGGACATCGCACAGGCCAAGGAGGACGCAAAGAAGCCAGCCGAGGACACCGAGATGGCGGAAGTCGAGTACAAGACGGATGCTCAGCTCGAGGAAGAGCGCGCAGCTTCCATTCTCGCTGCAAAGAAGGAGGTCCTAGCTCTCGTAGACCCCAAGATCGCGGCCGACGAGGGCTCGAACCAGACTGGTCTGTACGAGCTTCGGGGCGTCATTACACATCAGGGTGCAAGCGCCGACAGCGGTCACTACACGTCGTTCGTCAAAAAGCAGGGTGCCAAGGACCCCAACACTGGTAAGCGGAAAGAGGAGGATGGCAAGTGGTGGTGGTTCAACGACGAGAAGGTGACTGAGGTGGATGCTGAGCGTATCCAGACTCTGTCTGGTGGAGGTGAGTACCCTTTTAATATTTCTTCGCCCTGCATTTGCTAATCCCCTGTAGGTCAAAGCCATTCTGCTCTGATCTTGTTGTACCGCGCGGTACCGCTGCCCACGGTCGACGAGGATGTGAAGATGGGCGACTCATAGTACACGTGTGGATGTCAGTAGATTCTTCCCTGGTGAAACGATAGTAGCATTGTGGTGCATAGCATAAGCGTTGCATAGGAGGCCAGAACATAGCATGGAATGGTATGAGCGAAAGCACATGATGATTTGACGAGTTAGGAGAATGATGCTTCTGCCACATGTGCATTGTGGTGAGATCTGCGCTTTCTCCTCTTTCTCATCTTCACTTCACGACACGTGCAGAAGCGCGTCGAACCTCGCCGCTAGGAACGTGACTGACCTCGCCCTCACCACACACCTCTGTTCCAACACCATCACAACCCTCTTCGTTCTCTTCCGCTTTTTCGCGCTGCTGTGTTTCTGTTGTACGATCACGTCTATCCTGTACCTCGTCTCGCATCCTATGTATCACCATGTTTTACAGTCACGAAGGCAAGCTTCCCACGCCTACACACAGCCAGCGAAAATATTAACCTTTGCAGTTCTCACATCCCGCAAATATGGCGTCGCGACTGTGTGGTGAGCAGAGCATAGACTCAATTACCCCTTCCCATCTCTGACAGAAACGCAGGCTCGTCGCAACGCTCGGCTCAAAGTCCAGCTTGAAGCGCATCAACCGCAAGCAGATCCTCGAAGTCGATGTCGCGAAGGCATGTAAGACCATCATCGACCCTGTGGCGCCGATGGCACTGCGTCTGCAGGGCAATTTGTTGTAAGTGGCATCGCCAGTCAGAGACGTGCACGCTAACATGCATCCAGGTACGGTGTATCGCGAGTGTATCTTCAACAGTGTGGATATGTCCTGTCCGACGCGCAGAGTGCAGACCACGCTATGCGCATGATGCTGCGCACAGTGAAGAATCTCGCACTCGACCCTGAGGCAGGCAAAGCTCGGTAACCACCTTCACCCTCTCACACACATACATCCTACTCACCATCCCACCAATAGTCCCGAACAGCTCATCCTCCAAGACGACCCATCTTTCCTGCCCGAGTTTGCTCTCCCACCCCCCGAGCTCCTCGCAGACCTCGGCTTCAGCATCAACCGTAACGGCGAGTCCCAATCCCTCACGCCCTTTGGCTCCCAGTCTTCCCAGGCCGGTCCACTCGGCGGCCTGGTCCTTCCTTCCTCGTCACTAGGTCAGCCCCCCGGCAGCTTCAACTTCGGCGGCGACAACGACATTGCCGGACCCAGTGCTGCGGACGAGAGCTTCCACCTCGCCCAGCCGGATTTCACGTTCGGCGACGATGGCGAGCTTATTGAGGGGCCTGTTGCTGGCACGCCGGCTGCGAGGAGTGCGATGGGGATGCACAGCGATGCTGGGGCTAGTGCGCGGGTGAGGAGGGAACATGAGGAAGGACGGGCTGGTGGTTTGCAGGTGAGTTTTACTGTCTTATTTCACTTGTGTGTCTGTTGCGCGCGTTGGACTTCGGGGCTTTTTGGACTCACCTGGTTTGGGGGCATGGCCTCACACGCCGTCTTACCTTGAGGTCCAGGGTAACTCAGTACTCTGTTCTGTGGCTCTTGCTTGCCCTATCGCTCGTGCCCACACTTGTTGCTCTCTATATCTTGTCTTGTTTTTGCTGTCTACCTTGCTTCATACTGTACCCACACCCACGGGCCACAAACCAAATCGACAAATCCATCCACAATGGCCACTGACATCTATCAGCTACCAGGCGACCACATGGATCTCGACCTTCCCTACTTCGGCGATGACCTTCCAGAGGGCGAAGCATTCCCAGTCGCCAGCCAGCAGAGCAGTGACCCAACCGAGATTCTACATTCCACATCCACAGCATCCGCACCGATGCGCAGGAAAGCCAGGACCGTACGCGTGCTACCAACTGATGCCAACACAACGCTCGGCCACCAAGTCCTCGCAGACTGGAATGCGAACTATCTCGAGAACATGGCCGCAGCCAGCAAAGAGAAGAACAAGAATCGCGTAACCTACCAAGCAAAGAAGGATGCCGAGCAGTTCCTCTGGGGTGGTGGTATGGGCGGCATCGTACAGCAATTCGCTGGCCTTCCTGGACCCACTCCATTCGACATGTTCATGGGCGACTACTTCTTCGAGTTTGTCACGGGCGAGAGCCGCACCAAGGCGAAAGCAGTCAAGCACGACCGCGACAGCGGTATCGACGACGTAACCCAAGGCGAGTCTCGGAACGTGCGCCAGAAGACCAATGATCCCGATGGAGAGTTCGGTCGTGGCATGGACGATGATGCCGTCTTCCTACCAGGCGACGATGACATCGAGCTACCTCGCGAAGGTGCGACTGCGCTCAACGACGAGCAGATCTTCTCTGCGATGCCGTGGAATAGCGTCTCTCGACACGGATCCTCTGTCGTACCAGGCGGCAAGCGCCCCGGCTTCGTCGATGCTGGTCGTAGCAGCAGGCCCGGTAGCCGGATGGTAACGCCCACTCCGCTCCCTCAGCCTCCCGTACCTCTGAACTTCGACAGCGAGGCCGGTGGTATCGACATGGGTGATGATGAATACCCTCCGTCAGGACCTAGCTCGCCTCCCACGGTCATCGGCGCCCCCTCGCACGTATCTACACAGATGCGCGATGCACTACCTACCGAGGATGGAAATTTCCTGGACTTCGTCATGCAGGCCATCATCGAGAAGCGCGATCGAGCTCAGGCTCAGCTGGACCCCGTCATGGACGCCGAGGAGGCTGAAGCTACGTTCCAGATCAAGGAGGTCACGCTTGAAGAGCTTCTGCCGCCTCAGAGCAACAACACTATGATCGCGTGTCAGGGACTCCTGATGGTGCTTACGCTCGGCACGAAGGGACTGCTCGATGTTCAGCAGGACGAGCACTTCGGATCCATTCGTGTCAAGTGGTCTGCTCAGGCGCAGGCTAGCCAGGTCGTTGAGATCAGCGATGGCGAAGATGGTGACGACGAGGATCCTTCTGACGACGATGATGTGCAGTTTGTTAAGGAGCAGCAGATCGAAGAGGAGGAAATGAGTGATGAGGAACAACTACGGGTTAAGCAGGAGCCTGGCCAGGCTGAAACTGAAGACGAAGACGAGAATGAGGGATACTTTGAGGAGCAGTTCGCGGCTGGACATACTGCACCGGAGGAGGAGGAGGAGGAGGAGGAGGAGGAGGAGGAGCGTGATTCGCTGTATGGTGATTGAGTTATCTAGGGAGGTGGATGCGTCATATGGTATGCGCTATCTATTCGACATATGGGAAGCGATGTTGCGGAAGAGATTTCGGAGGAAGACAAAATATATGGGGTTGATTTAGGGCGTTGTGGGATGGAAAGGAAATGATGGTACCTATACGATAGAAAGGTATATGGCAGTCATGGCTTGTTTCGACAAGGGTCATGTAAATGCTAAGTCTGTATTAATGACATGAGCAGTATCTGCTATCTGTGGCGAGAAGAACCAGGCGTGACTTACACTATTCTTTGCGTTCTTATATCGATTAGAGGTTGAGTTTCTTGAGGCCTTTTGCCTTTCACTCTGACATTTGCCAGCGAACGCAGCTAGCTAGCACTTCTCTCTTCGACAACCAGACTTTCAGATTTCGATACAGCTGCTGCTTGGACTGTTACCTCAATAATAAAGTCTTGACCAAAGTGTCGCTCTCGATGGCACTGCTTGCGCCCAGAGCTCGAGATTTACGAGCATGGGGGTTTTATGTTCATCAACGATGTTCTCAAGAACCGCCCAAAATCCTGGTCAAATACTAGGTTGCAAAAGTCGTTTGTCGGACGAATAGGGCTTGATGTGAGGAAGAGGGAGTTGTGGCTAAGACTGTTATTCACGCTTTGCTTGGGCAAAGAAAAGTCTGGTAGCGAACTGACCTGCTCTCCACACAGTGGAGATTTTGTGCTCAGTGACTCTCGAACTCTTTCGTATGAAAGGTGCGCTAACGTGCAATCAACACTTCGATTAAAATAGTACCTCGTCCTTTGTTCCAAGATTAGTACTGTGGACTAGGAGCCTTTTGAACTTTCATTCGTTCCCAGCTGCGCCCATGAATTTTGCGACTCATTCCCCAGTGACCGTTCCACCCACGCATCATCTCACAGAACTCCTACCTCTCGCTCGACACCGCCGCAGCAATGCTACCCAACACGTTGACCCGCACACTACCCCGTCTCACATCAGCGCGACCAGTCCAATTTCGAAGACAGCAGTGCACTTTCACGACCCCAGCACCAACATCCAAACTCGAAGTCGAGCGCAAATTTCCATCCGCGCACCTATGGGCCCTCTCAGAGAATGACATCGACCTGTTCTCCAAGTCAATAGGCAGTAAGCTCTCCGAGCGCAGAATTATTACCGATTTGTACTGGGACACCAAGGATGACCGCGGACGGCTCATGGACAAGGGCGTGTACATTCGCGAGCGCAGTACCACGGACAAGATACCTACCGCCTCGGACTACTCTCGCAAAATACCTGCCACTTCAGGCCAGCTACCCATCCCTCCAGGCGAGACGACGTGGGAAATCAAGATCAGGCAAAGCGGCGACTACATCAACACTTCCTGCCTCGAATTGACAGGCTACGAAAACGTCACGACCCTCCTCCAGCGCTATAACCTGCGCATCGCGGATCTCAAACACGTCGCACGCATCACCACAGACCGAAAAACATACGCAGTCGGCGCTTTCCGCATCGTACTCGATCGGTCGCATCTCGACTTTGTCTACGAATGTGTAGATGGCATGCAGAGCCGTTTCTTCAAGTTCCATCATGTTGGGGAAGTGGAGTTGTGCGAGGACGTGGAGGCGGGCAAGGAGAAGGAAGTGGGGGGTGCGATGGATGAGAGGATTCGGGGGTTCATGAGGGGGAGGGGTGTGTTTGAGCAGG
>Ga0265797_10012537_pt1 | contig 10375 bp, 7 predicted proteins | sample P2T30metagenome_FD_192433 | JGI IMG/M metagenome (GOLD analysis project Ga0265797, IMG submission 192433) | Plant litter microbial communities from East Loma Ridge, Irvine, California - P2 T30 | ecosystem: Environmental > Terrestrial > Plant litter > Unclassified | place: USA: California... | reverse complement strand
GCTTCGAGATTTCCTTCTTCTTCAGCGAACGATTCAGCACCGAGAATGGCAAGCCTTTTGGCAGGATCTCGGACAGGATCGCACGGCCGACCGTGGTCTCGTAGCGGGTCAGGGTCTGGTCGAAGCCGCCTTCGGCGTTGCGTGGGAATTCCACGATACGCACGGTGATGCGGGTCGCCAGTTCGACTTCCTTGTTGTCGTACGCGCGGATGACTTCCGACACGTCCGGGAACATCATGCCTTCGCCCTTGGCGTTGATCGCCTCGCGCGATGCGTAGTACAGACCCAGCACGATATCCTGGGACGGCACGATCGACGGTTCGCCGTTCGATGGGAACAGGATGTTGTTCGACGCCAGCATCAGCGTACGCGCTTCCATCTGTGCTTCGATCGACAGCGGGACGTGGACTGCCATCTGGTCACCGTCGAAGTCGGCGTTGAACGCCGCGCAGACGAGTGGGTGCAGCTGGATTGCCTTGCCTTCGATCAGGACCGGCTCGAACGCCTGGATACCGAGACGGTGCAGGGTTGGTGCACGGTTCAGCATGATCGGGTGTTCCTTGATGACTTCTTCAAGGATGTCCCAGACCACTGGTTCCTGGATCTCGACCAGTTTCTTCGCAGCCTTGATGGTCGTAGCCAGACCCATCAGTTCAAGCTTGTTGAAGATGAAGGGTTTGAAGAGCTCGAGCGCCATCAGCTTCGGCAGGCCGCACTGGTGCAGTTTCAGCTGTGGACCGACCACGATGACCGAACGGCCCGAGTAGTCGACGCGCTTGCCCAGCAAGTTCTGACGGAAACGGCCGCCTTTACCCTTGATCATCTCGGCCAGCGACTTCAGCGGACGCTTGTTGGCGCCGGTCATCGCTTTGCCGCGACGGCCGTTGTCCAGCAGCGAGTCGACCGCTTCCTGCAGCATGCGCTTTTCGTTACGCGTAATGATCTCCGGTGCGCGCAGTTCCATCAGGCGCTTCAGGCGATTGTTACGGTTGATGACGCGGCGGTACAGGTCGTTCAGGTCGGAGGTCGCGAAACGGCCACCGTCCAGAGGGACGAGCGGACGCAGCTCCGGCGGCAGGACCGGGAGCACTTCCATGATCATCCACTCAGGCTTGATGCCCGAACGCTGGAACGCCTCGAGCACTTTCAGGCGCTTGGCGTATTTCTTGATCTTGGCTTCGGATTTCGACTCTTTGAGCTCGACGCGCAGCGCGTCGGCATCGCGGTGGATGTCGATCGAGCGCAGCAGTTCACGGATGCCTTCGGCGCCCATGAATGCGGTGAAGTCGTCGCCGTACTCTTCGTACTTGGCGGCGTAGTCGTCTTCCGACATGATCTGGCTCTTCTTGAGCGGAGTCATGCCAGGATCGGTCACCACGTATGCTTCGAAGTACAGCACGCGTTCGATATCCCGCAGGGTCATGTCCAGGACCATGCCCAGACGCGACGGCAGCGACTTCAGGAACCAGATGTGCGCGGTTGGCGACGCCAGTTCGATGTGGCCCATGCGCTCGCGGCGCACCTTGGCCAGCGTGACTTCAACGCCGCACTTCTCGCAGATCACGCCGCGGTGCTTCAGGCGCTTGTACTTGCCGCACAGGCATTCGTAATCCTTGATCGGGCCAAAGATCTTGGCGCAGAACAGGCCGTCGCGCTCAGGCTTGAACGTACGGTAGTTGATGGTTTCCGGCTTCTTGACTTCGCCGAACGACCACGAACGGATTTTTTCAGGCGACGCCAGGCCGATCTTGATGGCGTCGAAACTTTCGTTTTGCTGAACTTGCTTGAATAGATCGAGCAGTGCTTTCATGTATCACTCCAAAGGTGATTGATTCTGTACTGAGTACTACTGCCGCCGCTTCTCACCGATTTTCGCCGGCGCTTGCTGATCCCACTACCCTAAAAACCGTCATTCCCGCGCAGGCGGGAATCCAATGTTGCCGGCTATTCACCGGACTTGGGTTCCCGCCTGCGCGGGAACGACGGCTCTGAGGGCGCGGACCAGCCCGAAGGCTGGCGGCCATGCTGGCCCTGCTTAGTTGCGCTCGAGATCGATATCGATACCCAGCGAACGGATTTCCTTGACCAGCACGTTGAACGATTCCGGCATGCCGGCTTCGATCACGTGGTCGCCCTTGACCAGGTTCTCGTACACCTTGGTACGGCCGTTCACGTCATCCGACTTCACGGTCAGCATCTCTTGCAGCACATACGATGCGCCGTATGCTTCCAGTGCCCACACCTCCATCTCACCGAAGCGCTGGCCACCGAACTGGGCTTTACCGCCCAGCGGCTGCTGCGTCACCAGCGAGTACGGACCGGTCGAACGCGCGTGCATCTTGTCGTCGACCAGGTGGTGCAGCTTCAGCATGTGCATGAAGCCAACCGTCACTTTACGCTCGAACGATTCGCCGGTGCGCCCGTCAAACATGGTGACCTGGTTCTTCGACGGCGTCATGCCCAGGTGGGCAGCGATATCGTCAGGGAACGCCAGGTCGAGCATGCGGCGGATGTCTTCCTCGTGGGCGCCGTCGAACACCGGGGTCGCGAACGGCACGCCATTCTTGAGGTTGCTCGCCAGGGTCAGGATTTCTTCATCGCTGAAGCTGTCCAGGTCTTCCTTGCGGCCGGTTTCGTTGTAAATCTTGCCCAGGAAGGTGCGCACGTCTGCTGCCTGTGCTTGCGCCTGCAGCATTTCGCCGATGCGCCAGCCGAGGCCCTTGGCAGCCCAACCGAGGTGGGTTTCCAGGATCTGACCGACGTTCATGCGCGACGGCACACCCAGCGGGTTCAGCACGACGTCGGCCGGACGACCGTCCGCCATGAACGGCATGTCTTCCACCGGCACGATACGCGAGACCACACCCTTGTTACCGTGGCGGCCCGCCATCTTGTCGCCCGACTGCAGGCGGCGCTTGACGGCCAGGTACACCTTGACCATCTTTTGCACGCCTGGCTGCAGCTCGTCGCCTTGCGTCAGCTTCTTGCGCTTTTCTTCGAAGGCCAGGTCGAACTGGTGGCGCTTCTCGTTGATCGATTCCTTGATCGCCTCGAGTGCGGTCGCGGTGTCGTCTTCGGCCGGACGGATGTCGAACCAGTGGAACTTGTCCAGGTCCGCCAGGTACTCGGCAGTAATTGCGGCACCCTTCGCCAGCTTCTTCGGACCGCCATTGACGATCTTGCCGATCAGCATGCGTTCCAGACGCTGGAAGGCATCGCCCTCGACAATACGCATCTGGTCGTTCAGGTCCAGGCGATAGCGCTTGAGTTCATCGTCGATGATCTGCTGGGCGCGCTTGTCGCGCTGGATGCCTTCGCGGGTGAACACTTGCACGTCGATCACGGTGCCGACCATGCCCGAAGGCACGCGCAGCGAGGTGTCTTTCACGTCCGACGCTTTTTCGCCGAAGATCGCGCGCAGCAGCTTCTCTTCAGGGGTCAGCTGGGTCTCGCCTTTCGGGGTGACCTTACCGACCAGCACGTCGCCGGCGGTGACTTCCGCGCCGATATACACGATGCCGGATTCATCCAGACGGGCCAGTTGATTTTCGGCCAGGTTCGAGATGTCGCGGGTGATTTCTTCCGCGCCCAGCTTGGTGTCGCGTGCGACCACCGACAGCTCTTCGATGTGGATCGAGGTGTAGCGGTCGTCCTTGACCACGTTTTCCGAGATCAGGATCGAATCCTCGAAGTTCAGGCCGTTCCACGGCATGAACGCCACCAGCATGTTCTGGCCCAGTGCCAGCTCGCCCAGGTCGGTCGATGCGCCGTCGGCAATCACGTCGCCACGGGCAACGCGGTCGCCAACCTGCACGATCGGACGCTGGTTGATGTTGGTGTTCTGGTTCGAACGGGTGTACTTGATCAGGTTGTAGATGTCGACGCCGACTTCACCAGCCTGTGCTTCATCGTCGTTCACGCGAATGACGACGCGGCCCGCATCGATGTAGTCGACCATACCGCCACGCAGCGCCTGCACGGTGGTGCCCGAGTCGACTGCCACGGTGCGTTCGATACCGGTACCGACCACGGCTTTTTCCGGACGCAGGCAAGGCACGGCCTGGCGCTGCATGTTGGCGCCCATCAGTGCACGGTTCGCATCATCGTGTTCGAGGAACGGAATCAGCGAGGCTGCGACCGACACGATCTGGCCCGGGGCGACGTCCATGTACTGGATGCGCTCTGGCGAGACCAGGATCGTTTCGCCGGCTTCACGGGCCGAGACCAGCTCGTCGACCAGCTGGCCCTGCTCGTTGATCATCGCGTTCGCCTGGGCGATGATGTAGCGGCCTTCTTCGATCGCCGACAGGTATTCGATCTTGTCGGTGACCTTGGAATCGTCGACCTTGCGGTACGGGGTTTCCAGGAAGCCGTATTCGTTCAGGCGGGCGTACAGTGCCAGCGAGTTGATCAGACCGATGTTCGGGCCTTCAGGCGTTTCGATCGGGCACACGCGGCCGTAGTGGGTCGGGTGCACGTCGCGCACCTCGAAGCCGGCACGTTCGCGGGTCAGACCGCCAGGTCCCAGTGCCGAGACGCGGCGCTTGTGGGTGACTTCCGACAGCGGGTTGGTCTGGTCCATGAACTGCGACAGCTGCGACGAACCGAAGAACTCGCGGATTGCTGCCGAGATCGGCTTGCTGTTGATCAGGTCGTGCGGCATCAGGTTGTCCGCTTCGGCCTGGCCGAGACGTTCCTTGACAGCGCGTTCCACGCGGACCAGGCCGGCGCGGAATTGATTTTCTGCCAGTTCGCCGACGCAACGGACGCGACGGTTACCCAGGTGATCGATATCGTCGACTTCGCCGCGGCCATTGCGCAGCTCGACCAGGATCTTGATCACGGCCAGGATGTCTTCGTTCGACAGCGTCATGTCGCCGGTCAGTTCATCGCGGCCAATGCGGCGGTTGAACTTCATGCGGCCGACAGCCGACAGGTCGTAGCGTTCCGGCATGTAGAACAGGCCGTTGAACAGCGCTTCGACCGATTCTTCGGTCGGCGGTTCGCCAGGACGCATCATGCGGTAGATCGCCACGCGCGCCGCGGTGCGGTCGGCGGTGTCGTCGGTGCGCAGGGTTTGCGAGATGTAGGCGCCCTGGTCCAGATCGTTGGTGTACAGCGTCTGGATGTCGGTCACGCTGGCGTCGCGCAGCTTGCCCAGCAGTTCTTCGGTCAGCTCGTCGTTGGCCACGGCGATGACTTCGCCGGTGTCCTGGTCGACGATGTTCTTGGCCAGCACACGGCCCAGCAGGTAATCCTCTGGCACCGAGATCGACTTGATGCCGGCCGCTTCGATGTCACGCACGTGCTTGGCATTGATGCGCTTGTCCTTGGTGACAATGGTCTTGCCCGACTTCGGATCGACGATGTCGAAGCGCGCGACTTCACCGCGCAGACGCTCGGAGACGAACTCGAGCTCGCCGCCGTCGTTGCGCAGGACGAAGTTGTCGAAGACGAAGAAGTTCGCCAGGATCTGTTCCGGCATCATGCCGATGGCCTTCAGCAGGATCGTCACCGGCATCTTGCGGCGGCGGTCGACGCGGAAGAACAGGATGTCTTTCGGGTCGAACTCGAAGTCCAGCCAAGAGCCGCGGTAAGGAATGATGCGTGCCGAGAACAGCAGCTTGCCCGACGAGTGGGTCTTGCCGCGGTCGTGCTCGAAGAACACGCCTGGCGAACGGTGCAGCTGCGACACGATGACGCGCTCGGTGCCGTTGATCACGAACGAACCGTTCGTGGTCATCAGCGGGAGTTCGCCCATGTAGACTTCCTGCTCCTTCATTTCCTTGACGACCGGCTTGGTCGGCGATTCCTTGTCCAGGATCACCAGACGCACCTTGGCGCGCAGCGGCGACGCGAAGGTCAGGCCGCGCTGCTGGCACTCTTTCACGTCAAACGCAGGGTCACCCAGCACATACGACAGGAATTCGAGGCGCGCAAAACCATTGTGCGACACGATAGGGAAGATCGAAGAGAAGGCCGATTGCAGACCCTCGGCCTTGCGTCCCGATGGGACGGCATCAGCCTGCAGGAAGTTCTCGTAGGATTCCAGCTGGGTAGCCAGCAGGTAGGGAACGTTGTGAACGTTGGCGCGCTTCGCGAACGACTTGCGAATACGCTTCTTCTCAGTAAATGAGTAGTGCATGGACACTCCGTGAGTGACAGAAAGGATGGAGATTTCAGGGATTGCCAGTGGCGCTAGCCACTACCACGCGCAATTCCTGAAGTCTCTTTCGCTTTCGCGCCAGGTGAAAAGGACAAGCAAACTGCTGTGTTACGATGGTTCTGTATTGCTGCTGTTGCCGCTTGCGCCGCCGGCTGGTCCGACGTTTGCCGCAGGGACGACAAAAGAGCCAAAGCAGCAATTCCTCCCTTCCGGCAGGTTTTGCAAGCTTTGACTCCCGCGCTGGGCACTTGATGCAAGTGCCCGGTGCCTATGGATTACTTCAGTTCGGCCTTGGCGCCAGCTTCTTCCAGCTTCTTCTTGGCAGCTTCAGCGTCAGCTTTTGGCAGGGCTTCTTTCACGGTCTTCGGTGCGCCATCGACCACGTCTTTGGCTTCTTTCAGGCCCAGACCGGTGATTTCGCGGACGGCCTTGATGACGCCGACCTTGTTCGCGCCGACTTCGGTCAGCACGACGTTGAATTCGGTCTGCTCTTCAGCAGCAGCTGCACCGCCAGCGGCGCCGCCAGCTGCAGGAGCTGCCATTGCAGCTGCCGACACGCCGAACTTCTCTTCGAATGCCTTGACCAGTTCGTTCAGGTCCATGACGGACATTTCGCTCACTGCGTTCAGGATATCGTCTTTGCTAATTGCCATTTGAAACTCCAGTTTTAATGTGTGTGTAGTTCAGTTAGTACTTGAGAAAAAAGGCTGCTGATTAAGCAGCAGCGGTTTCTTCAGCTGCAGGAGCAGCTTCCGAACCTTCGCCTTTTTTCGCTGCCAGTGCAGCCAGACCACGTGCAAAGCCCGACACCGGAGCCAGCATGACGCCCAACAGCTGCGAGATGAGGACTTCACGGGATGGGATGCTTGCCAACGCGGTAACACCAGCTACGTCGAGCTGTTTACCTGCGTAGTTACCGGCTTTCACGACCATCTTGTCGTTGGTTTTAGCGAAGTCATTGATGACTTTTGCTGCAGCAACGGCGTCGTCCGAGATCGAGTAGATCAGCGGACCGGTCATGGAATCAGCCAGCGAGGCAAACTGCGTGCCTTCGACAGAGCGACGAGCCAGCGTGTTCTTCAGAACACGCAGGTACACGCCCTGGGCACGTGCGGTTGCACGGAGCTTGGTCAAGTGACTAACCTGGATGCCACGGTACTCAGCCACGACGATGGTTTGCGCAGTTGCTACTTTTGCGGAAACTTCTTCGACGACGACCTTTTTGTCATTCAGATTAAGACCCACGGTCAATCTCCTTAAATGATGCCGACAAAACGTCTGCATCGGTTCGAACACACGGCGTCCGAAGTTAAGAAGTCGTAAGACTGGGCGGATAAACTCACACAGCTGGACTACAAAACTTGTTCGGGTACACCATCTGCGTTGGGTGGTCTATTAACCGTCAGCTCAACCTCTGCTTTCGGCCCAACGGTCTTTGATTGCCTGCCGGAGCGGTGACCTGCCCCGACAGCCCAAAGATGCGCGCCACAAAAACGTGACGACTAAATTCTTGCAAACCTGGATCCCCGCCTTCGCGGAGACGACGGTGCAAGCACCGTCGCCTGGATCCAGTTAGGCAGCAGCAGCGATCGAAGCGTGATCGACACGGACGCCAGCGCCCATGGTCGACGACAGGGCGACCTTACGCAGGTACACGCCTTTCGAGGTTGCTGGCTTGGCCTTGTTCAGTGCGTCGATCAGGGCAACCAGGTTGCTCTTCAGATCTGCATCGCTGAACGACTTGCGGCCGATGGTAGCGTGGACGATACCAGCCTTGTCGGTACGGTACTGGACCTGACCGGCTTTGGCGTTCTTGACGGCAGTAGCGACGTCAGGGGTGACGGTGCCGACCTTCGGGTTAGGCATCAGGCCGCGTGGGCCCAGGATCTGACCCAGGGTACCGACGATACGCATGGTGTCTGGCGACGCGATGACGATATCGAAAGGCATGTCGCCGGCTTTGACGCGCTCTGCCAGGTCTTCCATACCGACGATGTCGGCGCCTGCTGCTTTAGCGGCTTCTGCCTTTTCGCCCGAAGCGAACACGGCGACGCGCACGGTCTTGCCGGTGCCTGCTGGCAGGACGACCGAACCGCGGACGACCTGGTCCGATTTCTTCGGATCCACGCCCAGCTGCACCGAGACGTCGATCGACTCGTTGAACTTGGCGGTGGCGAATTCCTTGATGATCGACACTGCGTTGTCGAATTCATAGACCTTGTTACGGTCGACCTTAGCTTTGATTGCTTTGACGCGCTTGGACAACTTAGCCATTACACACCCTCCACCGTGATGCCCATCGAACGTGCCGAGCCGGCGATGATACGCACTGCTGCGTCCATGTCGGCAGCGGTCAGGTCCGGCTGCTTGGTTTTTGCGATTTCTTCGGCTTGAGCACGGGTCAGCGTTGCAACCTTGTCGGTGTGCGGCTTGGCCGAACCCTTGGTGATGCCGGCGGCTTTCTTGATCAGATAGGTTGCCGGTGGGGTCTTCATCACGAAGGTGAAGGACTTGTCGGCGAACGCGGTGATCACGACCGGGATCGGCATGCCTGGTTCCATACCCTGGGTCTGCGCGTTGAACGCCTTGCAGAATTCCATGATGTTCAGGCCACGCTGACCGAGTGCTGGACCGATCGGTGGGGATGGGTTTGCTTTACCGGCTGCAACTTGCAGCTTGATAAAGCCAATGATTTTCTTTGCCATGAAAGGCTCCTATCGTTGACTTGAGTAGTAGCGCCCCACCGCGACTACTCGTCACCGGCGGGGCTCCTCTTTTCGGATTCCGCCTACTGCTGCGACGCTCCGAATATAGCGTTTAGACTTTCTCTACTTGCCCGAACTCCAGTTCCACCGGAGTTGCGCGGCCGAAGATGGTAACAGAAACACGCACCTTCGATTTTTCGTAGTTGACTTCCTCGACGTTGCCGTTGAAGTCGGTGAACGGGCCTTCCTTGATGCGGACTTGCTCGCCCACTTCGTACAGCACTTTCGGCCGTGGCTTTTCGACACCGTCCTGCACCTGCTGCATGATCTTGTCGATCTCGCGGGCTGGAATCGGGGTCGGCTTGTTCGATTTGCCGCCGATGAAGCCGGTGACCTTGCTGGTGTTCTTCACCAGGTGCCAGGTTTCGTCGGTCATTTCCATCTCGACCAGCACGTAGCCCGGGAAGAAGCGGCGCTCGGAAACGGCCTTGGTGCCGTTGCGCATCTCGACAACTTCCTCGGTCGGCACCAGGATCTGGCCGAACTGTTCCTGCATGCCGCCGCGCTCGATGCGCTCGGTCAACGCACGCATCACGCTCTTTTCCATGCCCGAATAGACATGGACGACGTACCAGCGCTTGTTGCTGACCGGGACGCTCAGCGGTGCAGCACCACTATCAGCAGAGTCCGAAGCACCGGTCGCCGGAACATCGTCCGGCACCGGTGCATTGTCTTGCACGTTATCGCTCATTGTTATTTCCAACCCAGGACAAAGTCGTACAACAGGAGCTCGAGAATCTTGTCCGTGCCCCACAGGAAAATCGCCATCACAACCACGAAGGCGAACACGATGCCGGTGATCTGCATGGCTTCGCGGCGGGTTGGCCACACGACCTTCTTGGTCTCACGCACCGATTCCTTGGCAAAGCTCAGGAAATCGCGGCCGGTAGTGGAAGTCCACAAAAGCAGGACAGCAAAAACTAAACCAGCCAAAAGGGCGCCTGCGGCGACCAAGGCTGGTTTGTTCTGGCCAGTCAGGTAAAAGAACCCGACAACGCCTGCAATCGTTGCAACCACCGCCAGTGCAACCTTGAACTTGTCATTCGAGGTGCTGACAGTTTGCACGGATTGATTAGACATTCTTCTTTACTTTCGGTGCCTGGCACCAGAATTCGGTGGCAGGGGCGGAGGGAATCGAACCCGCGACCTTCGGTTTTGGAGACCGACGCTCTGCCAATTGAGCTACACCCCTACGGAACTTCCTACTGAATCCAGCATTATACAGCAAGCGCGCGCTCGCTGACAATGCTGTTTGAGGGAAACGGAGTTACCTCCGCCTCCCTCTGCTCTGCTTAGTTAGGCAGAATCTTGGCAACCACGCCGGCGCCGACGGTACGGCCACCTTCGCGGATTGCGAAACGCAGGCCTTCTTCCATCGCGATCGGAGCGATCAGCTTGACGGTGATCGAGACGTTATCGCCTGGCATGACCATTTCTTTGTCTG
>Ga0265797_10012534_pt1 | contig 10378 bp, 9 predicted proteins | sample P2T30metagenome_FD_192433 | JGI IMG/M metagenome (GOLD analysis project Ga0265797, IMG submission 192433) | Plant litter microbial communities from East Loma Ridge, Irvine, California - P2 T30 | ecosystem: Environmental > Terrestrial > Plant litter > Unclassified | place: USA: California... | reverse complement strand
CATCACCATCACGTGGGGCTACATGTACGACGATGGTTGCCAATGAGAGGCTATGCGTATGCCTTCTACTCCCTAACGCAAACAAGTACACAATATATTGCATCCAAAATCTTACGTGACCGTCTGGTGGGCTCGAGAAACCGTCTACACCTCTTCGTGATCTTTAGCACATCTGTTTGCTCAGTGCACAGGGTCATGTCCATCGTCTCGTAGCAATTTGATGTCCCAATCTCACAAAAGCCGAAATCACGACCTGGATAACCCGATTTTCGCTGTTCGTCAACATCCAACCATCGTACCACCCATCAAACAACACAGAAAACGTCTGACTACCTATATAATTGACCCGTAGGTTCGATGAGGCCGAAACCTTGCGTGTGTGGTACCGATGCCATTTCTTTTGCTTGCAGCCCAACACCAAACACTAACCCTAACAGACAGATACACGTATCTTTGACATCAGAATCAATATATTGACGTCTTCAAGTCGATAGTCTTGAACTAGAACATCAAATCCATGTGGATAGATCAGGCATACCCTCACAAACAACAACGATCACATTCTGCATCAGCGGACGGAAGGCGTCGGTCGATCCATTCAATCGCTCCAAACGACCACGACGCGAATAAGAACCGACAACACGGGAGACAATGGACAAAAATGCTCATAGGATACCAAAAAAGACCAAGGCACTCATGCACTCCGAAACACCACAAACAAGTATTCACACCACCAACGCCACCGCTACCCAGCAGAAAAAGAACCCAACCTTTCATCATAACAATTCATATCCTCTCCACTTCGTCGCACATCACATCACTTCGCACCACCACCCAAGCTCTTCCCCTTCCCACGCCTCATGCCCTCAAACTTCCTAACGAGAGCTTCCTGCACCTTCTTGTTGCCCGCCCACGCCTCGCGCATCTTCTGCATGCGCAGCGAAGCGATGACCGCGAAACCGAGCGTGCGCAGCGAAGGCTTCTTCTCGCGGATGGTGGCGTCGGGCGTGATGCCGATGTCTTCGAGGAGGCGGAGGTCGGCGGCGTTGCTGTTGGGATGAAAGTTAGTAAGACACATTCTGATGGATTGATGGGGTGATGGGAGCAGGAAACCTACCAACGGTTGTACATCTCAACCTGCATCAGGAACCAGCGCTTCGTCCACACCAGGCCCTTGCGGAAGCCCTCTTCTCTCTCGCAGCGCGCGCGCAGGAAGGAGATCTGCTTGGCCAGGCCCTTCAGCTCGCCCTCGTGGCGCTTCTCGCGAGCTTCGACTTGTCTCTGGTCCATGGCAGGATTGTTGTCAATGCTATTCTGCAGGCTGCGCATTCGGGTCTTCAGCTCTGTCTCGCGCTTCTGCGAGTGCTGGAGAGCACGCTCACGCTCTTGCAGGCGTTGCTGAAGAGCCTCAAGCTCGGCTTCGGCGTCTGCGAGTTGGGTTTGGAAGTCAAGTTGAATGGTGTCGTCCGCACGCGATCTTTGGAGACGCTTGCGGAGATCCTTCTCTTTGCGTACGAGCAGTTGCAACTGATCGTCTTTCTCTTGTGCCTCAGCCTGAACATTTTCGAGCTCGGATCTCGCGTCTCGAAGGGATTTGCGTAGCTCCGCTTCTCTGCGCATGTGGCCTGAGGATGAGCCCTCGCGGTCACCAAGCTGTGCCTCGACGTCCTCGAGACGGATCTTCGCGTCCTTTAGACCCTTGAGCTGAAGTCGGAGATCCTTCTCCCTGTTCACATGGCTTTGCAACCTAGTCTCGAGCTCTGCAACGCTGGCATGGGCGTCGTCCAGATCCAGCTTCGCAGCCTCGAGCTGGCCGCGCAGTTCACCCTCCCGTTTGCAAGCGGCAGTGAGCTTGCGATCCTTGTCGCTGAGACGTGTTTGCAAGTCCTCATTCTCGATCTGAGTCTTGGTGAGTACGCCGTGGTAATTGCCGCGCTCCTCAGCAATAGTCCTGTCCTGCTGCACGTGGACCAGCTCAGACTCGAGGTTCTCGACCTTGTCTTGCAGGCGCGCAATTTTAGCATCCGACTCACGGAGCTTCATCCTCATCTCGTTGCGCTCACGCACAGGCGATCCGGATCGAGTAGCCTGCTGCGCAGCCTTGAGATCTGCCTCGAGAGCCTTGATCTCGGCCCTCAAGTCTTGTCGGTCTACTTCCATCTCCCGCAGCTTGGAGCGCAACTCGTTACGCTCCCGAACGGGAGTGCCAGTCGACTTGGCCTGCAGAGCAGCTTCAAGGTCAGCCTCGAGATCTGAGATGGTCGATCTCATTGTCTGTCGCTCGTTCTCGGCAGTCTTCAGCTTCAAACGCAATTCATTGCGCTCGCGAACGGGTGTACCGTTCTCCCTCGCACGCGACGCACTTGCGATATCCTGCTCAAGTCCTTGAACACGCTTCTCTAGCGCAGCTTTCTCGGCTTCGACGTCGTCCAAGGTAGTCTCCAACACCAGAATCTCATCTTCCAGTGCCTGTTTGGCCTCCAGGTGTTCGTTCTCGAGGTTGGCTCTCAAGATCGACAAGGCGCGCTGTGCCTCATCAGCCCTGATGTTGCCGGTCTTCCTCTCACCCTGAAGTTCCTTTTCGAGGCTGGAGACATCGGATTGTCTCTGCTCGATAGATCTCTGAAGTTTGACCTGCAGCTGGTCGATCTCATCTTCTAGCTCTTCGATCTGTTGTTGGCTTGCCTTGAGGTCGTCTCCTTGGTGACCGATCACACTCTGATCCTTGTCAGAGGCACTCAATCGCTCGTTGAGTCTCTCAATCTTGCGGTGCAGCTCAGCATTCTGCGTCTCAGTGGCTTCCAGTTCACGCTCAAGAGCCCGAGCTTTCTCAGCGCGTTGCCGCAGAACAGTGTTGTCACGCTCCGAAGCATCCAGTTGCTGTTCAAGAGTGTCAAGCTCGACATCCTTGTCTTGTGCCAGCTTCTGCAGCTGTTGCTCGAGTGCACGGATATGGTCGGTTTGCTGCCTGATGAGGCCATCCTTCTTGGAAGGTGTCTCGATAGCACCGATGCGCGACTTGAGTGAAGTAATTTGTTTTTGTTGGTCGGTGATGCTGCTCTCCTTGCGACGAATTTCAGATTCCAGCTCTTGGATCCTGTCATTCTTGTTGCGCGCCTCAGCGTTATCGCCAGACTGGAGGCTGGTAAGACGCTTCTGAAGCACACTAAGCTCATCTTCACGAGAACGAATGAGACCATCCTTCTCGTTGAGCTTGGCTTGGTTGGATGCAGAAGTGACCCTGATCTTCTCCTGTAGCTCCTGAATCTGCTCGCTTTGCTCCTGGATCTGTCGTGTCTGCCTTCTTCCAGCTTCGTTTTGTCCAGATTCAGCAGCACGTAGACGCTTCTGGAGCTCATCCAGCTCATCGTCACGCTGCTCGATTGCCGAGATCTTCTCGCGCAGACGTGCCTCTTTTTCGTGAATGATAGCGTCTTTCTCTTGCATGCGCGAATCGATCTGATGTGACTCAGCGTCCCAGCTGCCACGCGCAGTCTTCAGTCGCTCTTCCAATGCCCTGATTTCGCCGTCTTTGTCGTCTGCTTCACGCTGCGCATTCCTAATCTCCTCGTCACGTTGACGAAGCTCACTGGCATTTGCATGAAGCTTGCGTTGCAGGTTGTGCACCTCCTCTTCGCGTTGGCGGAGCTCGTTATCGCTTGTGCCCATGCTCTGCAGGCGACGCTGAAGCTCCTGAATTTGCTCATAGCTACTCTCAAGAGCAATGCTCTTCTCGTTGAGTTTGGCCTCTGTCGATTGCGCGCGTCCTTGGAGGACGCCAATCTGCTCATCTCTAAGCTCCAGTGCGCGTTCCTTCTCGCCGAGTTTGGTCTCCGCGGATTGTGCGCGTCGCTGGAAGGCCTCGATTTGTTCTTCACTGAGCTCCAATGCGCGTTCCTTCTCGCTGAGTTGAGAGTCTGTTGATCGAGACTTTTGCTGCATTGAGCGCACCTGCTCATGAGCCTCATCCAACGCTTGGTCCTTCTCGCGCAGTTGTGTTTCGAGCGCCGAAACATCCAGACGTAGTTTCTTTGTAGACTTCTCGCGATCGTAGACCGAATTTACGCGCTCCTCAAGCTCTGCGATCCGAGCCTTCTTTGCGTCTAGCTCATCGTCCTTCTCTTTGATCTCAGCATCCAGATTGTCGATCTCTTGTTGCAGTTGTTCCACGTCTTCAGCAGAGCCGTTGGCCGACCTGAGCTTTTCTTTCAGCGTCTCAAGTTCCTCGTCCTTCGCATCGAGCTGACCATCGCGATCGCGAATTTCGCGCTCTAGATCCTGAATGTCGTCTCGTAAGTTCTGCAATTCCTCATCATCTTGGCCGTTGTTAGCTTGCTCAGCTTCCTCCAGTCGTTGCTTCATCTCTTCCACCTCTTGTAGCCGATCCTCAGCAGCGATGCGACTTTCCTCTGCAAGCTTCTCTAAGCGCTCGACCTCCTCGTTGTCTCGTTCATGCGTGTGTCGCTTTTTCATCTGCTCTTTATAATCGGCCAGTTTGTTCCTGTATTCTTCGAGTTCGTGCTCCGCAACCTTGACACGCTTGTGCTGCTTCTTGAGGTCCGCCAAGACAGTCATCTTTTCCGTCTTGAGCTCTACATTCTCTTTGAGAGTCGCCTGTTGAAACTCGGTACCGCTCTTGCGTAGGGCGTCTTCCAAATAGTGAATTTTGAGCTTCAGAGAAAAGTTGGTCTTTTGAATTTCGTCCAATTTGGCTTCTTGGTCGCGCAGTGTCATCACGTTTCCGTGGTCGAGTATGCCATTTTCTCGTCTCGGAACCTCTGTTGTTGGAGTTGAGCTGAGCATGCTGGAGGTCGCGGCGGGCGCAACTGGTGTGGCATCTACTGGCGGCGCAGAGCTTCCTGTGAGTTCGTTGTCGAGCATTGAGCTGTCAATTGGCAAAACATGCGCCTCGCTAGCATAGCTGGAGCGAAAGCCAGCAGGAGTGTCTGGGATAGCGTGATTGGAGTTTTCCTTCTCCTCTATCATGCTCTGTCGCAAGAGCTGGTTTCGCCTCGCGCTTTTCAGCAGCGGTGTGAATTCCTGCTTTGCTGCGCCAGCCGGATTGCGCTTGTTGAGCAGCGGATTGCGCATTCGTGGTGTCTGCATGGCTTGAGGTTGTGATCTACCATTTCGCAGGCCGCGCATTTGGTTCCTCAGATCCTCGGCTGGGTTTTTGGAAGGCGACGCAAAAGGTTGCGCAATCGAAAAGTCGAGTTCTCCGGCATGGCTAAAGGATGTTGCGTCGACGCGCTCGGTTCCAGGTGTGTCGATGTAGTTGCCGGCCATGGTGGGCAATGGAATGAGTCGGGGAGTGAGTTGATCAGTGTTGTATCGCGCGCATGCCGAATGTGTATGTGGAAGAATGCGGCGTGTTGTGGTTGTGGTTGTGGATTATTCGTCCAGTCTCGCTCGAATTGCTGTCGGGCGTGTTTGGGGAAAGCATCAACAAGTCAACAAAGCAGGTGTGACCAGCTGCGGATGCCGAAGTTTGCCCGCCCCGCTATCACCGAACGCCGACGAAGGCTCATCAGAGAGGAAATGAAGCGAACGAGCAGAAGACGGAGACATTTGCTCTGCTCCGCGTGGCAAAAGTGTGTCACGTTACAGCAATTGCAACAGTCAGTGAGGGTAAAACCCGTTCTAGGCCTCCAAGCACACGAGTAGACTTGGCTACAGTATTTTTACATACTCCATCGTAACACCGCCATGGAGCCATCCCAAGACGACGGCTTCAAGTGGTTTGGCGAGGGTTTTGAAGGATTCCCTAAGCGCCTGCCTGAAGACTGCGTCGAGTATATCATTCATGTCGTCGATGATACGCTCAAGACGCCCGCGCTTCTACGAGCGCGCTTAACTGAAATACTCAAAGCAGCTAATGAATCGGGCAAAAATTTATTCAAGGACTACATTTGGCAACGAGACCAGTTTGCCCTCAAACTGCACCCAGATATCGCCAGACAGGAGACTGGAAATTCCAACCCCAAAGCTCTTCCAGAAGCCAATACGCCCTTACATCTCCGAGGAAGAACAAACTTCGGCGACTCGATAGCGGACGAGTGGCTGATCGTCTACTTTCTTCTGGATCTGAGCAGAAAATTCCCAGAAGCATGGATACGCGTCTACGACACCGATGGCGAGTTCTTGCTCATTGAGGCAGCCAACGCTTTACCTAAATGGCTCAACCCAGAGATTGCAGAGAACAGAGTGTGGATAAGCAACGGCCACCTTCGACTCATCCCAGTTGAGACTGGCTCGTCCACCCAGAACTTGACAACAACTCAAGCTCTCGACTTCATCCGCAAGAAACCAGACAAATTGATCATATCGCCATTCGTGGAAGACGAGGCATTCCATCGTATCAAAGACTACCCCGGCGCCATCTCAACCACTCTGCACCACTCTCTGCTCTCTATCCCACGACGACTGGCACATGTGCTCCACACCAATCCATCCTACATCTCCCCTGCTGTGGAAGCATTCTATCTACGAGATCCCATAGCAGTCCGCCCGTTGGTTACGAAAGACATCTCGACCTTGAAATTTCCACCTGAAGATTTCGTCACGGTGAGTGTCAAGTTCACCAAAGTCGGGTTCGCGCAACTTCGCAGTCAGGTCTTCAACCCACCCCCAGCATGGACGGGTGTCATTCCACGAATCAAGGAGCCACCGGTGGACCTGGGAATGAAACTCACCTGTGGCTTCGAGATGCTCCTTTCAGACCCTCAAAACAAAGACAAGCGCTCTGTGCGTGAGATCGACGTCCTTCTCTCAGATATCGACACAGGAGACGACTCGCTACCTGACGATAAAGAAATCGCCACTTGGCCCAGAACGAAGGATGATGAGAAATGGCTTGAAATTGATTACAACGACTTCGAGAACGAGCTAGCAGGCGACAAGAAGAAGAGTGGCAACACCGGCGGAAAAGGCTTCGGCGATGCAAGCGCGCAAGAGAATCTGCGCAAGATGGTCTCTCGTTTTGCAGACTTCGCCAAAGACGACGAAGCCGCTGGCATTGATGGCGTTGACGATGACGATCTGGACGACGAAGATGAATCGTCAGTTGCCAGCTCCTCAGGCGAGGACAAAGATGGCTCTTTCGACGAAGCAGAGTTCGAGCGTGCAATGCAGGAAATGATGGGAATGCCACTTGCTGATATCGAAAAGTCCGGTCTACTTGAAGAAGCGCGTAAGCTCGCACTTGAAGACGAGGAAGCAGGTGACGGAGAGGAGATGGACGAGGACGAAGAGACGCGCAAAGTCATGGAGCTCATGGAGAAGGAGCTCAAAGGTCACGGCGCACTGAACCTCGATGCAAAGAAGAAGCAAAAGCAGAAAGAGAATGCGAGCGGTAGAAAAAGCGAAGACAAGCTCTCCGCCAAAGCTGCAGGCAAGCGGAGTGTGCACTTTGGTCCCGAGCGACCTCCAGGTATGGCTGTCTCCAAGCAAGCTACAGCCGAAGAAGAGGCAGACGAAGAGATTGGGCCTGGAGACGTCGAGCTATCTTCTGACGACGAAGAGGACAACGACGTGGATCTACTGTTGGCAGAGAACATGCTCAAAGCCTTCTCGGGGCAAGCTGGTCAGTCCGGTCCTGCTGGAAATATGATGCGGGCCATGGGTGTCAACATGCCCAGGGACTCGGGCGGGATTTAGGTGTAGTATAGAAGAGATGTGGCCCTTAAATCTGATACCCCTATGACATACGCCGCGGCTCTCGCAGTAGATTTCTTAGCCTTTCAGATCAGAGACTTTTATCAGCGTTCGTCGCATCCATCTTTTTGGGAGAATGGCGCTCCTGCTTGACCCTCATTCTAGCAATCGCTTTCTCCACATCATTCTCCACATCATGGAACCAGAGCCAATCGAAGCGGCCTTGCTGTAACATCGGCAAGATCTTGCGCATATCGCCAGCTGCCTGTTCGTGCTGAAGGAACATCATCCGACTGACCTCAGCAGACTGCTCCAGCTGCTTTTGAGCACGTGGACGTCGCACAGAATCGTATGCTTCAAGACCCGCCTCGATGTGTGGCGTCATCTCACAATCGTTCTTGTGACGCTTCTCCAGCTCTGCAAGCACGTTCGACAGGACCAAGGCGTCTTCCAAACCTTGAGCGGCGCCCGCGGCTTGGAATGGGAGTGAAGCGTGTGCACTGTCTCCCAGAAGCACGACTCTTCCTCGATGGTAAGTCGATGTGACTGGATGGTGGAATAAACCCCACTTGATAGGGTTGGCTTTGCTGAGCAGCTGTCTGAAGCGATCGTCTATGCTTTCACTTGCGAAGTCGTCCATCATAGCATCGTGGGAGACTGCCTCCGTGACGACGTTGTCCAGCTTCCATGGGTTTGGGTTTGCTACACATAGCAGGAAGTTGAACTCCTACGGTAGCATGTGCGTCAGATATCTTCTACAACGATTTCCTTCTCGGAAGCTCACTTACCTCGCCCTTCGAGATACGATAAGTAACAGCACTCCGGTCGTAACCGAAGTAGAACTTCGCAACATCCGTAAGATCTCCCATGATCTCATTCGCCTCAGACATCGGAATAACAGCGCGGTAGCAGTATGCGTCTGCATACACCGGGTCCACCTCATTTGGATACAAAGGCTCCAGCACATATTTTCGAACACCGCTTTTGATCCCATCGGAGCCGGCGAGGACACTGGCCTCTGCAACATCCCCGTCCGCAAACTTGAGAATGACTTTTCCGGGACGTTCTTCGATCGTTGTCAAACGCTTGCTAAACCTGACGTTCTCGAGCGGGATGAAGCTGGTCATGATTTCCAGCAAGTCCCTTCGATGTGCCTGTCAGACGTCGTGTGTTAGCAGCAGCGATCACAATACACGCGTGGTTGGACAGGGAGACGGACAGATTTACGATCGAAGTCTGGGTGGCCCCATGAAGACTTCCCAAACCACGGCTCGCCTTCGCCTGTGACAATCGTTGTCAGCGCCAACACTGCCACTACTGGTACAGACGTGATATGACATCAAACGCACCGAGGCCTTTCTCTAGCAGCATTCCCTCGAAGAACACATGCTGTGCATCGCTCGCCTTGTTTCCGACGCAGATCTTCTCGTACATGGGCCGGAATCTCGGTTCGATGGCATCGATCGCTCGCATGCCGTTGGGCGCGAACCCAATACCCGCTCTGCGGTTCGATAAGTATCACAGAATTGTCAGACGTTGCCACGAACAAGGGAGCAAGGAAGGAGATGGGAGTCACTAACCCTACTGCTGAGAACTCCGGTGCTTCTTCGTACAACGTGAAGGAGACATTTTTCTTGTGCAGGGCCATTGCCAGGGCTAGACCTGCGATGCCGGCCCCTGTGACAGATGTCAGAGGGTGTCATGTGCGCGCGATGAATCGGTTGCTATATTGCTGGGAGGAACTTGCCGACGATTGCGACATGGAAGTCGCCGCTCGTTTGTGGTGCCATGTTAACGAAGAGTCGTTATGATCGTTTCTGTGGTGGCAGCGACACGATTTCGGTCTGGAAGAACTGATGAATGCCATGCGTTTGTTGTGTCTATTCAGCGATTTGCGGCAAGGGGACATGGCATCTCCCAGAACGCCTATCATTAGTTGCTCGAGATGCCATAAGCAGCTATAGATACGAGTAGCTGGACTAGGCAGGTTGTTTAACGAAGTGGGGAAATCGGACGGCATGCCGAGGCCGAAGGCTTGGGCGTGAGCCGCCAGATACGCCCATAGCCGCCTTTTGTACACTCTCGCCGCAAGTAAATCGTTAGATGTTGCTATATGAAGACTCAGGGTGATCGTTGGGAAATCCAAATGTCATGCATGATCTTCACGAAGATCGATTTGACAAAGTGAGGTTATGGTCGCATGGAGGCTAGAGATTGGAGCCGAGAGGCTTATATTAGATCGGTCTATTCGATCTGTTCATTTTAGCCTTGTCATCATTCTCTTCGTGACCGTTGTGTTACCGCATACCGCTAGCCCAGCTTGAGACCCTCCGAGATGCCATTTCTCTCCTCATCAGTCAAGGTAACATCAAAGATCTCCTTCAGCGCCTGCACCCGCTCATCTTCAGTCGTACACTCCCTAGTCACCTTACGACTACTGCCAATACTCTCCCTGATAGTCCCTACAAACAAAGTATTGTTGCCCACAATTTTCTCCCTGGCTTCGTCCATAATCATCTTGGTGCAAGTAACATATCTCGTAAAGAAAGAACTCGGGTGAGTTGAAGTGAACCACGACATAGTCTCGTAGTCCTGGGTCAAGAACTCTGTCTCAGTGAAACAGTACACCGGCACCCACTTGTCGTCCGCACTGCCAGTTGGGTCGTAGCAAACATCGTAGCACCACATCTTCGGCGCATTGCTGGGATTCTTCGCGTAGGACTCT
>Ga0265797_10012533_pt1 | contig 10379 bp, 10 predicted proteins | sample P2T30metagenome_FD_192433 | JGI IMG/M metagenome (GOLD analysis project Ga0265797, IMG submission 192433) | Plant litter microbial communities from East Loma Ridge, Irvine, California - P2 T30 | ecosystem: Environmental > Terrestrial > Plant litter > Unclassified | place: USA: California... | reverse complement strand
TTTCTGATGCTGTGCTATCTGCTGGCCTTCATCGACCGGGCCAATGTCGGCATGGCCTCGTTGCAGATGAATGCGGATGTCGGCCTGTCGTCGTCGGTTTTTGGCTTCGGCGCGAGCCTGTTCTTCGTATCCTATTTCTTGATGGAAGTGCCCAGCAACCTGATGCTGCAGCGCTTCGGTGCGCGGATCTGGATCGCGCGGATCATGATCACCTGGGGTTTGGTGTCGGCCTGCATGGCGCTCGTATGGAACGCGGAGTCGTTCTACGTCATGCGCTTCCTGCTGGGTGCGGCGGAAGCGGGCTTCTTCCCCGGCGTCGTCCTCTACCTGACCTATTGGTTGCCGCCCGCGTATCGCGGCCGTGTCCTCGCGCTGTTCGCAGTCGCAATTCCCCTCTCGAGTTTCATCGGCTCGCCCCTTTCCGGCCTGCTCCTGTCGATGGACGGAACCGCTGGTCTGCGCGGGTGGCAGTGGCTGTTTATCTTGGAAGGCATACCGACGATCCTGCTTGGTATCGCCTGCCTGCGCGTTCTGACTGATCGACCGGAACAGGCACGCTGGCTTGGTGACGAAGAGCGCGAATGGCTAGTCGCGCGTTTGGCACCTGCATCGGGCAGTGCGCTGGTGCACGGTTCGTCCTGGGCCCTTCTCAAAACGCCGGCATTCTGGGCTCTCGTCATCGCGTGCTCGGGCGCGTCATCGGCAGGAAGCGTCCTGGGGGTGTGGCAACCGCAGCTGTTGAAGTCGTTCGGACTGACGAACTTCCAGACTGGACTGGTCAACGCCATTCCCTACGGCATTGCTGCCTGCATGATGATCCTGTGGGGGCGCCATTCCGACGCGACCAACGAACGTCGCTGGCACACCGCATTACCACTGCTCCTGATTGCCGTTGGCGCGCTTGGCACGTTCATCGTCGGTGGATTGATCCCGATGGTGTTCCTGCTCAGTCTCGTGCTGATCGGCGCCTACTGCTTCAAGGGACCGTTCTGGAGCATGGCATCGGGCTGGCTATCGGCTGGCAACGCCGCAGCTGGGATCGCGGGGATTAACGCCATATCGAATCTCATCGGCGGGGGTTTGATGGTCAATGTCTATGGCCAGATCCATGACGCCACGCAAAGCTACGTTCTAGCACTGATGGCTCTGGCGGGGCTCACAGTCCTCAGTGCGCTGGCGATCTTGTACGTTGGACGGCAGGCTAAGTCGGATGTAATCATAGCAAGCACCGCCAGATAGAAACGAGGTGCGGTGCCGGTAACGCGATCTGCCGAGTATGACGAACGACGGGCCGTTCGGACCGGTGATCGGTACCGATGCGGCCAAGCTGACCACCCTCCCCGGCGTCTATGCCGCCGGGGACGCCGCACGCGCGTCGCATAACGCCAGCTGGGCGGCGGCCGATGGCGTGACTGCAGGCGTCTCGCTCCACCAGGCGCTAGTGTTCGAGTCCCTCGCGGCCTGACCGCGGGACGCAAGGCATGACGCAACGCCCGCCCGGCCATTTGCGGACCCGGTCGCCGTCGCCTCCTACGCAGCGGAGACGCCGCGCAAGGTACCGGGCTGGCCGATCTCCACCGGATGGCGACATTGCGGCTTGCCGAGAAGGCGCCGAGGGTTGCCCTGATCCTTGTGGTCGGCGCTGGCGGCGGGTTGGAACTCGCCGCCATGACAAAGCCACGGCCGGAGTGGCGCTTCACCAGAGTCGATCCCTCACCTGCCATGCTGGATCTCGCGCACCAAGCCGTTCTGCAGTTCGCCGACCGGGTCGATCTCGTGGCGGGCACGGTCGATCAGGCGCCATCTGGTTCCTTTGACGGCGCGACCTGCCTCCTCGTGCTGCATTTCCTCGACCGACGCGAGCGGCTGCGGACGTTGAAGGCAATCCGGCGGCGCCTAAAACCGGGCGCGCGCATGGTGGTGGCGCATCACGCGCCGCCCGACGATGGTCCCGAGCGGTGGCTGGCACGCTCGGCCTTCGGCGATCATGCCTAGTCTGATCCGGCTAGGGCCGAGGCCACTGGAAAGGTGACGTCCGAACGCCTCCCACCGATCGCGCCAGGCGCGGAAGGAGAAATGATGCGCGAGGCTGGGTTTCTGGATGTTGCGCTTTCTTACGGACCTTTGTCATTTCACGGCTGGTTCGCAACCGCTGGCACGGTATTAATGCTCCGCACAGACGATGACGACGTCGGGAGGTTGGCTGAAGACCGGATCGGATCGACTTCGCCCCCAGTACCCCGCCGGAGAATTCTAAATCTAGGCCGCGAAACGCCGCCTTAAAGGTGTCGGCAGTTTGACGGCCGTGAGCCCCATAGTCAGCCGTTCGGAGCACCTTTCTAGCGTCCTAACTTCGGCCATTCGTTCATGTCGCAAACAAGGGCGGTTTGGACGACTGATCCCAGCCTAGCGGTGGAAATGCCAAAACTCAGTAACCGTCGCGGCCAGATTGTAGCTCCTACTTTCCGATGTTGATTAGCAGCGCTACGTCGGCCTCCACCTATCCGGCGGCAGCCCCAATCCCGTCGGGGCAGTGGGGTCACTCGGGGCTATCGAACGTCAGCGAGCCCTGGCGGATGTGAAACAACCAGACGCCGGCATCGTCGCGGACCAGTTCGTCAACGAACTCACCGGCCAGCACTGTCTCACCGGTCTTGCCCACATGCAGAAGGATATAGCTGCGAGCGGTAGCGCGCGTCTCGCTCCACAGGTCCACGACGATGTTGGTCATGAAATGTTTCGTACGTCGCGCGGGGCGGCCATAGAAAAACGATCGGATCGCCTCGCGTCCGACGACCGGGCGATCGGGCTCGGTGGGGCGGGCGAAGCTGCCGTCGGGCGTGAACATGTCACTCAGCGTGTCATACTGATGATCGTCGTTGAGTTGCGCGAAGCGATGGATCTGCCGTGCGACTTCATGCTCCAGCACGACCTTCGTCACCGGGTCGAGAATTCTCTTCATATCGTCTCTCCATCGGTGTCGGAAACTGGGACGGCCATCCAGTCGCGCAAGGCCTGCGTGACCGCCTCGGGTACCTCCATAGGCGCCATGTGACCGCTGCCCTCGAAGACGACGTAACGGGCGCCGTGTATCGCCGCCACGATTGTTTCGTGCTGTACAGGCGGGCTCCAACGATCATCTCGCCCAACGCCGACCAAGACGGGACAGCGGATCGCGCCGAGATGCGGCGCGGCGTCGGGGCGTCTCAGCAGAGCGGCGATATGGTTGCGATGCACCGTCGGCGTCATCCGCTCCACCATCGCATAGAGCGTATCGCGAAGCGCCGGATCGGAGTCGAGCCGGCCTTCGCGCACCATCGGTGGCAACCACGCGTCCGCCAGCGCGCGCATTCCGTCGTTCCGACCGAGATCAATCAAGTCCTGCCGCCGCTCCGCTTCGCCGGGCCGTACGGGATGGATTCCGGTATCGAGCAGCGCCAGTCGCCGCACGCGATCCGGTGCGCGCCTGACGAGTTCGAGCGCCACGCGTGCGCCCATCGAATGGCCCGCTACAGAAAAGCGTGCGGGCGCCTGCTCAAGCACCGCATCCGCCATCGCATCGATGCTGTCGAGCATGCGAAAGTCGGGCACGCGAACGTCGTGCTCGGTGCCCAAGACTCGCATCTGGTGCGCCCATACGACAGCGTCGCAGAGCAGCCCCGGTAGTAGGAACAAGGTTTCGCGCAAGGCAAATGTCCTGAAATAGCAGTTCGACCGATTGCTAGAAGGACGCCCGGCGGCTGTCCTATGCAACTCCCCGACCGCGCTATGCACATTCCGGATACGGCACCTATCCGCGACCGTGATAGCCACGGCGCATGAAAGCATAAGTCGAACGTGACACCGCCCCCTACCCTCCGATGCTCACCGCCGATCACGAGCGGCGTGGCCACAAGGCCGCACTCGAGAGGATGGACGAAAGAGCGATGCCCAACGACCGCGCATGCCATAACCTGGTGCAAACCCATCGCGGGCACGATGCCCGTTCGTCTTACCGCGTGAGCTATGCCCCCCGTGCGCTCGCGGCCAGCCTGGGAATCTTGTTCGCTTCGCCCGTGATCGCGCAACAGGCGCCAACATCTGGCACGGACACCGCTCCGTCCACGGGTCAGCAACTCCCCGGATCGACCGTACCTTATCAGTTCGGTGCGCCGCCCGCGGCACCGGTGCCTGCGGCGCCACCGATCCCCGATCCGGTCCCCGGCGGCCGCACCGCCCCGCCCGGCATGCCTCAGAGTCTGCGCTGGACCGAGGACTGGTCCCATCTCGCCGACCGCGCGAAGAAGCGCTCGCCGCTGGAAGCGCTGCGCTACATCCCGCTCGGCAGCGATCCAAAGACCTATCTGTCGATCGGAGGCGAAGTTCGCTACAACTATACCTACTGGAGCGCGCTGACGCTCGGCGCGCAACCCAACGACAAACTGTCGGCTTTGCAACAGCGGCTACGTCTAGTCGGCGACTTGCATTTGGGACCTAACATTCGCGCGTTCGTCGAGCTCGGAGACAACCGCGAATACTTCGAGGATTTTGCGACGCCGCCCAACCGTGACAAGATGGATATCACTCAGGCGTTCGTCGACATTTCCATACCGATTTCCGATACGAGCAAGCTCACGCTTAGACCCGGCCGTTTTGAAATGCCGATCGGTAACGGAAAGCTCGTGGGGCTGCGCGACGGGGTCAACGTCCGATATATCTACCAAGGTTTCCGCGCGACCTACATTGAGGCAGGAAAACTGCGTATCGATAGCTGGGCGGTGAAACCCGTTACGTTCGATCCCGGCACGTTCGACGATGGTCCTGAGAAGACGCGCCATTTCAACGGCGTGTATGCCGGTACCGTGCCGGGACTGCTGATTCCGAATGTCGCTGTCGACGTCTACTGGTACGATCTCTACCGCGAGAATGCCCGGTACGCGACGCGCGTCGGTACCGAGAGCCGGCGGTCTTGGGGCATGCGTCTGTCAGGACGCGCGCACGGCTTCGACTATGATGCGGAGGGGACCTATCAGAACGGCAGCTTCGCCGGACAACGCATTAGTGCTTGGGGGACTCTGCTCGAGGGCGGCTATTCGCTCCCGAACGCACCGATGAAACCGCGCATCGGTGTGCGGGCGAATTACTTTAGCGGCGACACCGATTCTGCCGACGGCAAGATTGGAACGTTCGCCCCCCCCTTCCCGCGGACTCCGCTCTACAGCGATGCCGGTTGGCTGAACTTCTCTAACCTGGTCGATGTCTTCCCGTCGCTGACAGTCAGGCCCGACAAGAAGCTGGTACTCGTGGTAGGCCCAGACTTCTTCTGGCGCGCGACTAAGGGTGATGCCGTCTATGCTGGACCCACGAATTTCCCGCTGATCCGGCCCGTCGGCGACCAGAAATATGTCGGTACGAACCTCAATCTGCAAGGCGACTATATCGCCACCAAGAACCTGACCTTTCGTTTGTTCTACACCCATTTCATGGCGAGCGACTCGTTTCGCGAAGGTGGCGGGAAAGGATCAGACTATTTCGGCTTCTGGACCGATTTCCGCTTCTGAGACGCATGCACGAAGCGACCAATGGCCGCTTCGTGCATCAAGCCGGGCAAGCGAGTTCGACGATGCCGCCTTCTTCCAACCGGGCGATCTCCGCCTCGAGCTCGGCAAGCAGAAGCTGGCCCGCGGCGCCGAGTGGGCCGCGGTGTATGATCCCAGCAGGCCGGTCGGTGGCGGGAAGCGAGATCGGCAGGATCCGCAACGTATCGCGCGCGAGGTCCCCCGCCACCAGGACGCGCGGCACAGCGCTGATGAAGTTGCCTGAGAGTAGCAGTTCGCGCATGAAGCCGACCGAACTTGACTGGATCGCCGTCTCAACCCGGAGCCCGATCTTTTCTAAAATCGTACGGACATCGCGTTCGATCAACGTGCTGACTGCAGGCAAGACGAGTGTGTAGCGCAGCAAATCCTCAACCGTGACGGCCGGTCGATCAAGCAGTGCGTGATCGCTTCGAACCACAAGAGATATCGGCTCGTTGTAAAGCACACGACGTGTAAGCCCGTCTGGTTCAGCCGGCGCGTATAGTCGTCCCACGATGACGTCGATCGCGCCAGACAGGAGCGAGGGGATCAGCTGCCCGGTATGCCCCTCGATCACCTCGATTGACAAGTGCGCTGCCTGGCTATTGGTATGCGCCAGTACGAACGGCAACAGACCGTGCGCGGCAACCGGCAACGCACCGACGCGAATAGTGCGTTTCTGGCCGTCCGACAGCCGACCAAGATCGGTTTCCAGGTTTCTGATCGTCGACAGCAGCTCACGCGCCGCCGCTGTCAGGATCGCACCGGTCGCATTGGCACGCACGCCACGCGGATGCCGTTCGAAGATCTCCGCGCCGATGATCTCCTCGACTTCCTGAAGTGTGCGCGACAGCGATGGCTGGCTGACGCGCAGCGCGCTCGATGCGCGGAGCAGGCTCTTATGCTGCTCCAGCGCGTCGATGACCCGCAGATGGCGGATCTTCAGCCGTTGTTCGAGGTAATGTGCCAACGGCTTAGGCGGCGACCATGCCGTGCGGATCAATCACGAACTTGACCGGCGCGCCCTTGTCGAACGTGTCGTAGCCCTTGGCGGCATCCTCCAGCGAGATCACCTGTGCGTTGACGATGTCTGCGATCGGCAGCCGGTCGTGGAGCAGCGCCATCATGAGCTGGCGGTTGTACTTCAGCACCGGCGTCTGCCCGGTGTGGAAGCTATGCGACTTGGCCCAGCCAAGCCCTAGCCGCAGGCTGAGATTACCTGTCTTTGCCGCTGCCTCGTGCGCGCCGGGATCTTCGGTGACGTACAGGCCGGGAATGCCGATCGATCCCGCCGCCCGCGTCACTTCCATCATCTGGTTCAGCACGATTGCGGGCTGTTCCATGCCGCCGTGACCGACCGCTTCGAAGCCGACCGCATCGATTGCGCTGTCTACCTCGGGCACGCCAATCACCTGTTCGACTAGATCGCCCAGACGATCGTGCGCGGCGAGGTCGATGGGTTCGAACCCGACTTTCTTTGCGTGCGCCAGGCGATCTGGGTTGAAGTCACCGATCATCACAACCGCGGCGCCCAGCAAACGTGCGGATGCCGCCGCTGCCAAGCCGACCGGACCGGCGCCCGCGACATACACCGTCGAGCCTACGCCAACGCCCGCGTTGAGCGCGCCGTGGAAGCCGGTCGGCAGGATGTCGGTGAGCATCGTCAGGTCGCGAATTTTCGCCATCGCGCGGTCGCGATCGGGGAATTTCAGCAAATTGAAGTCGGCATACGGCACCATGACATACTGTGCCTGCCCACCGATCCAGCCGCCCATGTCGACATAGCCATAGGCGCCCCCCGCACGGCCATCGTTCACCGTCAGGCAAACTCCGGTATCGCCGTGACGGCAGGTGCGGCACCGGCCGCACGCGACGTTGAACGGTACCGAGACCAGATCGCCTACCTCGAGCATCTCGACGTCAGGGCCCTTCTCGATCACTTGGCCGGTTATCTCATGGCCGAGCACGAGCCCCGCAGGCGCTGTGGTGCGACCGCGCACCATGTGCTGGTCCGATCCGCAGATGTTGGTGGTGACGATCTTCAGGATGACGGCATGGTCGATCCTGTGACCCTGCGGATTCTCGAACTTGGGATCGGGAATGTCCTGAACCTCGACCTTGCCGGGTTCCAGATAGACGACGCCACGGTTGCCGCTCATACATGTTCTCCATCGATGGTGTTTGTTGAGGCAAAGGCGAAGGCGTCGTCGCCCCGCCAAGCCGGATCGATCGTCACGCTGCCGCCCGCGATCCGCGAGACGCAGGCGCACAGTTGAGTGTTCTCGCGGTGCTGGCGCGCGGAGAAGAAGACGTCGCGGTGATCGACCACGCCCTCCAGCTCGACGATCTGGATCGCGCACAGTCCGCATTCGCCGCGGCGACATTCGAAGACGACCTCGACGCCGGCCGCCTCCAGCGCGTCGAGCATCGATTCATTCTCGCGCACCAGGATTTCGGCGTTCAGCCGCGGGACCTTGACCGTGAACGACTGCACGGGATGGCTGCCGCTCGACCCGAAGGTCTCGTAGCGCAGCTTGCCGCGCGGCCGGCCCGCGGCTTCCCACGCATGGCGAACAGCCTCCATCAGCCCGAGTGGCCCGCACATGTACAGTTCGCCATCGGCGGGCAAGCGATCGATCTCCGTTGCAATATTCACGCTCTGGCTCTCGTCGGCGGCAAACAGCGCCAGACGATCGCCAAGGAGTTCGCTCAGTTCCAAACGATATGCGAACTCTTCAGCCGACCGCGCAGCATACACCATGCGAAGGCTCGCCCCGCGCTTAGCGAGCTGCTCCGCCATCGCGACCATCGGCGTGATGCCGACGCCGCCAGCAAGCAGCAGGTAATGCGGAGCGCCATGGGTCAGGGGGAAATCGCAGCGCGGCGCAGCGACCGCGATCGCGTCGCCGATCGACAACGTCCACATGTAAGCCGAGCCGCCGCGGCTATCGGGCTGCCGCTTGACCGCGATCCTGATTGTCGTGCCCGTGGCGCCAACTACCGAGTAGGATCGGTGATCGCTGCGGCCCTCGGCGGCGACCTGGACCTTCAGATGGCTGCCGGGGGCGCAAGTGGGCACGCGGTCGAGCGCGATCGTAAACTCGCGGATCGTCGGCGTCACGTCGCGGATCGCGTCGATCCGCCCGTGGTTCCAGCCATCCGCCGCAGCGTCGCCCGCGCGGTCGAGAACGCCCACGCTCATTCCGCAGCCACCGCCATCACGGGAGCGGTTTCCTTCGCGATCATCCGATCGATCGCGCGGCGCGCCCACATCGATCCTGCGTCGATGTTGAGATTGTAGAAAACATGGTCGGGATGGTCATCGATCGCACGCTGCTGCGCCTCAATGATTTCTTCGTCCTCGAGCATGATACCGCCACCTGCGTTCAGCACGCGGCGCGTATGGCCTTGGTCGGCGATATTGTAGTTCCGCAGATGCGCCCAAAAATAATAGCAGCTCTTCTCCGTCGACGGCGTCGGGAGATGCAGCACGCGCATGTCGACGCCCTGCGATCGGTCGCCCTCCGGCGCACCCGTGCCCGCGGGCGCAACGCCGACTTCGAGATAGATGACCGACGGCGCCAGGAAGTTGATGATCTGCCAACGATCGGTCTTGCCGGCCTTGCCGAGCTGCCCTGCCCAGAAGGGTGGCGCTTCCTCGTTAAGCACCCAACGTTCGACGCGCGCGGTACGCTCGCCGTGATAGGCATCGAACGGCGCCTCTGCGAGCGCCTCGTTGCCGATACTCGAGGCGTGGACATAGGTCTCATGGGTCAGGTCCATGAGGTTGTCGATCACCAGGCGATAGTCGGCCTTGACCTCGGTCATGCTGCCGTCGCCGGCCCATTCGGCATCGTCGGGCCAGGGCAGTTCGGGGATCAGCGCCGGATCGGCCATCGCCGGGTCGCCGGGCCAGACCCACAGGAAGCGGTGCCGCTGTTCGATCGGGAACGCGCGCACGCAGGCGGACGGATTGATTGTCTCCTGCGTTGGCATATGCGTGCAGCGGCCGTTCGGCCCGAACACCATGCCGTGATAGCCGCAGCGCACGTCGTCGCCCTGCAGCGTGCCGATGGACAGCGGCACGAGCCGGTGCCAGCAGGCATCCTCCAGCGCGACTGGCGTGCCGTCCAGCTTGCGGTACAACACCATCTTGCGATTGCAGATCGTACGCGAGACCAGAGTGCGTCCAATTTCCGCATCCCAGGCGGCGACGTACCAGGCGTTCATCGGGAATGTAGGTTGCTTCACGACATCTCTCCTTGGGTCCTCACGCAACGTTACCGGGCGTGCGGTACGGCGCGGGTCTGCATGAATTGTTCGAACGTCTCGCCGCGCATGATCGCGTAGACCTCGAGGTTGGTGGTCTTGACGACGCGCGCCCATTTCTCGAGCACGAAGAAATTGACGCCGTACTGGACGATTCCCAACCAATCGCGTGCGCGGACCAGTGCCTTTTCAGTCTCCGCGAGGCTCGCGGCGGACATTGCGGCCTCTTCGTCGTCCCAGAAAGCCTGCCGATATTCGGGCCGGATCATGTTCCAGAAGAAGCGGTTGAACGCGAGCGTCCGGTTGCAAGTGCGCAGGTCGAACACATAGGTCCCCTCGGGAACGCCCACCGTCTGCGGGTTCTGTGTGAACATGGCTCAGGCCGCCTTCTGCTGAGAAGAATCGGCGAAGCTACCGTCGGCAGCGGACCGTTCCTCATAGGCGACTACCGTCATGGCGGTCGTGGTCATGAGATAATAGTTGCGATGCACTTCTTCGATCGAAGCGCCGAGCGCGCCGCGCATCGCCAGCCACATGATCTGTTCGACGCTC
>Ga0265797_10012532_pt1 | contig 10380 bp, 7 predicted proteins | sample P2T30metagenome_FD_192433 | JGI IMG/M metagenome (GOLD analysis project Ga0265797, IMG submission 192433) | Plant litter microbial communities from East Loma Ridge, Irvine, California - P2 T30 | ecosystem: Environmental > Terrestrial > Plant litter > Unclassified | place: USA: California... | reverse complement strand
GAGAAACTGTTGTCACCATCAGTTTGCTCAATGCCCGCCTTCTCGCTCTCTTGAAGCTCCTGGGCCCAGTTGACGACGACCTTCTCAAGCTTGGAACCAGCCAAGTAGCAGAAATACGCATCTTTTCGGTACGATCCTGACTCTTCAGAGATGGCTTCTTCAAGACGATCTCCGAGAGCCTCGCAAAGGTCGGGGAAATCGGCTTGATCGGCAAATGTGCAGATTGTTGCCATGACTTCCTTCCAGTCTTTCAAATCAGCATTGTATACAAAGTCCCACAAGTTCTTTCCGACGACCGACGCAAGGAGTCGTAGGTAGTTTGGTGCATCAGATTGCCTTTTGAAGTATGCAGCCTGTGCCTTGGCGATGCACTTCTCTCCACCGCAAATGGCAATCATAAAAGCATCCGACAATCGGTTTTCCTTCAGACATACATCCAATGCCGCGTTGAAGTCACCTAGCATGAGGTTGCGAGTGATCTTAGTGTCTGCTTCAGATTCGGAGCCGGTATAAATCTGGAAGGGATTGTTGGTCTTGGCGCCCTTGGAAGCTGCGAGATCCGAGAGGAAGTTGCCCTCATCAGTCGCATTATCGAAGAACGAGGAGCCTTCGTCCGCATCGCCGTTTGTCTTCTCTTCCTTCTTCTTTTCTTCTTCTTCCAGCTCCTCTTCCTTGTCAGAAAAGCCAAGGTATTCGACAAGCTTGCTTCGTGGGTTTTCCGATGTGAGGGTCTCGATCACGGTCCAGTCGGCCTTCTCTTCCTCATTGGCAGCCTTTGAAATCTTCGACTCGCAGATTGCTGTGAGATCGCCCTTGTCCAGAGCCTTGTCGAACTCCTCACTTGCGGCGCTGACGTCTGAATCTACTGCGAATGTCTCGATGGAGATCTTGGACTTGTTATCAACGATGCCGAACCGCACCAGTTTTCCGCCAAAGCCAAAGGCCACACCAGCTCTCCTCTTCAGCCATTTCGGGGGTGTCTTCAGAGAGAAGGATGCGCCCTGGGGCTCTGCGTGTGTCTGGGCGAAGAAGTCCTCGCCTGCAGGGGCTTCAGTCGCCGCCTTGCTCTGGTCCGCTGCAGCGCCAGTGTTTTGTAGCGTCTGAACAGCAATCTTGCCGTCGAAAGATGCGGTAGCGAGGAGGTTCGGGTTCGCGGGGTTGAATCTAGTCTGGAAGGTCCAGTTTGTGACAACTGGGAATTCGCCCAGCTGCTCTCCGGTGTGCGGGTTCCAGGCAATGGTCCTGTTGTCCTTGCCGCAAGATAGCAAGAGGTCGCTGTCTTGCACACACCACGAAAGCGACAGTACACCCTGGTCGTGTGCCTGTAGCGTCTTCTCTGGCGCATTGGTGTTGCGGAGGTCCCATACCAGCACGAGCGGATTCTGGTCCGTCGGGATGGCGGTGACTAGTCGTGTGGGCACGTTGGGGTCCCACGACACGGCGCTGACTGTTTTCCGTCCATAGTGGTTCAATGTGAGGTTCTCCTTCTTCAGCTTGACGTCCCAGACGGTGACGAAGCCGCCACTGCTGCCGGTGGCCAGAATGTGCGCAACCTTCTTGTTCCAGTCCAATGTAGTGTACTCGTCGGGGTTCGCTCCAGCCTTGCCTAGGCGGAACGACTTGGAGTCGTCGGCGAGGTCGTGGACGTAGAGCTCGCCCTTGGCACCGGCCGAGGCGAGGATGTTGGATCGGAAGGGGTTGAACTGTATCGCCTGGATGGGACCCGTGTGCTTGTCGATCTGGTCAATCTCCGCATCCTCACCCTCGCCTGCCTGCAGCTTCTCTGCATCCCATAGGACTAGTGCCCCACTGTCGAGCGCACCCGCTATTATGCCCCGCGGGTACTGTTCACTGGGTTGACTCCATGCAATGTCGTTGAACCTGCCATGTTTGCTTAGTTACATAACACCGTCATATGGGGTTGGACTATTGCTTGGTACCTCGACTCGACGCTCACTGTAGCAACGGGCTTGAGCTCCACGCCCTGCTCGGCGTCGTCCAACTTGAGCTCCCAGAGCTCCAATTGTGTTTCGTTTGAAAAGTCGGCGTCCACAGCCCCGGCCTTGGTTCCAGTGGCAACAAGAGGCTGCGTGGGGCCTGGCGACCAGGCGAAACAGGCCGTCCTGGGGATTTCTCGTAGGCGGACCATGACGGTGTTGGGCGGTGATGGCGCCTCGGTGTCAGATTAGCGAATTGGGGAATAAGACACGAACAAAATAAGGGACAAGTGAGGGGATCTGGGGAGTGAGAAGAGAGGTATGCGTTGTGCAAAAGAGTAAGGAGTGTCCGCAATGTGTCTTGAGCGCGGAATGCAAGCAAGGCGACGACGTGCTTCACCATCAACGGAGCATCCACCTGTCCTTCCCTGGTCCATGGCGGGCGCGGCCAACTGTGGGTCCCGCTAGCCACGTGATATCGAATTTCAGCTCCGAATCTCGACAACGCGACCATCGACAAGCCATTTCCGAATTCGCACCCACAGCCAGCCATGTCGAATCTATCAGACACGTCACGACTAAAGGCTACCGTCTTCGTCGGCGGCCTCGACCAAGCAGTCACTCAGCAGACGCTCTTCCATGCCTTCCTGCCATTTGGCGACATTGTTGAAGTCAACTTGCCCAAACCGGAAAACCAGAGCCAGGGCGATCAACATCGGGGATTCGGCTATGTCGAGTTTGAGACTGCAACCGATGCGACAGACGCTATTGACAACATGGACCGTAGCGAGCTGTACGGCTCCGTTATCAAGGTAGCCGCAGCCAAACCACAGAAAGACGCAAACGAAGGACTAGGCAGCAAAACAGCCATCTGGGAGCAGGTGTGTAACATGTTGCTGTACATGTGCGACTTTTTATGCTAACAAAATGCAGGAGGGCTGGTTGGCCAAGCATGCTGTGAGTGAAGAGGATCGCAAAGCTAGTGAACAGATCCAAGACGAGGCCAATGGGCCTATGGACCCTATGCAGGGCTTGGAAGGTCTTGACGAGGCAGGACCGAAGCCAGTCTAATCTCAGTCCTTCTTTGGCGTTTGCAGGCGTTGGAAAAATGTATCTGATACCATGTTCTGTTACACAAAGTTTTTTCTCCTCTAGGAGAAGGTATGAATACAGCATATCACAAGCACGGTTTCAGGAATCGTGCCACATTCTGCCGCACTTGCTAAGATTCAAAGTCCTTGATGATCTCGCCATTGCACTCGATGACTTCCTTTTGCACGTCTAGACGCAACTCGCAATGAATCTTATGCTTGATTTTGAACTTGACGAGGACTCTGTCCCGTATGCTGTACCTATACACATGGCTGCTGGAGCCCTTCCAAGCCCGCCGATTCCATCTTTATTGTATCCGGTTCCTTGCAAGCCCAGGCACCTACTCCTGCTTGCCCTGTCGCTTGAGGCGGAGGGTCTTGTCGACCCAGAGTTTCCGGGTGATGGAGAAGAAGGCCATGCCGACGGCGACGCTGCGAATGTATCAGACCACCTGCGTTAGAGTATTCGGAGCGGAATGGAGGGGCTTACCCGAGAACGATGACTAGATGTTGGGGTTAGCAAGAGGCTCGAAAGGGAGCGTAGAGGGGGGAGGGGATAAAACGTACTCAGAGGCCAAATCTCAGTGGGGATGTTCTTGAGCTGGCGGATACGCTGGGATACGGTGTGGGCTGTACGTCGTCAATTCATGTTGGATGGCGATATGCGGCGGCTGTGGTTGGCTTACCGCCGTGCTCCTCCTTCTGTCATGTTGTCAGCATCAATTCCCGAGTCACAGTGAGATGTGGCATTTCATACAGGCACAGGGTTGCGCATGCGCATCGTCTGCCTCATGAAGAGCTGGGGGCTCGGGCGCATGGCAGCCATGCGCGTAGGCTGCATAGCCATCATGCGTGTTGGCTGCATAGACAGGGCCCTGGTAGCTTTGAACATGTTGGCGGTGTTTGTGTGTTATTAATTGGAGTGGAGAGTGGAGAGTTGGCGTCGTCGTTGGGGGATCGATAATGGCTGTTTCGTCACAGGCACGCAGATGCTGAGAGAGCTCGCGGCCCTGGTTCGCCCGGAAAACGCCGAGCGAATTGTGTGTGGACAATGCGTTTCGGGTCGAACCATCGCAACCTCACAACTTCACTTCCGTCACCACTTTGACGACCACACCAAGCCCAGCCATTGCCGCCACCCTCCCCCTCGACAAACTCCAACCACCCCCATCGCAACCATGTCTGACAGCGAGAACGGCGACGAGCTCGTAACCAAGCCCTTCAAGTTTGTTACTGGTGAGCTTTTCCCGCTACTCCGCAGTCTCTCGAATTGATAGCTAATCTCCCACCGCACAGCTGGTACGCCACCCCCGGACTCGCACGCCTGCCTGCACCGCCTGCCAAAATAGCTTCCACAGCTCCAGATATGCGATATGGCCTGCTAACAAAGCTTCGGCGCACACAGGCTTCGATGCCCGCTTCCCCAACCAGAACCAGACCAAGCACTGCTGGCAAAACTACGTCGACTACCACAAGTGCATCATCGCCAAGGGCGAGGACTTTGCTCCCTGCCGCCAGGTGCGCGACCCCGCAGAAGCCGAATGAGACACGGACCTGTGTACTGATGGATATAGTTCATGTTGGCCTACAAGTCCCTGTGCCCCAGCGGCTGGACATCGCGATGGGACGACCAGCGTGGTGAGTGTTTCCTCCCAAGCCCATTGCGCATGCAGTCGAGACGTCCAAGATGAATATAGTTGCTGATTTGTGAACAGAGGCTGGCAACTTCCCCGTAAAGCTCGACCAGTAAATATTTCGCCATGGCGACAATTAGCATGCGACAATTTCTTAGAGCTGGAGACGATTGGATCAGAGTGGCGTTCGCAACTTGGAGCCCTGTATCATAGCGATCGATATCAGCAATGCGACTCTGGTTCATTTAGTTGCCATTCCATGCTGAATTTCGTGATGTATACAAATGTTGGCACAGGCACGCTCGAAATCTGACAAGTGTCATGTGTGTCATACATTATCATTCAATGTTGCTCGATATCCGAGTAGGTATAGTGAGTGTGGCCAATTTGCAGTAAAGTTGGGACTTTAGGTATATAACAAGACGAGGGTAAATCGCAGATGGTGGTGAATCGCCGCTTGATAAAAACAACGCTAAGTGGACAGAGGAACAAAAGACCGCCCAAGACGCCACAAAGCAAACCCGCCCAAATGCAAGACCTGCTCTGCTATGAATATGAACATGGTAAAGAACTCGAGCCATGTCGAGTGGGTTGAATCCAGACATCGATGAGACGAGACCGTCTAATTGGGCCACGCGTTCACCGCAAACTGTCCAACGTACTTGGGCGACCTACACACAGGCAGCGAATACGTAGGCAGAGGGACGTATGAGAAATATGGCTCGGAGCCCAGCACCGATTCAAGGACAGGCTGGAACCGTTTAAGGCCCCAATTAGGGTCGTCAGTCCGTACTTGCTGCTCTTCCTCTTCCTCTTCCTCTTCTTCGGGAATGACTGCTGGATCGTCGCCATGAGCGCTGTCCTTGCGCCAGTGCTTTCCTTGGTCCAAGATTTCGTCAATGCTGGAGAGCGAAGTTGGAGCTGCTGGCTGGTAGGTTGCATCGTAGGCTTGGCGTGCCTCTGGGTCCATCAAACAGTCGAAGCCAGCCTGCAGTGCTCGATACTTTTTCGCGTCATTGGCAAAGTAGACGGAGCGCAGACGGCGGTACGCAGCTCTGATTTCGTCCGTGGTGGCCTCGGGTGTGAGTTCGAGGATGGCGTAGTGATCCGTGACTTCTCCAGACTCGCTAGTTGGCGAGGCCATGCCCGAGTCTGTTGGTGACATGGGCGAGGCAATGGGATTGCGTTGTTGGAGTAAGATGGAAGCATCTGAGACGTATATTGAAGCTCTCTTTGCGTGCTGTACCATGACTGAGTTGCTTGCTACGCTGATGGGTCGTGGGCGTTGGATGGCTTCTGACTGGTTTCGCTCGTGGCCGGCGAAACGTTTTCTTGGTGAGGGCGATCGCAGTGGACTGAAGTTCATCTTGCACATTTGATCGGAAGAATAAGAGGGGGGAGACATGGTTGTGTATGTGTGAATCATTATGTACTAGCAGTAGGTGTGTGTGTGTATGCGGTACAGTAACAATAGAGGTAGATGTAAGTGTCAGAATGGCTATGCGTTGTGTGTGTGCGTGTGTTCAAAGAAAAGATGCTGTTGTTGTGTAGTAACAAGGTGTGGGAAAACATTGAATGATCAGGACCAGTCCAGGACCACAAGGACAGGGCAGCATGGTGGCTGCGCACTCCTGCAGGGGGGACGATGCAATCACAGGGGAGGTCAGAAAGGTGGAGCACCTGGCCGAAATGGCGAAATGAAGATGTTGTGAATGGAGTAATTAATCAAAAGACGAGCTAGGGGCCTGGCGGATGAAACAGAATGCCGTTGCTGGCCTGGCACGTTTGGACCAATACCAAAGGGTCCAAGTCGGCGTTGGTAGGGACTGCCAGTGCTTCGGCCAGACACGTGCTGACGTGACGAATGACTCCGCGCTAAGCCCGTCGGCGTGGGGACCGTCTCGCTAAAAGATTCAGTCGCAGCGACCGTTGGCCCAGTGAGCTCGAATAGCCTTGATGCTATAGCGACGCCTGTTCCAGATCCACCATGGCGGATAGTTCGAGAAAGAGGAAGCAGACGCCAGGCAACACGGGTCCTGGCAATCCTGTCAAACGTACCCGATTCCAACAGAGGCCGCAGCACGTCATCCCCGCCATACCGACTAGCAACGCGTACCCCAATGGCGAGATCAACGTCAAAAACTTTCTCAAGTCGCACGAAAATGAGATCAAATCGCTCGAGGGCGCCATCAAGGCGGCCAAGAAGGGGCAGTCGCGACGAGCTTTTCAAGATGTGCCGAGGGGGTTGAGGAGGAGAACGGCGAGCCATAATCCGCATCGCGTACCAAAGAGACTGCGGGTCAGGGCGCGACAGGAGGCTAAAGAGGACAACACACCCATTTCAAGAGGCACTAGTGGGAGCGGTGTTGGGAAAGGGAAGAAGAAGCATCTGAGGAAGGCGGGGAGGGAGAACAGCAGGCAGGTCGCCAAGAAGAGGAACAACGGCAACACCGCTGCAGCTGGGAAAGACCATGACGGGGACGCAGCAATGGAGGATGCCCCGGAGCAAGTCACGAAGCCCTCACCACCAAAGCCGAAGCGCAAGTTTCCTGCTCTAGCTACGCCCGCCACCCCTCCATCTCGATTCCGCAGACGACAGCGAGACAAGACATGGCTACCCACGCATCTATGGCATACGAAGCGCGCAAAGATGACAGGACCAAAGGAGCCGCTCTGGCGCTTCGCAATCCCACTGCAACCAGCAGTCAAGGCATATCGTCTGACACACAGAGCCGCAACCCAGCGCGGAGCCGTTGCGTGGGATGTAAGCTACATGTCAACTCTCAGTCTCGAGGGTCCTGAGGCTAGTATAACCGGGCTACTCAAGGGTCTGTACTTTGCTGTAGACAGTGCAGAGGACCCGTGGCAGAACAGAGGCAGGGCCAGGAAGTGGAGAAATGGTACCAGAGTTTGGGAAGGCTGGATATACGAAAGAGAAGCCAAGCCGCTGAAGAAAATCGCCCAAGTGACTGTCATCTGGTGTGCCCCGCATGCAGGCAGCAACAAGACGAAAGCCTTTGTTCGTGTGCACCCGAGCGCTTTCTTACAACTCTGGAATCAAGTGGTCAGGATGGCCAAAGTGCAGAAGCCAGCTGTCACGGTTCGAGATCTCCGCTTCGATATTGGCTCTATCGAGATCACAGGTCCTGCCGCTACAGAAGCCCTTTGCTCGATTCTCGCTCCCGTATCTTCCCCAGATGCAGGGCCCGATGCTCCAGAGTCTCTTTGGCCCGCCTTGGCTTCTGTCACAGACGCTGCGTCACTACCAAACGGTGCGCTTTTGTCTTTTAACATTTCAGATCCCCGGCTTCGCGATCCTCCTCGCACATCGCCCGTGGCATACGACCAACAGTCTCTGACTGCCTTGACGGAAACCCTTGCAGCCTGGCCGCTCGACAACGCCTCAATCCCAGCCTCCATCTTCGATACCAACAGCCGGCTAGCCGCACAACGAACCATGCCGTCTCAGAAGTCTATAAATCGTCGGAAGAGCGCATGCACATTAGGTGAAGACCCAGAGGCACGCTCAACCGATCCGCGTATTCCGACGCTTGTACTTGTATCGCGAGAAAGCAAGTCTTGGACTGTTCTTCTTCCCTGGAGATGCGTCATGCCCATATGGCGACAGATGATGCGCTACCCGGTATCTACAGGCGAAACCCCACTGTTTGGCGGCTTGAAAGAAAGACGCCAGGTTGACTTTGAGCGCTCGAAGCCGCACTTCCCGTACGATCATCCTGGCACGGATGCTGGATGGAGTTGGGAACTACGTGAGCGAGAGGTGAGGAAGCGCGAATGGACTAAGCGTCCAAAGGGAAAGAGGATTGAGTGGTCGACGATTGATCTCGGCAATGGTAGGAAGGGTGAGATTGGAGATCCCTGGTCTTGCGACTGGGAGCGATTGATTCCAAGATGGAAAGGAGAGATTACCACTCCTCGAGAGGAGCCAGGAGAGTCCCGGACCCCTGTCAGACAGCTCTCTTGCAGAGATGCAGTTGACTTGATTCAGAAGGGCAACGCTACGTTGGGCGACTCTTGGCCGTCACCAGATGTGTTTACTGCCAAGATCACAATGGTACAGCGAGGTACCCCTACAGACTGCGCTCGCATCTATCGTCTGCCTGCAGACGCACAAGTTCGAAGCAGATGGCTGTCCTTGATGTCACAACCTGGCACAAAGCGTGCACCGAAAGCAGGCGAGGAGGACTATCCTCTTGTCCCCGACGAGGCGGATCTAATGGGCTTTGTTACAACAGGCAACTACAACCTGGTAGAGGGCATGCCAACAGCTATTGCGAATCTGGCGGTGCACAGAGCAGGGAGCGATGGCGTGTGCATTGTGAGACAGGCGGGAAGCACCATAGGCAGACTGGCGAGGTGGGAGGTAGTGTAAACAAGTCTAGATGGATGAAATGATACCCGACGCGTGTGTGGAGTCTTTTGCGAACACGCTGTTCTCGTTGTGTGGGGTAGGTAGTTTTGGCTGCATGCGCTAAATGGGTCCCGGAGCAGGGATGCATGGGAAGCCCATCGATATCTCCCGTAACTGACGCTAACGTCTCAGCAACACTTTCTCCACGCCCTGAACCACTCCGCCGTGAACAACTCCGCCCACGGTCAACGACATGTCTGAGGACCGGCCGGCCGACGACCAGGGCGAGGGCGTCGACGCTGCCGTGGGACTGCCGTCAGACGTGCTCCAAGAACTGGTAGGGCCTGTCCGCCGCAAACCGCCTCCTCGGTTACATGACCCTCCCCATGATGCGCCTTGCTAAGAAACGTGTCGCAGACTACCAACATCCTCGACGACTTGCTGAGCAATATCGTCTTCACCACGGCCCTATCATGCCACCGATCCGAGAAGCTGCTCCGCATGCAGTCGGCCGCCACGCAAGCCGAGTCCATCGCCCTGGCAAACCTCGAGCCGCAGTCGCAGAAGCAAAACACGACAGGCGCCACGTCGATACCCGTCGCTGAGACATCGGCAGCAAAGTACGACAATGGGCGCGTCTTCCTCAAGGGCAATCCGCTCAAGACAACGCCTGAGATAATATGTCCGCACTGCAAGCTGCCCCGGTTGATGCACCCCATCATGGGCAAGGGCATGCAGAACCCAGACCTGACCAAAGAGTACTGCATGCTCTACCCCTTCGTCCAGCGATCGGGCCACGACGTCTACGGCAACCCCTTCCCCACCGACATGGCCAAGAGCAAGAAGGAACGCGAGCTCATCAAGCAGCAGCAGAAGAACGCCGAGAAGGAGAGCGTAGGCACGCCCGGCTCCCAAGACACAGACATGGCTGGCGGCGACACCAAGGAAATCAAGCTCAACACGGGCGGCAAACCCGCTTCCTACATCCCCTGGCACACGTGTCCCAACTGCAAGCGCAGCTTACTCATAACGCGCTTCGCACAGCACCTAGAAAAGTGCCTCGGCATCAGCGGGCGGCAGAGTAGTCGCAACGCCATGGCCAAACTCACGGGACAAAACGGCGGCACGGGTTCAGGTCTCGGCAACACGCCGCTGGGAAGTCGCATGGGCACGCCCGCGCCCGGCGAGTCGTCATCCGCCAACAACCCCAAGACGAGTAGCAAAACAAAGGGCATCTCGCCCGTTAAACGTCTGAAAGGCGAAAAAGACGACGATGCCGACGCTGATGACATGGACAACGATACCCCTGAACGCCGCAAGATGATGAAGAAGAAGTCGTCCTATGT